>Ga0310123_10001405_pt1 | contig 20068 bp, 14 predicted proteins | sample CB6_AW_1057_MG_FD_203505 | JGI IMG/M metagenome (GOLD analysis project Ga0310123, IMG submission 203505) | Marine microbial communities from Western Arctic Ocean, Canada - CB6_AW_1057 | ecosystem: Environmental > Aquatic > Marine > Oceanic | place: Canada: Western Arctic Ocean | collected... | reverse complement strand
CCCGGCGTGGTGCCAACGCCAAGCCCAGCGCCATCGGAAAAACGGTCCGCACAATGGAGCTCCCCGGAATTCCTAGACGCAGGTGAAGAAAAACAGACGCTGAGGCGGACGCAAACCCCGCCAACAACAGCGCCGAAAGTTCAAACGCCGCTGTCCGCTGCTGCGTAGGAAGCAGAGAAGACAGCCGGCTGTTGTGCAGCAACGTTTCGTGGGTCGGCAGCGTGTTCCACATGTCGCAAAATTCCCTGGCGAAGAATTAACGAACGAATCGAGAAATCGTGATCAATATTCGACTCTCTGCGACATTCGGTCATCCTCAAAGGTTGTGGAACAACGTGCCGTAGCCAGCGCGGCGGCACAACATCTGGAGGCCAAAATCGTGGGTGAGTCACCTGCATCACGATGTTCGTAGAGATCCCGCATTTTCGATCAAATTGCACGATTGTGCAATTTGATAAAACAGTGTAAACGCTGCGTTTGTTCTTTCAAGCAACCGTAATCGATTTGGCCTGAGAACTGCCATCCCCGAATTCGGAGGGATTCGATAAAATTTCAGCCGTGACTGCCCAGAACAGGTGGGCAACGCTCACCGGGCCGTTGGCCAGTCGCTGTGCAAAGATTTGGCTGCGGCTGCCAGCCATGTTAAGCTCCAGCACAATCACTCGTCGGCATCTGCACCGCGCGGAATTCTGCCCATCCACCAAAGGGGTTAAGTGATGTCAACGCTGCTCGATCTTCGCGCCGCTGAAGCGGCGATAGCACGACTCCTGCTGGCCTGTATGCTGCTTGTCGGGTGCAATTCCGATGACCCGGGCGCGAACGGAACGTCGACGAGAAATTCGGCCGAAATGCTCACTCCAGCAACGAATCACAACGTCGGCGCCGGTCAGCGGAGACTCTTCGAGGGCTGGCCCACACCAGCCGTCACGCTGGTGCTCACCGGTGAGCAGCAAGGTTATCTGGAGCCGTGCGGCTGCACCGATGGGCAATCGGGCGGAATTTCGCGCCGAGCCGACCTGATTCATCGTCTGGCGGATGAAAAAGGTTGGCCTTTGACGGCATTTGATTTGGGGGGCACCGTCCGGCGCAACCGTCGGCAAAGTGAGATCAAGTTCGAGACCATGCTCGCTGCGCTCAAGGACATGCGCTACACCGCGCTGGGTCTTGGTCCGGCGGAATTGCGATTCGGTCCTGAGTTTCTGCTCGCCATGCAGCCGTTTAAAGAGGAGAGTCCCGAGACATCGTTGACGTTTTTGGGGGCGAACATCGTCTTGTTCAACGATCCTGAGATCGGAACTCCGACGCGCTGGAAAGTCTTGACTGTCGGCGGTAAGAAGATTGGCGTGACCGCCGTGCTGGGAAAAAGAGAGCAGAGCGAACTCCTCCCGAAGGGAACAAACGTTCAAATCTCGATGCAGGCCGCAGAAGAGGCGCTGCCGCCGGTTGTTGAACAATTGCAGGCCGAAAATCTCGACCTGCTGGTGCTGCTTTCCTATTCGAGTCTTGAGGAATCGACCGCACTGGCGCAGATGTTTCCCGCCTTCGATCTGATCGTCAGTGCTGGCGGTCCCGAGGACCCCGACGGTCAGCCGATAGCGGTCGGTCAAACGATGTTGGTCAACGTCGGTCAAAAAGGGAAACATGTCGGTGTCGTCGGCTTGTTTCCCGACGATGCCGAACACCGTTTGCGATTCGAACTGGTCGAACTCGAAAAAAGCCGCTTCCAGGACACGCCGAAGATGGTCGAGCACATGCGGGCTTACCAGATCCGCCTGCGGGAAGAGGAGATTGTGAAAACAGAGCTTTCCATCAATCACCCCAGCGGTGCCGAGTTTGTCGGTGCCGAGGCATGCGGCGAGTGTCATACTAAAGCGTTCGAGAAATGGAAGAAGACGCCGCACTTCGGTGCATTCGAGAGCCTGAAGCAGGCCCGCAAAGGTGACAAGGATTATGGGATTACGCGAATCTACGATCCGGAATGTCTGGCGTGTCACGTCACCGGCTGGCACCCACAGGAAGTGCTTCGCTACGACACCGGCTTTCTGAACGCTGAGTTTGCCACCAACCCAGACGACAAGGAACATAGCTTGCTGCTGAAAGGACAACAGTGCGAAAGTTGTCACGGACCAGGCAGCCGACATATCGAGTTGGTCGGCGACGGCAAGAAGGAAGAAGCTGGTCAACTCATGTGGGTCTCGCTGGATGAAGCCGAAGAAAAAATGTGCGCCGGCTGCCACGATCCCGACAATAGTCCGCACTTCGAATTCAAGCGGTATTGGAGTAGGGTGATCCACCGCGGGCTCAACTGACCGCCGCCTTACAGAGCATGGCTGCATTTTGCATCAGACCCTAACCCGGCTGAGCCGGAACCAAACAGGGAATGTCACAAAGCTGATTCTGGTTAAACTGCCAAGAGATTGATGGAGAGACGAGGAGAGGGGGAGAAAGAGACAAATTATTCGCATCTCTCCATCTCCCCTTACTCTCCCTCTGATACGAACCGTTCTTGATGTTCTTGGCAGTTTTTCTGACCAATTTGCGCAGGGTTTCGTTGAAAAGGTCCCAATGGCCGCTTTGGGTTCGTAGGTGTTTACAAACTAATGGTCGTCTCTCCCAAACATATTCGCGCATTCAAAGATGAAGGCGAGCTAGAAATTCACTGGCAGGACGGTACTATTCACCGTATGTCGTTTCGGTTTTTGCGCGGTTCGTGCCCCTGTGCTGGTTGTGTCAACGAATTCACCGGCGTCCGCACCCTCGACGTCAACTCGGTTCCCGAAACCATCAGGCCGGACGACGTCAACCTCTCGGGCAATTATGCCCTGAAATTCTCGTGGAACGACGGTCACGATACCGGACTGTACACCTGGGACTACCTGTGGGAACTCGGCCAGAGCGATCCGTCCGATACGGCTGTTGAGACTTGAAGGAACTCACGGACAGGGACGAGATGTATTACGAGGTTGAACTGAAGTTCCCGCTTGAGGACCCGAGCCGCATCTTGTCGCAACTGGCGGAATTGCAGGCCGAACCTCAAGCGGCCGTCCAGCAGCGCGACCGCTATTTCAACCACCCCGTTCGTGATTTTGCCCAAACCGACGAAGCTTTGCGCATCCGTTCGGCCGGTCGGGAAAACCGGATCACTTACAAGGGGCCCATCGTCGATGCCCTCACCAAGACCCGCCGCGAAATCGAGATTCCGTTTGCCGAGGGTGGGGCGGCAGCCGAACAGCTCGCCGAAATTCTTTCGACGCTTGGCTTCCGGGAGGTGCGAGCGGTCGAAAAGCGACGCGTTTCGTATGACCTTGTATGGCAAGGTCGTACACTGGAACTCTCGTTCGATAATGTGACCAGGCTCGGTCCGTTTGTCGAGATTGAAACGGCGGCCGATGAGACAACCCGCCATGAGGCTCGCGACTGCATCCTGAATTTGGCGGACCATTTGGGACTGCAACATTCGGAACGCCGGTCGTACCTATCTCTTTTGCTCGAACAGGATGTCTAAAATTTCTGAAATATGGCATGGCCATTTTGAAATGTCCGGCCGAAACGTGTTCTTCGCTGTGATTTTCTGATTTGGACAGGACAGAGCAAAATGCCCTTGGCATAACGTCTTGAAGGCCGATCCAGAGTTTTCCAACAATTGTGGGGTTTTGTCTGAATTTCGCCTTGCCGAATGTCGACGCAATCAGTATAGTAAAAATTTGTTCACTGATACATTCCATCAGTAGTAGGATGTCGGAGCCGTCGATTGAAACGAATTGAGCGGTTCCCGAAACTCGAACCGTGGATTCACAGGCCCCGCAATCTTTAACCAGCCGTTAGGAGGACGCATACAATGGCAGCGACTTCGGGAAACAACACGATGGCCAGAAAATCCAGGATCAATTCCATGGCAACCGGTAAGACAAAACATCGCAAAACGGCCGCACCGGCCCCCAGCGGAGGAGACTCGAAGTCGATGCTCTCTAACGCGATCGGACAGATTGAGAAGGCGTTTGGCAAGGGCGCGATCATGAAGCTTTCCGACTCGGCCAGCGGCGCCGGCGTCCCCGGTATTTCGACCGGTGCATTGTCGCTCGATCTGGCCTTGGGCGGACAAGGATTTCCACGCGGCCGCATTGTCGAGCTGTTCGGTCCGGAATCGAGCGGCAAAACCACGCTGGCACTGCACGTGGTTGGCAACGCTCAGCGTGGCGGGGGCATTGCCGCTTTCATCGACGCCGAACATGCGCTCGAACCTTCGTGGGCCAAACGCTTGGGGGTCAATCTCGAAGATTTGCTCGTCAGTCAACCCTCCTACGGGGAAGAAGCGCTGCAAATTGCCGAGATGCTGATCCGCTCGAACGCCGTCGACGTGATTGTCGTCGACTCGGTGGCGGCGTTGGTTCCGAAGGCCGAACTCGACGGCGAAATCGGAGATATTCACGTGGGATTGCAGGCCCGCATGATGAGTCAAGCCATGCGTAAACTGACAGGCGTCATTGCCAAGTCGAGAACCTGCGTGATCTTCATCAACCAAATTCGCGAAAAGATCGGCGTGATGTTCGGCAGCCCCGAGACGACTCCCGGCGGACGGGCCCTCAAATTCTACAGTGCCTGCCGCGTCGACGTCCGACGGTTGGCAACCCTTAAGGATGGCGATACCACGATCGGTATTCGCATGAAGGCCAAGGTCGTCAAGAACAAAGTTGCCCCCCCGTTTCGCATCGCCGAGTTCGACATGCTTAGTAGCTGCGGCATCAGCCTGGAAGGAGATGTGCTCGATCTCGCGGTCGAAGACCGACTTATCGAGAAAAGCGGCAGTTGGTTCAGTTACGGAGAGACCCGGATCGGACAAGGCCGCGATCGGGCCCGGAGTTTTCTCGAAGATAATCCCGACGTTCTGCAAACCCTGAAGAAGAAGATCCTCACGGCACGCGGGTTTGCGACTCCGGCGAGCGTCACGTCCAACGAGCGAGAGTCGGATGAGTCATCTGTCAAATGAGCTTTGACGGTTGTACTTGATTCTCGCGATCCGCTTGGAGACGTGCCTGCGGATCCGGTGTTGCTTTGACCTGCCAAGATGATTCGTTTACGTTGATAGGCCACCTTCGGGCCGTTCACCATCTCAGCGCCATATCTTTCCGATCGCTACGAAGGCGGAGTTGTCAGGGTCCAGCCGCCTTCCAGCCTGTAGGGAGAAACCCCATGAGTGACGCAAACACATCGAGCGAACAATCACAAAGTACCTCCGACGTCAAAAAGGTCAAACCTCGGTCTCGCGTTGAAAAGACGGTCGTCCGCGGGCTGATCGGCCTGCTGTTGCTGGCCGCCCTGCTACAAGGCTTTGCGTTCCTCGGCTTTGCTCAGTCGAAAAAAAATATTAAGAACGCGATTGAACTGGGCGAAGAGGAACCTGTCACGCTCGACAAGGCCGAGCAGTTGATGTCCCTCATGTATACGAAATCCGACCTCAAATCTGGCCTCGAAGCTGATCTCCAAATGGGCGAGCGTTATTCATACGTCATTTACAAATGGCAAGGGGTCATCGCAAGCTACAGGATTATTTTGAACGTCGAGACCGTCAAGGGAGGGGAGTCTCCGATGGTGCTCTCTTACGCGACGAATACTGACACGCCGGGACTAGGCGACTGATAAAAGAGTCTGCACAGAAATGCTAGCTACAGAGGGTTGAGAGTGTTGCCTCAGTAGTAGACGGCGAAAGCAAGGATGTAAGTGGCACGTCAGAATCGCTCGCTTAAGAAAGACCGGACCATAAAGACGAATCGGAAAAGAAATAACAAAGACTAACCGACGAAATCGTCCATATTGTACAGCCCGCAGGGCCCCGAGTGCATCACCGATGAACGAACTGTCAATGGCGTCAGCCGTAGGAGCAGCTTTGGCGGGTACTGCTGCCGGTGAGGGTCGCGCTTTGACGGATCGGGAGACCGCCTGCAGGGAGATAACCAATCGATGTTCCACGGTAAGGGTCGGGAGCTGCCTGTGATGCTCGAAGTTGTGAGGCAGCGTAGACCGGCGGTGTGCTGGAGACCGGACTGCTTGTCTGAGGGATGGTCGATTGGCATCGAACCAAGCCCAAAACCGCAAGAGTCAGCGGTGACCAAAACTTCCCAAACTGCTTAACCTGATCCATTGAAAGCACTCCCGAATGGTGTTGACCAGTTGCCGATTCCACCTGCGTTTGGTTATCGGCAGTGAGGGGGGCACAGGTGTGTGAAACCGGATACATTCGCGAAGTTGATGCTTCAGCCTGAAACCGGCAACGGTCGTCGATCGGGATTGCCGATCCGTCCGAGATCGGCAGAGTCATTTCGGACGGCCAAAACTGTTTCAGTTTCGGAGAACGAACCGAACAACTCGCCTGGCATGTCTGATCAAAACCCACTCGTCGTTCGGCAAGAGCCGATCACCTGCTTTTGAGGTCGCGTTCGAGCTTTGTGAATTTTTTGCGCAGTTCGTCGCCGCCCAATTTCGGGTACAACAGCCGAGTGACGGCGAGCAGCTTCCCGCATTCTTTGTCCTGCCGGAGCGAGTAACAGCAAAATGCGACGTGATATCGGGCGGTTAGCCACGGTGAGCTTCCCGGTGTTTTGAACGACTCCAACTTGCGCCAGCTCTGTTTCGCCTTTTGAAAACATTCGGACGTACCGCAATGGATCAGCAGTTCTGAAACCCTCTTGAGCAGCCGTCGCGTCTCGTGTTTCGGTGCATCGGTCAGCAGCGACTCGTACACTTCGATGGCCCGGTTCGGCTGGCCGGTGGCAACGTAGGCCTGGGCCAGGCAGCGATCGAGTCGCCGCCGGTCTGAGATCGGGAGTTCCGATCGCCGACGGTTGAGTTCGATCGCCGTTTGCAGTTGAAGCTCGCCCAACCTGCGACGGGTGATGTCGTCGGAGGCTGAGACGAGTCGGGTCAGTCCGTCGAGAACGCTCAGTATGTCGGTCGAACTGGTCTCCGACAGGTTCCGGATCAGCACTTCGGCCTGTCGGACCGAACCGCGGCCGGCCAACGCCACAATCCTAAGTTGTGTCGCCGTTTGCAACAGCGGTTTCCAGTCTGTCGAGATCCTTTTCCGTGGCTCGTCCTCGCTCGATTCCAGTTGCTGCTTCATCTGTGCCCAACTCTCGGTCATCCGGTCGAGCAGTCTCGCCGCCTTCTCGTAGTCGGGACGATTGAAGTTCAGGCAGATCCGCGCAAACCGCAGGAAGACCTCAGACTGCTGCAGACTCAGCGGCTGTGGCTCGCGGGGATAAGACGAGGCAATGCGATCGAGCCGATGGACGGCGTCGTTTTCCCAGGTCTCTGCCTTGAGCCCGAGTTCTCGAACTCGGCTGAGAATCTGCTCGTAACAGCGGGCCACCGCGACCTGTGCCGACGGTGCCCGACGCTCGCCGTCCGGGATCTCCAGATAGAGCTTCAGCGCACGGGTAACCTGTAATCGGCTCTCTTCGAGGACGGCCAGCATCCAAGTCGCCTCGACGGCAGTCGGATGCTCTGAATAGTTCTCGCGATGAGCCCCCAGCGCCGCCGTGTATCGCTCGCGACGACTGCGGGTCCGGTTTTCGTCGTAGAGCCTGCCCAGGCAGTAAGCCCAGAGCAAATGCGCCGACGTCGCCCGATCACTCGACGGGAAACGCTCTACCAATTCGTGAAAACTTTCACCCGCCTCTTCGATCTCTCCGGACTGCAACTGAATTGAGGCACGGCTGTAACTAAGTTCCCTGGCGATTTCCGATTTTCCGGACTGCAGCGCGGCGGCGATTGCTTTGGCGTATTCTTCGATGGCTGGGGTCGATTGGCCGCCGGCATACAACGAACCGGCTTTTCGAACCGTCACCGCCAGTTCGCTGCCGTACATTTGCGATTGCCGCGTGAACTCCAGTAGCAGACCGCAGCGATAGGCCCAATAACCGCCAATTTCGTTCTCCGCCCGCCGGACGTGAGCTTCGAGCTGTTCCAGCAGCTTGCCGGTGAGTTCCGCCTTGTCGTTTTCTTCGGCAATCTCCCACAGCCTGCCGAGCGCTTTGACTTGCAGAAAACGGAGTTCGCCCGGCAATCGGAGGCGATTCGTTCGGTACTTCGAGAGCAGTTGGGAAGCGTCGGTTGGCCTGTCTGCATCGAGGTACAGGTGCGCGCGCTGCACGGTCAGACGGGCAATGATCTGCATGGGCAGACTTTCCGCCTCCAGAGCGTTGAGCAGGCCGACGGCCTTTTTTCGGTCACCGCGCAGACGGCTCGCTTCGGCCAGCAGCAGGCGGCTATTGAAGGACCGCATTGTGCCGAGAGCGCTTTTGGGCAGCGGCTCGAGCCAGTCTTCCGCCTCGAGCAGGGTTTCCATGCGATCGTCCGAACCGGCCGGATCGAGTTTTGCTCGCTCGACGAGCGTTGCGCCGAGTTGATACCGAACAGAATTCCAGAGCGACCGCAATTCGTAGGGCGAGAGCTCCTCGGCTTCGAGCGACCGGCGACGTGACTTGGCACGCACCCGGCGAGCCAGCACCTTTTCGAGGTCCTGAAGTCTCGGCAGCGAATCGTTAAAGGCGGCCCGTGCCCGTTTGCCGAGCCTCACATCGTGCGGAAACAGTTCGACCTGCCAGCGCAGGAATGAGCCCTGGGTCGCCGGTATCAGGGCCCGCTCGGTTTCCAAGAGCAACCGCAGCGGGTTCTGCGGATCGTCTCGCCAGAGCTTCTCGACGACCTCAACGGCGCGCTGCCAGAGTTCGTCCTGCTCTCGACCTACGGTATAGGTGGCATGTTCGGTGAACGTGCGGGCCAGTTGAATTGTCTGCCGGGCCCGCCTCGATGGCGAGAGCTTTGCCTCTAAGAGTCGCGCCAGACAGTCACCTTCCGCCAGGCTGAACAGTCGGCGACTGCGGAGTTGATCGTAATACCGCGACGAGACGTCATCGGCGCGGACGATATCCCTTTGCGCCGACTGACCGATCGAACATGCCAGCGTAAAACTCGTGAACGCGAACCATCGCCGCCAGCTCTGCTGCCGAGACTCGTTCATGCCGTTGACGATAAGACAAAACTAACCTCCAGAGCAAGACGAACAGCCAGGTGGCTAAATCAGAGCGAATTCGACCGACCTTTTGCATCGCGTGGTTCGGAGAATTACACTGGTGATGACGCACACAGTCGTTGCACAAGATCAGTCGGTGACTGCATTTCGATCACCTTGTTAAAACGAGCAGCAAACGGTGAGCAGCCAACAAAATCGTCGCAAGTTTTTGAAGACGACGACGACGGCCGCAGCAGCCGGCAGTATGCCCTACTGGTTCACCAGCCGGAGCATGCAAGCCTTCGGTTATCAGAGTCCCAACGAACGGCCGGTGCTGGGCTGTATTGGGACCGGCAGCCGCTGGGGCGCGGTCGGCCCGCAGGCGATGCGTTTCTCTGACTGCGTGGCCGTCTGTGATGCGGACGCCGAACATGCCGGCCGAGCCCAGGAGCGGGTCCAGAAGATTCAGGGTAAAAAGGGACCGTCACAAGACATCGCCGTCTACGAAGACTACCGCAAACTGCTCAACCGCTACGCCGTGGAAGTGGCACGTGCCGGTTTGCGTGGCAGCCATGAAAGGCGATAAGCACGCCGCCACCGAAGTCCCCGCTGCGGTCACTGAAGATGGGTGCTGGCAGCTCGTGGAAACCTCCGAGAAGACCAAACTCAACTGCGTCATGCTGGAAAACTGCTGTTATGGTCGCACGGAGATGATGGTCTTGAACATGGCCCGTAAAGGCTTGCTGGGACAACTTGCACACGCCGAAGCGGGATACATGCACGAGTATCGGAGAGGCATAGTCGGGTGGCGAATGGAGAATACGGCCAATCGCAACGGCAATCTCTACCCGACGCACGGACTGGGGCCTGTTGCCCAATGCATGAATATTGATCGTGGCGACCGCTTCGATTACCTCGTTTCCATGAGTTCCAGATCAAGTGGGTTGAACGTTTATCATAGCGAGAGACTTGGCGCCAGCCACCCGAGGAGCACCAGAAAGTACGCTCAGGGTGATATCAACGTGAGTTTGATTCGCACGGTCAATGGTTCGACGATCACTCTCGGCTATGATACTCAATTACCTCGCCCATACAGCCGCATCAACCTGGTCCAGGGAACGAAAGGCATTGTCCAGGGATATCCAGAGAGAATTTGCATCGAGGGACGCGGCCATAATCATATCTGGAAGTCGCTGGACGAATACCGGGAAGACTATGAGCATCCTTTGTGGAAGCAGATGGGCACACTCGCCGAAGGCAAAGGGCACGGCGGAATGGATTTCTTGATGTTGTACCGGCTGGTCAAGGCGTTTCGTGCTGGCACCCCACCGGACATGGATGTTTACAACGCGGCCTCGTGGAGTGTGGTTTCCGCATTGAGCGAGCGATCGGTGGCCCACAAGAGTCGCCCGGTGGACTTTCCAGACTTTACTCGAGGGAAGTGGCGAACGAACTCGCCACTTGGTATTGTCCGCGCATGAGTTTGATCAAACGTCTGTCTTCCGCTTGGCAGTCATGTAGAATTCAGTATCGAAGGTCAGGCACGGAGTGCCTGACCTACATGGCTACACACGGGGCAGACCAGATAGAATCCAATTCGATATACTTCATGAACAGCGTCATTGGAGTGAACTGATGGCATTAGGGCAGAAATCCGTCATTATAGTACGCCCAGCGACTCAAGACGACATAGACTTCGTCGCGAACGTTTTGCTTTTAGCGGACATCGAAAGAAATCAGAAAAAGCAGGGCTGGAATGAAAAAGCCTTCCTGAAGCAAGCGAAGACGACTACCGAAGATGAGGTGCAAGAAAATGTAAAAGACAGCACAACTTACGTGATCGAGTCAGACGGCGATAGAGTAGGAAGGCTCAGAGTCATTCGGACCAGTGAGCAACTTAAGATTGCAGGCATTCAAGTTTTACCATCATACCAACGTAAGAGAATCGGAACGGCTGTCATCGAATCGCTGATTCAAGAAGGGAAGACCAAGGGATTGCCCGTCGTGTTAGATGTGGCAAAGGACAACCCGAATGCCAAGAGACTCTATCTATGGCTGGGATTCGAGCAGTGTGGTGAAAGCGACGATCATTTTTGGATGACAATCTGAGAGGGGAAACGACAGGGTGGCGGGGCGTGAGCGATAGCGTCGCCCCGGACCACCGACGTCTTCAAAGCGGTCGTCGGATCAGTTGCCTCTGAAGTGGACGGTGGATGAGTCATTGTTGCTGTGGCCTGTGATCGACGGGGCGACGCCCCGCCACCTACCGACCGTAAGTGGCCGCTTGCGCTTTGAATTTGGTTGCAGAATCAGCGAAACTAGATACTGGTGTTGGGTGGTCAGCCGTCGTTGAAATTCTGCAATACGAGGGGCGTTTGATGATTTCTCGGCCGACGTGTTTTACGGGCATTGTGTTTCTGACTTGTCTTGGCGCGTTCCAGGGCGCATTGACGGCCGCGACCCGCGTTGAGATTGTCATTGATGAGCCGTTTGAGGACCGCCAGGTTGCTTGGCCGGTTACAACGGGAATCCCTTTTCCTCGGGGTGGCCTTGCCAAAGTCGAAGAGTGTCGGCTGGTAGATGACCAGGGCGTTGAGAGACCGCTGCAGGCACGGGTCGCGGCTACATGGGATCGGCAGCGCAGCAGCATCCGCTGGCTCACAATCGATTTCATCGCCCAGCCGGGGTGTCAGTATGCCTTGGAGTTTGGCCCCGATATTCGCCGGGCCAAGTTCGATTCTTCAATCAGGATTGAGCCAGGCGAGCCGCTACGCATTTCGACCGGCGCGGCGCAGGTGGAGTTTCACAAACAGGGGCCGTTCGGCCTGGGTTCGGTTCGTGTCGACCGCAACGGTGACGGGACGATTGACCCATCGGAGGTCGTTGCCTCCGGCGCTGCCGAGGGAGAGCACTACTACATCGACCAAGATGGACAACGCTTTTCCTGTGCCAGAGACGGCGACGAACGGCAGGTTATTTTGGAAGTAGCAGGTCCGGTCCGTGCTTGTATTCGGGTTGACGGCTACTACACCGGACCAAACGGACGTCGAATCGTCAAGTACCGAACCCGGTATCATCTGTTCGTTGGCTTGCCGTTGATGAAAGTCATTGATGAATTCAAGATCGTCGGTTCCACTCGCCAGACCCGCTTCCGGGACATTGCCTTTGCGCTCGATTTACCGGGCGGAGTTGAGGACCGTGTCGTGGCCGTCGATTCATCCGGCGAGCCTGGTAATCAAATCCAGCGCGTCGAATGGAAGCCGGACACGACGTCGATCTCATCCTTCCAAAGCCTATACCGGCACTTCGGAAATCCAGGGTATGAAGCGGCGGTGGTCGAGATTGATTCGTCCGGAGAAAACCGTTTGCGGCAACAAGACCGCATGGGCGAATGGATGCAAGTCTCCGGTCGCCGGGGAACGGTGACCGGTTCGCTGCGATGGTTCTGGCAGCAGTTTTCCAAAGAGTGGGAGGCATCACCGTCACAACTGGTGCTTCATCTGTGGGGTCCTCGAAGCGGCGAGTTGGACTTCGGCCGCGAGGGGCTTCTGAAGACGTTTGGTGAACAGGGACGGTACTGGTTGATCGACCGCGGCGGCGACCCCAAGAACCTCAATCCGGTGGGTCGGCTGATGCTGTTTGCAGGTTATTCTGCGCTGCAGCGCGGTGAAGTTGGTGGTCAGGGGATCAACAAACACCACGAGTTTTATCTGCACTTCGGCGACCAACACCAAACCGCAAGGGGCCGCGAATACGGTCGCTTGGCCGCCCGTCAGCCCTTAGCGCTGGCGAGCGGATCATGGAATTGTTCGACAGACGTGTTTGGTCCGCTGGCCGCCCGCCCGAACAACTCGAAGTACGAGCAAATCGTCGATCGGCTGTTCGACCTGAAACGTTACGCCCAGGACTCCTTCGGGGCCTATGGCTGGTGGATCTTCGGCAGCGGGCCGCACTACAGTTATCACTGGGACGCCCAAACGAAGCGGCATTACGCCAATGCGATGCGGTTCGAGTATCACACCTACCAGAAAGAGACGCAGCTCTGGTGGTGCTATCTCCGCAGCGGCGAACGCAAATTCTATGACTGGGCCTTTCCCTCAGAGAACCATTGGGTCGATATCGCCGTGTCCCACGTGTCGTTGATGTACCGCTGCGCCTGGAAAGGCGGGCGGCCACAGGAGCAGACACTGCATTTCCGTCCCGGCGAATGGGCCATCGACAGTCCCATGTTCTATCTGCGTCAACGGGACTCGGCCGAGGCGTGGCTGAGAGGGGGTGCGCAGTTCTGGGCTTCGTACCACCGCACGCTGGAGACGACTTCGTTGGCCTATTACTTGACTGGTGACGAGCGATTCAACGACGTGATCGAGTTCTGGCGGCAGTATTGGAGCGACCTGGCCGGAAAGACCAGCGCCTCGAAAGATCTCAGACCGTGGCATCGCGAACAGCCCTGGTTCCGGGCAACCGCGGCGGGCGAGCCGACAAAGAGCTGGGCGGAAATGATCCGCGACTACGCCCCGTTCACATCGGGACTGCGACACCAAATGACGCAGTTCTTCAACCTGGCGACACTCTACGAACACACTTGGGACCCGAAGATTGGGCAGGTGCTCAGCGAATGTGCCGAAGCTTATCTCGATCCTCAGCATCCCATCGGTGTTTGGCGCACGCAGGAAAACTCTCCGCCGAATACTGCCGCGGCCCCCAAACTGGGCCACTTCTGGGTGCCGGCGCTCTGGAAATATCACCGCGTGACAAACGACCCACGGATGCCGGAGATCTTCCGAAAGTATTTTGACGCCTGCCTGGGGACTGATCCTTTCCGCGAGGATATCGGGAGATATTCGAACGTGCATCTTGGGTATGCCTATTACTACACCCGCGATCCTCGGCACTTGCGGGCGGCACTCTTGGAACTTGAGCATTTGGCCCCCTTCGGGTTGCCGCTGCAGCACCCCGAGGAATTGGGTGCCCGGATTTACAATCCGTACGTTTCCATCCGCTCATTGACGGCGGTCCCCCGGCTGACGTGGGCCTTGGCAGCGGCTCGTCGTGACGGCATCCCGGTACCGCCGCCGGTACGAATGAAGATAATGCAGCGGACAGCGATCGCACTGACGAAAACAGCGGATCGTCCCCTGCAAGCGACGCTGTGGGGTTTCGAACCAACGATCGGGGTGCTCTCGCCGGACGGGACGGAAATCAAACCGCATGTGACGAAACTGCGGCGATACGCTTCCGACATTCAGCCCTTCGACCGGACCACGCCAGAACTCGAGGTCTTCCGGTACGAAGTTGAGGTCCCGGCGAAGGCCGCGGCTGGTCCCTACGTGCTGGTTCCCGGTCTCGAGTGCGTGGTGCTATCAACCACGAGCCCGGCCATCCAGGTCAACGCATCTCGACCGGTTGCACTCGGCCCCGGTGAGTCTGTCGTCCTCGAGATGGGCCACGCACAGCAGGCCTTCCAGCTTGTCTCGGCATCGGCGTCCTCGTTGCAGGTGACCACAAGCGAGGGCAAGGTGATCTCGGTCCGGCTGAAAAAAGGACGACGTCTGCTGGTCGAAGCTGGACAGGACGATTCAATCCGCATCACGAATTCCGACAGGGCCCAGGCCTGGTTCCGGGTCGAGGGCCTGCCCGTAGAGCAGTGCTGGGCGACGATCGGTGCCGTGCGGTCGAAAATGACCCCGGACAAACGTCAGTCCCTGGCCGCGGTGCCGCCTCGCCCCGCGATACAACTGGAGCGTGAATTCGTCGAGGGCCGGTTTGGCCAGGCTGTACCGATCACCGCGCGGCGCCGGTTACATCTGCCCGATCATGTTGTCAAGGATGGCCGCGTCCAGAAACTGTTTACACGCCAAAGAGGCTCGCTGGAGTTCTGGGTCAAAAGTCTGTGGGACACGCGGACGTCTGGCCCGAAACGAGTTGAGTTCCTGACCAACGGTGTGATTTCCGGCTGGAACGCCGGGCCATTACCCGTCAATGAATGGGCCCACGTCGCCATTGAATGGCGGCCGTTGAAACGAGATCCGTCGCGACAGGCGGTCCACATCTACATCAATGGCCTTGACCGTTATCACTATCGCAGCATTTGGTGGGAGGGTTACGGCCGGAAGGAGCTCACCTTTCCGGCGAACAGAAAGTGGTTGCAGGAGTTCATAGTGGCGACTATCGACGGCGCTCCTTTCGTCATCGACGAGCTGCGCATCTCCAGCCAGCTACGGTATACCGACGAGAGCGTGGAACTGGGCCATCGGCAGTTGCACAACCCATCGCGGTTTCAGCCGCCCGAAACACGTTTTCGGCCGGACGAGCACACGTTATTGCTCATGCGATTCGATGGTCACCTGCAGGCAGAGCTGCCGGCCGTGCAGGGTAGATTCGAAACCGTCGCAGGACCGGAGGAGTAATCGAAATCGTTCCGTGATTGATGAGTTGCGTATTTCTTCAATTCCGCGCTACGCCAGGCTAAACGTGGAACTCGGCCATAACATGTCCCAACCCTTCGTAAATTGAGCCCACCAGACAATTCTGAACTAATGAATAGTAATTTATTCGGTTCCGCTTCGGCCAAGAGCAAGGCAGGCATCCCTTGTTTCATTCGATGTACTCACTGCCGGCCACAACGCCATCGGTTGTTTTTCCTCTGGCCCACCGACAATTTTTCAGAAGCTGTTTGATTTGCCGATGCCCTACCGACACACTGAAGAGATTCGATTGCTCGCCCACGGAGACCAACGGGATGAGATTTTCGCTGATTCTTTTGCTGATCTGTTTAATGCTGGGTTGCGATTCAGATGTTCCATCGCAGGAAACCGCCATTACGGAAATCGAAAAACTCGGAGGCCGTGTCGATTTCGACGACGGGCATCCGGACGAACCTGTGGTACTGGTGGATTTCTTTAACAACAAACGGGTCACCGATTCCGCGCTGAGAAATTTGAAAGGGCTGACCAATCTGGAAGTCTTGACCCTCAGCGACACCGCGCTCACCGACGCCGGGTTGGTGAACCTCAAAGGACTGACCAAACTGGCCTATCTGGGTCTCGCCAACACCGAGATCACCGACGACGGTCTAGTACATCTGGAAGGACTGACCGAGCTGCGATTCCTGTTTCTCGAAAACACCGGCATCACCGATGCCGGGCTGGTGCATCTGAAAGGGCTGACCAAACTGCGCGGGTTAGCTCTCAAAGAAACCCAGATCACCGACGACGGTCTGGTGCATCTGAAAGGGCTAACCACTCTGGAAAGGCTGGGCCTCAGAGAAACCCAGATCACCGACGTCGGGCTGGTGCACCTCAAAGAACTGACCAATCTGCAAGGGCTGACCCTTGTCGGCACCGAGATCACGAGCGCCGGGCTGGTGAACCTCAAAGGCCTGACCAATTTGGACATGCTGGGCCTCGCCAACACCCAGATCACCGACGACGGTCTGGTGCATCTGAAAGGACTGATCGATCTACGACACCTGTTTCTTGAAAACTCCGGTGTCACTGACGACGGTCTGGTGCATCTCAAAGGGCTGACCAAACTGGAAAGGCTAAGCCTTAGAGAAACCCAGATCACCGACGTCGGTCTGGTGCATCTCAAAGGGCTGACCAAACTGGAAAGGCTGGGCCTCAGAGAAACCCAGATCACCGACACCGGACTGAAACACCTCAAAGGGCTGACTAATCTGGAAAGGCTGGGCCTCAGTGATACCCGGATCACCGACACCGGGCTGGAGCACCTCAAAGGGTTAACCAATCTGCAAGTGCTGGACCTTGTCGGCACCCAGATCACCAGCGCCGGGCTGGAGCATCTCAAAGGGCTGATACGTTTGCAAATGTTGGACCTCGTCGGCACTTCGGTCACCAACGAGGGTGTGGAGAAGCTCCGGGAGGCACTCCCGAATTGCAAGATTCAACCGTGAGCCCGGTCGCCTTCCCTGAAGAAATCAACTCATCAAGATCGGAACAACGCAGCCGGCTCACCCGGTTTCGGCAGGTATTGGCTCTCCGCAGCCGTTCCGATATAATCACGTTGGAAAACAGATTGCGATGACACTCGGCAAGTTGCGGCAACGGTTTGGGGCCGGCAGGGTGTTTGCCGGAGCAGGACGGTTTTCAGCCCCGGTGATGTCGGCGGTCCGTTCTTAGAGATCGCTCACAAAAAGGATGCCGAATGGCCGAACTTTTTCACGAGTGCGGGATTGCAGCTGTGTACCACCTGCAGGGCGAAGAAACGAGTCCGCTGGCTCCTCCGCAGGGGGCGGGCGAGACTTCGCGACTGATTTCCAGAATGTTGCTGGACATTCAGAACCGCGGTCAGCTCGCTGCGGGCATGAGCAGCTACCAAGCTAACCGCAAGTCGCTCATCCGAACCCACCGGGACGTAGGCACAGTCGCCGAGGTGTTCCACCTCGGCCACCGCAGGGAATTTGAGTCGCTGATGCGGAGATATTCCGGCCCGGCGGCCATCGGGCATGTGCGCTATGCGACCTGTGGTAAAGAAGAGCGGAGTTATGCGCAGCCCTTCGAACGGAATCACATTCAAAAATCAAAGTGGTTCAGTTTTGCCTTCAACGGCCAACTAGCGAATTATTTGCAATTACGGGACGAGATCCTGGCTCACGAGGATTTCCACCTCGCCCGCGAGACCGACACGGAAATCTTGCGTCACCTGATTGCCCGTAAACTCGCGCAGGGAACGCGAACCGATTTGCTGGACCTGTTAACGCGGCTGAGTGAACAGTTGGACGGCGCCTACAACATCGTATTTCTGAACGCTTTGGGTGACATGTTTGTGGCCCGCGATCCGCTGGGATTCCGTCCGTTGTGTTACGCCAAGGAAGGGCCGCTGTTTGCGGCTGCCAGCGAAAGCGTCGCCTTGTCACATCTTGGATTCCATGAATCGAGCATCCACAGTCTGCAGCCCGGACAGGCGGTGATCATCGAGCGGGGTGATTTCTCCGTCAAGCAATTCGTTGCTCCCAAGCCGCACCGCGCCCACTGCTTCTTTGAGTGGATTTATTTCGCCAACGTGGCCAGTACTTTAGACGAACGCAGCGTATACTTGACGCGCAAACGGCTGGGTGAAGAGTTGGCCAATCTGGAGACAACGCCGATCGATCGGGACACAATCGTCGTGCCCGTTCCCGACACCGCCAAAGCCGCCGCCGACAGCATGGCTTTCAACCTCAACATCCCGTCGTTGGAAGGGTTGATTCGTAATCGTTACGTGGGGCGCACATTTATCGAAGGAACCAACCGGGCCGACAAAGTTCAGATGAAGTACACGCCGCTGCCTGAAGTGTTGGCCGGCAAGCGGGTGCTGTTGGTGGAGGACACAATCGTTCGCTCGACGACGATGAAGGCTCTCGTGCGTCAGTTGAAGACGATCGGCCGGGCTCGGGAAGTTCACGTGCGCGTGGCCTGTCCGCCCATTATCGCCCCCTGCTTTTACGGAATCGATATGTCAACGATTGACGAGCTGTTTGCACCAAAGTTTTTGAACGGAACGAAGCTGACTCCTGAGAAAGAAGCGAAGATGGCCGCAGCTCTCGGGGCCGACAGCCTGCGATATCTTCCCGTTGAGGCGATCGCCAGCAGCGTCGAAAAAGAAAGGCAGTCGCTGTGCCAGGCCTGTATCGATGCCGTCTATCCGACGCCGGCAGGAAAAGATCTGTATCAAATCGCGCTTGACAACGCCTGTCAGCAGGGCAACGGCCGGTCCGGCCGGACCTACGACGTGCCGCTGGTGACGACCAGAACATGAGAGCAGTCGTCGCTGGTGAATTGGCTGAGCGTCACTTATCCCGCCAGCGCCCGTTATCCCGCTCCAGCCGGATTTCCAGTTCCTGTGTCGGTTCCAAACAACTTCTCGGCCAAATCACTGTACGCGTGAGATTCTGGGGCCGACGACGCCATCGCGTGGAGAATGTCGCGATCGATAAACGCCAGCGCATGTTGCTTCATCTGCTAGTTCTCGATGGTTTTTGCCAGCAGGGCACGTTCGGCCTGGTCTAGCTTGTGAGCCCGGCAGAGTTCCTGAAACAGCGACCTTGGATTGCTGTTGCTGCTACGGAGACGCTTCTTGCGGTACTTGTCCCAGTAAAACAGTCCAGCCTAGAGCAGGCCGATGACAATCACCGTCACGATTAGGAACCAGTTATCGCTCCACGAACTGGAACCACGGGTCGACCGAGAAACTCGACTCAAGTAGACCCCCGCTATTAGCCACCAGTTTCCCATCGGTCCTCTCCGTGATGGCTTGTTGAAATTAGCCGTGCCGCCGTCCGCTACCGTCCAAAGATCAGGACTCTCCACTCCCGAATTCTACGTGGGATCAGATCCCCGGAATTTCCGAGACAACGCATGTGTGTTTGGCTCGTGAATCGCTGGTCCAGTCCGGACGCCTGTCTGGTCTTGTTCCGCGTTTAGCCCGACAGGGAGTGTATTTGCCTGTTCAAGGATTTTGACGGCGGTTTCCCGGACCCGGAGGCTCTCGTCATCGAGCATTCCCTGAATCGCATCCATTGAATCAGCGGAACGAACCGATCCGAGTACATCCACGGCGGTCCGACGGACCATGTCATCCTCGTCTTCGAGCATTTCGATTAACGTCGGCACAACTTTCAAATGCATTCCCATTATCTGGGACGCCCGCGCTGCACGAATTCGTCGTCGCTGAATCGGGCTGCCTAGTTCTTCGCGAAGCTTCTGATGGCAGCCGGGATCAATTTTTTCGATCAGTTGCCCGGCGCGGCGGCAGACGGCCGGATCGATGTCTTCGAACATTTGAATCATCTTGGGGACGTCGAAACTCTTCAGTTCTTCACGGGTGGCCTCTCGCACAGCCTCGAGTGGACTATCGAGTCGGTCGACCAACAATGACAGCGCTTCGCTGATTCCTTGGCTGCGGAGCTGGCCGGTCGCCCAGACCTGAATTTATTTATTGTCCGAGTCGAGACTGCTGGTCACAATGTTCTGGACGGTGCCCGAATCGAGCGGACCTAACACACTGGCCGCAGCCAGACAACCTTCCTTGGTTCCGTGTCGGATCAGCCATTCCTCG
>Ga0310123_10001403_pt1 | contig 20089 bp, 17 predicted proteins | sample CB6_AW_1057_MG_FD_203505 | JGI IMG/M metagenome (GOLD analysis project Ga0310123, IMG submission 203505) | Marine microbial communities from Western Arctic Ocean, Canada - CB6_AW_1057 | ecosystem: Environmental > Aquatic > Marine > Oceanic | place: Canada: Western Arctic Ocean | collected... | reverse complement strand
TCCACGAACGCCGACCGACAGGGATTTACCGGGTCGGAGACGGACGTCGTGGCGACGCTTGAGGATCTGTTCACGAGCACGCAGGGCAAGCTGGTGGTGGCGACGTTTGCGTCTAGCCTCCACCGACTCCAACTGCTCGTCGATCTGGCTGCCCAGTGCGGTCGAAAAGTCGCTCTCGTCGGCCGGGGAATCGTTCGAAACGTTGGCATCGCCTCACGGCTCGGCTGTCTGACCATCCCACCCGGGGCGCAGATCGACGAGGCGGACGTGGCTTCGCACCCTCCCAGTCAGGTGCTCTGTCTCGTCACCGGCTCACAAGGTGAGCCGTTTGCCGCGCTCTCGCGGATCGCCATGGACCATCATCGTCACGTCAAACTGGAACCGCAGGATGTGGTCGTGTTCTCGGCCCGCGCCATCCCGGGCAACCAGCGGGCCATAGGGCGGCTGATGGACCATATCTCCCGCCGGGGCGCCGAGGTCATTCATGAGGGTGACAGACCTGTTCATGTATCCGGCCATGGAAGCTTCGAAGAGCTGAAATTGATGCTCACCCTGGTCAGGCCACGCCACTTCGTTCCGATACACGGTGAGTACCGGTATCTGGTGCGTCACGCGCGTGTCGCGGAGGCTGTCACCGGTGGCCGCACATCTGTGTTCGTGCTGGAGAATGGCGACCGTCTCTGTTTCGATGCCGCAGGCGCGTGGCTAGGCGATTCGATTCCCACGGGCAGGATCTTGATCGATGGTACCCGCACCGGCGAAGTCATCGACGAGGTGCTCCGCGAACGGCGTCGCTTGGCCGGTGACGGTGTCGTGGTCCTGGTTCTCGTCGTCGACCAGCAGGCCGGCGTCGTGGTCGGGGAGCCAACGATCATCACGCGGGGGGTCGTGACAGAGCCCCGAACGGAGGCGCTCCCCGGTGAAATTCAGGACGTCGTCGGCGACGTGATTGAGTCCGCCAGCCATGAAGAGCTGGCGGATGGCGGCGTGGTCCAGGAGCGGATCCGGGTCGAGCTGCAACGGTTTTTTCGTAAACGCTCCGGTCATCGACCACTGGTTCTTCCAGTAGTCATGGAGATGTAACGGTGACAGGGACAGGAGTTTCTCGGCGAGCCAGTGAGTTTCTCGGGGTGGCGCTGTTTGCCCTCGCCCTTGTGTGGCTCATCGCCCTCACTACTTACGATGCCGCCGACGCGGTGTGGTTCTTCAATACTGGCGGTCAGGCCCCACCCGCCAACTTCGTCGGACGAGTTGGCGCCTTCTTGGCCGAAGTCTCGTTTCAGATCTTCGGCTATGCGTCGTTGCTCGTGCCGATACTGCTGATGGTCCTCGGGTGGCACTACTTCTGGTGTCGCGCGATCGAGTCTGCGTACACCAAGATCGTCGGCTTGGTCCTGATGTTTGGATGCACCGCGTCCTTACTCAGTCTGGCAGGCTGGACCCTCGACGCCTCAGGGAAGACGTTCAGAGCTGGGGGCTATCTCGGCCAGTGGCTGGCCGGGGTGCTGGCCGACTACCTCAACCGCACGGGCTCCATCATCGCGATCCTGACATTCCTGTTCCTGTCGGTGATCATGTCGACGCAGTTCTCGTTCGGTCGGCTGTTCGGGCAGTTCGGCGGCTACGTTCGACGCTGGGGAGCCCTCGGTCTGGAGAGGGGTCGTGACTGGTGGGCCGTCCGACAACGAGAGAAGCAACGTCAGGGCGTCCTCCGGAAGCATATGGGACGAAGCGACCTGTCAACGGCCCGAGCGGAGCTGTTGGCGAAGAGCCGTGGCGCATCTGCTTCGCGCAAGACGCCTCCCCGCAAGGACAAGCGTCAGTCGAAGCCGCTGACGACGGCGTCAGGCCCAGACGCGTCGGTCGAGGCACCCCCGTCTCCCAAGCTCACTCCGCAGCTTCCCCTCCCTGACCTCGCGATGAGGCCACCGGCAGAACGACGACCCGGCACGTTCATGCTGCCCCCGCCGGCTCTACTCGACGCGCCAAAGGCTGTCCAGAAGGTCGACGAGCGCCTGTTGATGGAAAACGCCAGGCTTCTCGAGGAGAAATGTCAGGAGTTTTCCGTTGAGGGCTCGGTCGCCCAAATCCATCCGGGACCGGTCGTGACAACGTTCGAGTTCAAACCCGATGCTGGGGTCAAATACAGCAAGGTCACCGGTCTCGCCGATGATCTTTGCCTCGCGATGCAGGCTGAGTCTGTCCTAATTGAGCGCATCCCAGGCAAGTCGACGGTCGGGATTCAAATTCCCAATCGGATCCGAGACGACATAGCGCTGCGAGAACTGCTGGAATCGGATCCCTATCGCCGTTCCGCATCGAAGCTGACCCTCGCGCTTGGCAAGACCATTCATGGTGAGCCCCTCATGAGTGATCTGGCCAAAATGCCACACCTCCTCATCGCCGGGTCGACCGGCACCGGGAAATCGGTGGCCATGAACGCGATGTTGACCAGCATCTTGTATCGCGCCACACCCGACGACGTGCGTCTCATCATGATCGACCCGAAGCGACTGGAACTCGGGATGTACGAGGACATTCCTCATCTCTTGACCCCGGTCGTCGTTGAGCCCAAGAAAGCGGCGAATGCCCTTCGGTGGGCTGTCCGCGAGATGGAGGAGCGTTACAAACGCCTTGCCGCAGATGGCGTTCGGAACATCGAGCAGTTCAACCGAAATGTCTCCCTCCGGCTCCAAGAGCAGGGCAGTACCGGCGCAAAGCGTCAGGCCGATGACGACGAGGCCGAGGACCTCCGTCGGCTCCCCTACGTGGTGCTGGCGATCGACGAGTTGGCGGACCTCATGATGGTGGCCAGCAAGGAGGTCGAAGAGTCGATTTGCCGTTTGGCCCAGATGGCCAGAGCGGTCGGCATCCATTTGATTCTGGCGACGCAGAGGCCCTCCGTCGATGTCATCACCGGCGTCATCAAGGCCAACCTGCCAGCTCGGATCGCCTTTCGGGTGTCGTCCAAGGTCGACTCCCGTACGATCATCGACGCGAACGGTGCCGAGCAACTGCTAGGCAAGGGCGACATGCTCTACCTGCCTCCCACGTCGTCACGTTGCGTGCGGCTACATGGTCCCTACATTTCCGAGCAGGAAACCGCGAGGCTTGCCAGTTTCCTCAGGAAGCAGGGGAAACCAGGTTACGACGAGACGATTACCGAGGATGACAAAGCGACCGAAACCGTCCAGTTCGAGCAAGACGATCTGTATGACCAGGCGGCTCGAATCGTCGTCTCCAGTTCTCAGGCGTCCATCTCTTACCTTCAGCGGCGGCTCCGGGTCGGGTTCAGTCGGGCCGCCCGACTGGTCGACATGATGGAGGCGGACGGTCTGGTCTCGTCGGGAACCACCGGCAAACCGCGAGAGGTTCTCGTGAAATCCGACTACTTCGAAGAGCTCGATTTGCAACCCAGATGAAGGGCTGGTGTTAGAGAAGGTTGCGGTCGATAGGACAGTCGACAGGTACAGATGAACGCACGACCTTGACCGGTGTCATCATGAAACGAATGCTCTCTCTTGACCACGCAGGCCGTCGCTGGCGGTTTGTGTCGGCGGCTCTTGTTCTGGTGGGGCTCTGTTACCCGTCATCGGCTCTCGCGGCCGACGAGTCGGCCGAAGCTGTGTTTACTGAAGTGCTCGTGCGCGAGCGCGAGCTGCGGGAACCCGGCGATCATCCAACTCTTAGTGACCTTCGAGCGGTCATCGCCGAATACGAGGCGATCGTTCGTCGTTTCCCGCAGAGCGATTTCAACGACAACGCGCTCTGGCAGGGTGCAGGCCTCGCGATCAGAGCCTTCGATCTCTATCGACAGGACCACGACCTTGGGGCCGGGCAGCGGCTGCTTCGCCTCCTCGAGGGCAACCACCCGCAGAGCTCCCTGGCTTCCCGTGTTGACGAGCGTCTCCGTCAACTCGACATGCTGAGCGGGGTTGCTCGCCTCGAGGAGATCCGTCGAGAGCCCTCGCCTGACGGGGTGAGGATCACGATCGTGGTCGATCGAGAAATCGCATTCCATGCCGAACGACTGACCGGTCCGTCAAGGCTCTTCTTCGATCTCAGCGGCACCGAGGCATCCGCGACCCTCCGCAACGCCACACTCGCGTTCGCAGACGACGACATCATTCGCGAAGTGCGTCTCGGTCGCCACCCGAATCAGGTGACGCGTGTCGTCATCGACACCGAGTCCACCGAGAGTTGTCACACGTTCACGCTGTATCAACCCTTTCGCCTGGTGGTCGAATGTCAGCGAAGCCTGCGTTCACCTACGACTGTCGCATCCACGTCTCCGGCACTCGAGCCTGACGAGGCGCGCGCGCCAGACGCGCCCGAGCACGGTGGCACCGAAACCCCTCCCGTTGCGAACTCCGACGGTGTGTTTTCCGTGGCAAGACAGCTCGGTCTCGGTATCTCCAGAATCGTCATCGACCCTGGGCACGGTGGTCACGACCCAGGCGCTGGCGCGCGTGGACTCGGAGAAGCGGACCTCGTACTCGACATCGCGCTCCGTCTCGAGCAGCGGCTCAAGTCGGCTCAGCCGGGTCTCGAGGTCGTGCTGACCCGGCGTGAGGACCAGTACGTGCCGCTCGAGGCACGGACAGCCCTCGCCAATCGTCTTGAAGCCGACCTTTTCCTGTCCGTCCACGCAAACGCCAGTTCGAACACGTCGGCACGCGGCGTCGAGACGTACTTCTTGAACTTCGCAGCGGACCCGGAGGCTGAGTCACTGGCCGCCAGAGAAAACGTGGTTGGCCTGGCCACCATGAAGCAGCTCGATGGGCTCCTGGAGGCGATCGCGGCCAACAGCAAGCTCGATGAGTCGCGGGCTTTTGCCCAGACGGTTCAGACAGCCATCCTCAACACGCTCCGGCGGGTCGACCCAGACGTGCCAGACCTGGGAGTAAAACAGGCACCCTTCGTCGTGTTGATCGGCGCGAGGATGCCCAGCATCTTGGCCGAGATCTCCTTCTTGAGCAACGAACAGGATGCGCGGCTCTTGTCCACTGAAAGGTATCGCGACCTCATTGCCGATGCCCTGTTCGACGGTGTCATGCAATACCAGCAAGCGCTCCGAAGTGATGGGCTCGTGGCCGTCGCCGACAACAGTTGCGGGTAGCTCCGGACGCTCGTGTGGTGAGTTCACACGAGTGGAGGGTCTTCCACTAGGACGAGCGCAGGCCGAGACGTGTCACGTCCGCGTCGCCGGTATCACCGTCGCCGTTCCGCTTCCGCCTCATCCTGCGTATACCGATCAGCAGAGCCGCACAGCCCAACCCCAGCACGGCCGCAACGCCTATCAGCGCTGTGACCACCGCAACACCGCCGAAGACGACGTCCAAGACGGTCGTCTGAGCCGTGGGTTCAGCTACGACTTCGTAGATCGTGACGGGCGGTTGGAGCATCGTCCTTGGGGAATGGATCGAAACGGTCCAAGCCTACCAGCCGGCGCTGTGGCTCGCCAATTCCGTAAGCGTGCGAACCATGACCCCGGTGGCGCCTTTCGCCTGGTCTGGTTTGGAATCGTCCGCCCAGGCCGTACCGGCCACGTCCAGATGCGCCCAGGGGAGGCCGCTAGCGAACGCCTGGAGAAACGAAGCGGCCGTGCACGCGCCGGCGGGACGACCGCCGACGTTGGCCAGATCCGCCATCTCCGACCGGAGCTGGTCGCGGTACTCGTCGTACAGCGGAAGAGGCCAGACGCGTTCGCCCGACCGCTCACTGGCTGATCGGAGCTCATCAACCCATGTGCCGGGGTGTCCGAATAGTCCGCTTGACACCTTGCCCAAGGCAATCACGCACGAGCCAGTCAAAGTGGCGACGTCCACGAGGTGGGTCGCGCCGAGCTGACGCGCGTACCAGAGCGCGTCTGCGAGGATCAATCGCCCTTCCGCATCGGTGTTCAGAACCTCTACGGTCAGACCACTCGCGCTGGTCAGGATATCGCCAGGCCTGGTGGCCTGCCCCCCGGGCATGTTCTCGGTCATCGGTACCACGCCGACGACGGGGACCGGGAGTTTCAGTGCGCCTATGGCTCGCATCGCGCCAACGACCGCCGCTCCACCCGCCATATCCTGCTTCATCCGCTCCATGCCCTCCGGGGTCTTCAGCGAGATCCCGCCGCTGTCGAAAGTCACGCCCTTCCCCACCAGGCCAAGTACGCGGTCCGGCGCCGAGTCAGGTGGTGTGTGCCGCAACACCAACAGCCGCGGTGGCTCGACGCTGCCCTGAGCAACACCGAGTAGAAGTCCCATGCCGAGCTCTTGAATCGCGTCCTCCTCCAGAACCTCCACCGTGATCCCGTGAGCGCTCACCGCCCGGGTAGCCCGCTCCGCGAACACGCTGGGCGTCAGAACGTTTGCCGGCTCGTTGGTCAGCTCGCGCGCGAGGTTCGCCGATGCCCCCAGGACGACGCCTCGGTTGACCCGAGCGGTGACGGCTTCCAGCTGGCCTGAGTCGACGAGCAGCTCACACCGCGTCAGCGGCTGTGTCGAAGTCTGAGCGGCCGTGGTGGTCTTGTATCGGTGGTCTTCGAAACCTCCCAACAAAAGTCCCTCGGTGAGCGCCTGTCCTGCCAGGTCGGCAGGAGCCGTGCCAAAGAGGACCACTGCCACCTGGCCGATCCGTCTCCGCCGTGCCTCGATCGACAGCGTGGCGGCCGCCGACCGGAGTCGCCTCAGAACATCGTCACCTCCCGAGCCAGCGCCCAGCAGCGCGACCCGCCGCGACTTCCAGGCGCCGTCTACCACCGGGGTGAGGAACAGCTCGTTCGGTCGTGGCCGAAACTCCCCCGTACTCCGAGCCCGTCCGAGCTCGCCACCGGTCGCCGTGTCGAGCTCTTCCGGAACCGCGCCACTACCGACCTCAAAGACTGGGACAACCAAGAGTTCCGTTTCGACGTCGCGCAGGGCGGTCGTCGTCACGACGACCTCAGGTTCGGGCCAGTTCTGTGTCATGCGCGGGATTATACGTGGTGATAGTTTCCGAATCCGACGACCTGGGAGCAAGGGGGTCCCACGGCGCGACGCAGGAGGTTACAATAGGTACTACTGGCCATCGGGTCTGGTGGAGAGTATGCGCATACCCTTTCACGTCCCACAGTTCTGGTGTTCGCTCGCCGCGGTGGGCGTCGTCGTTATCGCTGCCGGTACCGCCCTCTCAAGCGAGGAACCAGAGGAGCCGAAACTCCGACTCCGAGCCTCGCCGAAGGTCGCGTTCGCCGGGAAAGAGGTGCTGTTTATTGCGGAGCTTCGCGATGGCGACGACGACTACCGCGAGCTGTATTGCGTGACCGTGGAGTGGGACTGGGACGACGGGACCCGCTCCGAATCAACACCCGATTGTGATCCATATGAGCCTGGTGTGAGCAAGATCCGTCGCCGCTATTCGACGCGCCACGCCTTCAGAGATGGTGGTCAACACAGGGTTCGCCTCTACCTCAAGCAGCGAGACGATATCGTCGCATCGGTTACGCAGTCGATCGAGGTTCGCCTCCGATAGATCGCGTGGTCCGCGGCCGACGGCTGTCGCCGACCACCAACGCCACCCGTACGAATCGGTCCTCGACCAGGCGGAACCCACCGACCTGTTCACCGAGAGCCTCACCCGTGGCTGGCGAAACGATCACACAGAGCAGCGCCGAGTCGCTCGCCTCGATGAGGTCGGTTGGCGAAGGCTCCGGGGCCGTGCGCGGGTGTGAATGATACGCGCCGATGACAGACAGTCCCTCCGCCCGGGCGCCCCGGATGGACCGGAAGTGGTCGGCCGGGTCGATCTCGTAGCGAGTGGGGCTCGCCTTTAGATTGCGTGCACGCTCTGCCCGCTCGATGCGTGCCTCAGTTCCCACGAGTAAGCCACAGCACTCGTTTGGCAGCGCGTCGCGCGCATGCGCAAACATCTCACCGAGTACCGAGGACGCGATCTCCACCACGGGTTCGCTCTCGCTCTCGCTAGCGTCCGGCACGAGTGGACCCTCTCCTAAGCGTCTGGCTTCCGGGACTGCGTCTGACGCGTCAGGATCGAGCGCCAAGACACAGCCGAGTCGAACACTCGCGCGACCCCCTCTGGGTCATTCACGTTCTCTCGCAGCGTCTGGAGCTCGGTGATCAAGGCATCGAGCGCGGCCGTGATCTCGTCAGCGTTGGTCGAGCAGATATCGCGCCAGATAGTGGCCGGGCTGGCAGCGAGCCGGGTCGTGTCGGCCAGTCCACGTCCCGTCAGCGCCAGACCTTCGGCGCCCGCGTGCTCGCCAACGACGTGCATGAGGGTCGACGCTGCGAGCTGAGGTAAATGCGACAGAAATGCCAGTAACCGGTCATGCGTGGCCGCCGTCATAACGTGTGGGACCGCACCGAGAGCGATCGCGAAGTTCTGGAGACGCTCGAGTGAAGGTCCCGCGGAGTCGTCAGTTGGTGTAAAGAGCCACGGGCGGCCCTTGAAGAGGTCCGGCCTCGCATAGTCGATTCCCGGCTGCGGCGCGCCACCCAACGGATGCCCGCCGATGAACTGCAGCCGAGATGGAAGACACCGTGACTGTTCGACGATGCGGCGCTTGGTGCTGCTTACGTCCGTGACGATGGCCTCCCCGGATATGTCGTGCTCGAGCTCGCTCAGCAGCTCGATATTCTGCTCAACGGGAGCCGCCAGCACGACCAGATCGGCCTCGCCCATGACGACCGGATCGTCAGCCGCTACGTCGATGGCGTGGCGCACCATCGCTCGCTCCAGCACATCCTTGTCGTCAACGCCGATCACGAGACTCTTGGGCCACAGCTGGCGCGCGGCGAGCGCTATCGACCCGCCGATCAAACCAAGACCGACGACTGCGAGCTTGTCGAACAGCGGAGGCGCACCCTCGCCGGAGCCCGGCTGGATAACCGGAAGTCGACGGCTACTCTCCGTCATCTTTATGCCGATGCCGATGCATCGTCCTGGAAATCATGTGCCCCACCCTCGCTGGGGAACGGGCTCGACGCACACACTTCTCCCGATCGCGGGTGCGATGATGCGAACCTCCGACATTAGTTGCTCGAACTGTTCGGGAAAGAGCGACTGGGCGCCGTCACTCAACGCGTGGTCTGGGTCTGGGTGAACCTCGATGATCAAGCCATCGGCGCCAGCCGCCACCGCCGCCCGAGCCATCGGCGCCACCTTGTCCCTGATGCCAATCCCATGACTCGGGTCGGCCACGATGGGCAAGTGACTCAGTTTGTGTATGACAGGTATCGCCGAGATATCGAGCGTGTTGCGCGTGTAGGTCTCAAACGTACGGATTCCCCGCTCGCAGAGCACGACGCCCGTGTTCCCTCCCGACAGAATGTACTCGGCCGATAGCAGCCACTCTTCTATTGTCGCCGAGATCCCACGTTTGAGAAGAATGGGGGTTGTGATCTTCCCGAGCTCCCGGAGCAGTGTGTAGTTCTGCATATTCCGGGCACCGACCTGGAGCATGTCGGCATACTTCAAGAGCAGCTCGATCTGGCTCACATCCATCACTTCCGACACGAGCTTCAGGTTGTGTCGGTCGGCCGCCTGTCGCAAAAACCTCAGGCCATCCTCTCCCAGCCCATGGAAACTGTACGGCGAACTGCGTGGCTTGAACGCCCCACCGCGCAGGACCTTTGCGCCAGCCTTACTGACCGCGGCGGCTGACGCTTCCACCTGCTCCTCGGTCTCGGCCGAACAGGGTCCCGCTATGACGATCACCTCGTCGCCTCCGATCCGAAGGTCCCCGACCGAGACGATGGTCTTCTGCGGCTTAAAGGTGCGACTCGCCAGCTTGTAGGGCTCAGTGATTCGCAGCACCTCGTGGACCCCCGTCATGACCTCAATGAGGCGGGTGTCGAACCCTCGGTGCCCACCGACAGCGCCCAGCACGGTTTTCAGGGCGCCAGTTGACCGATGCACATCGAATCCCTTCTCGACCAACGTGGAGATGACGTGCTGTATTTGATCCTCCGCCGCGCGTTCTTCCATGACCACGACCATGCTTGCTGCCCCCATCTTTCATCGGAGCCGGTGGCTCCGCCGGTTCCGCTCGTTCTCAGTCCTTCTCTTGCGCCAGCCGCTCAAGCCGGCGGTTCTCGTCGATGATCCGCTCGAAGAGGCGCGTGATGGCACCTCCTTCGAGCGGGCCTCTGTTGACCTGTCGAGCGTGGTTGAGCACTTCAATCTCCCGGTTTGGCTGATACGTCTCCAGCCCTACCTGTTCTTTGAGACGCCCCAGTCCGAGGGCGCACTCGGCGCGCTCGTTGAGCAGTCCCACAAGTTGCTCGTCCAGTTCGTCGATTCGACTGCGGAGCACGCTCATCTGATCGTCGATATCCGCGGGTGCACCCTTTCGTACATCGGATTCCTCTCGTGCTCGATCGCTCATGAGCTTCTATCCTCGACTACCGGTGCGCTGTCCGACAGCCCACTCTTCAGCCAGCGGACGTAGCGGTCCACCTCGTCAGTGAGATTGTCGCCGCCTGACGCACGCGCAATCGTATTCACCAGACCACTCCCGACGACCGCCGCATCGGCCCATCGGCCGACCTCCGCGACATGGTCTGGCTGCGAAATGCCGAACCCGATCGCTACGGGTAAGTCGGTCACCCTCCGGATCCGCTGCACCATCTCCTGGGCGCCGACAGCAATCGTATCGCGCTCACCGGTGACGCCCAACCTCGAGATGCCATAGAGAAACCCTTTTCCGAGCTCGGCTGCTCGCCGAATCCGAGTCTCCGTCGTCGTCGGGCTGAGAAGAAAGATCGGTGCGATCTCGACCTTCGCGGCGGCATCGCGTAGCTCTCCGGCCTCTTCAATCGGAAGATCCAGCACCAGCACGCCGTCTACGCCGGCCGAGGCCGCCCGTTCCATGAATCGGTCCAGCCCCATGGCCAGCACTGGATTCGCGTAGCTGAACACGACGATCGGCGCCGAAACGGACGGACGGACATCCTCTATCAGGTCGAGACTCGACCTGAGGGTGGTTCCTGCCAACAGCGAGCGCTCCGAGGCGCGTTGAATGGTAGGACCGTCGGCCAGAGGGTCGGAGAACGGAATGCCCACCTCCAGCACGTCGGCCCCGGCGCGGTCCAGTGTCTTCAGAATTGTGGCGGACCGCTTCGCATCGGGGTCCCCAGCCGTGACATAGGTCACGAGACCTGTCCGGCCCTCCGACCGCAACGTTCCGAACCTATCATCGATACGAGACACCCTCACGAGTCCTCGAGCGCTTGGACGGTGGGGACATCTTTGTCCCCGCGTCCTGAAAGATTGACCAAGATAACGCCATCCGGCCCGAGCTCCGCGGCGAGGTTACGGGCGTGTGCCACCGCGTGCGACGACTCGAGCGCTGGGAGAATACCCTCGAGCCGGCACAAGCTTCTGAACGCCTGGATCGCCTCTTCATCAGAAACGCTCGTGTACTCCGCGCGCCCCAGGTCGCGCAGCCAGGCGTGCTCAGGTCCAACCGCGGCATAGTCCAGACCTGCGGAGATCGAGTGAGTGAGCTCTATGTTGCCGTCTACATCCTGGAGGACATAGCTCCGAGTGCCCTGGAGGACGCCGGCCGTACCCGTGGCAAACCTGGCTGCGTGCTGCCCCGAGGCCAGCGCCGTGCCACCGGCCTCCACCCCGATCAACCGAACGGAGTCCTCGTCAACGAACCCATCGAAACAACCGAGGGCATTGCTGCCCCCGCCCACACACGCGACGACGGCATCCGGTAGGCGTCCGGCCTGATTGACGATCTGCTCGCGGGCCTCGCGGCCGATCACAGACTGAAACTCCCTGACCATCAACGGATACGGGTGAGGTCCGAGCACCGAGCCCAACAGATAGTACGTGTCACTCACACGTGTAACCCAGTCGCGCATGGCCTCGTTGATGGCGTCTTTGAGCGTCCGGCTCCCCGAATCCACACCGGTCACGGTCGCACCAAGGAGCCGCATCCTGAAGACATTCGGCTCCTGCCGCCGCATGTCCTCGGTTCCCATGAAGACTTCGCACTCGAGACCCAGCAGCGCGCACACTGTCGCCGTGGCCACGCCGTGCTGTCCGGCGCCGGTTTCGGCGACCACCCGGCGCTTTCCCATTCGCTTGGCCAGCAATCCCTGCCCGAGCGCGTTGTTGATCTTGTGCGCGCCGGTGTGCGCCAGATCCTCGCGCTTGAGAAACAGTCTTGCGCCACCGACCTCTGCGCCCAGGCGGGTCGCTTCGTATACGGGCGTAGGCCGTCCCACGAAATGCTTGAGCAAGGCGGTGAGTTCCGCCGTGAAGTCGGCGTCCTCACGGGCCTCTCTATAGGCCAACTCCAGCGCCTCCACCGGCTCGACCAGAGTCTCCGGGACGAAGCGCCCACCATAGGGCCCGAAGTAGCCTCGCGCGTCAGGATCCCGTTGTCCAAAGACTGGTGACGTCATAGCGTTCTCTCGCCCCTACCGCACACCCTCGTGGGTATGCTCTGTCGCGACCACCGCCGCGAAAAACTCACGCATCAGCCTGGCGTCCTTGAGACCCGGCGCCGTCTCGAGACCCGACGAGACGTCAACACCATGCGGGCGGACCGCGGCGACGGCCTCGACTAAATTGGCCGGCGACAGACCACCTGCGAGATATGCCCGACGCTGACTCGCCACGGCTGCGGCCAGCGACCAGTCGACCTGCCGCCCGGTGCCACCCTTCTTGACAGGGTCATGGGTATCGAGCAGAACCGTCAGAGACTCCGGAAGACCGACGGCGTGATCAACGCTGGCAGGTCCGTGGAGCGAGACTGCCTTCAACACGTCGACACCGACGCGACGGGACAGCTCAACACAGAATCCGGCCGATTCGTTCCCATGCATTTGCACCGCCTTCAGCCCAACCTCCTTCACCGCGTCTTCAACCGTTCGAATGTCCGGGTCGACGAAGACTCCGACCGGTGTGACTTCTCGTGGCAACGCCTCGACGACCGCTCGGGCTGTGCTGGCGCTCACACAGCGGGGGCTCTCCTTCCAGAAAACAAGGCCCACCGCTGTTGCTCCGAGCTCGCTGGCCAGCACTGCATCTGCCACTCGGGTCATGCCACAGACCTTCACCTTGATCATGTCAGTGGTCCTGACGCGGCGGTCGGGAGACCTGGCCGGCCCCCTCCAACATCGCTCGGAGTTCCACACCGGGGTCGGCTCGACTCATCAGCGCCTCGCCCACGAGAAACGCGTCGTAGCCGACGGAACGCAGCGTCACGAGGTCGGCGCTCGACCGAATACCGCTTTCGGCTATGGCGACCACTGAGTCCGGAATCTGAGAGACAAGCTCGAAAGAGGCGTCGAGCTCGACTTCGAGTGTTCGAAGATTCCGGTTGTTGACTCCGATCACCTCAGCCTCGGCCTCTAGAGCGCGGACGAGCTGGCGTTCATCGTGGACTTCGACCAGCGCGGCCAAACCGAGGGACCGTGAAACCTTCAGCAGAGACCGGAGCTCGAGGTCGTCAAGCGCCGCCACGATGAGTAATGCGGCATCTGCGCCGGCCGCTCGGGTCTCGACCAGTTGGTACTCGGTCACGATGAAATCCTTGCGCAGCACCGGTAGGTCAACGACGTCTCGGACCTGTTCCAGGTGTTCGAGATCGCCGTCAAAGAAAGCCGGTTCCGTCAGCACCGAGACCGCGGCCGCCCCGGCGGAGTCGTAACCCTTGGCAATGACCGAGGGGGCATACTCTTGCCGCAGGATTCCCCGCGAGGGTGAACGTTGCTTGCACTCCGCAATCACGTTGATACGATCCGCAACGACAAGTCCGGCCCGAAACGCGTCACCTCGCGGTTCGCGCTCGGCAGCGTCGGCTTCCACGAGCCGTCGAGGCCGACGGAGTTCGGACACGCTGAGCTCTTGGCGAACGGCGTCCACGATCGCCGCAAGAAGGTCGGGCGGAGCGTTGATCGGAGGGACGTGCGGCGCGCTCACGACTCACGCTCCTCGTGTGACAGCCGAATCCAGCGGTCAAGAAGCGTGGCCACGTCACCGCGGTCCAACGCCGCGCCCGCACGCTCGACACCTCCACGCAGAGAATCGCTCTTTCCCGCGAGGAACAGACCGGTAGCGGCATTGGCGACCACGAGGTCCCGTGCCGGTCCCTGAACACCCCCGATCACTTGCCGAGCCACCTTGACGCTCTCGTCCACGTCATCGACGCGAACGGACGCCAGGGTGGCGAGTGAGAGGCCGTAGTCCGATGGGTGCACATAGAACGTCCGAATCTCACCATCGAAGCACTCCGTAACCTTCGTGTACCCGGCGGTCGAAATCTCGTCCAGACCGTCGGCGCCATGGACAACCCAGGCACGGGTCGAGCCCAGTCGCGCCAGCGCGCGCGCCAGCAGATCGGTGTGCTCAGGTCTGGGAACACCGACGAGTTGCCGACTGGCACCGGCCGGATTCGTCAGTGGACCCAGGAGGTTGAACGCCGTCCGGACACCCAGCTCTCGGCGAGACTGACCGGCATGTCGCATTGACGGGTGGAACGTCGGCGCGAAGAAGAAAGCGATGCCGATATCACCCAAGCATCGCTCGACAACCGCAGGAGAAGCTGCGACATTCACGCCAAGCGCCTCGAACAGGTCCGCGCTGCCACAGCGGCTCGAGACCGACCGATTCCCATGCTTTGCCACGCGGACCCCACATGCGGCGACGATGAGCGCGGCGAGCGACGATACATTCAGTGTGTGCAGGCCATCCCCCCCGGTGCCACACGTATCGAACACATCGTCGAACGAACGCTCCGGCTTCACGGCGCACTGTCGCATCGTACGAGCCAATCCGACGATCTCGACCACTCGCTCGCCCTTCATCGACAGGGCAATAAGCAGCCCGGCGGTTTGAGCCGAAGTCGCACGTCCTTCCATCACTTCGACCATCGCGCCGGCCGCCTCAGCCTCGGTCAAGTCTTCCAGACGATGTAGCTTCGTGAGCAAACCGGCAAACATCTAGAGCTCCAGAAAGTTCTTCAACAGACTGTGACCGACGCTGGTCAGAACACTCTCCGGGTGAAACTGGACGCCATGCACTGGCCACGTCAGATGGCGGAGTCCCATCACCGTTGTCCCGTCGACCGTAGTAGCCGATACCTCCAGCTCGTCCGGCCACCCTTGAGCGCCCACGGCCAATGAGTGATATCGGCCTGCACTGAACGGCGACGCGAGTCCAGCGAATACGCCTCGCCCGTCGTGCTCGACATCGGAGCACTTTCCGTGGAGGAGCGCCGGGGCTTGAATGATCTCGGCGCCACACGCATATCCGATGGCCTGGTGACCGAGGCACACCCCCAGCATCGGAATGGAGGCCCCGAGACGACGAATGACATCAACCGTCACACCCGCGTCTTCGGGGCGCCCAGGTCCCGGAGAGATCACGACCCGATCTGGCTTCATTTTTTCGACGTCGCCCACGGTCATCTGATCATTTCTCCGCACCGTTAGCTCCGCACCGAGCTCTCCCAGATACTGAACGAGGTTGTAGGTGAACGAGTCGTAGTTGTCGATCACGAGAACCTTCGTCATCCGACCCCCACCGGCCCACGTCCGCTCTGCGCCATCTCGAGTGCTCGAATCAGCGCAGACGCCTTGTCACGTGTCTCTTGGTATTCGGACGCGGGGTCCGAGTCCGCGACGATCCCGGCACCTGCCTGAACATAGGCACGTCCTTTCGTCATCACGATGGTGCGGATGGTGATACAGCAATCGAGGTGCCCGCCAAAATCCAGATAGCCAACCGCTCCCGAATACACTCCTCGGGTCGAGGGCTCCAGCTCCGCGATGATCTCCATCGCCCGGATCTTTGGTGCCCCCGACACCGTTCCAGCCGGAAAACACGCCGCAAGGGCATCGAGTCGGTCGTACTCGGGCGTCAATTCGGACTCAACCCTGGACACGAGGTGCATCACGTGCGAGTACCGTTCGAGCCCCATGTACTGGGACACTGTGACCGATCCGTACTCGCTCACCCGTCCAAGGTCGTTCCGCCCAAGGTCAACGAGCATGACGTGCTCGGCCCGCTCCTTCTCGTTCTCACGCAGCTCCACAGCGAGCTGTTCGTCCTCTGTCTCCGTGCGACCACGTGGCCGTGTCCCCGCGATTGGGTGCGTTTCCGCACGCCGACCTTCAACCCTCACGAGCATTTCTGGTGAGGATCCGACGATCGACATTTTCCCAAGTCTCATGAAATACATGTACGGGGACGGGTTGACGTACCGGAGCGTCCGGTAGACCGTGAACGGGTCGACCGTCACCTCCGTCTCAAAGCGCTGCGACAAGACCACCTGGTAAATGTCCCCGGCCTGGATATACGCCTGCGCCTTCTCGACGGCGTGTTCATAGTCGGCTCGCTCGGTGTTCGACTGCCACGTCAGCGGTGCGGATGTGTCCACCGTCGGTGTCGACAGCGTTTGCTCGAGCTCTCGCTCCAGAAACCGGATCTTGGCCTGGGCCAGGTCGAAACGGGCGCGAAGATCGCAGCCGTCCTCGACCGCGACGTTGGCGATAATTAAGATGCGATGTTTTACATGGTCGAACGCCAGCACGGTGTCAAAGAGCATGAACCCCGCGTCATCGATGTCGTCCGCCGAGCCCGGCCTCTTTCCGTGCACCTCCCACCGCGCGGCGAGCGACGGCTCGAACCAGGCGGCCGCCTCGTAGCCGAGAAAACCCACGGCCCCCCCGGTGAATCGGGGCAGGCCTTCGACTCGCGGCGACCGATATCTTGCCATGATGTCTCGCAGGACATCGATGAACGGCCCCTGCCGTTCAGTGGTGATCCCTCCCTCGTCAACAAGGACTCGTCCACCGCGTGAACGGAGCACCAGAAAGGGGTCCTTCCCAAGAAAGGAATAGCGCGCGAGTCGCTCGCCGCCCTCGACGCTCTCGAATAGAAACGCGTGCTCAGAGTCGCCTGCGAGCTTGAGAAACGCCGAGACCGGAGTGAGCAGGTCGGCCATGACCTCACGGAAGACCGGGACAAACGTGCCCTCCGCGGAGAACTCGACGAAATCCTCGTAGCGAGTATCACTCGTCATGAGATCACCGGGTGGTTTCCTCTCCCTTTGTCGCAGAGGTATGGGCATCGTTGTTGTGGCTAAGTTGGCGCTCCGCCGCCGCCCGGAACAAATCCACAGCCGGAGGCGTCCCTGTCCACCAGGCAAACTGACGCTCCGCCTGCGCGACCAACATGCCGAGCCCCCCAACCACCTGGCAGCCAGCCGCTTTCGCGTCGGACAAGAGCCTGGTGACCGCCGGGTTGTAAACCAGGTCGTAGACCAGTGTCCCATCGAGTGCCGCCGCGCTCACGGGAGTGCTATCGACGTTGGGATGAGTGCCCAGCGGAGTCGTGTTGACCAGAAGGTCCCAACTGCCAGCGACTGGAGGGAACGCGGAGTTCGCGCCCCCAACGAGGGAGGCCACCGTCTCCGCGCGCTCGGCCTGTCGCGCCGAGATTGTGACCTGCGCACCCTTGGTGGACAATGCTACGGCGACACCACGTGCTGCGCCACCGGCCCCCAGAATCGTGGCGCGACAGCCCTTCAGCGCGAGCCTCCCGTCGAGCGGGTCCAGAAATCCTGCAACGTCGGTATTGGTGCCCTCCCACCTGCCCCCGGTTTTGCGAAGCGTATTCACGGCGCCGACTCTTCGTCCGATCTCGTCGGTCTCTACCCGACTCGTCATGACGGCCTCTTTGAATGGCGCGGTGACACTCGCGCCCTGAAGGTCGAACGCGTCGGCAAAGCTCTCGAAGTCATCCACGTCGGCTGCCTCCAGCGGGACATACAGCGCGTCGCGTCCCGTTTCAGCAAAGCCGGTGTTGTGCATGACCGGCGACAGAGAATGACCGAGCGGCGATCCCAGTACGCCGAACAACTCCGTCCCGATGCCTGCGCGATGGACGTGAAACTCCTCCACCATCCGGCGAACATCGAGCTGGCCAGGCGCCACCTGCATCCCTGCGCCGGCATACGTCCAGGCCGACCCGAAATGGTCAGGGAGCAATCTCGAAGGAAGCCCGGCAGGCCCCATGCCGATAACGACGTGAGCCTCTTCGTGACTCGCGGACGTGGGCGCAAGATCTCGAAGCCGAATGAGCTCGGACAGCTTGCCCACGCGAGCCGCAAGCTTGACGACCTGAGCACCCGTGGCCCGCATCGACTGATACCGCTGCTCGATGTCGTCGGGCACGCCTTCGAAGTCGTGGTCTGACAGCACAACCCGCCGCCGATGGCGGTCGACAAGGTCGGCGCAGCCGCTACCCCATTCGACATCGATGAACTCGGCGCCACAGGTCAGTGCCTGAGCAAGAAGCCGGAACCGCTCCTCTTCCGAACCGGAGAACCGTCCTCCGGCCCAAGTCGGGCGGCATGTGACGATGACCGGGATTCGCCTATCGGAGAGCACACCATCGATATCCACCTCATCCGCGTAGTCCAGACGAAGCTCGACCATGTCAGCGTCGGGAGCAACTCGATCCCGAGCCTGTCGGATGGCGTCGGTCGTGGCCCCTGTCACGGTTGCACACAATTTGGCGTTCATAAAAAAAGCCCCTTCAGCACATCAGCTGAAGAGGCATCGTCGTTCTCGTCGTCCGGTGTACCCGTATCTACCTGACGGCCCCTCCAGTAGCTCCCGTAAACTGGTGGAACCACCAGCAGCACGAAACTGTGGGCCAATAAGCGGATCTCACGGTCTGGTTGAGCGTCTGGTCCGCCATTGAACTGGAGGTTACGTTACCAGACAGGTCCAGAGGGTGTCAATTTGGCTAGCTCCTTGACCGTCAGGCGTTTGGTCCGATATAACGAAGTCAGTCTTAGCCCACCATGAGAGCCGGCGCTCTGCTTGTTTGTGCCCTCCTTGCCCCCTCGTACCTGGTCCACCTCCCGGCGGAGACTGCCCGGATGCCTCTGGACGAAGTGGAGGCGGGGATGCGGGGGGTTGGTGTCACGGTCTTCCATGGGGCCGAACGCGAGGAATTCGATGTCGAGATTCTTGGCGTGCTGCAGAATGGAATCGGCCCCAAGCGAAGCCTCATCGTCTCTCGTCTCGCCGGCGGTCCACTGGCCACGACCGGTGTCATCCAAGGAATGAGCGGGAGCCCGGTCTATATCAACGACCGACTGATCGGAGCCGTCTCCTACTCACTGGGGTCCTTTTCGAAAGACGCCATCGCCGGCATCACCCCAATCGAGGAGATGGTCGCGACAGACGCCTCGGCTGCGACTGAGGCCCGTCGTGGACCTGGCGCCGGCTTGCGGCTCCCGGTCACGGCAGACGACCTGGCCACGGTGCTGCGTTCAGCGTTCGGCGGATCGGAGCCGTTTGCCCGCCAACCGCGGGACATCGAGACTCTCGGGCTGTCCCTCTCTGAAGCTGGCAGAATCGGGACGCAGTTGCGCCCGATCGCCACACCGTTGGTTCTGAGCGGCTTCTCTCCTGAGCTCACCGACTTATGGTCCTCGGCGTCCAGACTCGGCGGGTTCGTCACGGCCGTCGGCGGAACGATGAGCGCCGAGGCACAGGAAGCAGTCGCCGGCCACGCGCTGCAGCCCGGAGACGCGGTGGGGGCGAGTCTCATCAGCGGAGATTTGACGATGGCCGGAACAGGCACTGTCACGATGGTCGAGAACGACCGCGTGTATGCCTTCGGTCACCCCTTCTACAACCTCGGACCTGCTCGCTTTCCGATGACCCGCGCCCACATCACCACGCTGTTGCCCAGTCTGGCTATCTCCTCGAAGATGGCGGAGATCGGTGAAGTCCTGGGCACGATCGACCAAGACCGGCCGACCGGTATCTATGGCACGCTCGGCTCCGGACCCACCCTGATCCCTGTTCAGGTCACGCTCGCAGAGGCAGACCGGAGTCTTGACGAGACCTTTCGTTTCGAAATCGTGGATGACCCGCTCTTCACGCCGCTGCTAACCTATACCTCCCTATTGAACACCTTCCTCTCATGGACACGCAGTGTCGGACCGCGCTCCTACGTGGTCAGCGCGACCGCTCGTATTGAGGGGCAGCCAGATCTTAGAATTGAGGATGTGTATTCAGGAAACACCGCGTCGACGGCCGCGTCGGTCGACATCGCGAAC
>Ga0310123_10001402_pt1 | contig 20089 bp, 9 predicted proteins | sample CB6_AW_1057_MG_FD_203505 | JGI IMG/M metagenome (GOLD analysis project Ga0310123, IMG submission 203505) | Marine microbial communities from Western Arctic Ocean, Canada - CB6_AW_1057 | ecosystem: Environmental > Aquatic > Marine > Oceanic | place: Canada: Western Arctic Ocean | collected... | reverse complement strand
CGAACTCACCATCGCCACAAGATCCAGCACATCACCGTCCGATAGTACGGCCGTGTTGAAACTGAACTGACTCGCCACGCTTGTACTTTCCTGGTACCCGATCGTCGCACTCGCACCGAAATCATAGGACGCATCTCCAAAATCGACATCCGGGTACACGTACCGAACACCAACAGACCCCGTTTCGAACAACTGCAGCTGGAATGTTGCACTGCCGACGTTGCTGTAGTGCGGACGATTCTCCCACTGCACAATCAGTGTGTTGATACCACCAACCGGTCGCTCTTCCCAGTAGACATCTCCGGTGTCACTGTCGATGTCGTCCCAGAACGGCAGCAGGGCCAGGCCCACGCAGGTTATTGAACCGCATACCGACGGCAGAGCCAGATTTCCCCAGATAAGACTGCCGCCGGCGCCACTCAGAATTCCGCCATTGTTCCCCACGGTCACATCGCCGGCGGGAAAGATCGCGTTGCCGACGGTCGTGGTAATATTCGCTGCGCCGTCATCACTCAGGCCCAGCGCCACGCCCGTGCCGGAGATATCGATGAACGTCGACGGATCATTCGAATGGACAAACTGTGGTGGACCAGGTAAAGCGTCATTGGCAGTTCCCAGGACCGCGAACCGACCTGAGCCGAGCTGGACTAACGAGTTATTGATGGCCAGTTCAGTTCCGTCGGCCGTATCACCGACAGCGCTTTCCAGCGCCGTGTTGCGGAACACGTGCAGATTGAAGCTGGTCGCACCATCAGCGGTGATTCGCACGGTGTAGTTCCCGTCCGCCGGAATGTTCGCCGGGGACAGCACCGCCTGCTGACCTGCGAGGGGACTCGATGCCGTGAGTGAGAGTTCCACGATTTCCACTGTTCCGATCACTCCCGAATCAACCTGCACAACAGCAGCCAGTATTTCACCGGCTTCCATGAAAATGCTGAAATCATCCTGATCAGAACTGTCGTGCAGTGCTCCTGTGTTGTCGATACTGTCGGCGATCACGCTGCCAGGTGGCGCAAGCCGTTCAAACGGGTTGAGTGCGGGCGTCGTGCTGTCGACATAGAAACTCACCACGTAGTCGCCGCCGGGAGTCCCGTCAACGCCGGCGCCCACGGGCTCACCGTCCAGATCGTTGCCCAACTGGTCTTCAAATGCTTCGTCTCCCGACGTCAGCGTGAGCGTGTAGGCCCCGTCCGGCAATGCGGCGAAGTCGGCCGTGAATTGAGTCAATGCCAAATTCGAGTTGACGGCCGTTGCAGTGAAATTGTCGCCGCTGGTGGTGTTGACGAGGATGACGTCTTCCGGAGTCGGCGTGCGCAGGCCCCCGCGCCCGCGGAAAAACACCTTGAGTGCTTCGTTGAAGTTGGCTTCAAACGTAAACGGACCTGCGGACAGAATTCGATCCGCCGGCAACATTCCACCATTGAACAGGGTCGATGTAACACTCGGACCGGTGGAATCGAGAATAAACGTGCCTGAGAAGTCCGTGTTGCCCAGTCCCTGAAAGTCATTGACGTTGCCGGCAGCAAGTTGTGTGTTATACGTGCCGTCGCCGATATGGGCTGCCGGGTCAACATTGAACGTGAACGTATCGCCATCAATCTGAATCAGTCCGGTTGCTGGCAAACCGCCAATCATCAGGTCGCCTGTGCTGACCGTCGCCGGGTCAATGCCCTCAGAAAAATCCACCGTATATGTGGCAGGAAACGTTCCAACCGTGCCGACGCCGATCATCAGTGCGCTCCCGCCGGGTCTCAACTTGGCTGAATCTCCGAAAGAAACCACGTCTGAATTCTGAGTGGTGGCCGCATTCTTACTTTTGGCCTCGGTAATTGCCGGCCGCTCGGGCCGCGATCCTGAATGGAACTCTATTTCATCCGAAGCGGAAAGTTGTCCGCGGTCGCCGACATCTGCCTTGACGGACGAAATCTCATGCAGCAGTGCATCGAAATCCGTGAATGCGGGGGTTGACTGATCCACTGTGTGCTGGACCAGATCCGCGCACAGCAGGATGCGATCTTCTAGCACCTCAGCGACGGTCGGGACCAGTTGCTGGTGATTGACGATGCTGTTGTAACGTCCCGCGGATCTGCCAGTCGCTCGACGGGAGACCCCGTCTCTGAGTCGCTGAATCGTCAACGACCACCAGTTTGCTGACTCCATTTCTGTTCTTCCGCATCGTCTGAGATCGGTGCGCGGTTACCCGAACCCGGTTTTCCCAAACATACGTCGCAGCTACAGATATTGCAAACTGCCTATAGACATGCAGCTGTTGAAATTAGTCGTGCGATGGACATCGACATCACCTCTGCCGCGTTCGCGAGTGCAGCAGTGGATTGAATCTTACCCTGTGTGGTAACGGGGGCTAACGCCCTGCAGCCGATGCGGGGTGAACACAAAGACGCAAAGCATCGTCTGGCAGGTCACAGGAGCTCTGCGTCTTCACGATTTTGCTTGGTGCCTGATTCGGCTATTCACTATCGCCACCTCCATTCACGACAGGAACGGAGATTTCGCCGGAGATCAGTTTCGGCAGTAGCGTATCACGCGTGGTTTCCAGAACCCCCGTTTCCTGTTCATTTGCCGCGATAAGGTCAAATGACGGGTCAACAATTGCGCCAAACGCCTGCAGTGAAACGTTGTCTGGTCGCAAAGCCGAAATCGGTCGGAAATTTCGCTTGCTAATCTCGGCAAACGTACTTCCACCTGCTCGTGACTTGATCGCTTCCATGCTGGCTTTGGTCCACATCAAGATGTAACTGTCTGGAATCTCGCCGGTCAGCATAGCGATGATGCCCTGATTGACTGATACAGGTGTGCGGGCAATAGCGAGGTAGCCGAGCGGAGCACGAGAGGACAAAAGAACGGTACCAACAGGAAGCTGACCGGAACTGATCTTGTTAACACCCGCATCTGTGATGTGCCGTTCGGTATGCAGCAACACGGGAGACCTCAGCCTGGACATGTCCTTTGGCGTACAGAACGGATGCACACCACCATCCCAAAACCCGGGATTCTTTGTACTGGGCGTACCGCCACCGACAACCTGAATCAGTTCACCAATCGGAATGACATCCCAGCCAGCCGGGATCCTGCCGAGTTCGGAGTTGACGAAGGTGCCAGGGAGCTGGTCGAAGACGTACTGGGACATGCCGGGGAAACTGGTGGCGCCGGCGGCTTTGGCTTTAACCGGCTCAAAGTCGATGAACCACGCCTTGAAAATCGCCCGAGCTATCTGCTCCAGCAATACGTTCATCCGACGGTTCAGCTCAATCTTGTCTTCGAGACTCCCGAGGAAGCTCACGATCGCGCACTGTTCTTGATATGAGATCGAGGGGAACTCAAGATTTCGATAGTCATCGCGACGAACGAAACCACGGGCACTTCCGGATGCCCAATGCAGCGTCTCTTTAACTTTCCACTGGAACCAATAATTCAAGTAGCGAGGGTGCGTCTCTTTTTTGTCCTTTGAACGAATGACCCACATGTTTTGATTCAACAGTGCCGGCAAATCACAATCTTTTACGAATCCGACTTTGCCGAGCGTCGCTCCGACCATCACAAACAGCGTGTCGACTGGTTCCAGTTCGAACCGTGAATGCTCACTCGCCAGTTCTTCTGAAATGAAGGTTGCGCCCTCGTGAACAATGCTCCCATCTTCTCGAATATTTATGGTCCGCAGGACAAAGTGACCGTGATCGGTATAGTCACGACTCCTGAATGCATACCCACCTCGCAGATCTGCAACGTCTGAAAGGCGTCGTTGCGGCACGTCATTCGCCATCAGTCAGCCCTTTAAGATTGCTCGTGATTTGTAACTGGAGCTGCGTTGCTTCCGCAAAGCATTCCTGCAGTTCGGCTGTCCACCGCCGCATCTTTTCCTCAAATGGTTCGCCGTCGTCCTCCACGTCGGCAGCACCCACGTATCGCCCTGGTGTCAGGACGAAGCCATGTTTCCGGATTTCCTCGAGCGTGGCCGACTTACAGAAGCCGGGGATATCTTCGTACTCGATAGCCTGCGGTTCACCGCGCCACGCGTGGTATGTGCCCGCGATGCGCCCGATGTCGCTGTCGGCCGGCAACGGATACTCATCCCGGCCTGAAAGGACTCGCAGCGTCCGGGTTTCCATTCTGCCCATGTGCCGCGCGTCGATTAGCAGCGTTTCGCCACGTCGCTCGCGGGTCGCCGGCTTCAATTTCCGGTCCGATTTGTCGCGGGCCAAGAACCACAGACAAACGGGAATGCTCGTGGTCAGAAACAGTTGAGTCGGCATTGCGACGATGCAGTCCACGAGATTCACTTCGACAATTTTCCGGCGAATCTCGCCTTCGCCTCCGGTGTTCGACGACAGCGAACCATTCGTCATCACAAATCCGGCGACGCCACCTCCGCGACCGTTGGGCGCGGCCAGATGATGAATGAAATGCTGAATCCACGCGTAGTTGGCATTGCCGACCGGCGGCGTGCCAAACTTCCACCGCACGTCCTCGCGCAGAAAATGGCCCGACCAGTCGGAGACGTTGAATGGCGGATTGGCGAGGATGTAATCGGCCTTCAGACCCCGATGCAGGTCTCGCACAAAGCTGTCGGCGGGCTGCTCCCCGAGATTCGCTTCGATGCCGCGAATGGCGAGATTCATGTGAGCCAGTCGCCACGTTGTTGGATTCGATTCCTGTCCAATGACCGAAATGTCCCGCCGCGATCCACCATGGACTTCAACGAACCGTTCTGATTGAACGAACATCCCGCCTGAGCCGCAGCACGGGTCGTAGACACGGCCTTCGTACGGTTCGATCATCTCGACCAGCAGCCGCACCACCGAACTTGGCGTGAAAAACTCACCACCCAGCCTGCCTTCGGCCGCAGAAAACTTGCCAAGAAAGTACTCGTAAACCCGGCCGAGAACATCCTTTGCCTTCGCCTGATCGGTACCGACAGCGATTGAGGAGATCTGGTCGATCAATCCGCTGAGCCGTTCAGGCGGAATGTCACAGCAGGCGTAATCGCGCGGCAGCTTGTCTTTAAGCCTGGGGTTGTCCCGCTCGATGGCGTCCATCGTGGCATCGATCAACGTCCCGATGTCCGGCTGGGTTCTCTGTTTCTGAATGGTGGCCCAACGCGCCTCCGATGGCACCCAGAAGATATTCTTCGCCGTGTATTTATCGCGACTTTCCAGCAGTACTTCGGCCTGCTCGCCTTCGATCCCATCGGCCTTCATTTCAGCGGCAATGGCATCCCGCCGCGCGAGAAATGCATCGGAGATGTACTTTAGAAAGATCAGCCGCAGCACGACATGCTTGTAGTTAGCGGCATCAATCGAACCCCGCAGCCGGTCCGCCGCCTGCCACAGCTGCTCGGGATCAACTCCGAGCTCCTTCGTGCCGTTCTGATTCATTTCCGAATTGCTGGGTGCCATCACGACTCCGTTAGTTTTAATTTGCCGGCCGAACCCGGTCTCAGTTTGACTTACGCCTCTTGCGGGTTGTTCGGATCGACTTCGCCGTCAGCTGCAGAAACGCCGCAGGGTGGCTGCCTCTGAACATCCGGTAACCATTCGCCGGAATCCGATGTATCGGGGTCTTGCGGTGTGAATGGTTTTTTCTCAGGACGGCACACTCCGGCTGTGAGCTGAATGGTGCAGTTCATTTCTGTTGTGATGCCTGTTGAAGTTCTCGCTTACTCGGCTGTGACACGGCGTGTTTTGGCTGAGGCGGGACGACTCGAACTCGGCGTCATGTTCTCTGCCAGTCAACCCGGAGACTTCGTGTTGTTCTAGCTCACGGTAGATTTTCTGCCCACCGTGGGTCGCTGGAGGAACCATTCCTCAGCAGCATACACCACCTCTTTCTTCAACTCAGCTGAACACCACTTCTGACGACACCTCATTTAATTTTCTCAACAGAATGCAAATGACAACAACAGATCTTCGTCTGAAAGCAGGGCCGACTGCCCGCTTTGCTTCTGTTCGTCTCAATGTGATGTCATAAAAAAAACAAAAAAATGTGAAACACGCGAAACCAAACCGGGTGTGGGGGGGTTAAGAAACTGTGAGAAAAATAATTGATTAATGACAGCCTCTTTCTTTATGGAAGACAGGGTAATGTTCAGACAATATAAAATAACGGGTCGTGGAATGATCGCTGGCGGGCTGGCAACTGTTTTGCTTTTGGCTGATGGAACATCCACCTTTGCAGCCCGGTCCAAAACCAGAAAACATGTTGTTTCACTGGTGAACACTTCCAGGGCGAAGAGCAAAGCGAGTAAAAGGGTTCGTTCGTTACACCCGGCCGCCTACATTGGACGTCTCCGACGTCTCAATGGCTATCCTCATCACGTTTCAGCAGTCGGTCGGCGGCGAAACGCGGTAGTGATTCCCACAAACGTACGTCGTGTCAGCAGCAGAAAGCTGGCAGCCCGTCCCAGGACAGTCGTCGTTGACACGAGTCCTGCGGAGTCGACCGTTTTACCCATCGAGGTCACTGACAACAACAGTAACGCCGTTTCAGGCCGAGTCCTGAAGGTTGTTGAGGGCCAGACGGTATTAGTTGACACCGGCATAAAGCTCATCAAGGTACGTTTACTGGGTGTTGACCTGATGGCGGTTGACGGGAGCCGTACGGACTTTAAGGAAGCTGCCAGGCAACACTTAGCCAAACTGATCGAGGATCAGCGGGTGCTGCTCTCTTTTGATGACACGGCAGCAAAGCAGGATGAAGATGGAGTAACGGTCGCCTATCTGCGTCGCCAGAGTGACAGTGTCCTGATCAATCGAAGGATGATTCGCGACGGGTATGCTTTGGCTGCAACGGATTACAACTATCAAATTTTTGACGTCCTGGTCAATGAGCAGCAACAGGCTCAGGAAGCAAAAGCGGGAATTTGGGCCTACGTTGAGTCCGCAGGAAGTTAGTACTGCAGCGCCGTTTTTAGTCGCCGCAGTTCGTTGCGGCGGCGTTGTTTGTGGCACAGCTTTATGATTCGATTTCGTTCCATTCGTCAGATTGACCACGCGATGATTTATTTTTCGTCTCGCTGCCGAATGTCGACGAGATGTCTGAGAACTGCCCGGACTTCCCGAACCGTCATCTGCGGTTCTTTTTTCCCTCAGTGACAGGATTAAAGATTCATTCAGCAGAGACAGTCGGATTGAGACAGTCGGATTGAGACAGTCGGATTGAGACAGTCGGATTGAGACAGTCCGAATGCACTGGCGAGCGCCGGCTGTCAACCCTGATCCCGCACGCTGATGTTCAGATCTTCGAGGAGCGTTCCCCGGCGGAAATGGATTTCCAGGCTGGATTTGTTGTATTCGGTCATGGCCCGAGCGTAATCCGTCTCCGCCAGTGCCAGTGTCGTCTGGGCGCGCACCAGACGGTCCACCGATACCCGACCTGTCGGAAATGCCGCATCCAGGGCACTCACCTGACGTCGCGCCGCATCCACCCGACGTTGATTTTCGGTCACCTGCTTTGACCACCGTTCGCTCGATCGGAATGCATGCCAGAGTTCATGTGAGATCTCCTTCTTCTGAGCCTTCAGTGCGGCTCGCGATTTTGCCAGGCGGTACTCAAGCTGATGCTGCAGGCTCCGATTAAGACGTCCGTCCAGCGGTACGGAAAACTGTATCCCAGCAAACCAACCGGTCCGTTCCGCACGCAGAAGATTCTGGTAGTAACTGTTCGGTCGCAGCGGGGTGGTTCGCCCGGAATCGTTGAATGGGCGGTCACCAAACCCGTTCACATGGAAGTTAGACACCAGATCGAGTCGTGGTTTCGTGAGACTCATCGAAGCAGATCGCTGCATTTGCAGGCTCTGAATGGTGAGAAACGTTTCGTTGAGCTCCGGCCGCCGAGCAAACGCGGTCTTCAGCGACTGTTCCCAGTCATCTGAGACTGCATCTATTTGTGGAGCCGCAGTGGGCCGGATGACGAAACCATGCCCCGGTTCCTGGCCGATCAGTCGCCGCAGTCGATTCTCAGTGAGCTTGATTGCCGACAGTATATCTTTAACGCGCGCTTCGGCGGCATAGTAGTTCTCCTCAGCCTGAGCTTCCGCGGCCAGTCCGTCTCCGGTGCCGGCAGCGGATTTTGCCTGCTGTCGCTGCCAAATTACTTCGGCGGCATCGCGCGCGTTTGTTTCGATACGGTAACGTTCGTGTGTCAGATAAAGGTCCTGATAGACATCACCAGTGTCCTTCACCAACTGCCGCAGTGCGATCTGAAAGTCGTTTTGTGAGAGCTGTTCGTTAATTCGCGTAATGAGAATTCCCTGATCGACGGATGGCGCCCGCGTGGAAATCAGGTCGATTGGTCCGGCCACAGCCGTAAAGAACTCGCCAGCACCTCCCCAAAGCGGCTGGCTGAGTTCAACCGCCAGTTGTCCTTCATACACATTCGGAAACAGGTTGGTGGGAGAGGTTACATTGTTCTGATCAAACGTGGTGTTGTGCCGGAGCTCCAGATTCCCACCGGTCACGAGCTGTTGTTCCAGGCTGATTTGCAGGTTGCCCGAGTCAGTCTCCAGTACACTTCCGGCGGGGAGGCCCGTCGAAACGGAATTGTTCTGAATGACATTGTCCCCGCCGTAGATTGAACGTGCAGTCAGCACGGGAACGAAGTCTGAAGTGGCAGCCAGAGAACCCCGAGCCCCCGCCACCCCGGTGGCCTGAATTGCCGGATCATAAACTGATGCGACGGACTCCGGCGCATTGAGCAGCGGACTGCTGCTGGAAAGAAACTGTGCGTCGACGAGGACAACTTCGCTGTTGTTCAGGGCAAGCTGGACAACTTCCACGAGAGAAACCGGCCACACATGATCGTCTGAAATCCGTGTCTCCGATGACAGTGTCGTTGCAGCCCCTGTCTGCAAAATGCCCGTGATATTCCGGGGTTCGCTGACGGCTGCCTGTTTCGCGAAGCTTGCATAGTCAGCCGTGTGACCATAACGCGCAGAGTCATTCCTTTGGATACGGGGCGCCGTGTAGCGACTCATCCCGGCATGATCCATGGGAGTGACCAGAGCGCAACCCGGCAAAATCTGCAGGCAAATGGGTAGCGCCCATAACAAACAGCTGCATCGAGATTTAGCCGGGGAAATGTGATTCATTGAAAACTGAAACACAGAGGAATACCGATGAAAGAAGCTGGAACAGCAGGATGCCGCGCCGGAGAACTGCCATCGGTGAATTTTTGCGCGAGTACACAGGACGGCGAGTGAAAAAACTGCCGCGACCGGCGACTGTTCGGTGGATTGAGCCGGAGTTTTGGAGGCTAGAGCAATCGTTTGGCTGCGTCTATAGGTCTCAAGGGATCTCAACGGGTCTGCAGGCAGAGCCTGCGAGGAATTCGGCAATACCCGCCGATCGTAACCTGCCTGTGGCACTGATTGCGTCGGCGCACACAACATTTAATGGTTTGGCGGAGTAGGAGGGGGTGGCCAGGTCAGTATCCTGATCTCGATGGAAACTTTTGTTCACGGGGGGAAGACAGGTCGTGCAGGCCTCGCCATTTCCACACAGGCAATGGAAAAAAACTGCCAACCGTTAATTAGATCCGTTACCGTTGTGGAAACGATTGCGAGGGCGGTCCGTGACGAACACAGTATGGCACTGGTTGAAAGCAGGTGGGCGGCCTCATGCTGCGAAGCTTTCGCGATGGTGGTCACAGGCTGACGCCGTCCTCAGACAGGCCCAGCAACTCCACGACCTGGCAAATGGCGAAATCTGTGGTCTGGCACGTGACCTGGCCGGGCGCATCCGTGCCGGCTATCCACTGGAGAGTGCAGCAACAGAGGTTTTTGCACTCGTCTGCGAGTCGGCGCGGCGGGCTGTGAACATGGTGCCTTTTCAGGTCCAGGTGATGGGAGGACTGGCACTTGCGGAGATGCGTATTGCCGAAATGCAGACGGGTGAGGGTAAGACTCTGACAGCGACATTGCCTGCGACGCTGTACGCGATGGCCGGCAGGGGATGTCATGTTGTAACTGTGAACGACTATCTGGCTCAGCGTGATGCGGACTGGATGCAGCCGGTTTATCAGCTGATGGGACTCACGGTGGGGTGTGTCACGTCAGTAGCAGAACGCCACGAACGGCAAAAGGCTTACAGCTGCGACATCACTTACGGCACCGCCACTGAGATGGGGTTCGATTTCCTGCGCGACCGTCTGCAGACGGATGTCGCCGGCTCCCGGAATGACCTGCCGCGTTACGCTTCGTTATCCTCTGCCGACACCGCCGGGGTTGTTCAGCGCGGCCATTTCTTTGCCTTGATCGATGAAGCAGACAGCGTTTTGATTGATGATGCAGGCACGCCCCTGATTATTGGCGTGGCGGAGCCGAATTCAATTCCCGACGTCAGTCTTTTGCACTGGGCAAATGCACGGGTAGCCGATCTGGAAGAGGACTCAGACTACCTCACAGAACCCGATCGTCGGGTAGCCACGCTGACGGAAAATGGCAGTCCGCGTGTACTCATGTCGGACCGTCCTCGCTGGCTGGGAATCTTCAGTAACGAAACATTGCTCACACAGGTCGAGGTGGCGCTCGCTGCGCACCTGTTCTACAAGCTGGACCGGGAATACGTTGTGAACGATGGTGTGGTTACAATCGTGGATGAGTCCACGGGGCGGATGATGGACGGACGCAAATGGCAGCGTGGTCTGCATCAGGCGGTTGAAGTCAAGGAAGGCATCGCTGTGACGGAGCAGACTCAACACGCAGCTCAGATGACAATTCAGTCGTTCTTCCGGCATTACAGATACCTTGCCGGGATGACAGGGACCGCTGTGCAGGCACGAAGTGAACTTTCGTCCGTTTACCGGATCGGTGTATCAGAGATCCCCACAAACCGTCCCTGTCTCCGGCGTGAGATTCCCGCCCGCATCTATGCTACTCATTCCGAGCGCAATCAGGTGCTGATCGAGAGTGTTGGTGAACTGGTCCGAAACAAACGAGCCGTATTGGTGGGCACACCGTCAGTCAGTGAGTCGGAACAGCTGGGGAGAATGCTCGGCAGAGCAGGTATTCGTTACGTGATTCTGAACGCACGTCATGAGGCGCAAGAAGCTCGGATCGTTCAGGAAGCAGGCCAGCCAGGTCGTGTAACCATCGCAACCAACATGGCCGGGCGTGGTACAGATATCAAACCTCATGATGAGGTGATTCATCAGGGAGGTATGCATGTGATCGCCACATCCATGCACAGTTCGGCACGGATTGATCGCCAGCTCATCGGCCGAACGGCGCGGCAGGGGAATCCAGGATCGTTTCAGTTCCTGCTCTCTGTGGAAGATCCGTTTCTTCGAATACTGTCTCAACGATCGCAGCAAACACTGGCTCGCGTGGCAAAAGATTACATGAAAAATGCGGGAGTCATTGCCGATTCTCACTCAAAGGACGGTATCGACGCAGGCATGACAACGACTCCCCGTCCTCTGCCGGCCAGTATCCGCAGGTATTTTTACCGAGCACAGCAGCAGCTGGAGAAGATCCATTCCCGCCAGCGCAAGCAGATGCTGCGAGGTGAACGCGAACGTCGGGAAACATTTCGCCGCATCGGACTGGATCCCTACCTGGAGTGTGCTGAGGATTGACAGCAGCCGACACCGCCGGTGGAGCAGGGAAAACATCACCGCCACGGATCTAGATCCAGACATGCCGAAGTATGAATTCCCATACGTCACCCAGCAACACGTACCCCAGAGACATCCGGCCGCAGGCGACTTTCGCAGTCGCTTCGCCTCCAATCCTCTGGAACGGCAGCTGTCGCTTATCCGTCTGAACCCGCATGTGAACGACAACTCCCGAATCTTTCTTGAGTTCCGAGCGGGAGGCTATGTTCGCCGGGTTGAGATAACCGGAAAAAGATCCTGCCGCATCGGTAGCCAGCGCATATTCGACTTCCAGCGGTTTGCCGTCGTTTACGTCAATTGCTCTCAGCAGATGTCCCATACGATGCTCAGGCATTTGTAGTTCGAGCACCCAGTCGGCACGGTCATCCATGATTTCCAGCAAATGCTCTCCCCGTGCGACCGGGCGATCCCGGAGCTTCTCCTGCAGCTGAAACGTTGCCACCACTCCATCAATGGGCGCAGTCAGACGAAGCGAATCCTCTCGCTGTTTGAGAATGGCGATCTGTTTACGAAGCCCTGCGATCTCCAGTCGAATTTCCTCCTGCTGTCCTTTCAGTTGAATTTCTGTTCTGCGATCCATTGGCACGCGGGCTGCGCTGGTGATTTCTTTTCTGACCGAAAGCATTTGCTGCTGTTTTTCGTTCAGTTCGTTTTCAGCCTCTACCAGTTCGGCATGGAGTTCATCATTATAAATCCTGAGGATCTCGTCTCCTCGGGCAACACGCTCACCGTTTGACACGCTCACCGAAACCACAACGCCGTCCCACGGGGCAAACAGGTGGCACTGCGTTTCGGGCATGAGCCGCCCCTCAGCCTCCACGCGATATTCGAATGGAACAAACACCAGGGCCAGCGTGGCCATGAACAGCACGCTGAGAAACAACAGTGTCTTTGCCAGCCTTCGTCCGCGAAAATAATCCAGGCCCGCTCCCAGCATGCGACGAGCGGGAAGAAAGAGTATTTGCTGCTGGGAGAGCGAATTGGCGAGAGCCGATCCAACAGTGTCAGCCAGGACTGGAACCCGGTTCGCGCGATCCGGCTCCAGCTGACTCTGGCGAAACTGTTCAATCAGGAGGCAGCCTACAATGCGACGAATGGATTCGTTTTGGGGCTCGTTAGCTTCGTCTGGTAGTCGTGTAGTCGGTGCGTACAAGGGAACGGCAAGGATGAACTTCGACGCTGATAATTCCACATGTCGGGACAACTGCTCCCGGAGACGTGGAGCCGACTCCACCTGATCGGCTCTGAATTCGATAATTTCTCCGACAGAGACAGCTTCAGCAGCGATCCGCTGCAGTGAACGGACTTCTTCCGAGCGCCTGTTCACCAGGTCCTGACCGGCAACCGCCAGAATAGTGTTTTTCTTACCACGCAGCACTGAAATGGAAAGACGATCGCACCCCAGAAACTGTCGGCCGTCATTGACCGCCACGTCCGCCACCTCCGACATCAGCAGTGACCGGTGGATGTTGTAACTTAATTCCTCGAACTCCCTCCAGGACTGATCGTCGCCGTCGGAACCCCAGGTGTCCGACTCAACGGAGGTCTGTTCAACGTACTGCAGATCCGTTTCCAGCAGCCGTTTCTGTTCCTCCAGGGAATCGTCTTTCTGATCAGCAGTCTGGATGAATTCCAGCACTCCGTATAATTCCCCCTGAGTGTGAACCGGCAGCGCAATTAACGGACGATCTGTCCACGGAGACCGGTCCGCTGCATCAGCGTGATGAATTACAATCTCATCGGTCGCCGCTGCCTGCAGGACGTGGGAAATCTGTCGGGTGTCCCGCTGCACAATCGCCTGCCGCAAATCCATGTTCCCACACATGCCCTGCGGCAAGAGCTCTTCCGAATCGGATGGAACGACCCACAGGACGCCGGCTTCAGACGCAAGTGTTTCGCAGCCCAATTGCAGGAATTGTTGCCATAATGCGCGCGGTGGTAATTCGGCCTCCAGTAAAGCGTCCAGAACATGCTTGACCTTCGGTTTGCCGTCGGTAGTTTCTTTGGTGGAGGGCATAAAGCGTCAAATCAGTTGGTACAGCGGTGAAGGCCATCATCGCAGTGTCAGACCAGACACGCTAAGTCCATCTTTTCGTAAACCGTGTCCATGTCAAGCACTCGTTGGCGTGAAGGAGCGGGTTCTGTCGGTGGGTGAAAGCACCGTGAACTGGATACGTATTTAAGTGGCAATACTCCGGTTGCATCAGATGCGGAAGGTAGTGATCAGATGAGTTGTGCGGACAACATCGATTAACACGGGAGACAGATCATTGCGACATTCTTTGATTCCGATCGCACTGGCGTTGATTTGCTCGATCGTTGTACCGGTATTCGCGGAGGAAATTAGCCGGACGCCATCGGTCATTCGGGTCAAAGAGTGTCAGATTATACTCACCTCTGAACGTTTGCTGGCCAGCGGACAAAGCGGAATCGTTTCCATTGTTCAAGTGCGTGAGGGGGATCGGGTTCACCAGGGTCAACTGCTTGCAGAACTGGATGCCTCCGTATCAAAAGCCACGCTGGCTATTGCCGTAAAACAGGCGGAAAACGACGTCAATGTACGGTTCGCGCGTGCGGCCGCCCGGGTGGCCCAGGCCGAGTACGAATCGGCTTTGGATGCAAACAGACGACAAAAGGGCACATTCACGCGGATCGAACTGGACAAACTGAGACTTGAAGAGGAACGCAGTCTGCTGCAGACGGAGGTGGCTGACCATGAATTCGATGTGAACCAGCTTCGACGCGACGAAGCGGCGGCGCTAGTCGAAAGCTACAGAATTGTGGCTCCGATGAACGGAATTATCTCCCGCGTTTTCAAGTCTCCAGGAGAAGCCGTGCAGGTGGGCGAGTCTCTGCTGGAATGCCAAAGTACCGACAAGGTTCATGTTGAGGCACATGTGGACATCCGGTTGCTGCAGCTTGTCGGAAAAGGACGGCAGGTCACGGTTGTTCCGATGACTCCGCATCCCGCAGCGAAAGTGGATGCCACGGGACTCGAGGGAACTGTGTTTTTCGTTGGTGTGTTTGCCGATCTGGTGTCACAGACCGTGCGAGTCCTGGTTGAGGTGGATAATCAAAGTGGTCTACTGCTCGCTGGTACGGAAGCTGTCCTGGAAATTGCTCCCCCTTCAGCAGCAACCCGGCCGGAAACCGTACAGCGTGACTGAGATCTGAAGATGACTGAGCTGACAAACAGCATGCAGCCGACAATGCGGCGTCCCGTGCCGCTTCGTATGCGGGCTGATCTGCGAACTCAGCGGATGACGTTCCGTGGCAAAGCTTACTGGACCGTCAAAGATCCCATTGCGCTTCGATATCATCGCCTTCACGAAGAACAGTATTTTCTTCTGACGCAACTCGACGGAAAGCGAACACTGGAGCACCTGCGACGGGCTCTCCAGCAGAAGTTTCCCTCGGTGCACTGGGGACTCACCGAACTCCAGGCACTGGTGAGCGATTTGCACGACAAGAGACTTGTCACCAGCCAGCGCACGGGACAGGCCGAAGGGATTGGCACCCAGCAGCGGAAGGCACGGCGGCAGAAGATTCTTTCCATTTTAATGAGCCTGTTGTTCGTTCGTTTTCCAGGGGTTTATCCGGAAACGTTCCTGCGGCTTTTCTATCCGTGGATCCGCTGGGTATTTCACCCACTGGCCATCCTGTGTGTGATTGCTGCTGTCATGGCTGCGGCGGGACTGCTGGCCGTCAATTTTGATAGTGCACTGCATCAGTTGCCGCAATTTCAGCAGTTCTTTGCCTGGCCCAATCTGATGTACCTGGCGCTGACCATGGCCGGTGTGAAAATCTTCCACGAACTGGGACACGGTTTCACGTGCCATCATTTTGGCGCCGAATCACATTCGATTGGCCTGATGTTGCTGGTCTTCAGCCCCACACTTTACTGTGACGTCACCGATAGCTGGATGCTTCCAAACAGGTGGCAGCGAATTGCGATCGCTGCAGCAGGAATCTATGTCGAGGTGTTTCTGTCAGCGATCGCCCTGTTCACCTGGTGGTACACGGAAACGGGGGTATTGCATCATCTCTCACTGAATCTGTTCTTTGTCACAACAGTCAGTACTGTCATCTTTAATATGAATCCACTGATGCGATTTGATGGATATTATATCTTCAGTGACCTGATCGAAATTCCCAATCTGCAGCATCGTTCGTCTCAGACAGTTCTGAACTCGATTGGATGGAACTGTTTCGGAATCGAGCCGCGTTCGGATCCGTTTGAACCGGAGCGTGGCCGGCCGTGGGTAGTCACCTATGCACTGGCCGCCGGTATTTACCGCTGTGTCGTCATGGTCGGAATTGGTGTCTTTCTTTACATGGTGCTCAAACCATACCGACTGCAGAACCTGGGCATTCTTATTTCGGCGTTCTCGATCAGCATGATGGTCGGACACTTTTTTTACAGGCTCGTGAAAATGGTCAATGCTCCCCGCTCCAAACTGCTCAGTCGCCGACGAATGGCGGTGATGGCTGTCATAGCAGTTGTGATGATTTCCGGGATCGCGCGGATCCCGGTTCCCGTATACATTCAGGCGGCAGCGATGATTCAGCCGCACGATGTGAAACATGTCTATGCGAAGACTGCCGGTATCCTAAGTGAAATCAATGTTATTTCAGGTGATACCGTTGGTCAGTCAGAACTGCTTGCCACTCTGGACAATGTAGAGCTCGACGAACAAATCCGGCAGCTGGAACTGGACATTACCATTCAGAAACAGCGCCGGAGGACAGCAGCCGCACAAAGTGATCCTGCACAAAAGCGGCTGGCTGATCATGCTCTGGCCAGCAGGAATGCCCAGCTGCAGGAAATGCGTCAGCAGCAGAAACGATTATTTCTTAGATCGCCTGTTGCCGGTACTGTTGTATCCTCACAACGCTACCCCAAACCGGAACCGGCCGTCGATGACCATTCTCTTGGCAGATGGTACGGTGATCCGCTGGAACGATATAACCTGGGAGCATTTATCCAGTCGAACACTCATCTTTGCAGTATTGCCCCGGATGACCGGCTGGAAGTTGTGCTGTACATTGACCAGTCGGATCGTAACGACATACAGCCGGGGCACCAGGTTCGAATTAAATTCGATCATCTTCCTGACAGGATCTATGAAGGGACAGTCCGGGACCTGTCTGCGCAGGCCGTTGCTTATGTTCCGGCAGAGCTTTCGAACAAAACCGGTGGCCCGCTGCCGACTGTGACTGAAGAGGGCGGTCGAGAGCGGCTCACGGGTGTGGCATGGACGGCACGGGTTGTTCTGGACCGTGATCCGGCTCTCTTCGTAAGCGGGTTGCGAGGACGCGCGCGAGTCGTCATCTCCAGTCGTTCAATCGGCAGCTGGCTGTACCGGTGGTTTCGCAACACGATTCACTTTCGATTGTAGAGTGGTGGTTCGCGTCAAACTGTTCCACCAGGATCAGAATGGCCTGGTGCGGTCAGCCAGCTCGTTAATTCGTGTTGCTATTGTTCGGTGTGCGAGCAGCGATTCGTTCCGCTGTCCCAGAAGCTTCCGCTGTCCCAGAAGCTTCCGCTGTCTCAGAAGTTTCCACTGTCTCAGAAGTTTCCACTGTCGTCATTGACGCTGTGGTGATCATCCGGTCCACAACCTGATTCGTAATATCGAGGGTCGACTCGTAATTGAAAATGACAGTATCATTCTTACTGACGACGAGCATGATCCCCTTTTCTCTGGTCAAAGGACTTAGTGCCACCTTCGTGTCCTCGCGAAAACGGTTGACCAGTTCTCCCTGATGCTGTTGCAGATTGGCCTCCGCCTGGCGGTTGGCCTCATTCATCCTGAGACCCGCATTTCGTCGGAGTTGAGAGAGCTCCTGCTTTTGCTCGTCCGTTGGGTCTTTGCCAATGTCATTCTGCTTTACGAGAAGTTCTTTCTCGAATGACCGTCGAATGGAAACGAGTTGCTGATTCAGCAGATCTTTCCGTTGCTGAATTGACTTGTTCATCTGTACATCACGACCGAGCCGGCGGGCAACTTCATCCAGGTCGATCACAGCAACAACTGCGGCATTCGTTGTCTGATTGTCCACGTACCAGTAAATGCCAGTACCAATCAGACAGAACGTGAGTACAGAGAGAAACAACGTCGTTCTGGATTTGCTCATTGGAAGTTCCTTGCGAAATACTGCCGTAAGTCGTGGCCCTAAAATCGGCCGTTGAAAAGATGATCAGCCTGGTCAGTAATTGGTCTGTACAACTTATGGGTCTGATAAGGATTCGGGTGAAGTAAGCGGATATGGGGAATATCGGCCGAAGAGATTCGCAGGCTGCAGTCATCAGTCGCTTTTTGGGAGAAGTCGTGTTGTGTTCGAACGTCCTGTTAACTGATCCAAACGGTCCTGCCGGCAGAAAACAGCCCACGTCGTGTCATCTGGACTCATTCTGTCGGTGGTAGCAGTTCTGTCGGCGTCAGCAGTTCTGTCGGCGTCAGCAGTTCTGTGGCTGTGCCCCCATAATTGACTGCGCATTCTGCAGTGTTGAAGTGATCGGTCCCAGCCGCACATTGTGGCAAGACGATAGACCGACACAAAGCCGTTGCCTGAAAGTCCGGCGTGACCTTCGACTGCGCGCTTCCACAAAAATGACGGATTATTACTTGTGGCAGTACCATGAAAGCACACAGGGCCGACCCGGTCGTCAGTTCACGACGTTGCGCAGTAATCAAAACACGTGTAATTCCAGGCATGTTCCTGGTGCCAATCGTCACCTGTGCAATGCTGGCAGCGCCACCCTGCGCGCTCGGTCAGGTCACGAGTAACCAAAGCGGTGCAGACGGAGGGAATGGAGGCAGTTATCCGTTTCTGGGAGGGGATGGAGATGCAGGCGGAAGCGGAAGCACCGCCACTGTCAGTAACTCATCAGCGATCAACACCTCCGGCACCGCGATCACCGGCCGCAGCAACGGCGGAGACGGCGGGAACGGCGGGGACGGAGTTGGCGTACCAGTTCCCATTCCTATTCCTCCCTTTGTCCTACCTACGGCCGGCTTTGGAGGCGACGCAGGCAATGCCGGCAATGGAGGCTTGGTAAACATAACCAACAGTGGAAGCCTCAACACCACTGGCAGCTACCATCATGGCATTTTGGCTGAATCGAATGCCGGTGACGGCGGTGATGGTGGCGACAGCATCATCATTTTAGGTCTTTACGGCGAAGCTGGAGATGGTGGACAGGGCGGAACGGGCGGTACCGTCACCGCCAGCAACACTGGAACCATCACCACAAATGGCACCGGAGCCCAGGGCATCTTCGGCCAAAGTCTCGGCGGGACCGGGGGCGATGGTGGGGATGCAGGCGGTATCGGAGTTGTCGCAGTCGGTGGGGCCGGGGCCGGCACCGGACCGGGTGGCTCTGTTACGGTTACGAACACTGGCAGCATTAACACAGCCGGCACCCTGTCGCACGGTATTTTCAGTCAAAGTGTGGGCGGATTCGCGGGCGATGGTGGTGGGGCCGGGGGCCTGTTTGCCTTTGGCGGAAGTGGCGAGAGCGCCGGCAATGGTGCCGCGGTGGCCGTCACCAATAGCGGCAGTATCACCACACAAAACAACAATTCGCTGGGAATCTTTGCCCAGACCGTCGGCGGCGGAGGCGGTTCCGGCGGATGGAGCGGTGGCTTGATCTCGCTGGGAGGATCGGGGGACGCCGGTGGTGACGGCTCTTCGGTGACCGTGGCCAACACAGCCGGCGGTGACATCGAAACCTCGGGCATCGAATCCACCGGAATTTTTTCGCAAAGTATCGGCGGTGGCGGTGGCCACGGCGGGGACGCCGTCTCGCTGGGGTTGAACGTTTCGGTTGCAGTTGGGGGCAGCGCGGGAGGTGGAGGTACCGGAGGCGCGGTGAATGTCAACAGTAACCTCAACCTGAACACTGCAGGAAGTACCAACATCACCACACATGGCGATCGATCCCATGGATTTCAGGCACAGTCAATTGGCGGCGGTGGCGGTAATGGGGGATTCGGGATCGCGGGATCGGTCGGAATTGGTTTCTCGGCTTCGGTCGGCATCGGCGGCAGTGGCGGCGGGGGTGGTGGCGCGGGAAACGTAGTTGCCAGGCACAAAGGAACCATCATCACCGAAGGTGCCGACGCGAAGGGCGTTTTCGCGCAGTCCGTAGGAGGAGGTGGTGGTAATGGGGGTTTCAGCATCGCGGTGGCTGGCAGCGACATAGCTGCGGTCGCAGTGAGCGTCGGAGGAACGGGCGGCAGCGGCGGGAACGCGGGTGCGGTGGACGTGTCGACCCAAACAAATATCACGACCCAGGGCCATTTTGCACACAGCATCCAGGCACAGAGTGTGGGTGGCGGCGGTGGCAACGGTGGTTTTAGTGTCTCAGTCGCCGCCGGAGGAACATTCGGCGGCTCGGTAGGGATCGGTGGTTCCGGCAGCGGCGGCGGCGTGGCAGACAGTGTCTCTGTGACCA
>Ga0310123_10001401_pt1 | contig 20097 bp, 14 predicted proteins | sample CB6_AW_1057_MG_FD_203505 | JGI IMG/M metagenome (GOLD analysis project Ga0310123, IMG submission 203505) | Marine microbial communities from Western Arctic Ocean, Canada - CB6_AW_1057 | ecosystem: Environmental > Aquatic > Marine > Oceanic | place: Canada: Western Arctic Ocean | collected... | reverse complement strand
TTAGCCACCGATGGTCCTTCCACATTCGACGCAGTGCCGGTTGGTTGTGACTAGCTCCAGAATTCACTTGATATTCCTGAACATGTAACTTGCACCTCGAATACCAAATATTATCAGTAGCCTCGCGATTTCTATCGCACGCTCGCAAGGATACCCAGAACGGTTTATGAAATGGAATCGAGAACTGTGTGTTTTGGACCGGATTACTTTATGATTGCATGCCATGATCTTCAAAAAGTTAACAGGTTGATGTAACGACTGTTGTGTTAACTCAACAAAATTGGCCCTGAGAACTGACTGCCTGGCTGAACTTTTTCACGCACTTGGTCAGCGTCAAGAGCAAACAAAGGGCTGATTTCTACGGGCTCTCGATCGTCAACTTGCGCACCGGCCAAGCGTAACCAGTCCGCATACATTGACGTCAAAGACTCCCGAACGTTTTCGGGTGTGTCGGATGTATTTTCGTCTTGCCGCTTGTTCTTCACAGGAAGAAACTCGGTTGCGCGATGTGCTTCCAGGACCAGCGCGCAAGTCGCGTAATGTAATGCGTCGAAGATGAACCGCTCAAACTTAAACGCATTCGGTTTATCGGGCCGCACCAGATTTCCTTGATCATCCAAAAAAGGGACGGCCTTTTGCGCGAAATGAAATGTGAGGGCAAGATCCTCGTCAACCAGCCGTTGTAGAAACGCGCGGCTAAAAACATGGGTCGCCGTATTGCCGGCCCAAAGCAGCAGAACCCCATCTTCATCGGTTTGGCAAGCCAACTGATCTGGCAAATCACTGTACTCAATGATCTGCGTCTGCCCGTCGACACCAACAACGATTCCCATCTTTTCTTCAGCCGACTTTTTCGCCACTACCTTGGTTGACATGTCCGAATCGTACAGTGCGTGGAATCCTAAAAACGCGGGATCGCAGACTTTGGTCGCTGGATTGTCCACCTGATGATAAAACAGGTAATCGATCTTGCGACTGCGCATTTCGTCCAACAGCCCAACCCTGTGCAAAGCCGCCAACACGCCGCCGTGACCATCAGGACTGGTCGCCAGGTTAGCCTTGTCACTCAACAGCAGACGTCCCATGCTGTGGTCGACCGCAGGCATATTGCCTTGTTGGAAAAAACAGACGTCCGATCGATTCATTCCGAAAAAGTCGTGCTCGGTAAAAAAATCGACTGTCTCGGTGTGTGTTGCATCGCTGGTCATGATGTAGTAAGGGATCGCGACTCCGCCCCCTTGTCGTGATCGGGCCAGCACTTGTTCGGAAAAAATTTGAAACACCGATCTATAACTAACCGGCCCAATGGGAAACATGCCTTTCGGATGCGGAAAGCCAAGTCGAACTCCCTGCCCGCCGGCAACCAGAATGACTCCCACTTGGCCGTTAGCGATAATCTGCTGCCCGCACAGTATCGCTTCTGCCCATTTCTCTTCATCCTGCAGTGATTGCGGCAACCGCACTAGCGGGACTGGAGGAGTAGACCGCATTGCACGTTCTGCCACCGAGTTACTGCCATTCGTAGATTCATCGGGCCCCGTCTTCGATGAGACAAGTTCCTGAATTAATTCCAGGTTCACGGCCTTGATTTGCTGAACCAAACAATTCTGCTGCTCGGCATCCAGCTCATCCCACCAACGCAGCACGTGACCTTGGTCATATCGCCGAAGGCGTTCGACCACTTCATCCGCAAGTATACCACTCATCCAATTGCGTCTCTTTGTCTTATAGAATTCTCACTGACCGAACCAAACGATAAACGACGTCCCGCCTCCTATCCCACAGCTGGTTCACCCAGGAATTCGCCTTGAACTTCGGATCCGATTTCAGTTCGTGCGTGGCACAACTTAGAACCTATTCTGTCGAACGCGTGTCACGGATGAAAGGCTTCGTCAAGCTGAAACCTAGATTGCAAAGTATTGGAGTGTCACTACACTTACGATGACTTGCTGCCAGTTGCCAAGGCGAGTTCTCACGGTCGGCATCCGTCCAAACCACGAATTCCTATCCGCTGAACTGTAAACCATGCCTCGTTATGATCCGAAGCGCATCGAAGCCAAATGGCAGAAGTACTGGGACAAAAACCAAACGTTTAGGACCCCCCAACATGTGCAGGGCAAACAAAAGCTGTATGTGTTGGACATGTTCCCATACCCGTCGGGCAACGGATTGCACGTCGGTCATCCGGAAGGGTACACGGCCAGCGACATCGTTTGTCGGTACAGCCGCATGCGAGACAAACAAGTGCTGCATCCGATGGGCTGGGACGCCTTCGGACTGCCCGCCGAGCAACATGCCATCAAAACTGGCACGCATCCGCACATCACCACGTACAACAATATCGACACCTTCCGCCGGCAGCTGAAGATGCTGGGCTTCAGCTATGATTGGAGCCGCGAGTTTTCGACGACCGATCCCGACTACTTCCGCTGGACCCAGTGGATTTTCCTGCAGATCTTCGACACTTGGTACGATCCGGAGTTTGAATGGACTGGTCCGGACGGAAAAACGCGTATAGGAAAAGGCCGGCCGATTTCCGAACTCTGCATTCCTAATTCCGTTCGCGATGAGAGTAAAGAAGCCGTCCGCCGCTACCAAGATAAACATCGCCTGGCATATCAACACGAGGCACCGGTCAATTGGTGCTCCGCCTTAGGAACTGTCCTGTCCAATGAAGAAGTGAACGCGGAAGGCTTGAGTGAACGCGGTAACCATCCGGTCAAACGCATTCCGTTGCGACAGTGGATGCTCCGCATCACATCGTACGCTGATCGTTTGCTCAGCGAGCTTGAGGATTTGGATTGGTCCGACTCAATCAAAATCCTACAACGAAATTGGATCGGTCGCAGCGAGGGAACGAATGTGGATTTCTTCATCGGCTCGCGGGAAACGACCGACCTACATGCCGCATTCGACAAGTGGAAATCAATGTGCAGAGAGTCGGGATTTCCTACCGAGCCGAACGACAACGTGCTGCGCGTTTATACAACTCGGCCCGACACACTATTCGGCGCCACCTATATGGTGCTGGCTTCCGAGCATCCTTTCGTCAGCCGGCTGACAACTCCCGAAAAAAAACAGGTCGTTGAAGCCTATTGTCAGCAAACAGCCAAGAAAAGCGACCTGGACCGAACTGATTTAGCCAAGGAAAAAACGGGGGTCTTCACTGGATCGTACGCGGTGAATCCAGTCAATTGTGAAAAGATTCCTATCTGGATCGCCGACTATGTTTTGATCAGTTATGGCACCGGAGCGATTATGGCCGTGCCGGCACATGACCTGCGTGACTGGGAATTCGCGGTTGAGTTCGATCTGCCAATTACCACCGTCGTCCAACCGCCGACAGGCTATGAACCGACAAGGGAGGAAGAGGCGCTGGCTCGCAATGTGGATGGCCATACGGAATTCCCATTTGCGGGATTGGGAACAGCTGTCAATTCGAGCGATTACAACGGACTAGAGACCGCCGAATTCAAAACCAGCATTACCGAAAATCTATTGAACCGTGGGCTGGGCCAAGCGGCCGTCAACTATCGTCTGCGCGATTGGCTGTTCAGTCGGCAGCATTTTTGGGGTGAGCCGTTTCCGATTTGGCACGAGTTGGACGCCGATGGCAACATGACCGGGCTGATGTGCACCGATCCGGAAGACCAACTGCCGATTGAACTGCCCGAGAACTTCGACTTCAAACCGCACGGCCGACCGGAACCGCCGTTGGATGATGCGCCCGACAAGTGGCTGTACACCACCAACAGCGACGGCACGCGGCTGAAACGGGAAACCAATAGCATGCCCCAATGGGCCGGCAGTTGCTGGTACTATTTGCGATTCGCCGATCCAAAGAACAACAAGCAGTTCATCGCCCCTCAAATCGAAAAGAGATGGCTCCCTGTCGATTTATACATTGGCGGCGCCGAGCATGCCGTGCTGCACTTGCTCTATGCCCGTTTCTGGCACAAGGTGCTGTTCGATCGCGGCCACGTCAGCACGCCCGAACCGTTTCAGCGACTTGTCAATCAGGGAATGATCTTAGGCGAAGCAGAATTGACAGGGTATCAGACTGAAACCGGCGAATGGGTTTCAGCGCGAAACGTCACCGACTCCGCAGAGAAATGGAAAATTGAAAGGCACACCGGACAGTCAGTTAAATCTGTCAGTGTTGAAATCCACCAAGTCGAAAAAAGAGGTGATGAATTCACATTAAAGGACATGCCGGACATTGTCATTGATAGCCGTGCATACAAGATGTCTAAATCGCGCGGTAATGTCATCAATCCGGATGTCATCGTCGATCAATACGGAGCCGATAGCCTGCGAATGTATGAAATGTTCATGGGTCCGCTTGAGACGACTAAGCCGTGGAGCATGAGCGGCGTGGACGGCGTCAGCCGTTTCCTAGGACGCGTCTGGCGAATGATTGTCGACGAACAGGCGGACGAAATCAGGCTCAATCCAGCCGTGCAGGACCTTGCACCGAACGACGACCAATTGCGAATTCTGCACAAAACGATCAAGACGGTCACCGACGATATCGAGAAGTTATCATTCAACACGGCGATCAGCCGGATGATGGAATTCACCAACGCGGTGAGCCGGATTCAACCGCGTTCTAAATCGCTCCTGGAACCATTCGTGCTTCTGTTGAGTCCATTCGCTCCGCACATTGCGGAAGAGTTATGGCAACTGTTGGGACACAAACATACGCTCGCTTACGAACCATGGCCAAAATACGACGAGAACAAGATTGCTGTGTCTGAAATAGAAGTCCCCGTGCAAGTAAACGGCAAGCTTCGCGCACGGATCATAGTGCCCACCGATGCTGACCAAGCCATGATGCAACAAACTGCCGAGCAAGACAAAACGATCTCACGCAATCTGAAAGGTAAGAACGTGGTCAAGGTGATCGTCATTCCCGGACGGTTGGTCAACTTCGTTGCCAAATAACTGACGAAGAGGCGACAAGGAAACTATCTATAGTCTCGACGGCGATATCGATTATGGTCTTCTTCGCAGTGTGTGTTGCACTCTGAGGCCATCCGTCGTGAGACAAACAGCTGGGTTTGGCCGGCGTTTTGCTTTGCGCATATGACTCTACTGACACATATTGGCGCCTTCACCGTTTACCGAATTGGTATAAAAAGTGGAGCTAATCGCGAGTCACAGCATGGCATTCGGTAATTGGCAATTCTGGACCTCACTTTTGTGCGTTGCTAGCGCAGTCGGATTTCTCGTCGGTCGAGCGCTTAATGTTTGATCAAGGACGTCGCGATATGATTGTGAAACTGACTCCTGCAACGGTTGCCCGGAAAACGAGGTGTCGAACACAACTGGAACAATCTCATCCGGAGACGGTTTCGTTTAGGCCACACAGAGGGCAAAGTTCCACAGTATGTTTTGAACAGTTCGGGCCGCCAATGACGACCTGTCAATGCTGTGAAAGAATGATTCAATATTTAAACGTCGTCTGCACATAGATCTGATTCGCGTCGCCGCGAGGGATGTTCTGGCTGATGAAACGTCCGTTCCAAAACCAGGAATAACCGAACTGTACATTCAAGTTCGCATGGATCGCATAGGTTGCGACTAGATCGAATTCCTCGCCAACATCCTTCGATCGAAGAGGCACTGTGGCAGGAAAGGCAACTCCGGCGACGTTGTAGAGGGCGTCACTGCTGGAATCCAAACTGAACCAGTGCACCGCCCCTAGGATGGTAAGTTTCTTGGTTGGCTTAATGGCACCTTGCACACTGTAGTCATGCAGATTTTGTCCGGACTGGTTGTCGATCAAACCCCAGTACGCGTGGCCGAGCGGGAACAATTGGCAAAACGTGTTGTCCTCCCCGTCGACTGAATCGTTGTCACCCGATCCCCAATAGTAGACGACCTTGACCGTCGGCATCCACAGTATCTGTGGTAACGACACACCAATCTTGCTGGTGAAGAATCCCGCCCGAACCGTGCGTCTGGCAATGACGCCGGCAATGCTTCGATTATCTTTCCCCCATTGGTAGGCACCTTCAAGCTCGACGTTCCAAACTTGTGTCGCCTGGCAGTACGCGTCTGTGATTCGATGGGTCGTTTGCCACCTCAACCCGATCGTGTGGCGATCACCTCCAACCGAACCAGGCCCCATGACAGCATCTGCAAAACTGTCCGTTTCGAGCCAAACCCAGTAAGCGTCCAATGTGTGATTTCGGATGCCGCGATATACCGTGTAGATGCCACTGAACCAACGAGTATCATCAACTTCATCGCGTTCGTTGCCGAAACGAGCGATTGCTCCTTGCCCGCCTACTTGAGCTGCGTTGAGGAACGTTGCCGTATTGACTGGTCGAGTTGCGAATGCATCGAAAACCCAGTTATCTCCTTCGCTGATCAGACGGAAACCTTCGAAGTTTCTCCTCGTGTTACCCCACTCCAACGACGATACCAGTTGCTGCGAACCATACTGCAACTCTTGCCGACCGACACGAAAGGTGATCGGTCGGCTGTTCCACTGCAACAGGTCTAGGTCAACGAATAAGTTGTGTACGTTCCAACGGTTCACGTCGATCCCTGTCACGGGAAGCTCTTCACCAAACTGAGAAGCGTCGAGCATTTCGACATACAGCCGAAATCGATCGGCTTTGAAATCGAGATGGTTCCGCCACCGCCATAACGTATAGGTCGTACGTCCCGGACCGCCAGGGCGAATGCGATTGTCTTCATCCATGGTTCGCAACCGCAGTTCACCGCCGCAGGAAAGAATGCCACCATCCAGAACATCGAGACCGTATAAAAAATCCAATTCCATGTCTTTGAACGATTCACCGATCGAAAAGATCGAGTCCAGCCAGTCCGTTTCGGAAACGCACCCATTACAGCAGCTGTCGGCCGAGTTCCTTGCTAATAAATCAGCTCTCTCTGCGGCAATTCCACTAAATGGAAAGAGAACAATAAATCCTGCAAACAAACTCTGAAAAGCAATTTTCTGATACATCTCCTTTTTCCTAAACTTCTTTTCCAATGCTGTTTTAGCCTCTCCAATAAGGCCTTATGGATCAGTGACACTCGGTACGGAATGACCCGCTGATGTGAAGTGAATTCATTCAAAAATCAACTGCACCATCACCAACTTTATCGAACTTGCAACTTGTAAATATTAAAAGATTTGTGGAGAAAATAGCCGTTCAATATGCATACATCTCTGGAAAATTTTATCTCAAAGTGAGCGACCCGGCTGAGTTAAAGCTAAACAGGGGAATCAGCCCCAAAGTGGATCCCGACCGATCGGACGAAACGGAAAAGTTTCTGATCTACGATCCGGTGGTATGAGCAAACTAAAAGTGTATCCCCAAATTCATCTCGTTGACGAAAACTCGGCGAGCAAAGCTCCTGATAAGCCGAATCTCGCTGGATTCGGTGGCTCAACAAAAGCTTTGCCCTCACTGTTTGTAAACTCCGGGACATTCTCTGAAAACCGGACACCTACAGTGCCTACATGCGAACATGTGCTGGCTTAGTGTCCTCGATTGCGCTTCCACCCTGTTTGATCCACATGTATTCCGAACGTGAAAGGACTTTAGCAATTACGTTATTTACCACTTTCGCCCAGTCCAGATTTCTGTACTCTGTAGCGCACTTTGTGATCTCGCGGGCCTGCGGGACCAAAAGTTGGTAGAACCGCTGGGTGACTTCGTACATATCATGCCAGTGGGCGCTATCATCGACGCTCTATGCTGGGCACGCCGGACGTTGAATTAGTATATTGGACGATAGCAAGCAGAAGCACAACAATCGTCGCTCCATTTACATTACTTCTAGTTATTCTGGTCCAACTTCAAAGTCGTTGTAGCCTAGAATGATCTTCCACGAAGGCGACGTCGAGTGTGTGGCTCAAACACCGCTGATTGTCATACTCCAATACTTCGTCTCTTGCTGCACTGATTCGAGAAGTTATCGAGTGGCTGTTCATAATTGCGATCATGTGCCTGCAACCCGTAGAATTGCTCGAATCCATTAGCTGAACGATGACTCATTATTTTCGATTGTCCGCTCAAGCAGGTCAGTTGAGATTGGCAGTTAGCTAAAAAATCATCGTCAAAACACAAATGAAACCCGAATCCTGGAAAACCGAACCTGAAAGCATGCCGTCTCCAATTCGACGGAATTGGGTCTGGTGTTCGATTCAGTTCGTGCTGCGTTTTGTGTTTGTCACGTGGTTGCGATATCGCGCACGCGGAATCGAGAAGATTCCTCGCTCCGGCGGATGCCTATTTCTAATCAATCATCAAAGTTTTTTGGATCCGCTACTGGTGGGCTTGCCGTTAAATCGGCCAATCAGTTTTTTGGCTCGCGATTCGTTATTCCTCGTTCCGATCGTTGGGTGGCTTTTGAAGAATGCGTACGTCATGCGGATCAACCGTGAGTCCGCTAGCAGCACATCGATCCAATCAGCGGTACAGCGTTTGAAGCACGGTTTCCTAGTCGGAATGTTTCCGGAAGGGACGCGTAGCAAAGACGGATCGGTTGGCGAGTTCAAACGGGGCTTTCTTGCGTTGGTCCGCCGAACACAATCGCCCGTCTTCCCAGTCGGCATCGCCGGAGCTCACGAAGTGTTGCCCCGAAATGGTTGGTTGTTGAAGCCTTTCAAAGTCGCAGTCGTTTTCGGCGATCCATTGTCGCCGGATGACATCCAGCTACTGAGCCAACGCGAACAAGAAGACAAATTCGTTGCTCTAGCCCGACAACGGATCATGGAATGCCAACAAGAGGCCGAAACCTGGCGACGATGAATTAAACTGTGACAACAAGGCAGCCAAATTCAGATACAGTCAATTGACTCGAAAACAATACTCGCACACAATCATTTCACTGCGGATAATTTCTTTGAAAACTTTATTGGCTTGTCTAACATAGACCATCTGGCCCATAGGAGTGCCCCGACGTTTTGCGATCGAATCACTACACACGCACCTGGAAACCGTTCCTTCGTTCCTGCCTATTTGAATGCACACAATTGTGTCCGATAACAACCTAGATTCACTGGTCGACAAGGCGAAAAAAAAACTCGACGCACATACCGTTGAAATTGTTCAATGGCATTTCAATTCCGAAACTGGTAGTCCGTTCTGGCTGCACGAGGCGAGCAAGTTAAATTTCGACCCGAACACCGAGGTGCAGTGCTTCGACGACCTGAAGAAATTTCCTCTGTTCGAAGACGATTGGTTGCGCGGCGGCCCGGTTCGTCGTTGGCTGCCAAAAGCGTACGCTGACCGGCCGGCCTACGTGTTCGAAACTGGAGGCACTACTGGCATTCCCAAATCGCGAGTCGTAGTCGACGATTTCCGTATCGACTACGAGATGTTTAGTGCGACTTTGCCAGACGAATGTTTCCCCCCAAATAGCAACTGGCTAATGCTGGGACCGTCAGGACCACGGCGGCTACGATTGGCTGTTGAACACCTTGCTCAGTTCCGCGGCGGCATTTGTTTCTGTGTCGATCTGGATCCACGCTGGGTGGTGAAGCTGCTACAGCAAGGAGACATCGCAGGAGCAAAGGCGTATGGTGATCATGTTGTCGATCAAGGAATGACCATTCTATCCGCCGGTCACGACATCAAGTGCCTGTTCACAACGCCCAAACTGTTGGAAGCGCTGGCATTGCGACTCATCGATAAAGGTTCCAATATTGCCGAGCAGGGCATTACGGGCATCTTTTGCGGCGGCACGGAATTCACGCCGCAATGGTATCGATTTGCCAAAGAAGAATTGCTTGGACCCGATGTTTACATCACTCCCACCTACGGCAATACTTTGATGGGACTAGCGTGCGGCAAACCGTTCGATCCGGCTGACGACTACAAAATCACTTACTATGCCCCACAACCCAGGGCAGTTGTGAACGTCGTGAATTTCGACGACCACACTAAAGTCGTCGCTTACGGTGAAACTGGCCGCGTTAAACTTTACACCTTGACTAGAGAATTGTTCATTCCTGGTTTCCTGGAACGGGATGAAGGTGAACGCGAGCAGCCACACGAAACCTATCCGTGGGACGGCGTCAGCGGTGTCCGACCGCTCCACCTTCTCGCCAAAACAACGACCGTCGGTGTCTATTAGACATCCAAAATGAAAATCACTATTCCAACATTGCAATCTGCAAGCTTCTTTCACCAGAGGAGTGACCTGTGCTGGAAATTCCAGTAGTCCGCTGGGGACAGCCCTATAAGAGCATGGAGCAAGAATCCATCGTCCATTTCGAATCGGGCGAAACGTTGGCCACCGTACATCAAGCCAATAGCGGTTTGATTCAATTGGATATGCGCAAGGCCCAAAAGGCACGCGACATATTGCGAGACATCCCCATCCTTCGCTTGATCGAGATCTGTAAGAAAGCGGCTGACTTGTACTTGAACGAGGAACTGCCTCTGGGCAACGGATCTCAGTCGCCTGCCGCCTTCTGCACGATGCAATCCGCCACAACCGGTCTACCCGAACACATGTGTGCGTCGAACATGAAAAAGAACCACTTTGTTCTGACCCACATGGCCGACGTCCTTGATGCACTGACCCGCGGGCTACCCTTAGAGATTCTGACCAATGGCTACGGATTAGAAGAACGCAACGTGATGGTCAGCTATCAGGCAAATTCTCCGGTGCTCGCGCTGGTTCTTCCATCCAACTCACCGGGGGTGCACACGCTGTGGATGCCCGCAATTCCGTTGCAGCTTGGCTTGGTATTGAAGCCCGGCCCGCAAGAGCCTTGGACTCCGTACCGCATATACGAAGCATTCGCCCAGGCCGGGGTACCCCGCGAAGTGTTCTCGATTTATCCGGGCGGAGCTGAAATTGGTGTGGCCGTGGTGGAATCTTACGATCGCGTGAAGATCTTTGGTGGGAAGCCGACGGTTGAGCGGTATTTCGAAAATCCCAAAGTCCAGGTGCACGGACCTGGCTTCAGCAAAACCCTGTTTGGCGATGACAAGATCGATCAATGGGAGAAATACATTGACTTGATGGTAGACAGTGTGCTGGTCAACAGCGGCCGAAGTTGCATCAACTGTTCCAGCATCTGGGCTTCGCGGCACGGCCAAAATATTGCGGAAGCTCTTGCGGAGCGACTGGGTCCAATCGAGCCGCTACCGATGACCAAGCGGAATGCGACTTTGGCTGCTTTCACGTTACCCGGAGTCGCTGAAGCAATGAACAACGAAATCGACGAAGGCTGCAAGGAGAAAGGCGTCACAGAGGTCAGCGAAAAATACCGCAACGGACTGCGTCTGGTGCGGCACGAACGCTGTGACTATCTGCGACCGACCGTGTTGCACTGCACCGATCCGGGACTGGCGATGGCCAATACGGAATATATGTTCCCGTTCGTATCGGTTGTCGATTGCCCGCAGGAAAAGATGATCTGCTCAATCAAAGAAACGCTGGTGTGTAGTGCCATCACAAAGAACGAGACATTTTCGCACCAGCTCATGGATGCAACGAACATCGACCGGCTGAACATTGGCGAGATCAAAACGGTTGCCCTAAACTGGCTGCAGCCCCACGAAGGCAACCTCGTCGATTTCTTATTCCGTGCCCGAGCATTCCAGAACAGTCCGCCGCCTGCGCATTGATTCGATAAGCAATCGGTTCCACTATATCTAATTAGCCGCGACATCCTCACCAACATTTCAAGATAAAGCGGCGATGATACGTCGGATTGGGGACCTCTCGTGAGCATTGAGACTCGACACGTAGCACAATAGAATCGCTCGATCCAACAGTTCTCTTTATCTGTGTTATCTGTTCGTACAGATTTAGGTCTGAACGACACTTCTGAATTCCACCAAAACATCTGCTAGTATGCATAAGGAGACCTAATCGTGACTGCTGTTAGAGTCGGTATTAATGGTTTTGGCCGAATCGGTCGGATCACATTCCGGGCGCTGGCAACCCGGCCAAAAGAATTTGACGTTGTGGCGATCAACGACCTGGGCGATCCCAAAGCTTTGGCATTGTTGTTGAAATACGACAGTGTTCAAGGCCGATTTCCTGGTGAGGTTGTCAGTGATGGCGATCGCTTGATCGTTAACGGCAAGAAGATTCAAATCTGTGCCGAACGCGATCCACGGAAGCTCCCCTGGAAGGAACACTCAATCGATGTGGCCTTGGAATCGACAGGCTTCTTCACGAAACGTGCGTCCGACGAAAAACCCGGTTACGACAGCCACATTGCCGCAGGAGCCCGCAAGGTCGTGCTTTCCGCGCCCGCAAAGGATCAGCCCGACCTAACGGTAGTTTGCGGCGTCAATGACAATAAACTTTCTCCCGAACACACGTGTGTCTCGAACGCCAGTTGCACGACGAACTGTCTGGCGCCAATGGTCAAGGTGTTGCACGACAGGTTCAGCGTCAAGAATGGCTTGATGACGACAGTGCATGCTTACACGAATGATCAACGGGTTGCGGACCAATTACACTCAGATCCGCTTCGGGCGCGTGCTGCGGCAGTAAACATTATCCCGACATCAACTGGTGCCGCGAAAGCTGTCGGTTTGGTCCTCCCTGAACTAGACGGCAAATTAACCGGTATGTCCCTGCGTGTCCCTGTGCCTGTTGGAAGCATCACGGATCTAGTCGCAACACTGGGCTACGATGCATCGGTAGACGAAATCAACTTGGCCATGAAGACGGCTGCTGATGGCCCGCTGTTCGGAATCCTGGAATACACCGACGAGCCGATCGTCTCCAGCGACGTCATCGGAAACACACACAGTTGCATCTTCGATTCAAGTTGGACGACTCAGATCGGCGGAAACATGGTCAAAGTGTTAGGATGGTACGATAACGAATACGGCTACTCTAATCGAACGGCCGACCTCATCGCCCGCATCGCGACACTTTGACGACTGGTGATGCTTGCTGCAACGAACGCGCATTAGGGAGCCTTTCGAACGCGGCGCCACAAGTGATTACCTGATAGGGAAATAGAGTTCGGTTAAAGGAAGACGGTCTGGTTCAATCGACATTCGACTGGACTCGCGTTATACAACCCGTCACAATGATCGGCTCCATTTGTACATTTCACAGGAAATCTGAGTAGTTCGCTTTCGCAATCCGGAATGAATCGGTTTTAAACGATTCTGCTCCGATATCTTTCCTCTATACTGACATCGCAGATAGCACCTCGATGAGTCGACAGACTGTCCTGGAAGAACTGACTCGTCACAATTCTCTAATCGCACCGTCGATGTTGAAGTGTGATTTTGGCAATCTGCACCGCGAAGTCGCGTTGCTCGAAACGGCAGGTGTGCAAATGTTGCACCTGGACGTCATGGACGGAAACTTCGTCCCAAATCTATCGTACGGGCCGATGGTGATCGAACGGCTGCGGCAATTGACGGATGTGCCCTTCGACGCGCACCTGATGATCTCTCACCCCGAGCGATATCTCGATAGCTACCTACAGGCAGGCTGTGACTGCATCACGTTTCATTTCGAAGCGGTCGCCAATCGGTCCGAACCGATAGATCCGGAAAAATTATTGCGGCGCATTCATGATGCTGATGCCATCGCCGGATTGGCCATCAATCCAAGCACTCCAGTCGACCTCATCGAGCAGTATCTTGGGGAATGTGACTTAGTCCTGATTATGAGCGTCGAACCCGGATTCGGCGGTCAAGTGTTTCTGCCTGAGTCGCTGGACAAACTCCGACGGGTCGCTCAGTTGGTTTCGCCCGACACGCTGGTTTCGATCGATGGCGGAGTAGAACCATCGACTATTGGCTGTGCTGCTGTCGCAGGAGCCAACGTCTTTGTGGTCGGAAGCGCGATTTTTGATGCACCAGATTACGATCTTGCGATCAACAAACTGCGTGAACTTGTTTTAAGCAGTCACGCTCACCCACAATCGCAGGCGACCGTGCATCGCCACATGACCGCAGGACGGTCGCACCACGATCAAATTGTCAAGAATTCGGACGATCGCGCCATCTGACCCTCAGTTCTTGCAATAAAGAGAGCTATTGATTCCATGCCCACTATCGTTTTAGTTCGTCCGGGGTGCACCGATTTCAACGAGCAAAATCGAGTGCAAGGCTCGCTGGATTTGCCCTTGAATCGACGCGGTGAAGACCAGGTACAAGTCATCATTGATGAGTTGAGACAGTTCTCGTTGGACATTATTTACACTGCGCCATGTGAACCGGCCCGCAGCACTGCTCGTGCAATCGGAACCGCGTTGAACATTCCCGTTAAAGAATCCAAAGGTTTAAAAAACCTCGATCAAGGATTGTGGCAGGGACTGCCATTGGAAGAAATTCGTCGCAAGTTCCCGAAAGTTTGCAAACAGTGGCAAGAAGCACCCGAAACGATTTGCCCGCCTGAAGGCGAAACAATATCGCATGCGATCGAGCGAATTAAGAAGGTGCTGCCAAAACTACTGAAACGCAAACCGCCAATCGCAGTTGTAGCTTCCGACCCAGTGGCAAGTCTTGTAAGCTGTGTGATTAAAGGTGGCAAATTGAAGTTTTCGGAACTCGCTTGCCGCTGTCACGAGAATCGCTTGGTCGAGATCATTGAAACAAATGGAAAATTTCCGGCGGACCCTACGCAACCCAACGAAACGGTCAAACAGGTCGCGAGTGCGAAGAGTTCGACCTAGGCCGTTTTCGGGATTGTCTTGAATGACGTATATTATGGACACAGCGATCCTGCCGCCGACGGACTGTTTGAGGACTGAGGAGATGCCCTGGTGAGTTCGATCCAAAAGCCTGACCTGAAATCGTGGATTGGTCACGTGAAACGAAAAAAACGGGGAGTTCCGGAAGGCTTGTGGATCAGGTGTAACGGATGCAAATCCACGGTTTTCCGCAAGGACGTCGAGAACAACCTGGGCGTCTGTCCAGAGCCTAACTGCGATCATCATTTTTACGTCACCGCCACGACGCGAATCCAGCAACTGCTGGACGACGACAGTTTCGAAGAGTGGTTTGCTGATTTGCATTCTTGTGATCCATTGGAGTTTATGGACAAGAAATCATACAAACAGAGACTCATCGATGAGCAGCAAAAGACCGGGCTCAGAGAAGCTTGTGTGGTCGGTCGCGGCTACATGCGCGGTCGTCCGTTGGTGTTCGGGTTGACTGACGCCGCATTCATCATGGGGAGCATGGGATCAGCGGTCGGTGAGAAACTGACACGTGCCATTGAAAACGCGACGAAAATGAAGCTGCCACTCGTCATCGTCAGTGGATCGGGTGGCGGGGCTCGCATGCATGAAGGCATACTGTCGCTGATGCAAATGGGTAAAGTCTCAGCCGCGCTGGCTCGGTATCACAACGGCGGCGGCCTATTTATTTCGGTACTCACGAATCCGACCATGGGCGGTGTTGCGGCCAGCTTTGCCTCACTAGGCGATGTCATTTTCGCTGAACCAAAAGCACTCGTCGGATTCGCCGGCCCGCGCGTCGTACAGGCCACCGTCTCTATGAAACTACCCAAGGGATTCCAAACGAGCGAGTTCCTGTTGAAAAACGGTTTTGTCGATCGCATTGTCGACCGTCACGAACTGCGGACTGAAATCGCTCGAGTCATCGATTATTGCGGTCAATGATCGGCTTGGATTTCGTCACTATTTCTCGTGCAGTGGTCAGCCGGTCCAAATTGGTCCAGCCTTGTTTCATTAAACCTACCATGGCGGCACGATGAACACGACTTATAGACGCTTTGCTGCCAACTTCACGCGACGAATTGCGAAAAATTTCCTGACGACACTATTCCAACGCAAACCGAAGGTCGAAAAAGTTGACCTCACGCGACGGTTTGACCTGATCAGCCAGGTCGGTCAAGGAAGCATGTCGAATGTCTGGCGTGCCATAGACACCATGACCGGAAGACCCGCAGCCGTAAAAATACTTGACATGCCGAAAACTCGGCAACTGGAATCGCGTTTCATTGGCCGGAACAAACCCAGTGAAGGTTTCATCGCGGTTCAATTGAATCATCCACATATCGTCCGGACCTATGAATACGGCATTACGACCAACAACGAACAGTTTCTGGTGATGGATTTCATTGACGGTGTTGGACTGAGCTATCTGGTGGACGTTCAAAACAAGGTAATGAAACAAAACTGTCTGCAGTTCATCATCCAATTGGGTGAAGCAATCGAATATTTCCACAAGGAGAACTGGATCCACAGGGATATTTGTCCGCGGAACGTGTTGATCGACCTGGACAACCAAATCAAACTGATTGATTTTGGTCTGGTTGTTCCCAACGTCGCCGACTTTCATAAGCCAGGGAACCGCACGGGAACAGTCAACTATATGGCTCCCGAATTGATTAAGCGCCTGAAGACTGATCAGCGGATCGACATTTTCTCGTACGCCGTCACGTGCTACGAAATGTACACCAGAGATCTACCGTGGGACGCGGCCGAATCGATCGACATGTTGTTGCAACGGATCAACAAACGTCCCACCGACATTCGCGAATTGGCAGCTGACATTGATGGCAAAGTGGCTGAGACAATCATGCGGGGATTGAAGACTCATCCCTCAGATCGTTGGTCTTCAGTGACTAAGATGCTCAGGAATTTCCGCAACGCGTTGAATCGGCTTCGTCCCCCTAAGACGGACGAGAAGGACACAACCCAACGGCAACACTGATGGATCAGTCCCGCCAGACGTGGTGCACGGACATTGGCTTGTCAATCAGCCGGCTTGTACTGCAGACGCCGGCTTATATTCCTCAAACGGAATATCAAACGTATCGGCCACCGCCTGGTTAGTCACTTTGCCATCGAACATGTTGACTGCATTGGCCAATCCCGGATCGCAAACGCTTGCACTATGAATGCCATGGGTGGCAATCTTCAACACATAGGGAAACGTCACGTTACACAACGCGTAGGTGCTCGTGCGGCCGACGGCCCCCGGCATGTTGGTCACGCAGTAATGTACGATGTCATCGACGATATAGGTTGGGTCGGAATGCGTTGTCGGCCGTGATGTTTCGATGCAACCCCCTTGATCGACGGCCACGTCGATAATCACGGCACCTGGATTCATGAACATCAATTCCTCGCGACTGACTAAAATTGGCGCCCGAGCGCCTTCGATCAGAACAGCACCGATTAACAGATCCGCCATCCGCAATTGATCACGAATCGTGTGCCGATCGCTGAACATCGTGTTGACGTTGGCCGGCATAATGTCTTCCAGGTATCGCAGCTGGTCGACGTTGGTGTCCAGGATGACGACGTCGGCCTGAAAACCGGCGGCGATTCGCGCGGCGTTCTTGCCGACCACTCCACCGCCAAGAATCACAATGTGCGCCGGTGAAACTCCGGGCACTCCGCCCAACAGGATCCCGCGCCCCTCTTGTGGACGCTCCAGAAACTTCGCGCCTTCTTGAATACTCATCCGTCCAGCCACTTCGCTCATTGGAGTCAAGCAAGGCAAATCACCCTTCTGGCCGCGCAAGGTTTCATACGCAACGGCCGTAATTGCAGTGTCCAGAATGCCGCGGGTCAACTCCTCGTCAGCCGCGAAATGAAAGTAGGTGAAGACCACCTGACCGTGCTTCAATTTTGAAAGCTCTGACCTCTGCGGCTCCTTCACTTTGATGACCAGTTCGGCTTCATCGTAAATCTTGTCCGAGCATTCGACAATTTCCGCCCCATTGTCAGCGTACAACTCATCGGGAATGCCGCTGCCCAACCCGGCTCCTCGCTCGACCAAAAGACGGTGTCCGGCCCGAGTCAACTCTTCCGCACCGACGGGCAACAAGGCTACTCGATATTCGTCTTGCTTGATCTCTCGCGGCACGCCCACAATCATAGCCTGACTCCGTTAACGATCTGTTGCCGAAACGCTTTGCAACCTAGATTCCAGCAGAGCATTGGCGTTCGTGCAAAACAACATCATCCAAGCGACAATAGCAATACTACTAACTGTGACAGGATCACACATGCCACCGGGCTTTCAAGACATCGAACGAGCAGCAGCCACGCAACTGATTCGCCTCGCACTGGACGAAGATCTGCAGGATGAAGGCGACCGGACTTGTCAAGCGCTTATTGGTGAAAACGAATCCGGTGAGGTTCAAGTTGTGGCGAGACAAACCGGCGTACTGGCTGGAATGCCGGCAGCGCAGATCGTCTTCGACATCCTCGACCCCTTGGTTCGCTGCAACGTCCTGTTGCGCGACGGTTCGGCTGTGAAACCAGGATCGGTAATCGGAATCCTGTGCGGTCCACTCCGATCATTGCTGACTGGCGAACGAACGGCGTTGAATTGTTTGACTCACCTAAGCGGAGTGGCCACGTTGACACGAAAGTTTGTCGCTGCCGTATCTTCTACCAAGTCAAAAATACTGGACACACGTAAAACACTTCCTGGTTGGCGCGTCTTGGAAAAATACGCGGTCCGCGTTGGAGGCGGCACTAACCACCGCATGGGCCTTTATGATGCAGTCCTGATCAAGGACAACCATCTGGCCGCTTGGAGCGAATCAAGAACCAATGCCAACCTTGCCGACGCCATTCGCCACGCGCGCGATCGTGTGTCGGCCGGAATGCAGATCGCAGTCGAAGTGGACTCACTTGATCAACTAACCGACTGCCTGGAAGGCCGGCCAGACATCGTACTACTAGACAACATGGACGGCCAACACCTGAGCAAAGCCGTTGCGCTACGCAACCGCCTTGCGCCTGATGTTTTACTAGAAGCATCCGGATGCATCACGCTCCACAATGTCGCCAAGATTGCCGGCACTGGTGTCGAACGAATCAGCGTGGGCGCACTGACTCATTCAGCCGTCGCTTTGGATATGGCATTCGATAGGAAGTGAGACTGCGGAAAAGGTGACTGGCACTTTCCGAATACCGTCGTCAGGTAGCGGCAAGCCACAGTAAGACAAAAGGGACTCACTCAGAGCGAGTCCCTTGCCGTTGCTTCATCATTTCGGACGGGTTTCAAAAAAAACCATTCCATCTACCGTGCGACGCGCGATCGAGTACGACTTCGTGAACGCACTGATTGCTCGGCTGCTGAATCCGATTTGCTGTCTTGTTCTTTCACTTTAGCCTGAAGCTCAGCCACCAACTGTTGCGCGCGGAAAATCTGAGCGACCGAGAAGTAGGGCGTCGGGCGTCGACCGCCCAAGTGCTTGATCCGCTTCGCTGCCAATTGTTGCCAACTCATTCCGTTCGCCAAATGCCAAGCCGCTGCCTGGGCCACCTGAGAATCGGTTCGGTTTACCGATGTCAAGAGCGCCCGCATTACGGGATCCTTGACTTTTTCTTCCATTTTAACCAGTCGGTAAGTCATTCGTGATGTTGGCTCTTTCTTGCCATGTTCAAGGCAAATGCCTTTATATTTCAACAGAACAACTTTCTCGGGTGGGATGGAGAAGAAACCGCCTCCGCCCATTCCTCCGCCCATTCCTCCGCCCATTCCTCCGCCCATTCCCCCCATACCCATGCCGCCCATGCCCATGCCGCCCATCATTCCGCCGCCCATCTGTGATCGACTTCCCCCGCCGCCGGAGCTGCCACCTCCTAAGCCGAGACCTCCGAAATCGTCATCGAGCTGCTTCAACACCTGAACAGCAACGACCGCCTGGGGTAACTGCACGGTCAGCGGCTGCTTCGTTTTATTCTCAATCAGAACATTTCCTTGTTTGGAATTTTTCAAGATCACTTTGGCATCAAGTGATCCTTGCTGCAAGCCGTCAAACAACTCGACTTTCTCGGCATTCGGATCGAATTTTGGTTTCGTAATCGGTCGCTTGCTTCTACTTTTTCGAGCAGCGTCCAGTCCCGACACAAAAACGCAGAAGACCAAACAACTGACAATAGCGGAAGTACGCAATATCATGATCACAGTCCTTAATCTAGGAGTCTGCCCCTCGCCCGCCAGTAGGCTGACCCAATCTCGTCACGAAACTGATCACAGAAGATCCGACGAAATCGATCGACAAAGCACCCTCCCAGCCCGAAAAATTACGCTTTTAGACGTTCACAGTACTCTAGGTTCATGTATTTTATTCGGTCGCAAAGGCTGAAATCAACAACATTCCAGAAAACCTTCGATTTTGATCACTGCACCACAAGTTCCG
>Ga0310123_10001398_pt1 | contig 20112 bp, 13 predicted proteins | sample CB6_AW_1057_MG_FD_203505 | JGI IMG/M metagenome (GOLD analysis project Ga0310123, IMG submission 203505) | Marine microbial communities from Western Arctic Ocean, Canada - CB6_AW_1057 | ecosystem: Environmental > Aquatic > Marine > Oceanic | place: Canada: Western Arctic Ocean | collected... | reverse complement strand
CCTCGTCATCGAACTGCTCATCGCGCCGCAACGGGTTGGCGGACTTGCCGAGCAGAATCTCGACGGCGACCAGGCCGGCGGCGAACAGGTCGGCCTGGTTGGTAGGCTGTCCCGGACGCCCCTTCCATTCCGGGGGGTAGTAGAAGCGGGCGTTCTCGTCCAGCAGTCCGTTTTCGGAAAGCGATGTCAACGAGCCGACGTCGGCGTCGACCAGCCAGGCGGTCTCCCCTTTGGAATCCGGTGACACCAGGTGGAGCTTGCGGAGTCTCACGTCGCCGTGGGGCAGTCGGTTGTCGTGCAGGCCGGCCAGCGCCCTCAGCAGGTGTTCGATGATCCGTTTCGCGCGAGATAGCTCGAGGCCCGTGTCCTGTTGGACCTCGTCCCAGAGTCTCCTGGGGAACCGATGGGAGACGACGTAGACATGATCGTCGTCGCTGGTTCCCGTCTCCAGGGGGACTGAGAGGTGGGGGATCGATTCGCTGTTCAACCGGTGAAGCCGGTCCAGTAACGCGGGTCGCCAGCCGGCGTCACCTGGGCAGGGGATCAACCGCACGATCCGCTCGGCGGCGCGACCTTCGAGTCGCTGGTCTTGGAGATTCCAGATCTTGCCGAACACACCTTCACCCGGCAGTTGTTCGCCGAACGAATAGCCGGGAAGCGGGTCGGGGTGGTCGGGACTGGCGTTCATTGTCGGTTCTCACAGATCAGCAGCCAGGCCTGACAGGTTGTTGGCAACAGGCAGTGGAGTCGGAGACTTTGTGGAAGAGGAGAGAGTCGGCCATGCTACCTTCGGGTGGTAGTCCCAGACAAACGAGGCCGATTCGACAAGCTTGATGATCACCATTGGACCATTGAGAATCTGCTTGCCGGGCCGGGACGTTGTTGCGGGAGCCCCGGGGAATGTCGTAGTTTCATGGGTCCGAAAACCTTGAGGATTTAGGCCGATGAAGACCTGGCTCGGAATCGTCATCTGTGTTCTTTGGGGCGGACTGGGCGTCGTGCAGGCCGAGGACGAGAAGCCCCTGACCTGGGCCGATTTCCACGTCGGGCTCTCCAAGACCTTTGCCCGGCGGCCGGTGCCGTGGAAATGCCAGGCGGTCGGGACGCGGTTTCCCGCGGCGCAACCGGTTGTGGTTCGCACCCCCAAGGGTGAACTGATCGCCAACTCGGGAAGCACGCTGGTGCATTCCACCGACGGGGGTCGCACCTGGCGGCGGTTGGGCGAGATTCCCGTCGATCGCGGGGTGCCCGCGGGCTTCAAACTGCTTGCGGTCAACCTGGACGGCTGTGGTGTGACGGAAAAGGGCACGATCCTGTTCCACTACACCAGGCAGTTCAATCGCGGGACACCCTACGACAGCTTTGCGGAAGCGTTTCACGCCGAGTGTTACATCCTGCGATCGACCGACCGCGGCAGGACCTGGGAACCGGCTCGCAGGCTCGCCAGCAAGGGATTCAATTGTGTCGGGACCGGCAGGGCGAGGTTCGTTCGCCTGGCCGGCGGAGTGATCGCGCTGCCAATGGAGACGTGGAATGCCGCACGGGACGGAAGCCCTGTCCTCGACTCGCAGAAGTGGTTCCAGGCGTTCCTGTACATTTCGTCTGACGACGGCCGGAGCTGGAAACGGTCGGGATCGCTCGGCCCGCACAGCTGCGAAGCCGACGTGCTGGCGCTGCCCGGCGGTCGGCTGCTGGCCAGCGTGAGATACCAGCGGAAGAAGCTCCCGGCAGATCCCAAGCGGTTGGCTGCCCCGGTGTGGTTCGATCCGGAACACAACCGGGACAACTGCGCGGAGTGTCGGAAATACGGCGCGTTCGGTGTCGGGGGCCACAGTGTCTTCAAGCAGACGGCACTGGTCGCCTCCGATGACGGGGGCCGTACCTGGAGCCGGCCCAGGCTGCTGACCGGCTGGCTGCAACAGACCGGTTGCCTGGTCCGCCTGTCCGACGGGACCATCGTGCTGCCGTTCGGACACAAGACGACGGCAGGCGGGAAGCGGTTCGGCCAGAGATTCCTTGTCAGCTACGACGAGGGCAGGAGCTGGAGCCGGACGGTGTACGAACTGCATCACGGCGGGCTGTATGCCAATTCGGTGGCTCTTGACGACGACACGATCGTCACGGTTCACGACAACCGGGACGCGGGCGAGCGGGGACTGAACGTGCTCCGCTGGAAACCGCCGCCGCGGGCCGAGGTCTCCCGGGGCGGATTCTTCAAACCGCGGCTCGTCGAGGCGGGTCGCTGAGGGGCTTCCGGAGAGCAGTACCGACGGCGAGTCACCGCAATGCGGGTGACTCAGTCGGTCATCGCCGCGACCGCTGCCTGAAAGTCCGCGGGATGGTGGGTCTTCAGACAGGCTGCTTCAACGTAGTTGTACGCGGTCGCGTAGCAGTGGGCCTTGCACACGGTGTGTGGGCCGCGGTCGCGGATCAAGGCGAACATCTCTTCAGTCCATTGATCAGCAGCGGGTGGAGACGCCTGGCTGACGAATCGCCTGTGGCCCTCATCGATCCGGTCCTGTTTTCCGGTGATGATGGCGCGGATCAACTCGTAGGCCTCGCGAAGTGTGAACGCCGCGATGTGAGCGAGAATCGTCATCAGGTCTTCCTGGTACAACACCAGGTTTCGAGTTGGCTGGAGCACCTTGGTGATGGACTCGGATTCCAGACATGGGACGTCACCGTCACCGGCAACAAAACGGTCGAACAACCGCTGGCGGGGCTCGCTCGGCCGTCCGGCGAGGGCGATCGTGGCCGCCAGGTCGTCGAGTGATTGCGGAGTCACGGCTCTCAGGGCGTCCTGCATGGCGGGATGTTCCAGTCCCGAGATACCGCCCGTGTCACCATCGCCCAGCCGCTCAAATACGGCCTGGTCCTGCAGCCAGTCCGAAGCACGTTCCCGGGCAGAGATGGCAGTGATCAGCGAAACGATGGATGGGCCGTTGACGTGAAGCTGCAGGTGCGGAATGTCGGGTTCAGTATCCGGCCGCACAGCGTGGATGCTCTGCGCGGCCCACTGTTCACCGCCGGTGTCCCCCCCGTGGTCAACGACGCGAAAGTCGTATCCCCGATGTCCGAGCAGTCGCAAAGTGTCGGCGCCGTGCTGGCTGGCAACACAACTCGGGTGCAACTCCTCTCCCGGAGACATCGGTGTCACCGGATCCGGGTCCAGAAATCGTTCGAAGAGCAAGCCGTGTCGGAGAGGACAGAGTTTCACCACACCGATGGTATGTAGAACGAGTGAGCCGGCCGCTGCACCCTCTAAGCGGAACTCGTGTCCCAACCTGGCCGCGTCGTCGGCGATGGCCGCCAATTCCAGAATCTGGCCACTGATCCCGTGTCGATCAAGGGACCGCAGTTCGGTGCGGAGTCGCTCGTCGAAAACCGTGGCCAGTTCCCCGTCGTGCGATTCCTCGAGCAAGCGGCGGCATGTCGAGCCAAGTCGGTCGGTCGCTTCCGCATTGCTGAAAGCCGGGCTGGAGATGTGAACTGCAATCTGCGGCACGCTGGGAAGATTCCTGTTGTTGAGTGTCGGTCGGGCAGGGGAAGCCGCAGCGGTGGGCAACCGCACGGACTCGCCTGCCTGGTCACTGGGGTTCCGGAGGATGAAAGTCAGACGGTTGCAGTCCGTACATTATCGATTCGCGGACCAATACGAGTCAGAAATCTCGTTCAATGACCGTGACTCGCAGTTCGAGATGGTCTTCGAGACTTTGTTTCCAGACCCGACCCCACTCCCGAACATCACGCGAGACCGTGAGGCCGAGTTGCCTGAGTCCCAGTTTGACGAACTCGTGTTCCCACGAATCGGGATATTTCGTTTCGAGCTTCGAGCACATTCTGACCAGGTTGACGGATTCCCAATCGTAAAGCCGACGCACAACATCCAGGGACTGTGACGTCTTTTCACAGACCCAGAGAATGCTCCTGCCAACCGTGATCGTCCGCCAGTGCCGATTCAACAGGAAAGACCGAAGGTCCTCGGGAGACGGCACGTCGGGTTCGGCGTTCTGGATCTTTGTCGGGTGGCTGTGAAACGTGCAGGCCTTCGACTTGGGCATCCAGGCATGACGCGGATTGCAGGCGACGAAACGGATCCGGGTTTTTGTCAGGTAGCCGCCGAACTCGATATCGAGATCAGATGGCAGACGACGATACACCTCTTCAGCCGATGCCCCACCGGGAATCCGGATTTCCTTCCACGGTGAATAATCGGCTTCCGTGTAGTCTCCGAAGCGACCCCGTTGTCGGTAGAAAGAGTCGTACGCCTCCTGGTCAGGCCAGGGCTGCGGCAGGTGGGGCGGGCTGTCGGATTTCGTCCGGCTCGTTCTCGCCGACATCATGGGCTCCGCAGGATTCCGTACTCGATGTGGCCGATCGCCGTGTCTGCCAGTTTGTTGCCGATCGCGCGGTCGAGAACAACGTCGGTCCGGTTGGGCCGGGCCAGTCTCTCGCGACCGGTTCCGAGCGGCAAGCCTGTTGCGCGGAATTTCCCGGCACCCATCACGTACCGGTTTGTGGTGGGGGAACCGGGTTGTGGGACGTGGGGTGACCTAAGGTGAGCCCGGCTGCCGGGTCCGCGTGTCTTGTGATTGCCGTTGAGTTGAGATCTGATGATGCCGACTTTGAAGCGGCGACTGAGCCAGTGACTGGCCGGCTTGGCGACGGAACCAGCGACGAGGAGCGGATTGATGGAATTGACCATTCACCGTGGGACCCACGAGGTGGGCGGAACCTGCATCGAAGTGGTGGCCGGCTCGAGTCGCCTGATCCTGGATATCGGTCTGCCGCTGTTCGGCCCTGGCCGCGAAGCGCTCGACACGTGGACCCTCCGCCGCAAGACCAAGCCCGAGTTGGCTGCCGACGGGATCCTGCCACCGATTCCCGGTGTCTTCACCGATGGTCCCGCGGTCGATGCGATCCTGTTGTCCCATGCTCACATGGATCACACCGGCCTGCTGGAATTCACCGACGAGAGCCTGCCGATTTATGCGAGTGCCGGGACAAGCAAGATGATGCTCGCCGGCGGCATCTTCGCTGCCCAGATCGAATTGCCGAAGGAACGGTACCACGAACTTGTCGCCACCAGGCCGGTCCGGATCGGTGATTTCGTGGTCACACCCTTCGATGTGGACCATTCCATCTACGGAGCGATGGCCCTGTTGATCGAAGCCGAGGGCAAGAGCCTGCTGTACTCCGGAGACCTGCGGTTGCACGGCCGTAGGCCGGGCAAGGCCGAGTTGTTGCTGAAAAGTCTCGAATCCAGATCGGTCGATGTCCTGTTGATGGAGGGGACACATTTCGGATTGCCGACCGAGAATCCCACCGATGAATTCGAGTTGGAGGATGATCTGGTCACTGAAATCGAAAGGACTTCCGGGTTGGCCCTCGCCTCGTTTTCACCACAGAACGTCGATCGTCTCATCGGTTTCATCAACGCGGCTAGGCGAACGGGGCGGCTGTTCGTCGCCGACGTCTACACGGCCTTCGTGATGTACTTGATCTCAAGCCAGACAGATGTTCCTGACCCGGTCCGAGACGAAAACATTCGCGTGTTCTACCCGCATGCGTTTCGCAGGTCCTACGAACGCCGCAACCGTGTGAAGATCCACGACCAGTTTCTTCCCAGCCAAATCGGCCTCGACGAACTCAGGGCGGATCCCGCCCGTTACGTGATGCTGTTTCGGCCGTCGATGCTCGACGACGATTTCGGCGGCACGTTGCCGGACCGATGCAGGTGCCTCTATTCGTACTGGTCCGGATACCTGGATAAGCCGGATTGGCAGAGAATGAAGCGGGCTCTGAAGAAGGTCGATGGTGACGTGGTGAAAGTCCACGCGACCGGGCACATCCTGGAGGATGATATCGTGAGGTTTGTCGACGCGGTGGCTCCTGGGGAACTGATACCAGTGCACACGTTTGAACCCCAGAGGTTTGAAGATCATTTCCCCAACACACGCGTGTTGGAAGATGGTGTGCCGTGGAAGCTTGGCTGACGGACTGCCACTAGAAGTAGTGACAGTCCGGGATACAAGCAAGCTTAAACCTATCGCGGCTGGGTTCCCTAAAAACCGAATCCTCGTCTGGCAATTGTATTGGCTCTTTATCGCGATCAGATAATAACTTCGTGAGGTCGCACCAGTAAGACACAGTGATTCGTTTGTTGTCGGTGAAGTGATCCCTGAAACACTTAAAGTCGTTTTTTTCGTATTTGGGTTTCTTCTCTTTCAAGTAATCTTCGTAATTGTCAAGGGCGGTCTTCACGCATGGATTCTTCTTGTCTGTGAGGATATGGCTGTAGTGAGTGGCTTTATACTCCATGGCGTTCTTGGGGCAGATGAATACGTATTCAAAGGTCCATCCAGAGAAGAGACTTCCGTCACAATTGGTTAGCCAGTATCCAGCCTCAAGATTGCGGATGATCTGGTTTACGTACGGGTGGTTGGTTGTGCCTATAGAGATGTCGCTGCTGAGTTTTGCTTCAATCCCGATAACGCGCTTCTCTTCAGGTACCAACAGCATTGCATCGAATTGAGACCACGCGTCGCTGGTCTCGTTGATGAAGGATGACTTAATTGGCTTCTTGTCCTTTGTCCGAAAAGCGATGTTGGGGACCCCAATCTCAAACAAGAGTCGTGACTTGGGGTCGGAGTCGGAGTCAACGACGATGTGTTCGAGGAACGTTTTATTGTTTTCTTTGTTTTCGTCGCTGCCTTTGCAGCCGCACAACTCTTGGAAGAAACTCCCGTTTAGGCGGTTATTTTTTGTTCGAGGCAATTTTTTGTCTGAAATTCTCTTCGGTTGAGTCCACTTGTTCAGGTGGCCCAGTAAGAAGATTGTCAGCGCGGTCTCGGAGTTAGGGTTCCTCAAGCTTCCGGAATTCTCGGGTGGTCCGAACAATGCCATGGCGCGATTCTCGGTAAGCCCGTACGAGAGGTGCCAGTCCTTCTCGTACGGGCAAATGTGTTTGGGCGCCAGGAACTTCCACACATCTTCGAGATTGCAGTGCTGATCTTCGGTCATCGCGGGAATGCTCCGTTTGTCGAGTGAATCATGGACGGTGGAGGTTGCTGGCGATTCCATAAACATGGCTCTTGGTCCGTAGGATCAGCATTCCGTCGGTGACGGCCGGCGAGGCCATGAAACTGGCGTCGAGCGTGTTGGTGGCCAGTTTGCGGTAACGCTTCGGGTCGGCGGCGAACACGTGACAGAGTCCCTTCTCCTGCTCGAAACAAAACACCCTCTCGCCGACCAGGATCGGCGAGGCGCAGTACTTGCCGGTCAGTCGCCTGGCCCAGCGGGTGCGGCCGGTTGCGGTGTCGACGCACGAAGCGATGCCGTCGTTGTTGACCATGTAGATCGAATCTCCGGACAGCAGCACCGACGGGCGGGAGGGAACACCCCGCATCGTTGACCACTTGACGTGGGTCGCGGTGACATCGCCGTGGCCGTCGGGCCGGACGGCCATCAGCCGGTTGGTGACGTCGCCGCTGTTGAAGAACAGTACGCCGTTGTGGAACAGGGCCGGGCAGGCGGTGTTCGCTCCGCCGTGCATGATGCGCCAGAGTTCCCGCCCGGTGGCTGGGTCGTAAGACATCGTGGCCAGCGCGGCGGGGACGATGACCTGCGTGCGGCCGTTGTGAGTGATCACGCGGGCTGTGCAGAAGGCCTTCCTGTGGGCCCCGCCCAAACCACCGAAATCGACGTTGCGGTCGGTTCGCCAGAGTGTTTTCCCGGTCCGCTTGTCGAGTGCGACGACGTACTGGAGGTCCGATCCGTCGAACGGCAGGAACATCAGGTTGCCGTGGATCGAGACACTGCTGGCGGCACCGCGGAAGTGATTGCAGGGCAGGTCGTTTCGCTTCCAGAGAACCTTGCACGTTTCGGTGTCCAGGCAAGCGGTGCCCAGGCTGCCGAAATGGATGTAGACGCGGCCCGCCTCGACCCACGATGTGGATGAGGCGTAGCTGTTGAACGGATCGCCGTACTGGGGTTTGACCGGCTTGAAGACGGTCCTGTCGTGGAGGATCTTCCCGGTCTTGCTGTCCAGGCAGAGCACGGCCAGCCGGTGACCGTCGGCGGTCGCCGTCGTCAGCCAGATCCGGTTCTTCCACACGACCGGCGACGACCAGGCCTTGCCCCAGATCGCCGTCTTCCAGGCCACGTTCTTCGTCTCGCTCCACGTCGTGGGAATGCCGCTCGCCTGTGACGAACCGTCTCCACGACCTCCGCGAAACTGGTTCCATTCCGGTTCGGCGGCGGAAGCCGGGGCAGTCAGGACGCCCAGCAGCAACAGCGGCAACAGGTGTTTCATCGGTCGGTCCGGTGACAGGCGGATCGCGACGGTCGTCGACGGACCTGCGATCGGTCGCTGTGGGTTTTCAATCGGTGTCTTCACGAATCTGCTGCCGACGATTGACCAGTTCGCGGATGTGGTCCAGATCGTCGCGGGGCGTCGCGGCGATCAACTCGCGGGTGTAGTCCTCACTCGGGTTGCGGTATATCGCCTCCGACGGACCGAACTCCACGATCTTGCCGTCCTTCATCACTGCCATCATGTCGGCCATGAACTTGACGACCGCCAAGTCGTGGCTGATGAAGATGTAGGTCAGGCCACGTCGTTCCTGCAGGTCGTTGAGCAGGTTCAGGACCTGGGCCTGGATCGACACATCCAGTGCCGAGACCGATTCGTCGCAGACGATGAACTCGGGCTCGACGGCCAGGACCCGGGCGATGCAGATTCGCTGGCGTTGGCCGCCGGAGAACTCGTGGGGGTAGCGGCCCAGGTGCTCGCTCAGCAGCCCGACTTCCTCCAGCAGGCTGGCCGCCCGGTCTATGCGATCACGGCGCGAGTTGCCGATGCCGTGCAGGGCCATCGGTTCGGACAGGGCCGCCTGCACGGTCATCCTGGGGTTCATCGATCCGTACGGGTCCTGGAAGATGATCTGCATCCGGTTCCGCAGTTGCCGGAGTTGTTTCCGGCTCAGCGAGTCGATGTCCATTCCGTCAAAGTGCATCGTTCCGGAGGTGGGGCGGACGAGCTTCAGCAGTGCTCGTCCGGTGGTGGTCTTGCCACAGCCACTTTCCCCGACCAGTCCCAGTGTCTGTCCCCGGTAGATGTCGAACGTGATGCCATCGACCGCCTTGACGAATCCTGCGGTCCTCATCAACACGCCCTTGCGAACGGGAAAATGGACCTCCAGGTCGCGGACGCTCACCAGCGGAGCCTGCTCGGCCTCGACCGACACGGCCTCTCGGCCGTAAGAGCCCGGGTCGTTTTCGAAACCAAGTTCGTGCAACTGGGCCTCGGGGTGCAGCAGTCGTCCGCGACCGTGGTTCCTGAAGAAATCCACGCGGTCATCGGTCATCGTCTTTTCGGTGATCTCGAGTTCACCATCGGGCTGCTCGACCGTGTCCATGTAGTCCGAGACGGTCGGCAACCGTTTGTAGGGCGAGTCGAGACGCGGTCGACAGGCCAGCAGGCCCTTGGTGTAGGGATGCCGGGGATTCTCATAGAGATCCAGCACGTTGCCCTGTTCCACCACCTTGCCGTGGTACATCACGATCACGTGGTCGGCGATTTCGGCGATCACTCCCAGGTCGTGAGTGATGAACAGCACCGCCATCTGCCGCTGGTCGCGCAATTCGCGGATCAGGTCGAGGATCTGTTTCTGGATCGTGACATCCAGTGCCGTGGTCGGCTCGTCGGCAATCAGCAGGCTGGGATTGCAGGACAGGGCCATGGCGATCATCACCCGCTGTTTCTGGCCACCGGACATCTGGTGGGGGTAGTAGTCCAGCCGCGACTCGGGATCGGGGATCCCCACTTCCTCGAACAACCGGATCGTGCGTTGCCGGGCCTCGGACTTGCTGACTCGCTGGTGCTGGATGATGGCCTCCATCACCTGGTGGCCGACCTTGTGCACCGGGTTCAGCGACGACATCGGCTCCTGGAAGATCATGCTGATTTCGGCACCCCGGATCTTCCGCATCTCTTTTTCCGGCAGGCCGACCAGGTCCTGGCCCAGGAACGAGATGCTGCCCGAGTGCACCCGGGCCGTTGCGGCCAGCAGCCGCATGATCGTCAGCGACGTGACCGACTTCCCCGATCCCGATTCTCCGACGACGCCCAGGGTGTGCCCGGGATCGATCTGGAACGAGACGTCATCGACCGCCTTGACCACACCGCGATCGATGTGGAAGTAGGTCTGCAGGTTCTGGACGTCGATGACGGCTGTCATGGCGGGCTAGTTTCTCGGGTCGGCGAGGCGAGGATCGGTGGCTTCCTGGATTCCCTCACCGATCAGGTTGTAGGCCAAGACGGTCAGGAAGATACCCATTCCGGGGAAGACCAACTGCCACCAGTATCCCGACTGCAGCGTTTCGCGGCCGGAGTTGAGGATCGTGCCCCAGCTGGGGTTCGGTGGCGGTGCGCCGAAGCCCAGCAGGCTCAGGGCGGCTTCGACCTGGATACCCGCGGCGATTCCGAAGGCGATCGGGACCATCACCGGTGCCAGGGCATTGGGCAGCACGTGTCGGAACATGATGCGGACGCGGCTGGCTCCCAGGCAACGTGCCGCCGCCACGAACTCGGTTTCCCGCAGCTTGAGGAATTCGCCGCGTGTCAGGCGGGCCATGCTGGTCCACCCGGTCAGGCCCAGCAACATCATGATGTTCCAGATGCTGACCTCCTCGATCACCGCCTGCAGGGACAGGATCAGCACCAGCGCCGGTACGCACATCACCACCTCGATCACGCGACTGATCACCAGGTCGACGATGCCGCCCATGTAGCCGGCGATGGCTCCCAGCGTGATGCCGATTGTCGCGGCGATGCCGGTGGAGACGAACCCCACCAGCAGGGCGATCCGCGTGCCGTGCACCATGCTGGCAAAGACATCGAACCCGGTCTTGTAGGTCCCGAACCAGTTCTTGCCGGTGGGCCGCCCCTGGGCTCCGTACGGGTTGCCCTCCAGGCCCTCCCACTCGCCCCGGCGGACCGGGCGGTGGGGGTCCTGGTAGACCAGGGGCCAGATGGCCCAGCTCTGGGGGTCCTTCCGCTTGAGGTTTCTGGGGTAGATCCGGCGGAACCGGTCCTTCTGGAAAATCGGGTTCTCCCACGTGCGGTTGTAGTAGCCCATGCAGGGGAAGTAGATGCTGCCCTTGTAGCGGCAGACGATCGGTTTGGTGCCGGCGATCATCGGCGAGAAGACCGCGATCACCGACAGCACGCCGATGAAATACAGGGCGAGCATGCCGAGCCTGCGTCGCCGGAAGCGGTGCCACGACTGCTGCCAGAAGCCGGCCGACACCACCACGTTGTCACGGTCTTTTTTGTTCATGGTTTCAGCTGTACCTGATCCGTGGATCGACGAAGGCGTAGAGCATGTCGGCCAGGAGCTGCCCCGACAGGGTCAGGATCGAAAACATCAGTGTCAGGCTCATGATCGTGGGGTAGTCACGGCCCAGGATCGAGGTGAAGAACAGCAGGCCCATGCCCGGCCAGTTGAAGATGCCCTCGAGGATGATCGCACCTCCGAGCAGGCCGGGCAGTGTCAGTCCCATCAGGGTCACGAAGGGGATCAGCGTGTTGCGGAAGGCGTGGTGGATCAGGACCCGGATCGGTCCCAGGCCCTTGGCCCGGGCCGTGCGGATGTAGTCCTGGCGGATCACCTCCTCCATGTTGGCTTTCACGAACCGGCAGTAGTACGCCAGGCTGCCGTAGGTGAAGCAGGTGACCGGCAGGATCATGTGCTGGAACGAGTCCCAGGCCTGGGCCATGTCACCCAGGTCCTCGTATCCGCTGCTGTGATTCCCCATCAGCGGAAGTTCAAACCACGTTCCGTCCAGCTTCACGGCGAACAGTAGTTGCAGGAACAGCGCGGCGACGAACGACGGAAACGAGTACAGCGTGTAGAGCACGAAGCTCAGGCCCCGCTCGTCGGGCCGACCACTGCGGACGGTCGCATACAGCCCCATCGGAACGGCCAGCAGGTAGCTCAGCAGCAGTGACGTCACCGAGAGTTGCAGCGTGGGGCCGACCCGGTCGGCGATCAATTCCGCCACCGGCTTCTTCTGCGAGTAGCTGGTGCCCAGGTTCAGCGTTGCCGCGTTCTTCAGCCACTGCCAGTAGGCCTCGTGCAATGGCTTGTCCAGGCCATAAATCGACCGCATCCGCTCGATGTCGGCCTTGCTGGGCATCTTGCTCGGATCCATCATCGCCGGATCGGTGTCCAGCGGACTGCCCGGCATCGAGCGGATCAGGCCGTAGATCATGCAGGTGATCAGCCCAAGCGTCAGCAGCCCGACCAGCAGGCGACGAACCAGGTAGCTGACCATTTGCGTAACCCGTAACCAGGCAACGCCGTCACCAGCGTCGCATCCGTGCTCACAGTGTCACGACCCTGTCCCCCAGGGCCTCACGTTTTCTCGGCCATTATTTCAGGGCCGGCGCCTTGAAGATCGTGCTTTCGCCCGGCCCGTAGCTGTACGGACCTCGCGGGCTGAAGTTGTAGCCGCGCAGCGACTTGTTGAAGGCAAAATACGCGTTCCGGAAAAAGAGCCACGTGTAGGGCTGATCCTTGTACAGCTTCATGTGGATCTTCCGGTAGATCTCGCGGCGTTTCCCCAGGTCGAGCTCGTACTTCCCGTCCTGGAACAACTTGTCGACTTCCGGATTGCTGTAGGCCACGTAGTTCCGTCCGCTGTCGATGGCCTTGGTGGTCCACAGGTTCTCGCTCGTGTCGGGGTCGGTGCCGGTTCCCCAGCCGGCGAACTGGGCGTGGAACTTGTGGTCGCGGGCCATCTGCTGCAGCACCGTGAACTCCACGGGCCGGACCTTGCAGACGACGCCGATCTGGTCGAGGTTCTCCCGGAGCAGTTCGCACAGGGCAATTCGATCGGGCCGGTTGCTGACGGCGATCGTGAACTCGAACGGCATCCGTGTCACTTCTTCGAGTTGCCCGTCGAATTCCGGATCGAGGAAGACCATGCCGTCCAGGACACCGTCGTTGTCGGTGTCCGCCCAGCCGGCCGACTGCAACAGGTCGTCGGCTGCATCGAGATCCTGCTTGTAGGCGGCAGGCAGTTTCTCCGGGGACCAGGGGCTGGTCCGATGGAAGATGCCCTGCGACTGTTCGTCCATGCCCTTGCGATGGCGTTCCATCATCTCGGCATGATCAAAGGCCAGGCTCATGGCCCGGCGGACCCGCGCGTCGCGGAAGAACGGCGATCGCGAGTTCCAGCCGAAGTAGAAATAGACCCACTCGATGTCATAGACCTTGGTGTTCTTGCCGTAGAAGTCCCCGTCGTTGGTCTGTTCCTTCCACTGCTCGGGGGTCAGCTGCATCTCCTCGATGTCGCCCTTTTTCATCGACAGCAGCGCGGTGCTGGGGTCCTGGATGACGGCGAACCGGATCTGCTTGAAGTGCGGAATGTCGCGGACCTGCTTGCCGTTGACGGTGTGGTAGCTGTCGCGTCGCTCGAGCACGATCTCCTGTCCGCGGACTCGCTTGGTGATCACGTACGATCCGCCCGTCACGGGGTTTTCGTCCTTGGAGACGTGGTATTTGCTGGCGGACAGCGTCGGGTCGTCGGCGACCGAATTCTCGTAGACATGCTTGGGCAGCACCGGGAAGTTGATGTTCCAGACGTTGGTCGCCAGGGGGTCCGGGTGGAAATACACCACGGTCTGATCGTCGTAGGCCTTCACGCCCTGCAACTGGTCGGTTCCGCTGCGGACGGCCGGAACCGGGACCTTCGACGACATGATCACGCGATACGAGAATTCGACATCGTGAGCGGTGATCTTCTTGCCGTCTGACCAGACCAGGTCGTCCCGCATCACGACCTTGTCGTACAGGCCGTTCTCGCTGCTCTGCCAGGACACCACCGTGTCCTTGCTGGCAAACGGTGTGAAGGTCCAGTCGAATCCCATCAGCCCGAAGCTGGTCAGTCCGGACACGTCGAATTCGGCGCTGGAACTGATCATGATCGGGTTGGTGCTCTTGACGTCACCGGAGGTGTGCCGGTTCCACGTGCCGTTGAAGTCGATCGACTTGTCGTTGGCGGCCAGCCGTCCCATGGCCGAGCGGATCTTCAGGTTGATGTCGTTGGATGAGTTCTTCAGGCTCAGCGCCTCCTGGACCGACGCCAGGGCCTTTTCCTTCTCCTGGCGCTGTTTCATCAGCTCGGTGGAATCCACGACAGGCTTGTCGATCCACGTGTTGTCCTTGAGCAGCTTGGCCAGCTCGGGGTAGTCCTTGTCGGCCATGGGAATCAGGTCGCCGAGTCGGAACGGGACGTTCTCGTCACCACCGCTCTCGACGGATTCCTCGGTCGTCTTGGTCTTGGCCTGGCCGGAGTTGGATCGCTCGACGTGCGTTTTCTTGAGCTGTTCGTTGAGCGTGGCCAGCTTCTGCTGGTCCTGCCCGATGTACTCGGCCAGCAGGTTGGGCACCGACTCGAACAGTGGCACCATGTCGCCGCCGTTGGACTCCAGTTCCGAGGCCACCTGTTCGAGCGTCGTGATCGAGGGGTCGTCGGCCGTGATCGGGGGGCCGTCGGTGGTTTCCTGGTTGGTCGTCGAACCGCTGTCAGCCCCGCCGTCGGTGTCGCCCTGGTGGCTGGTGCAACCTGAGGCCAAAAGGGAGAGCGTGACGAACAGGACGAACAGCGAATATCGATGGCATGTGGTCATGGGTGCCGGATTCCCGGGTGCGTGATGGAAAGGGCGGTTTCGGTGCATGGACATTCTAACGGAACGGTCGCCGATGTCTTGCCGTTGGTCGAACGGATCCCGTCGGCGAATCTACCGATCTTGGAGTTCAGTTCAAAGTGTGTCGGCCGGGGCGACGTGCCGGTGGCGTCGAGTCGATCGCCCGCTTGCCGAAATGTAACCGATGAATCGAACATCGCCGCAGGTGATGGTGGTGAGCCAAGGTGGCAGCCTGCGCTGTGCCGGAGGTCTAATGGGCGGTTGTCCGGAACAACCGGGCCACTTCCAGCAGTGCGGCGGGTTCAGCCAGGAGACCGGAAATGCGTTGTCGAGTGCGGTTGTTGGTTGCTGTGGGTCTGCTCGCCGGCGGATGGGGCGAGGGTGTCTGCGACGAACCGAAGATCCCGGGCACAATCACCGTGGCTGCTGCCGACAGTCGCGATCGCCAACGGGCCGACCTGGTCGCTGACGGTCACGACGATGCTGCTCAACTGCGAGAGGCGATGGCGAGGCTGGGCAAAAACGGCGGGGTGGTCCGGCTGCTGCCGGGGCACTACCGCCTGGATTCGGCGGGTTCCTTTGTCGATGTGCCATCCGGCACGACGCTCGACGGCGGCGGGTCAGCGGTACTGGAGTGCCTGGTCAGCGGCCAGCAGGGCGCCCTGCGGTTCTCCGATGTCCACGACGTGGTGGTACGCGGCGTGCGGTTCACTTCCAGTGGAGACGACAAGGCGGCGATGTTCGCGATGATGAACGTGGGGACCGGCAAGAGCCGCGACGTGACGGTTCGTGACTGCCGGTTCAGCGGGTTCCGCAGCTACGCGCTCCGGATGAACATGCCGGGCACCCGGTTTCGTTTCATCCACAACCACCTGGAGGGGATGGGCCTGGTCGGCAAGGGCGGCAGCGCGATCAACGGTGCCCGGATGATCGATTCGCTGATCGCCTGGAACACGATCCGGCGGTGCGGTGTCGATGCCGGCGACTGGGCGATTTACGTCAGCGGCGGAGGGGCCCGGAACCTGCAGGTCGTGGGGAACACGATCCGCAACTGCTCGGCGGGCATCAAGGACCTTGGCGACGGGTCGGACCGCAAGATCCTGATCGCACGCAACGTGATCGAGGGAATCACCAAGGGCCGCAGCATCGCCCTGGGGGGGTGCCGCGACGTGCTGGTGACCGGCAACATGATCACGATGGGCAACGGCGGAGCCGGGATCGGCACAGAAACGTCGGTTCACCACGTCGTGATTTCCAACAACATCATCGATATGGATGGCCGGGGGCGGCAGGGAGGATCCGGGATCGGCATCGCGTCGGACGATTCCAGTTTTGTCAGCATCACCGGCAACCAGGTCTTCGGCGGGCATCCGACTTCGGTCTGCCTCGACGTGGCAACGGTTCAGCACGGAGTCGTCTCGAACAACCTGTTGCGAGTCAGCAAGGGCAAGGTCAACGGCAGTGATTTTGGTGGCTGTGGAATCCGCATCGGTCGTGCCTCGTCGCCGCACGACTGGCACCTGCTGGTTTCCGGCAACCGGATCCACTCGCCGATTACCCGCAACGTGGGCATTCACCTGGTTGCCGGCGGAGCCGATTCGGTGAAATCGCACATCCAGCTGCTGAACAACACGATCGACGGATTCCAGTTTGCGATCAGCATGGATCGACAGAGTGGGGGGCGATACAGCGATGTGGCGATTCGTGGCAACACCAGCACCCGGTCTCCGTTGGTCGGGAAGCAGAGCAGTGCCGATCGGCGGGTCGTGATCGAAGGCAACTCCGAACCGGTTCGATAGTCGATCAACCCGGTCGATTCCGGTGAACGTCGTTTTGGTGAGCACAGCGAAGAAAGCGTGGAAGGGCCATGAAGCAATTGTCTTTACTTGTGTGTCTGTTGGTGACTCCCGCCGTTGGACGGGCCGACACTGTTGCCTTCTGGCGGTTCGGTGAGAAGCCGGCCGGGCAGGCGGCCGAGGTCCGGGGACCGATCCGGGATGTGAGCGGGTTCGGCAATCACGGGCGCCTGCTCGGCCCGGCGAAGTACGTCCGTGGCTCGGGGTCCGACGGGGCTGCGATCCAATGGGACGGGTCGGGCACAATGGAAGTGCCCGACGCCCATGTCTTCGATTTCCGGGGCGATTTCACCATCGAGGCGATGGTGCGGACCGCGGAACAGGGCAGCCAGTACATCTTCATTCGCAGCGGGCCGGGCGGGGAAATCTGGATTCGCCAACACGTCAAGGGCGGCCAGGCTGCGGCGGTTGCCGCACTGGTCCGGTCCGAGAAGGGAACCGATCTGATCGTCTCGGGTCCGCGCGCCGTCTCCGACGGACGCTTTCATCACGTGGCGCTGGTGCGACGGGCGAAGGGAGCCGGGGGCACGGGGGAGCTCGTGCTGTACGTCGATGGCAAGCCGGTGGCGAGCAGGCAGAAGCCGGTGAATCTCGGCCCGACGAAGATCTCGTCTCTCACCTCGATCGGCGGTCTGCGAAAGAGTGGCAACGCGGACTCACCCGAGATCACCCGGGGCTGGATCGGTGCGATCGATTTCGTACGGGTCAGCGACGCCGCCCTGGATGTCCCACAGTTCCTCGGGCCGGACGGGACAACAGCCGAAAAGATCCTGGCGGCGAACCGGGCTCCGGCCGTGCTGGCCAGGATCGGGGCGGTGCGTCCCAAGACTCCGCCTCGGCCGGTTCGGCCCCCGTTCAACATGGAACCCGTCGGCGACCTGGGCCGCTTTCCCCGTGATTTCGAGCCGCACGTCCAGTTGTTCGTGCCGGACGACCAACTGGGCGCGATCGATCCATCGCCCTACAAGAACCTCTTCCCGGATGCCCTGATCCACGACTTTGATGGAGACGGACACAAGGACATCTGGACCGAGAAGCGGTTCTACCGCAACACGGGCCAGTACCCCAACGGTGTGCCGGTCTTCGCCAGGTTCCAGGAGAAGCCGGCACCGGTGCTGGGGCGAGTGATCGGGGACTTCGACGGCGACGGAGTGCTCGAGGTGATCTCGGCACGTGACAAGCCGCCGATGACCATGAGCCGGCACGAACTGGTTCCGCCGTCGGCAACCGCAAAGTCGTGGTCGGCCAGGAGCCTCGGGAAACTCAAGGTGGTGTCGCTGTCGGACCCCAGCGACACGCCGCTGGAAGCCCTGACCAGGACGTGGCCCTACGAGACGATCGACGTCGTCGACTGGGACGGTGACGGCCGGCAGGACCTGCTGGTAGCCGGGCACCCTGCGCCCCGCGGATTTGACGTCGGCTGGATGCCCTTCCTGGGCTGGGGATTCAAGCGATCGTTCCGGCCCCGCAACGATCCGCAGGGGATGCTGCTGGCCAGCCAGATCTACGGCACCGTCTGGTGGCACCGGAACCTGGGCACCCGGGAGAACCCGGTCTTTCATCCCGGCCGGATCGTCACGGCCGGACGGGACGATCGGTTGCTGATGCACTGGGGCGGCGTCAGTTCGACGGTCACCGATTTCGACGAGGATGGTGATCCCGACCTGCTGGTCCACAATTCGCTGGGGCTGTTCCTGTACCGCAACCTCGGTCGGCCAGTCGACCAGCGGGTCTACGACAACCGTCGCGCCCGGCTGTCCGAGCCCGAGCAGATCCTGTTCAGCGGGCACGACGAGCCGTTGGCCGACCCCGGGATGCTCGAGGTCGTCGACTGGTCGAAGGAGCATCGCAAGTGCCTGGTGTTTCGCGAGCAGGGATACGGGCTGATGTACTTTGCTCCCAACCGCGGGACTCTCAAGAAGCCTGTCTACGAGGACATCACTCCGTGGGTAACGCACGGTGGTCCGCTGACCACCGGGATCTTCACGATTCCCAAGGTGGCCGACTGGGATGGTGACGGGCTGGCGGACTTGGTCCTGGGATCCCAGGCCGGCTACGTTCACTTCTGCCGGAATCTTGGCCGCAAGGGTGAGGTTCCGCAGTTCGCCACGCCGGTGATGCTCAAGGCGGCCGGCCGCCTGATCCAGCCGCGGACGATGTCGGGAATGACCGACGTCACCTTCGGCGTGCACTTCTGCTACACGAACCCCGAGGTCGTCGACTGGGACGGGGACGGGGACCTGGACCTGTTGCTGGGCTGGCAGGGGGCCACGTTGGCCTTCTACGAAAACGTCGGCAGCCGGACGAAACCGAAGCTTGCGCGGGCCGTCGAAGTCCGGCGAAAGGGCAAGCCGATTTTTGCCGGAGCACGTTCTCGTCCCGCGGCTGTGGATTTGGATGGTGACGGGCTGATCGACCTGGTCGTCCCCGACATCGAGGGCTACCTGGTTCTGCACCGCCGTGACCGCAGGCGGGGGCGGCTGGTTCTGGACGAGCCGGTGCGACTGAGCCTGGAGAACGGCAACAAGATCTTCGCCTCAGGTTACACCGGCGACCAGGACGACGGCAGTTACGGCCAGCGGCTCAACGCGAGGATCAAGCTGAGCGTCTTCGACTGGGACGCCGACGGTGACCTCGACCTGGCCGTCGGCAACCGGGGTCACGGGCTCCGGCTGTTCGAGAACATTGGCACTCGCCGGAAACCGCTGTTCCGCTTTACCGGAAGTCCCGGCTTCCTGACCAACCACCCCGGCGGTCATTACCGCATGGCCGAGCCGTGTGACTTCGACGGCGACGGGCGATTCGAGGTGATCACCGGCGCCGATTTCGGACCGGTGTTTTACTTCCGCCGTTCGGCCAAAGGCCAATGATCGTCTGGCTCGTTGGGGGGGGGCTTCGGCCGTGCCCGTGTAAACGAACGGTGTCAAAACGGGAGTCAAGACGATAAAAGAGGCCAGGTTGGTGGTGTGGTTCACGACTGCCACCCGATTGCCCCCGTAGCTCAGGGGATAGAGCGACGGTTTCCTAATTGGTCCCAGGGGACTTGGTGGCCGGGCTAAAAAGCCGCAGAAACAACGGTGTGACAGCGACTTATGACAACACCGACGTGCCGGGCGAAACCCCTGAAAAGCCCTACTAGACCTCGCTTGCGGGTGTCATGACACCCGGGGTTAGAATGACGGTTCAATGGTCCGTTGCCATCCAGAAACTGACCACTCGACCCCGAGCTGGCCCAGGTGATCGAGGCTTGGCCAACGCTACCCCCAGCGATCCGCGAGGCGATCCTGGCCATGCTCAGGGCGGCTGAGTGAGCCAGCCGGTGGCCCGTGCACTCGTGGGGCCCCAGTCGCCCAGAAACCGAACCGACCCCCCCACCCCTCTCGGAGTGGTGTCCCTTGGTTATCCCGCGTTCACCCAGTGGGTCATCCGGCGTTCAACCCGCTGGATCCGAACCACGCCCCCCGGCGTCGCTCGGCGGGGCCGTCAGCGTTATCGCGTGGTCGCCAGCGGACTTGATGCAGTAAATGGACCCAACCAGCA
>Ga0310123_10001397_pt1 | contig 20124 bp, 17 predicted proteins | sample CB6_AW_1057_MG_FD_203505 | JGI IMG/M metagenome (GOLD analysis project Ga0310123, IMG submission 203505) | Marine microbial communities from Western Arctic Ocean, Canada - CB6_AW_1057 | ecosystem: Environmental > Aquatic > Marine > Oceanic | place: Canada: Western Arctic Ocean | collected... | reverse complement strand
TTGGTGAATCCAGTGGTCTCCTCGTCTGTGATAGCACGATCCAGATCCGAGAAGTAGTACCTGAAGGGGATGCCCCCTTGCTCCTTGGATTCCGCGTGTGAGAGGCCTACGTGGGCGACCTCCGGGTCAGTGTATGTGACGCGAGGGACATTCGATAGATCCACTCTAGAAGAGAAAGGAAGAAGGGCGTTTCGAACGACGGTCTTCGCCATGACGTCGGCCACATGCGTGAATTGGGGGCCGCCGGTGACATCTCCTGCAGCCCAAACTCCCTTGGTCGTCGTCCTCAGACGCTCGTCGACGTCGAGGGGGTCAGCAGTTATTCCGACGCGCTCCAAATCCAGTCCCTCGGTATTTGGTCGACGGCCCGTGGCCACGAAGAGGAGTTCGCCAGAGAACCGACGGCCATCGTCTGTCACGGCGACTCGCTGAGTACCGTCAATCTCTATCGCAGATGTCTTTGTGCCTAGGGAGAATGTCACCCTCTCGGACTCGAGCGCTGAGCGAAGGACTTCGGCCGCCTCGGGATCTTCTAGAGGAAGGATCTCTGGGAGGATTTCCAGGACCGTGACGGCGGCGCCCAGGCGGGTGTACATTTGGGCGAACTCGAGGCCGATGGGTCCGGCTCCGAGGATCAGTACGGATTCCGGAAGCTCGTCCTGCTCAAAGGCCTGCTCATGGGTCAGATAACCGGCTTCTTCTAGGCCAGGGATGAGGGGAGTCACCGGTCGGGCTCCCGTGGCGATCACGATCCGCTTTGAGCCGAGAGTGCCGACCCCGTCAACTTCGAGTAGCCCGGGTCCAGAGAAGTGCGCGGATCCGAAGTGCACGTCGATTCCTCGCTCCCGGATCCGGTCTGGGTCATCGTGGACGGCGACCCGGGTACGGGCCGCCCGGACTCTGTCCATCACCTCCCGAAAGCTCGGGGATACCTCGAGCGGTGGAAGTCCGAACCGTGTGGCGGTGCGGATGTGTTCTGCCGTATGAGCAGCCGCGAGCATGGCTTTTGACGGGACACATCCTGTCCAGAGGCAGTCGCCGCCAAGGTCGCTCTTTTCTACGAGAGCAACATTCGCACCCAGATACGCACCTCCGGTTGCGGAGACGAGTCCGGCGGTTCCTCCGCCGACGGCAATCAAATCGTATTCCTTAAGAGGCATGGGGCCCTCTGCTTTCATTTGGTCGGTGTAGCCCACCTAGCCAAGCCCGTCTGACAATCCACCCAACCCGATGACTCCGCCTGAGGTTCCTCCTTTGCCGAACTTGGGATCTCATGAGGCCATTTTCATGACCCCTTCCACAGTCTACAATTGAGGCCCCTAGACCGAACCCCTTTCGCTTTATCTTCGGGTTTGGTATTTTCGGTTCAGGAGTAAGTCGTAACGCTATAATTTGAGGTGACCTGCGGACAGAGACGAGTTGGCTACACCTAGGGCCTACGGACAGGGCGGTGACGCGTCCGACGGGGAGACATATGACGATGGCTATTGTGGAGTTGAGTGAGAAGAGAGAGAAGGATCTGGCGACGGCCCTGACTCAGATCGAGCGGTCGTATGGGAAGGGGGCGATCATGCGGATGGGCGTGGACGGTGCCGAGATGCAGATCGAAGTGATTCCGACCGGCGCGATCAACTTGGATGTGGCGATCGGCATTGGAGGAATCCCCAGGGGTCGCATCTCGGAGATCTATGGTCCGGAATCATCAGGTAAGACCACACTTTGCCTCCACGTGATCGCGAACGCGCAGAGGAAGGGTGGGATCGCGGCATTCATCGATGTCGAACATGCCCTCGACATCCAGTATGCCCGTAAGCTCGGGGTCGACGTGGAAAACCTCCTCGTCTCCCAGCCGGATACGGGCGAGCAGGCACTCGAGATCGCCGAGGTGCTCATTCGATCCAATGCCGTGGATGTCGTCGTCTTGGATTCTGTCGCGGCGCTAGTGCCCCGCGCTGAGATTGAAGGTGAGATGGGCGACACCCACGTCGCCCTCCAGGCGAGGTTGATGAGTCAGGCGTTGAGAAAGATTACCGGGGCAGTGAGTCGGTCTCATACGTCCATGGTCTTCACCAACCAGATCCGGGAAAAGGTTGGTGTGATGTTCGGCAATCCGGAAACGACATCGGGAGGAAGAGCCCTTAAATTCTATGCGTCGCTTCGCCTTGATATTAGGAGAATTGGCGCGATCAAGGACGGGCAGAACATCGTCGGGAATCGGACCCGTGTAAAGGTCGTCAAGAACAAGTGTGCACCACCCTTCCAGCAGGCCGAGTTCGACATCATGTACAACGAGGGGATCTCCCATTCGGCTCTCCTAATAGATCTCGGCTCCGAGTTCGATCTCGTGCAGAAGTCCGGAGCGTGGTACTCGTACGGGGATCTTCGCCTCGGTCAGGGGAAGGAGAACTCGCGCCAGTTCCTCATCGAAAACCCGGATGTAATGGAGGAGATCAACGAGCAGATCCTGGAGGCTCTTGGTGTTTCGGATGGGTCCGATCGTGAGAGCCACGAGGTTCCGGGGGCAGAAAGCCTGGCCGGTTAGACCAAAGTCTCCGGGCGCAGAGTCTCGTGGGGTGGCTCCTTCGGTTGAGGTGCTTCCGGTGGCCGGGTTATACTCCTCCATGGCTCTCCGATTCCAGAGAGCCCTACAGATGGCAGGAGGGGACCGACCAGCGAGTACCGCTTCGGCACGCAGGATCCTATGAAGGCTTCCGAAATCAGACGCCGGTTTCTGGACTACTTCCAGCTACGGTCTCATGAACGCGTTCCCAGCGCGTCACTCGTTCCCGCTGATGATCCGACACTGCTGTTCACGAACGCGGGGATGGTCCAGTTCAAGAAAGTGTTCCTCGGGGCTGAGGAGCTCCCCTACAAACGAGCGGTTACGGCGCAGAAATGCGTTCGGGCGGGCGGAAAGCACAACGATCTGGAACAGGTCGGCACCACAGGGCGGCATCACACCTTCTTCGAGATGTTGGGAAACTTCTCCTTTGGTGACTACTTCAAGAGCGAAGCCATCCTGTATGCATGGGAGTTCCTCACGAACGACCTCGGGCTGGAGCCAGCACGATTCTTCGCCACGGTGCATCACACCGATGACGAGGCCTGTCAGCTCTGGCAGGAGATGGCAGGGCTAGACCCTGCTCGCATCCTCCGGCTGGGTGACGAGGAGAACTTCTGGCAAATGGCTGACACGGGTCCGTGTGGGCCGTGCTCAGAGCTACACTATGACCTCCGCCCAAGAACTCGCCGTAGCGTGCCCACTCCCTCCGAATTCGAGAACTTGGGTGAGGCGGGTGAGATCATCGAACTCTGGAACCTGGTCTTCATGCAGTTCGACCGAGACGGAGAAGGGAATCTAAATCCCCTGCCGGCTCCATCCATCGATACGGGGGCAGGGCTGGAACGGTTGGCTATGGTTCTACAGGGGGTCAATTCCAACTACCACACCGATCTCTTTCAACCCCTTCTGGAGAGGGTTGCCCAGATCGTGGGTCGCAAGTACCGAGCTGAGGAGCGGGGAGGTGTCAGCTATCGAGTACTAGCCGATCATGCCCGTGCAGTGGCATTCCTCCTCGCAGATGGGGTGCTCCCTTCTAACGAAGGCCGAGGATACGTCCTTCGCCGTATCCTTCGACGCGCAGTTCGGCACGCTTGGTTACTTGGTTTGCGGGAACCAACGCTCGGTGAGGTCGGGGCTGAGGTCGTCTTACTCATGGCGGATCAGTACCCAGAACTGCGCGACAACGAGACCCACATCCTAAAGGCGATCGGTCAGGAGGAAGAGCGCTTTCTCGTCACGATAGAGGAGGGTATGGACAGGATGGAGCAGATCGCCCCCCGGGTTGCAGTTCAGCCGACCTCAGGACAGGATGAATCCGGGGCGAAAAGCCGGCCGTCGATCTCAGGAAAGGAAGCATTCAAGTTGTATGACACCTTTGGTTTTCCGTTGGATCTGACCCAGGTCATTGCTGGTGAGCGCGGATATGTTGTAGATGAGGAAGGGTTTGAGGATGCCCTTGAAGAACAGAGGGTTCGTAGTCGTGCAGATCGATCGGAGGCAGACGCTGGGTCGATGCGATACGAGGATCTCGGTGAGTGGACCGTCCTTGTCCCAGGAGTGGAGCAGGAGTGGGTGGGGTGGGATGCGATGCGTGCGGATACAAAAGTCATAGCTATGATCCGTCAAACTGATAGGGTTGGTCTGATCCTGAGGGACAACCCTTTTTATGCAGAGGCAGGGGGACAGGTGTCGGACGTGGGTGTGGTACAAGGGAAAGGGTGGACGGTTCGTGTCGATGAAGTCAGGAAGATCTCAGGCCGGACGGCCATATTCGGGGAGTTCGAAGGCGAGTTTTCGGAGGATCGGCCAGCCGCTGGAGTCGCCGGAGGGATCCCGGCCCGTGCCCAGGTGCTCGAAAGCTTCCGTCGCGACACGGAGAGGAACCACACGGCAACTCACCTCCTCCATGCTGCTTTGCGGAGGATCCTCGGAGGTCATGTCACCCAGCGCGGTTCTTTGGTAGCTGCCGATCGGCTCCGCTTCGACTTCTCCCACCCTCAGCCTCTCACAGCTGAAGAGATCTCAGCGGTGGAGCGTGAGGTAAATGAGGCGATCTGGGCTAATCACCCGGTGCGCTGGGAGATCACTTCCCGAGACGAGGCGATCAAGAGTGGGGCGATGGCCCTCTTCGGGGAGAAATACGGGGCTGAAGTAAGGCTAGTGGAGATTTCAGGAGTGAGCCTGGAACTCTGTGGGGGAAACCATCTAAGGCACACGGGAGAGGCTGCTCTCTTCGTCCTGAAGCGGGAGGGTGGTGTGGCGGCGGGTGTTCGTCGGATTGAGGCCCTGACCGGACCAGCGGCCTTCGCCCACCTTAAAGAATGTGATAGAGTGCTAGAGGTTATATCTGATAAGGTAAAGACAACAAAGGATTTGATAGAGAGTAAGATCGATGATCTCCTGAGAGAACGGGAAGAGATTGGGAGCCTCCTGAATGATCTTAGACGGGGAGGTAGTGGTGGAGAGATTACGGTGCATGAAGCTGAGATTTCGTCCGCTGATGGAAACCTGGTCAGGTATCGGGCGGTCCGTATGAGAGTGAAAGATGCGGAGGATGCGCGCACTTTTGGAGACGCCTTTCGGGAACGGGAATCAGGAGCGGTGGCAGTCCTTGCGACCGAAAGCTTAGACGGGAAGCTAAGCCTCTTCGTCTTCGTTACGGACGACCTGGTTGGTCGCGGAGTGAAGGCCAGCACGCTGGTCAGCGAAATCGCAACGATCGTCGGTGGGAGTGGTGGAGGAAGGCCGCACATGGCACAGGGCGGGGTCGAGAAACCCGAGCGATTGGATGAGGCACTCCGGTTGGGTGAAGTGGCACTTTGCCAAGCGTTGGAGAGGGCGCTACCGGCATGACTCTGCACTCCCTTTCTCCGCGAAGAGCGCCTCCTGAACTCGTTGAATGGATGAAGCGATTCGGCGGCGTGGCTGAAGAAGCTGAGCAAAAGGACTTCGTCGAGGCAGCGCTCCGAGCCCTAGAGGTATCGTTAGCCCGGCCGGGTCGAGACCGAGAGGCTGCCTATGCACTCCTTGCAGCCGATGGCCTGATGACCTACGCGGTGGAGCTACTGGCTGTGGCTGAGGACCCTGAGGCAGGACTCTGGGCACTGGTTGAGTCGATCGCCACAGGCTCAGCGGGAGGCCAGGAATGAGTTCCGCCCCCAATGGCCAGTTCATTGTTGACCTGCACTCGCATCTGGTTCCCAGAGTCGACGATGGTTCGACCTTCTTGGACGATGCCTTGGAGGGCCTGGGCCGGATGGTGGAGAGAGGGGTCCGGACCGTTGTCACCACACCCCACTTGGACGGGAGCTTAACACTCGAATCTGAGGATATCGCTGCCAAATTGGCAAAGGTCGACGAAGCGTTCCTACGTGTGAAAACGGTGGTGCACAAGAAATATCCGGCTCTCTCTTTTATGCGTGGGCACGAAGTAAAGCTGGATCTTCCGGTTCTCGGGCATGACGAAGCCTGAGGCGCCAGATGAGGTTTGCTGGATTGCCCAGACTCTGGAAGAGGTGGGGTTTGAGACTTGGACGGTAGGCGGTGCAGTGCGAGACGCGCTCTTCGGTATCCCATCCGAAGACTGGGATCTCACCACCCGGGCCACTCCCGCCGAGGTAAAGCGCGTATTTGGCCGTACGATTCCCATTGGGATCGACCACGGCACGGTCGGCGTTCTTTCCCGAGATGGAGTGCTCTACGAAGTCACTACATTTCGGCGGGACATCGAGACGACTGGGCGACGCGCAGTCGTGGAGTTCTCGGACACCCTCGACGAGGATCTCGCCCGGCGGGACTTCACGATCAACGCTGTGGCCTGGCATCCGCTGAGAGAAGTGTTCCACGATCCTTTCGATGGGAAGGCGGATCTGAAGCGGGGTGTCTTGCGAACGGTGGGAGACCCCGGAGATCGGTTTACTGAGGACTACCTCAGAATCCTTCGGGCCCTCCGGTTCGCGGGCGCGTATCAGCTCACAATCGAGAGGAAAACCTGGCTGGGACTGACCGCGTCAGTGCACCGAATGGACATACTCTCTCCCGAGCGCCTTCGCGAAGAACTGGAGAGGGTCCTGACAGGCGAGACTCCGCCCTCTCGGTCTATAGCCCTGTACGCTGCCTCGGGAGTACTCGGGTTTCTCTACCCAGAGTTGGATGTTCTCGTGGACTTTCCACGCGAACCGGGGAGCGATTGGTTCGCACACTCACTCCGGGCGATTGATCTTTTGTCCCCTCGCCGCCCGGTTCTGCGGTGGGCAGCGCTCTTCCAGGGAGCCGGTGAGCACGAGGGCTATCCCGGGGCGGGAGAAGAGGGGACTGAGCCCCATGATCTGGCCCTCCGTCGGTCTACCGCGGTCCTCGAACGCCTTCGCTCGTCCAACGCGATAGTGAGCGAAGTTCCCGGTTTGACCCAGTGGATTGCTCGGCCTCCTGAGCCTGAGGCCTCGGACGAAGAACTCCGACGCTGGCTTTCGGCCGTGGGCCGCAACACGCTCAACTCGCTCCTCCGGATTTGGATCGCCTGTCTTCGGGCCGACGAGGTGTGTGTGGGCAGCTTGACCCGTTCGCAGTTCATGGAATTGTGCCGACGCCTCCGGGCGATCTCTCAGTCGGCTGTGCCTCTCACGGTAGCCGAACTAGGGGTTTCGGGGCGTGACCTCATCCGGATGGGATATGCTCCAGGTCCTCACTTTGGTGAAGTTCTCGATCATCTCTTGGACCGAACTCTCGAGGATCCCTCGCTGAATCAGCCCGCATTGCTTCAAGCAGAGATACAAGAATGGATGCAGCATAAGGAGAGCCACCGCCGGGATCACGAGGATCCACGGAAACGAGACCCCGGCTCTTCCTTCAAGACAGGTACGCTCCCATGACGGACGATCTGGAGCTTTTTGACCGGTCGCAAGGAGACGCTAGCACGGACGATCCGCCGGGACATCCCCCTCTAGCGGCCCGAATGAGACCTAGGAGCATTGAGGAGTTTCGTGGGCAGGAACACCTACTCGGACCGGGAAAGTCACTAAGGAGAATGCTTGACGGTGTCGCACTATCGAGCTGTATCCTTTGGGGGCCCCCGGGGAGTGGAAAGACTACTCTTGCCCAACTTATGGCTGAGCGAGGTGACGCCGTATTCGTTTCCTTCTCAGCAGCGATGGAGGGTGTTTCCCGTGTCAGGGAAGTCATTGCGGAGGCAAAGACAAGACTCGTCACTACGGGTCGACGGACCATCCTCTTCTGCGACGAGATCCATCGGTTCAACAAGGGCCAGCAGGACGCCTTTCTTCCTCACGTCGAGGATGGCACGATCGTTTTGGTGGGGGCCACCACAGAGAACCCATCTTTCGAAGTGAATCGGCCGCTCCTTTCGCGGGCCCCCGTGTTCATCCTGGAGCCCCTCTCAGAGGACGATTTGCGCATAATTGTCGAGGATGCTCTCGCTGACAGAGAACGGGGCCTGGGAGACTCCGGAGTAGAAATAGAGAACGATGCCCTATCTCTCCTGGCCCATGAGGCGGATGGTGACGCGAGGAGAATCCTGGGGGCGCTCGAGGCGGCGGCGGATCTCGCTGGGAGCCAGGGTACAATCGACGGTGAAATTGCTGCAGAGGCATTACAACACCGGTTTGCACTTTACGACAAGTCAGGCGAAGAGCACTTCAACCTGATCTCGGCGTTCCACAAGTCGATTCGGGGGAGTGACCCACAAGGAGCGATCTACTGGCTGGCCCGGATGATTCGGGGAGGTGAGGATCCACTGTATCTTGCCCGGCGTTTGGTCAGGATGGCCACAGAGGACATCGGACTCGCGGATCCGACTGCACTATCGATGGCGGTCGCCACCTGGCAGTCGTACCACTTCCTAGGCTCTCCAGAGGGCGAGCTGGCGCTGGCTGAAACCGCCTTGTTCCTGGCCACCGCTCCGAAATCGAATCGGGTCTACACCGCCTGGAAGAGGGCGCTTCATGCTGCAGAGTTGTCGGCTTCGGAGCCGGTACCCATGCACATCCGGAACGCTCCGACTCAAGAGATGAGGGAGTGGGGCTACGGAGCCGAATATCTATATGACCCCGATGAACCCGAGGGTTTAGCCTGCCAGAACTATCTTCCCGATTCCATTGCGGGAAGCCGGTTTTACGAGCCTGGCACATTCGGTTTCGAAAAGGAGATCGCGAAGCGACTGGAGTGGTGGGAACGGCAGAGATCGAATAGAAGAGTGACTGAAGATAGGGCGGCTGCCTCCGGACACGAACCCGAGAGATCGGGGTAGTTCTGCGGACAGCGCGGATGAGCCTGGAACTCTGAAGGAGGACAGACACCATCCCAACTCAGCTCTTGGACAACCGACACCCGGTTGAACAGACCATTCTCGTGGGTGCTCCCAGGCGGTCCCTGGACGAGAAGATTGTGGGTGAGCACATGGAGGAGCTTCGGCACCTCACGATCACGGCAGGAGGCGAAGTAGTTGGGACGATGATCCAAAGGTTGAATGCTCCGACGGCTCAGACCTACATCGGGAAGGGGAAGGTCAAAGAACTGAGGGAGTTGGTCATGGCGAGCGACGCCGACTTGGTGATCTTCGACGAGGAGCTCAAGCCGGATCAGGCACATAACCTAGAGGTGTCTCTAGACGTGCGAGTAATGGATCGCTCCGAACTGATCCTGGACATCTTCGCGTCGAGGGCCCGTACCCGGGAAGCCAAGGTGCAAGTGGAACTCGCACAGCTTGAGTATCTCCTCCCACGGCTGGCACGGATGTGGGCACACCTTTCGAGAATCCGGGGGGGGATCGGGCTACGGGGTCCAGGTGAAACCCAGCTGGAAACTGACCGTCGCCTCATTAAACGCCGCATTGGGGAGCTCCGCAAGAAACTGGTGAGTTTGGCGGAGTCTCGGACGATCCAGCGGAGGCGCCGTAGCCGACACTATCGGGTGGCCCTCGTCGGGTACACCAATGCGGGTAAGTCATCGGTTCTTCAGGCTCTCTCCGGTGACAATCTGTTCATTGAAGATCGACTCTTTGCGACCCTGGACTCGGCCACTCGCCAGGTTGATCTCGGTTCTGGATACGAGGCACTTGTCACGGATACAGTCGGGTTTATCCGAAAGCTTCCCCACCACCTCGTCGCGTCCTTCCGCTCTACTTTGGAGGAAGCTAGGGAGGCTGACCTCCTAGTTCATGTCGTCGATATCTCGCACCCGGATTGGGAGGAGCAGAAGCAGGTAGTGGAGGAGGTGCTCGAAAATCTCGACCTAGTAGCCGGGCCGCAGATTCTGCTTTTCAACAAGGTTGATCGGATTACCCACGATGAAGAACAGGTGGTGCGTGCCCGAGTCCGGGCCTTGGACGAGACACCCTCCGTATTCGTTTCTGCCCTTCAGAATGGTGACTTGGGGCCGTTGGTTCAGGTACTCAGAGCGAGAATTCGGACTCGGTTGCCTAGGGTCACGGTGGACATCCCGGCGGGGGCGGGGGCCCTGTTGGCCGCGGTTTACCGCGAAGGGGAGGTCTTGGAGCAATGCGAGAACGGATCTCGTATCCGCCTCACGGCACATCTCCCCGAATCCCTACTCGGCCGGTTGCGCAGGGAACCCCAGGTGAGCCTGGCGGAACTCTAGTCAACTCGACGAAATGGAACGGCTCGTCGTCATCGGCCCTGGTCATGTTGGCCTGGCTCTGGGGCACGCCCTCTCCTTCGCACCGGGCGAAGTGTCCCTGGTCTACTGTGGCCGGCATCCCGATCCGCCACTGCACCCGTTATTCGTCGAGGGCCGTGCTGCATATCGATATGGGATTGAGCCTCCGATAACCCCTGGAACCGCTGTCCTTCTCACGGTCCAAGATGCACTCCTTCCCGAGGTAGCAGCCACCTTGGCGGGAAGGGGAGAGCCCCGGGCGGGATGTGCGGCCTTCCACTGTTCTGGCGCCTTCGGAGCGGATGTTCTGGCGCCTCTGCATAGCCGGGGATACTCGATTGGGACCTTCCATCCTCTCCAATCCATTCCCAGCCCGCTTGCCAGACCCGACCGATTCAAAGGCTCGTTCTTCGCTATCTCCGGAGAACCCGAAGCGCTCTCCTTGGCTCGGCGGCTTACTGCCAAGTTAGGCGGTTTCCCGATCACCATTCCCACGAGCGGACGCCCTCTATATCATGCGGCTGCGGTGATGGTCTCCAACTACCTGGTAACTCTGCTGGATGCCGGAGCGAGATTGTTTCAACGGGCGGGGGCCCCCCCAGATGATGTGGAGGCAGCACTTCTCGCGCTAGCCCGCGGAACTCTGGATAACGTTCAAGAGATGGGTGCCGAAAGGGCTCTGACGGGCCCCCTCATGAGGGGTGACATGGAAACTGTGGAGCTCCATCTGAGAGCCATGGGGCCAGAGGATGCCGCGTTCTACGCTATGCTGGGACGTCGGACGCTCGGGCTCGTTCATGGACACCTCGACCCAGAGGTGGTAGAGAGGTTCGAAAAACTCTTCCTGAGGTACTCATGAGACTGTATGTGAACGTTGATCATGTCGCGACGGTGCGCGAGGCTCGTGGAACCAATGAACCGGATCCGGTTCAAGCAGCCTTTGCCGCAGAGCTCGGAGGAGCGGACGGAATTACGGTTCACTTGCGCGAGGATCGCCGACATATAAGAGATCGAGACATTCGTCTGCTCGTTGAGACGGTGCGGACCGGGGTGAACCTCGAGCTTTCGGCGACCGACGATGTGTTGTCGATCGCTTGCGAACTGAAGCCTATGCAGGCCACTCTAGTGCCGGAACGCCGCGAGGAGCTAACGACCGAGGGGGGTCTCAATCTCGGTCTAGCAGAGACGAGGCATTCGGTGGATGAAGCTGTGACTCGATTGAGTGAAGCAGGAATCCGGGTCTCGCTCTTCGTCGACCCAACAGAGGAGTCCCTGAGGCGATCGAAGGACCTCGGAGTAGAGGCGGTTGAACTTCATACAGGAGAATACGCCAACGCCCGAGGCGACGCCGAGCATAAACGCGAGTTGGAGCGAGTTCGGACTGCCACGGAGACAGCTCATGGGTTGGGGCTCTCAGTACACGCGGGACACGGGTTGACCTATGCCAACGTGACGCCGGTAGCGGCACTTCCGCTGATCGAGGAGATGAATATCGGGCACTCCATAGTGGCCCGCGCGCTTATCGTGGGTCTAAGTGGAGCGGTGCAGGAGATGCAGCGCCTCGTGCTAGAGGCGCCCTCGCGGGTTCGGGAGCCCGGGCGTTGGATCCCTCCCATCGGATACTGAACTGGTGAAGTGGGACTGGAAGGCCGTCCTTGGACTCGCCGTCAGTGCGCTCCTGATCTGGTGGGTATTGAGAGGCGTTGATGTAGGCGAGGTCTGGAGGGAAGTGCAGGGGGCGAATTGGTGGTTCCTCGCGGCCGCGGTTGCCGTAGCCACATCCGGATTCCTAACCAGGGCGCTTCGGTGGAGGCTGTTCCTTCACCCGATCAACCCGGAGACCGAACTCTCGAACCGCTTTGCTGCCGTAACCATCGGTTTCGCTGCCAACAACCTACTTCCAGCGCGTGTGGGAGAGTTCGCGAGAGCATGGTCGATCGCCCGCCTTGAGCCGGTTACGGTCAGTGGCGCCGTTGGCTCACTCGTGGTCGAGCGGTTCTTGGACGCGGTTGCGATCTTCCTTCTGCTAGGGGTCGCGGTTCTCCACCCGATGTTTCCCTCGGATGCGATGATCGGTGGAGAGCCTATAGAGACGACGCTTGTCGGTGTGCTCCTAGTCATGGCTCTCCTCTTCACTGTCCTGGTTTTTCTGCTGGCTTTTCCAGGGACGTTCATGGGATGGACCGATCGAGTGTTGGCCCTCTTCCCGGGGAGGGCTCATCAATTCCTCCGAGAACTGGCAAATTCCTTCCTTCAGGGACTGGGATCGTTAAGCAGCCCCAGACTCTTCTTCTCAGGGTTGGTTTGGTCTCTGGGTATCTGGTCCTGGAACGGGGTGTCGTTCTGGCTGGCATTCCGTGCGTTCGGGATTGAGCAAGGGTACGCTACTGCGCTCTTTGTCCAGGCCGTAATTGCGCTGGGGGTCTCAATCCCTTCTGCTCCAGGGTACTTTGGCTCCTTCCATGCAGCGGCCATGGTCGGTTTACACGAGGTGTACGCCGTGGGTGAGGAGGCGACGCTCGCTTTCGCCTTCGGATATCACCTCGGTGGATTCTTCCCGGTGACCTTCCTGGGACTGTGGTATGCGAGCCGCCTGGGCCTGTCGTTCTCAGAGCTGGGACACGCGGAAAAAGCGGTGGGGTCGGAGCTTCGTCAGCACACCTCGGAGAGCCAATGAGTGCATCAGTGGATTGGAGCGGGGAGGCGCCCGCGAAGGTCAATCTCCGGTTCGAGGTCCTGGCCCATGAGTCTTCCGGTTATCATCAGATTGAGACGGTCTTACAGGCGCTGACACTAGCTGACCGAATTGAGCTAACCCTCAGGAATGACGCGGAGGTCACGCTCGATCTGAGAGGAGTGCCGCCGGACGTCCTGGGGCCTCCCGAGCGAAACCTGGCTGTCCGAGCGGCAGAGGCGTTTCGCGCTGCTCTAGAAGCGATGGATGTTCAGTGTCCGGGCGTGCAGATCGCTCTGGAAAAAGAGGTGCCACATGGTGCCGGCCTCGGGGGTGGCTCTTCCGATGCGGCTGCAGTTCTGCGGGGCCTGAACCATCTACTCAACGGGCCCCTTTCAGTCTCGGACATGATGCGAGTAGGAGCGGAGCTTGGCTCCGACGTACCGTTCTTCGTCTCCGGAGCAGTGCGGGCACTGGCCTGGGGAAGGGGAGATCGGATCCTTCCACTCAGTCCGCTCCAGGTGAGAGAGGTTCTACTGGTTGTTCCCCCGGAGCCCATTTTAACTGAGTGGGCGTACGGCGTGTTTGCAGCTCATCGAAAGAGTCGGGGAACCCCATCCGCTCTCGGTGTACTTCACTCGTCATACTTGGAGGCGGGATGGTCGGAGGTAGAATCGGATGCGCAAAACGACTTTGAGGAAGCTCTCTTTCCGGTCAGACCTGACCTGATCCGGGTAAAGGCTGCTCTTGAGAAGGCAGGAGCCCGACCCGCTTTGCTTTCAGGAAGCGGTTCCTCGGTCTTTGGCGTCTTTGAGGCCGAACAGGTAGTCGCAGTTGCCGAAGCTGAAATCCTTAAACAGATTCCAGGTGTTGGGACCCTGAGAACTCGAACGCGCGGCTGAGTGACCCATCGGGTCGGCGAACACGGCTTGACATCGAGGACAGGGTGTAGTACCGGATAACAGCAGGTGAAGGCAACCAAGTAACCCAAGAATGTATTCAGAAGGGAGAGAGCATGGGCACTCGAGCGAAGTCTCGTCGTTCGTTTCTCATCGAGTCGGTTTCCGGCCTAGGCGGGGTCTGGGTCGCTGCCAACTACCCGGGCATCTTGGCAGCTGAAGAGTATGTGAGGTCGGCGGCCCAGTCAGGGCAGCCGACCACTTTCGCCTTTTTTAACCCCGAGCAGGCTGTCGAGGTGGAGGCGATGGCCGCCCAGATCATCCCGACCGACCATGAGCCGGGGGCACGCGAAGCCCGAGTGGTCTCGTTCATCGACAGAGCGCTTGTGACCTTCGACCGGGAACGCCAGGCAGATTACACGCAGGGCCTCTCGTATCTCGAGGCACAGACTAACCAGCGTTTTCCGAGTGCCAGCAGATTCTCGGAGCTGACCTTCGACCAGCAGATTCAGGTACTCAGCGCCATTGAAGAAACGCCGTTCTTCAACCTGGTCCGGACGCATACGATTACCGGCTTCTTCGCGAGCCCGTTACACGGTGGCAATTACGACAAAGTCGGGTGGCAGCTCGTCGGCTATGACGATTCGCTTCAGCACGAGCCGCCTTTCGGCTACTATGACGCCCTCCCCCAACCCCGCCGATAGGCTTGGTGCTGGAGAATACGCGATGAGACAGTTCAGACAGCAAGATGAGGTTGATTTCGTGGTTATTGGTTCCGGGGCTGGCGGTGGCATCATGGCCAAGCAACTGTCCATGGCTGGCTTTTCAGTGGTGGTTCTTGAGCAAGGAGGCTGGGGGAAGTACGGGCACGAACAGGATTACATCAAGGACGAGTTGCTCAATCGCAACCTTAGTCCTGAAGACCGGTTGCTGAGCGACCCCACGCGTCAGCGCAACACCTTTCGCAGGAACGACCGGGAAGAGGCTGATCCGGGCAGACATTCATACGGATGCGTGGTCGGGGGAGGGACCGTCACGTACGGAGGTAGCAGTTGGCGCCATCTGCCGTGGGAGTTTAATGAAGCCAGTACCGTGGGTACGATTGCCGACACTGGCTTGGCGGACTGGCCCATCTCCTATGAGGAGATTGAGCCCTACTACACCCAGGCAGAGTGGGAGATGGGCATCTCAGGATTACGGGTGGATTCCCCCTTTGTCGCTCCGATGTCCAAGGAATACCCGGTACCACCAGTGCCGATCAAGTCCTCAGGCGCCCTGTTCAATGTGGCAGCCAACAAGCTCGGCTTGACCGTAGTGCCTGGTCCGCTTGCACTCATTACCCAGCCGTACATGGGTCGGTCTGGGTGTGTCAATTGTGGGTTGTGTTCAGGCTACGGGTGCCACGTCAGCGCGAGATCGAGTTCAGCGGTCACAGTCCTCCCGATCGCCGTTGAGACGGGCAATTGTGAAATCCGCGCCAACAGCTACGTCCGCGAAATCTCAGTGGACAACAGTGGCCGAGTGACCGGGGCCACCTATTTCAACGCCCAAAAACAGGAAGTATTCCAGAGAGCTAAAGCGGTCGTGCTGTCCGCGAACGCTGGGGAGTCGGCTCGGCTGCTCCTGCTTTCGAAATCTGCCCGCTTCCCTAACGGTCTCGCTAACTCGAACGACATCGTCGGCAGGTATCTAATGCTAGGGGGCGGCGCCTCGGCGCATGGAATTATGGAGCATCCTCTGAATGACTACAAAGGTGTCGTCTCAGGCACTGCAATCTTGGACTACGTCGCCTCCGATCCGGACCGGGGCTTCTATGGTGGAGGCCGATTGACCTCTCGGGGTTACGCGACCCCGATCAGCTACGGCCTCGGGGGACTGAGCCCTGATAGTCCGCGCTGGGGTGCTGGCTATAAGCAAGCGCTCAGGGAGGAAGCCAGGCACAGGTTCACGATTCAGTCGTTCGTCACCCAGTTGCCGCTGGAGACCAATCGCGTGGACTTGGACCCCGACGTGAAGGACGAGTGGGGTCTGCCGGCGATGCGCATCACCTCAACGAGTCATCCCGACGATATCAAGAACATGGAGTTCTTCAGACAGAAAGGGATCGATATTCTCGAGGCAGTCGGGGCGAAGAAGGTGTGGGCGTCTCCGGTCAACGACAGCCGTGGCGGTGCGCATAACCGAGGCACCTGCCGAATGGGAGACGATCCGTCGACGTCGGTGGTGAACAAGTTCCACCGCGCCCACGACGTGCCCAACCTGTTTGTCGTGGATGGCAGTAATTTAGTTACTGGTGGCCGCAATCACCCCACCATGACCATCCAGGCGCTCGCCTTCCGTGCGGCTGAGCATTTGATTCGTGCGGCGGAAGGGGGCGACCTGACAGCGGGTGGCTCGTAATTCAGATCTGGTACTTCAGCTGTTCGAACAAACGTGAGCCGCATGTTCTCTGAATCAAACGGAAGGTCTTGTCTCCCCTATAGAGACGGGGCCTTTTGGCTTTTCGGGACTTGGGTGTCCAGGAGGTGTCCACCGGTATAGCTAGGGATAGGATAAATTCGATACCGGTGCCGCGAAGCGGGAGGGACTCCCCACGGGCCTCCGCCAACACGACTTACCAGGCTGGGAGATCATTACCTGGCTCTTATCCAGAAGGCGATGGGACACGCGGATCTTGCTGCCACGATGGGGTATACACCTACCTGCTCGACGAAAATCTGCTGACTTTCTGGCCCGTCGTCTAATGGCAGGACACCGGTCTTTGGAACCGGCGGTGGTGGTTCGAGTCCACCCGGGCCAACTCGTGTTCCACCATTTCACTTGCCATGACTACTGCGGTTGTCACCAGGTTCGAATGATATTCATAACGTAACTCCCTAATCCGCCCAATCCTGTTTGCGGACAAAGAGTAGGCGGTCCTCCTGCGACAGCTCTGATCGGTAGGTGTAGCCCTCCTCCGCAAAGTCTTTTAGGCCATCCGGAGTTTCTATTCTTTCGAGCACTATGAAGCGCGCCATCAGGCCTCGGGCACGCTTGGCGGAGAAGCTGATGGTGCGTGGCTTGCCGTCACGGATCTCCTGGAACAGAGCGGTGATGAGCGGAGCCCTCAGTCGGTCCGACCGTACACTCCTGAAATATTCGTTCGAAGCCAGGTTTAGCACGGCACTGGCCGGTCGCTTGGCGTACTCTGCGTTCAAAGCGTCCGTGATCTGAGTGCCCCAAAAATCGTAGAGGTTCCGACCCCTCTTGGTGTCCAGTCGTGTTCCCATCTCGAGCCGGTACGGCTGGATCAGGTCGAGGGGTCGGAGGAGTCCATAAAGCCCCGATAGAATACGCAGTTGGCCCTGTGCCCACTGTAGATTCTCCTTCGAGAGGCTCGCAGCGTCCAGCCCCCGGTAGACGTCGCCCCGGAAGGCCAGCACGCACGGCTTTGAGTTCTCTGGCGTAAAGGGGAGGCTCATATCCTGGAAGCGCTGGTGATTGAGTTCGGCAAGCGACTGACTGAGTGCCATCAGCTCCTCGAGCGAAGCTACACCGAGTTGTTTACAGCGCTGGAGCAACACTTGGATTTCCTCTTGGAAGTCCGGCTCGGTGGTGGGCAATCCATCGATGGAAAAGTCGAAATCGAGTGTCTTAGCGGGGGAGAGAAGAGTCAGCATGAGTTGTTCCTCCTTGGGTACTTCTGGAGACCGGTGAACCAACAGTCCAGCCCATGGTCACACGTAGCGTTAAAGAGCGAACCTACTCCAATTTGTGTGAGTTGCTAGGTGAGAGAGGATGAAGGCAGGCCGTTGACGGGCTTTCTAGCCCCGTCTAGCTTCCTGGCCTCTTGCTGGCTATCTGAAAAGCGACGGGCGTAAATGGACGAAACCTTTGGGCGAGGGCCACTTCTTCTCCTCTCCGGGAGGGCGAATAAACCGCTCGCGGAAGAGATCGGAAAGGTCCTTAAAAAGTCGGTGAATGGGGCCTTAATTCACAACTTCGCCGACGGGGAGATCTTTGTCCGGATCGACGAAAATGCTCGGGGAAGGGACGTGTTCATCATCCAGTCTACCAACGCGCCCTCCGACAATATCATGGAGCTTCTTCTCCTGATCGATGCGGCGAAGCGGGCCTCTGCGGCGCGCATCACCACTGTAATCCCCTATTACGGATACGGTCGACAGGATCGGAAGGATCAGCCGAGGGTGGCGATCGGTGCAAAGCTGACCGCGGATCTTGTCGAAACGGCGGGTGCTGGCCGCATTCTGGGAATAGACTTTCACCAACATCAGATTCAGGGGTTTTTTGACATTCCCGTGGATCATCTGTACGCTGCGCCCGTCTTGACCAAGTATTTCCAAGACAAGGCACTGGAGGACCTGGTGGTGGTCTCGCCAGATGTTGGCTCAGCGAAAATGGCCCGGGGCTTCGCGAGGCGGCTCAACGCTAGCTTTGCGATCATCGATAAGCGTCGGCCAGCTCCCAACGAGTCCGAAGTATTGAACGTGGTTGGGGACGTGGCCGGAAGTAACTGTCTCATTACAGATGACATGGTTGATACCGCCGGAACGATGGTTTCGGCAGTGCGCGCCCTGAAAGATCGGGGAGCATTTGCAGTGTATGCCTGTGCGACCCACGCGCTGCTCTCGGGAAGTGCCCCGGAGAGGCTCAGTGCTGCACCTCTGACGGAACTGGTCGTGACGAATACGGTTCAGATCCCAGAAGAGCGAAAGTTCGAAGGGCTCAAAGTGCTTTCAATAGCCACGTTGTTGGCTAGGGCGATTGAGCATATCCATCTCAACGAGTCGGTCAGCCAGCTCTTTGAGGTCTCGGACAACGAAGCGTGAAGTGCGGGCCGGAGGTAGACAAATAATAGAACTGCGGGCCTGATCCCAGGCTCCTGACGTGAGGAAGGAATTATGGCAATGCAGGTGATCCTGAAGGCGGGCCGCCGGGAAGGTCGGGGAAAGGGTAAGGCTCGGAAGCTAAGGGCGGAAGGGCAGCTCCCAGCCGTCCTCTACGGAGCCGGTGAGGATCCTCTCTCTTTGACCCTAAGCGCTCACGAGGCAGTTCGTCTATTTCACTCGATCTCTGTTGACAACACGATCATCAATCTCGAGGTGGAGGGAGAGAAGGCCCCTGTGCCAGCTCTGGTGAGGGAGATCCAGGCCCATCCGGCTCAGGCTGACCTTCTTCACGTCGATTTTTTGCGGATTCAGTCTGGGGTGGAGATCGAGCTGGACGTTCCCGTGCGTCTCGAGGGGATTCCAACGGGTGTAAAAGATGAGGGTGGTGTCCTTGAGCAGACGACCCACCAGATCCTAGTTCGTTGCCTCCCGGAGGACATCCCCGAGGCGTTCACGGTGGATGTTACCGAACTAGTCATCGGCGATTCGGTTCGGGTGGAGAACATTGCCGTTCGAGATAGAGTCGAGATTCTTCTCGATGGTCAGCGGACGATCTGCTCGGTGCAGATGCCGACTGAGTTGATCCTCGAAGAGCCTGAGGAAGAGGAGATAGAGGGCGAACTGGTGGATGAGGAAACTGAGGGAGCTGAGGAAGCCGAGGAGAGTGCAGAGTCTGAGGGCGAAGGCAAGTAAGCCCTTCGCTTCCCTCGATGGGAGCGGCTGATGAAGCTTGTGGCTGGATTGGGGAACCCTGGTCGGGAGTACGATGCAACCCGGCACAATGTGGGGTGGTGGGTCTTGGATCGTCTCGCGTACGAGTGGGACTTCGGGGCCTTCGAGAGCGTAGAAACCGCGCTGGTCAGTCGGGGCGCGCTGGGCGAGATTGAAGTCCTGCTTGTCAAGCCTAGAACCTATATGAATCGCAGTGGAGAGGCCCTCCGTCCTTTCGTGGGGCGGGAGGGCTTTGACCTGTCCCAGGATCTTCTCGTGGTGGTTGATGATGTGGCTCTACAGGTTGGGCGGGTCCGGTTCCGGACAAAGGGGAGCGCAGGTGGGCACAACGGATTACGCTCAGTCGTGGCCGCTCTGGGTACCGGGGAGTTTTCCAGGCTCCGAGTGGGCGTAGGCCATCCACCGGCTGAGGGGGAGCTCGTGGACTGGGTGCTGTCTGCCATGGACGAAGATGACGAAGATGACACCGTGGCACTCCTCCCCTCCATGACCAAGGCGATTGGTCTTTGGGTGAGGGAAGGGATGGAGCCGGCCATGAATCAGTTCAACCGATGAGAGGTAGAGCATGGATTTCGTAAGTATATCTGCTGGTGCCTGGATCCTTGGAATTGTCGGCCTCGGCGTTGCCATCTTGATCTTTACCTATGTCACCCGTCAGCCGGTAGGCGGTGAGCAGCTGGCAGAGCTTGCTGGACAGATTCACGACGGGGCAATGGCATTTCTGCGACGGGAGAA
>Ga0310123_10001396_pt1 | contig 20141 bp, 16 predicted proteins | sample CB6_AW_1057_MG_FD_203505 | JGI IMG/M metagenome (GOLD analysis project Ga0310123, IMG submission 203505) | Marine microbial communities from Western Arctic Ocean, Canada - CB6_AW_1057 | ecosystem: Environmental > Aquatic > Marine > Oceanic | place: Canada: Western Arctic Ocean | collected... | reverse complement strand
ATCGAGATGGTCAACGACGCTCGCATCGTCCCGCTGGACGGGCGTCCGCACATGCCGGAAAATATTCGTCAGTGGCGAGGCGATGCGCGTGGCCACTGGGAAGGCGATACACTGGTTGTCGAGTCGCGTCAATTTCAGCGACAAAACGACTTTCAGAGGATCGGGCAAGAACATGCGTCTGATCGAGCGGTTTACGCGGGTGGGTCCTGAAAGAACCCGCTACCAATACACGATCGACGATCCGGAGTCCTTCGAGAAACCCTGGACCACGACGATTCCCATGAAGAAGACCGATCAGCCGATGTTTGAGTACGCCTGGCACGAAGGCAATTACGCCATGGTCACCATGCTCGAGGGCGCCCGCGCCGAAGACAAGGCCGCCGCGGAAACAGCCAAGAAACAAGCCGCCCAGCCGTAACGCCTCAAGCGGCCGCGGATCCCCTCGGCGACACTCGGCGCCGCGCCCGTGAGGAAGCGTTTTCAACTCTAACCCGCATTTCTCACCACCTGACGGTCGAAGCACGCAATAGGCCCGCCATTACTTCGTTGCGCTTGCTCGCCGTGCTCAACGTACTGTCCGAGTACGCGTCTTTGGTTAAGTTAAAGGTCGTCAAGCGGCGCGCGCCTCGTACTGACGGGCCTCTCACGCACTTCGCCTCGCCACGTGGTGAGAAAAGCGGGCTAACTCTGAACAAGTTCCGACTGAAAGTCGCTTGCAGCGTGGCTTGCCGAAACAGCGCCGGCCCGCTTGCCTGGGTCCCGGGCAGAGCGGAGACACGGACCCGTCACTGGCGTTCCGCTCTCTGAGCGCGGCTCAGTCGACCGTTTCTTTCCACTGCTCCTCGAGCATCTTCGTGTACTCGCCCGAGGCGTAGAGCGTGAAGGGGAACTGTTCTTGAGGCAGAACAGGGTACTTCTTCGCGTCCCGCCAGCAGGTGTAGGCATAGTCAGCGTAGCGGTAATAGGAACGCAGGTAATCGGGTTGAAGCAAGTCCTGCGACGGCGGCTCGCAAAACTGATTGAAGATCCCGACCGAACGCGCAAAGATGCGGGCGTATTCGATCACTCCCCAGCTCTTGAGTTTCTCAGCCACGTCTTCGGGAGTCTGTTTGATCAGCAAGTGAGAAAAACTAGCTTCCGATATCCCCAGGCCGCTCAACTCCGGAGATCGCCTGCAGGTGTCGATGCACTGATCAATCCAGCGGAACACATCCTTGCCGACATAGAACAGCATGCGCAGCTCCGCGTAGCGCCCTTCAAGAACGTGCAGTTCGAGCTCACGTTGCCGCCCGTCCGTCGTCGACCCTTCTTTTATCAGCGAAAGCGAGGCTTTCGCGCTTTCCAGAACCTGGACGGTGGAAGACGACTCGGTAAACGGGTGCAGGATAAGATGCGGAAGCGGGTGAGTTCCGTCAAGTTCTATTTTTGTTGGCTGGGGCATGCGACTCCAAACATCATATCGACACGCTTCCAGGGAACTTGGGAGGGAGTGCCGCCCTAGCGCGCAACGCCGCCCTCGATTCGGATGCATCGCCGCTCCAAGAAACGAGGGCTACTGCTGACCAGTATCAACCGAGGTCCTGAGGGGAGTCAAGCAGGAGGCCCAATTTTAAGGGGAACACCTCAGAAGAGCTAGGGAGAGTGGGGGGCTGCGGGCTAAGCCCGTTTCGAAGCGACGCGCCGTGAAGAGATCACCCCCGTGTTGAGTCCAAGGATCGACAGGTTGCCGAAGAAGCGGCCGTGCTCCACCTTCATGCAGTGATCCATGACAACCTCGAGGCCGGCGTCGCGGGCCCGCTTCGCCGCCTCGTAGTGGATCACGCCAAACTGCATCCAGATGACCTTCGCACCGATTTCGATCGCCTGTTCGACAAGCGGCGGCACGTCGCGAGCGGGACGAAAGATATCGACGACCTCCACGGGGCCGGGGATATCCGTCACGCTTGGGTAGCAGGCCTTCCCCAGGATTTGTTTCTCGCGCGGGTTGACCGGAATCACGTTGTATCCCTCGAAAAGCAGATACTTGGCCGCGAAATGGCTGGGGCGGTAGGGATTGGACGAAAGTCCCACCATGGCGATATTCGAATAGCTCTCGAGTATCCGCAGGCGCTCGATGGGCGAGGTCGCGAACTCGGTTCCCAGAACGGGTGAGTTGGCGGAGACGCCGCCGGAAGCGAGACTGCAGACTAGGTTCTGGCCGGGCATATGGATTGTATCCGTGCGGCCTGCCGAGGCCTCCGATTCTTCCCGCGGCTCCACGAGCGGGCCGCTACTACTCCACCAAGCTCTCGGTCCAATGGTTCTTGTTCAGCGAGCACGAGATCTCAGTCCGATCCCTGCGTCGAACCCGCGTCGCCGCTATCGCCGGCCTGCTGCGATGCCTCCAGGGCGTTATCGAGATCCCAAGTGAGGTCCTCGATATCCTCAAGCCCCACCGATAGCCGGACCATGTCCGGCGTAACTCCGCAGCACACCAGATCCTCTTCCGTCAACTGCTGATGCGTCGTACTGGCCGGATGGATCACGAGACTCTTCGCGTCGCCGACGTTGGCCAGATGCGAGAACAATTGCAAGTTGTCGATGAACTTACGCCCTGCTTCGAGCCCACCCTTGACCCCGAAAGTGAAGATCGCGCCGCCGCCTTTCGGTAAATACCTTTTCGCTATTTCGTGATAAGGGCTGGACTCGAGCCCGGGATGATTCACCCACCCGACGGCCGGGTGCGTTTCAAGATGCCGCGCGAGCGCCAGCGCGTTCGGGCAGTGCAAGTCCATGCGAAGGCCCAGCGTTTCCAACCCCTGCAAAAACAGGAACGAGTTGAAAGGAGCGGCGCACGGTCCCAGATCCCGGAGGCCTTCGACGCGGCATTTGATGATGTAGGCCATTTCTCCGAATGTCTCCGCGAAGCGTATGCCGTGGTAGCCGGGGCTGGGTTCGGTCAACTGCGGGAATTTGCCGCTGGTCCAGTCGAACTTACCGCTATCGATGATGATACCGCCGATGCTCGTGCCGTGCCCGCCGATAAACTTCGTGGCCGAGTGCACAATGATGTCGGCGCCGTATTCGATCGGCCGGCACAAATAAGGCGTGGCAAACGTATTGTCGACGACCAGCGGGATGTTGTTCTCGTGAGCTATCTGAGCGGCCGCCTCAATATCGACAATGTTCATGCGCGGGTTTGCGATTGTTTCGATATAAAGCAGCTTCGTCTTCGGAGTGATCGCTTTGCGGAAGTTTTCCGGGTCGTCGGGATCCACGAAGGTCGTCTCGATCCCAAGCCGCCGCAAGGTCACGTCGAACTGTGTATAGGTCCCACCATACAGTGTCGTCGAAGAAACCAATTCGTCCCCGCTCTGGCAAAGGCTGCTGATCGCGAGGAACTGAGCGGCCTGCCCGCTGCTCGTGGCGAGGCCTCCGATGCCTCCTTCGAGTGACGCTACTCGCTCCTCGAAAACCCCCGTGGTTGGGTTCATGATGCGGGTGTAGATGCTCCCGAACTGCTGCAGGGCGAAAAGCGCCGCGGCGTGGTCGCTGTTCTCGAAAACGTAGGAAGTCGTCTGGTAAATTGGGACGGCCCTGGCTCCCGTGGCCTCATCCGGACGCTGGCCGGCGTGCAAGGCACGAGTGTTGAAACCGAAGGCGTGATCGGTGTCTTGCATTGTCATAACGAAACATACTAACGCGCCGAGCAGTTGGAGTGAGCAAGACTAAACCGGCTCGGCCTGAATTCACAGCACCGATACCTTCTAATTCGAGTCCCCAGTCGCGGCATCTTCCGTTGGTTCGCTCCAGCAGCGGTGGTCGGACCACTGCGACTGTCTGCGGTAATGCTTGTTGCTGAAAAGGACCCGCATGTTCATATAGATATTGAATTCGGTGGGGGCCCAGTAGCCATCCTCCAAGGGCTTTCTGTCAACGCTGCCCTCTGCCTGGCGAAGCTTGGCTAGCAGTCCCCACCACAGCCCGACCGGCTCGATCAGCCGAAACTCCACGCGCGCAACCTCGAAGGTCTCGGCGTCAATGAAGATCTTCCCCCTCGACTTGTTGAGCGCGTAGTCCATCCGCTTTCGGATAGGCAGCCGGTCACTCTTGGGCTCGAAGGTGATGACGTGTGTCGGGCGGCCATCGATGAATTTCTTCTCGGCCAGCGCGACCCGGTAGCGTCCGATCAGCTCCTGGTCGAATTCGATGCGGTTCTCGTCCTTCGTTTCTTCCTCGCCATTCGCAATTCGGGTGCGCAAGTCTTGTTCTCTTCGGTCCTCGGCTTCCTGTTCTTCTGGCGTGAGGGGCTGGCCGTTCCGCTCGATGACACGACCGTGGAGAACGCCTTCCACCGGGTACATCTTGGAGCGGCGCACGTCACGCGTCTTGATGCTGCCATCCTTCGTCAGTTCCTCACGGATGGCCAATTCGATGAAAGTGAACTTCTGCTCGAGCTTCTGCTCCTGCAAGTATTTGGCGTGCTTAACGGCACGTGAGACGATCTGTTCCGGAGTCAGCGGCGGGGTTTCGTTCTCCGGAGACGAATCGCCGGCGGCAGCGAGGGGCGCGATGGAGAGCGCCAGCAGGCACAGCAGAACTTTCATCGGGCTAATGATATCTACGCGGGCGGGGCCCCGGGCGTTGCAAATTCAGCGGAAAGCTCGGAACAGAACCCGAGCGCGAGTGAGAGGTCAAGTCTGCTAAGCCCAGGTAATCTTTCAAGACGCATGCCAAAAGCCGCTACAGCACCGGCCCGATGCGCCAGGTCACGAACTCACCGTGACCCAGCTCCTCGCTGAAGGTCTTGCGCCCCGAGGCCACTTCCAGAACATAGTGGTACATCCTCTTGCCGAGAGTGGGAAGGTCTTCGGTGCCGTCGGCAATCGTACCGGCGTTGATGTCCATGTCTTTATCCAGGAATTGGCCGGTTGCGGAGTTTGAGGCAATCTTGACTACCGGAATGGTCGGGAATCCAAAGCAACTGCCGCGGCCCGTGGTGAACAGACACACGTTGCAGCCGCCGGCGGCCATGCCCGCCACCGAGGGAGGGTCGTAGCCCGGCGTGTTCATGAAAACGAATCCGGTCTTGTCGATGCGCTGGGCGTAATCGTAGACACCGGTCAGGTTAGACGTACCGCCCTTCGCGGCCGCGCCGAGCGACTTCTCGACGATATTCGTGATGCCGCCAGCTTTGTTGCCGGGCGAGGGGTTGCCGTCGAACGTTGGAGCGTTGGGGAACCCGGCGACGTAGCGCTTATACCATTCGACGATTTCGAGCAGCCGCTCGCCGACTTCCCGGCTGGCCGCGCGGCGCGTCAGCAGGTGCTCGGCGCCGTGGATTTCCGTCGTTTCGGCAAGACAAACCGTGCCTCCTTGCTTGACTAATAGATCGGAGAAGTAGCCGACACCGGGGTTGGATGTGATCCCCGAAAACCCGTCCGAGCCGCCGCACTCCAAAGCCGCGACCAGCTTCGAAGCCGGGCACGCCACACGCTGCTGGCCACCGACTTCTTCGATCAACTCCCAGACGGCTTTGACGCTGTCGGCGACCGCGCTCTTCGTGCCGCCGCTTTCCTGGAGAGTCAACCCACGCCGCGGGGCCGCCCCGTTGCCGCTGGCCTCAGGCCGCATGTAGTAGCTCACCTGGTTCACTTCGCAGCCCAGCCCGACGACAACGGCGGCGGCCACGTTAGGATGATCCGCCAGCCCGTCGAGGGTACGGCGCAATTGCTGCATGTCCTCGCCATCGCTTTGGCCACAGCCGTCTTGATGGGGTAGGCAAACGACGCCGTCGATGCCGGTTCCGTCGAAGGGCTCGTTACGGAAGGCATCTTGAACCTGCTGCACGGCATAGGCGGAACAATTCACGGTGCCGACGACGACAACATAGTTACGCGTACCGGCTCGTCCGTCGGCCCGCGGGTATCCCATGAAAGTGCGCTCGGGGAGCAGCGGGATGTCGGAGAGATCATTCAGCGCGGTCGAAAACTCGAATTCGCGCTCCTGCAAGTCGAAAAGCAAGTTGTGCTCATGGACCAGGTCACCGACGTGGATGTCGCGGCTGGCCGTGCCGATGTTCTCCCCATATTTGAAGACGGCCGCGCCTTTCGGGATCTCAGTGATCGCAACCTTGTGCCCCGCGCCGATGCTCTGGCGCACTTCGATCTCGCGGTCTCCCACGGCTGCCTTGAGTCCGGCGGAAAGCGGAACCCGCGCGACCACGACGTTGTCGTTTGGATTCAAGAAAATAAACGGCTTGTCGGTGCTCAGACTGTCAACAGATACAAACGACATGAATACACAATCCCTCCCCGGAATGGGCTGGCCCGCATTTCTCACCACCTGACGGCCGAAGCACGCGATAAGCCCGCCATTACTTCGTTGCGCTTGCTCACCGTGCTCACTGTACTGCTCAAGTACACCTCCGCGCGCGCTAAGCGGCGCGCGCCTCGTACTGACGGCCTTCTCACGCACTTCGCCTCGCCACGTGGTGAGAAAAGCGGGCTAGCACACTAGCCGAAGCTGCCCCGCCGCCGCCGGCTAGGATTTCTCGGCCAGCACGCGTCCCACCGCCATCAAGAGTTCGATCTCGTCTTCGCGAAACTCTCTTTCTTCGAGGGTGCCAATCCCCAGGGCGCCCACGGCGCGGTCATCAGACATTATTGGAACACAGATTGACCCTTTGACACCGGTCTCACGGGCCTTTGGGCGAGCTCTGCCGCTGTCGTCGGTCTGCAAGTTGCACATATCGACCGGCTCTTTGCGCTCGACAGCCAGGCCGGCGATGCCTTTGCCCACCGGGATGTCTCGGATCAGCGAGAGCAGGTGATCGGGAATGCCCTCGGTCCAAGCCGTGAGGTGGAGGACACCATCGGGGCCGAGTTCATGGATCGTCCCCGTGTCGACTCGGAAGTGCTCCAAGGCGAGCCGCAGCGCCCGGTTGCGGTCATGGGCCTCCGCGCGCACTTGATCGAGAAAAGGCTCAGTCGGCATGTTACTCCAGGAACTTCGCTGCTTCGGGGTTTCGCTTAGGGGGGCAAAGTAGCCTGTTTTCGGGGGTTTCCCTGGATTTTGGAGCACTATGCACGTTAAAGATCGACTCTAAACGCTGCGGCGTCAATTTGGGGGATGCGCGTAAGTCGTTTTATTTCAGTGATCCGAAAACGCCCACTGCAGCGTTTCGCAGAAAATTTCATGATCCGGGGATTTTTTGGCCCTGCAGAGCCCCAGTTTCGCCTTTTCATTGGTTTGTGGATGATTGTTTGTCATCCGATTGATTCACCGCTATCAGCATAGCGGACCCATTTGGGGTGTCAATCCCTGAGCAGGCATAGATTGTTGAAAACACGGGGACTATTTTTCTTTGAACTTGGTGACCGGCGCATGGCCTTCGGTCGAAACGGGGCATGAATAGCCGTCTCAACGTTTCGTTGGGCAGTGGCCAACAGCTACAGGGCGGTTTTCGCAAGTCGTTGATGCGAAAGGCGCTTATGCCGCCTGTTTTTCGAAGGAACCGGGCTGGAGTAGAAACATGCCGAGGGCCCATTGCGACTCCGCGTAGCGCCGCCGGTGGCGTAGCGGCTCCTAGAATTCCGCTAAATCCCGGCCGGATCCAGACGATAACGTTTGGAGGGGCCCTTTCCGGACCGTTCTTCGGTTCGGACTCCTGGATTCGATGTACGGAGCGGCGGATCTCCTTGTGATGGAAGCGTTGCTTGAATTCGAGATTCCCGCATCCGTCAAATTGGAAGAACGCCGTGGCATTGGTTGCGCATAGCCATAAGATTCATCACGGCGTAAGGCCATCGGGTACGCGTAGTGGCGGGAGCACTGTCGAAAATGCGCCCCTGAAAAACCCGGCGGGGTGGCTACTCTCTGACCAGCACAGGCCGTTCGCCGCGGAGGGCCAGTCGTGAGGAGCATCCTCGGCCCCAAACTCGCTGACCATAACCTGCGCACAAGGCTGGACGGCTTTGTCTTGGAAACCGTCGAGGCCTTCTTGCCGGGTTTGGCCTCACTGTATGTCATCACCGGGGCGCTGCGCCTGACGCTGTGGCACGCCAAGCCCGTCGAAACCGCGGTCTTAACATTCATGGCCGTGGTCTCGGCTGGAATCCACGTCAGGCTTCGCGCTGAAATCCGCTATGGCCGGATCCGGCTGGAACAAGCCCATCCGCTGGCCGCGGGCGTGGCAGGAGTCGCGCTGTTCAACGCGCTGTTGCACCTTTTCCTGATCCCGGAACCCGCGGGCACCACTATGGTGATTCTGATCGCCATGGCGTCCGGGTGTGTTTTGTTGGATGACCGCTGGCTCGCTGCCGTGCTGGCCATGTCGGTTGCAGGGTGAGCGCTTGCCGCTTTGATGGCACCGCGCGACGTGGGTTGGCTGCATTTCGGAGTGGCCCTGATCATTGCCTCGCTGATTGCGTTCGCGGTTCACAGCATGCGCCTCCGCACCTACCGGGAATTGCACATCGAACATCTAGCGGAAGTGCGGGCGATCAGAGAGCGGCATCTGAGCGAACGGGAAAGGGTCGACAGCGACGACGCCCGCAAGAGCAGCGTACTTGAGGCAAGAGGGGAGCTGGATGGCCTGTGGGATTGGGATCTGACCACCGACCGGCTCTACTTCTCACCGCGCTGGAAGCCCGTGCTGGGCTACGCAGACCAAGAACTCTGCCTGAACTCCGAGGACTGGCTCAACTTGATCCACTTCCATGATTTGCACGATGTCACCGAGAGGCTTTGGGCCCATCGCTATGGAAAGGCGGAGCATTTCGAGTCGGAGCATCGGATTCAGCAGGCGAACGGGGACTACTGCTGGGTGCTGACCCGGGGTCGTGTATTACGGAACGAAGCCGGAGAGCCAGACCGGATGGTCGGGTCCATGGTCGACATCAAGCTCTTGAAGAATTTCGAGGCGCGCCTGTTGCCCGACGCCAGCCACGACCGGCTTACCGGCCTGCCGAACCGCTAATATTTGTTTGAGCGAATTCAGGGTGAGCTGCAGCGCCAGCAAAGCAATGAGCGCTATCTGTTTGCGGTTATCTTTCTCGACCTCGACCGCTTCTAAGGATGTCAACGACAGCCTCGGCCATCTGGTGGGCGATCAGTTGCTGGCAAACGTGGCCCGCAGACTAGAGGATGGAATTCGGGACCGGGATATCGTAGCTCGAGTCGGCGGAGACGAGTTTGTTGTGTTGTTGCGGGGTCTTTGGGACGAAGCCTAGGCGCTGACTATCGCTTCCAGAATTCAAACCGCTGTCGCTTCACCTTTCCAGCTTGAACATCGCCAAGTCAATGCCACGGCAAGCATCGGGATTGTACTTAGCGGAGCCGGCACCAAGGAGCCCGAGGAGCTGCTTCGCAACGCGGATATCGCTATGTATAAGGCCAAGGCGCGAAGCAAGGGCGGAATCCAAGTTTTTGACTCGGACATGCACGTCCGCGCCGCCCGAAGATGGAACCTTCAGAACGAGCTGCGAAGAGCCGTCGCGGACGGACAGTTAGAGCTGCGCTATCAGCCGATCGTCCGGCTCGATTCCGGACGGATCAGCGGCGCTGAATCGCTGGTCCGCTGGCGCCGGTCTCGGGACGAACTGGTTTGTCCAGCAGAATTCATCCCCATCGCCGAGGAAGTCGGTCTGATCGCCGACGTCGGAGGCTGGGCGCTCGAAGAAGCCTGCCGTCAAAATAAGGAGTGGCAGGACGCCGGCTGGCGTTCCGTGAAGATCTCGGTCAACATCTCCGTCCGCCAACTCAGCCGCCCCGAGTTTCTCCGAACCGTCCGGAAGATTCTAGTCGAGACGGAGCTAAATCCCAGTTTGGCTGCAGCTGGAAATCACCCAAAGCGCCCTGATCGGGACCCTGGATGCAACCCCGGAAAGCTTGGATGGATTGTCCCTGCTGGGAATTCCGCTGGCGCTCGACGACTTTGGCGCCGGCTACTCATCTCTCTCGTATGCGCAGACTTCAGGTCCGGACCTTAAAAATTGACCGCTCCTTTATCGCCGACATACCCAACGATGGCATCGCCGCGACTCTCGCGGAATCCATCATCAGCATGGCGCATGGCCTGCGCCTCAGCGTGGTGGCCGAAGGGATCGAGAACGCGAGTCAACTCACCAGTCTTCAGAGCTACGGCTGCGATGAAATCCAAGGCTACCTCATCAGCCGGCCGGTTACCGCCGATAAGTTCTCCGCGATGCTTCGCCAAGATAAGTATCTCCTCGGTGCTTCGGTCCGAGAGGAAGTCCTTACACCGTGACGCTCGAAAGTTACGGGTTCATCTTTGCTTTGCGGCAAATCACTGGAAAGACAAGAGTGGCTCTCCCGCCGGTCTCCAGCCGCGATCAAGCAGTTGCATATCCGAATCCTTCGCGGGTAAGCTGGGGCCTGTGCGTCCCATTATTCACAGTGTCCGGCCAGGGTCGCCAATCCTCGCGACCGGGCTGCTGGCGCTTGCGGTCCACTGTTCGCCCCTGGCAGCGCTCGAGCTGAAAGACGAAACGCTTCAAGCCTTCGAAGCCTACATCACCGCCAGCGAAGCGCGGCTGGATCGAGGATTAGCCGAGCGAGGCCCCTTTCTTTGCATGAATGCACAGCGCCATCCGTGGCGTCAGGCAATCGAGACAGCCTTGCGGCGGGGAGAGGTGCCGACCCATCGGGTGAATGCTAACAGCGCGAAGATTCCGGGCGGCTACATCCATCATTGGCTGGCGGTTACGTTCGTCCCCGAGGCGAACTTGCAACTTGCCGGAGCGGTATCGATGGACTACGACGGCTATCAGCGTTTCCACCGGCCCTATGTGCTCGACTCCGCGCTCGTCAAGCGCGACGGACACCAGTCCAGGTTCAAGCTTCGCCTGGAATTCCGAAAGCTAATGTTCCGGGTCGTACTCGACACAGAGCAAGACATGGCGTGTTACCGCTTGGAGGGCGGCCGTGCCCGCGCCCGCACGGCGGCGACCCGGATTCGCCAAGTCGCAAGGCCGGGCAAGGAAACCGAAGAGCTGCTGCGCGACAACGACAATCGGAACGAAGGCTTTCTGTGGCGCCACAGGTCCTACTGGCGCTTTCAGGAGGGAACCCTCGGCGGCAGCGAGGGCACGTTTTTGCAATACGAGTCCGTGGCTTTGTCACGCAAGCCCCATATCTAGCCGCTCAATAATGTGCTGAAACAGGCTCACAAGGAGTTTGCGCAAGATCTGTTAACCAACGCCGGAAAGGCGATGAAAAAGCTGATCGCCACTCCCGATCCCACCCTTTCTAACTTTAATGGCAGCTGTCTGATGGCTGCCAAGGCCGACTAGGGAGGCTCGCATTTCTGTTCTGAAAAATCCCGTCTTGTCCGCTGTTCGAGTTCGGTTGGGGTACAGCCCGACACGGTAGCCGAGTTCCGGGCTTCGGCCGTGGCGGGCAATCCAAAATATGCCACCAGGAATGGCGACGCGGCCGGCAGGAATGCGTGCGCCACGCCGGTCAGCCTATGAGAATCCCTAGCCTCCCCGAAAATTGCCGAATTTTAGATGCAAAAGGCCCTCCAAGAACCGCCTCCGGCCGTCGCTCTACGCTATAATAAATAAACTACTTAGCTTCTCCTGAAACACCCCTGAAGAAAGGACGTCTCGTTGGCTGATCAACCCCCGGAAAACCCCACCCAGCTCCCGCTCGGCAACGGTGCACCGCCTGACAATTTAATCCCGATCGACATCGAAGTCGAGATGAAGAAGTCCTATCTCGACTATGCGATGAGCGTGATTATCGGCCGGGCGCTTCCTGACGTGCGCGACGGGCTCAAGCCGGTCCAGCGGCGTATTCTCTACGGCATGTATGAGGCTGGGCTACGCTCCAACCGCGGCTACCGCAAGTCAGCAAAGATCGTCGGTGAGGTGATGGGGAACTATCATCCGCACGGCGATCAATCGATCTACGACACTCTCGTGCGCATGGCCCAGCCGTTCACCCTGCGCGGCCTGCTCGTTGACGGGCAGGGAAATTTTGGGTCGGTCGACGGCGATCCGCCGGCGGCCATGCGCTACACCGAAGCCCGCCTGACCGCGCTGGCCGAGGTGTTGCTCCATGACCTTGACCAGGATACCGTCGACTACCGGCCCAACTACGACGACACGAGTGAAGAGCCGGAATGCCTGCCGGCAGGCGCGCCGAACCTGTTCATCAACGGAGCGACCGGCATCGCCGTCGGCATGGCGACAAATATTCCGCCGCACAATCTCGGTGAAATCGTCGACGCCGCAATTATTCTGGTCCAGCACCCGAAAACGCCCCTGGAAACGCTTCTCGAGACCGTTCAGGGACCTGATTTCCCGACCGGGGGAATTATCTGCGGCCGCGATGGCATCCTCAATGCTTACAACACCGGGCGCGGCCACTTGACCATCCGCGCTCGGGCGAATATCGAAGTCACTGCCCGCGACCGTCAGCAGATCATCGTTCACGAGATTCCCTACCAGGTCAACAAATCTAGGCTGATCGAGCACACAGCGGCTCTGGTCAACGACAAGAAGATCGAGGGCATCTCCAACATCTGGGATGAAAGCGACCGCGACGGCATGCGGATCGTCTACGAACTCAAGCGCGGAGAGCAGCCCGAGGTCGTTCTCAACAACCTTTTTAAGCACACGCAATTGCAGACCGGTTTCGGCATGATCATGCTGGCCATCGTCGACGGCCAGCCGCGCGAGCTGGGTCTGCTGCAGTACCTGAATCTCTTCATTGACCACCGCATCGACGTGATCAGGAGGCGGACCAACTTCCTGCTGCGCAAAGCCCGCGCCCGGGAACATGTGCTGCTCGGCTTCCAAGTCGCTCTCGACCATCTCGATGAAGTGATCCGGCTGATCCGGCAGTCCAGGAACCCCGCCGAAGCCAGAGAGTCGCTGAGGGAGCGCTTTGAGTTCAGCGAGCGGCAAGCGCAGGCCATCATCGAGCTGCAGCTCCAGCGGCTGACCGGAATGGAGCGCAACAAGATTATCGAGGAGTTGGCGGAGATTCAGCGCAAAATCTCCGGTTATCTCGAGATCCTCGACTCCGACAAAGTCCTCCGCGAAATCATCGTCGCCGAGCTGAAGGAGCTCAAAAAGAAGTTCGCCGACGAGCGCCGCAGCGAGATTGGCCCGCCGGTGACGCAGCTATCAATGGAAGACCTGATCGCGGACGAGGATGTTGCCATTACGGTCACCCATAACGGTTACCTCAAGCGAACTCTCGTCACGACCTACCGCCAGCAAACCCGCGGCGGGCGTGGCCGCATCGGGATGGGCACCCGCAGCGAGGATTTCGTCGAGCACCTGATGATCGGATCGACGCACTCCTACTTCCTGGTCTTCACGAACCTCGGACGGGTCTATTGGCTGCGGATCTACGACATTCCCGATGCCGGCATCACAGGGCGTGGCAAGAACATTGTCAATCTGCTGAACTTCCAGCCCGACGAGACGGTGCAGGCCTTCTTGCCCGTCAAGGAGTTTATCCAGGGCCGAAACATCGTGATGGCAACGCGAAATGGTGTCATCAAGAAGTGTGATCTCAGCGTCTTCAAGCGGCCCATGTCCCGGGGCATCATCGCGCTGGGACTCGACGACGACGATGAGCTGATCTCGGCTCGTCTCACCGATGGCGACCACGATATCTTAATCGCGACCAGTCGCGGCAAGGCGATACGCTTTCACGAGTCAGCCGTCCGTGCCATGGGCCGGCCCGCTCGCGGCGTGCGATCGATGCGCTTGGATAGTGACGATCGGGTGATCGGAATGATCGCCGTCTTGGAGGACATGCTGGTTCTCAGCATGACCGAGTACGGCTATGGGAAGCGCACCAAGATCGATCAATACCGTCTCACCGCACGGGGAGGGAAAGGGATCATCAATATCAAGACGTCGAAGAGAAATGGCAACGTCGTTTCAATTATGACGGTGACGAAAGAGGACGACCTGATGATCATCACGCGAAACGGCAAGATCATCCGCATCGAGTCGGACAAGATCCGGGCCACCGGACGCTCGGCGCTGGGAGTCCGGCTGGTAAACCTCGGGGAGAGCGATGAGATCGCCGCCGCCTGCGTGGTCCCGGAATCGGCGGAGGACGGGGACGATGATAAGAAGCCGGATCCGCAGGGGGTTCTTATCCAGTAGGCAGGTCTGCCGTCCCTTGAAGCAGGCAAACTACCTCGGCGACAGTCAGCCCGCGCCACTTCTCGCGCCGAAATAAGGGGGGAGTTGACAGCTCCAGCGGGTATATAATGTCAGGGATGTCCGCCGCGCCCAAGCAGAAGCAAGAAAAGCTCCTCTCGATTCTCGAATCGATGGGCAAGGTGATGGTCGCCTACTCGGGCGGAACCGACTCGGCCTACCTGGCCTGGGCGGCCGGCAAAGCATTGGGCGAAGGGGCGCTGGCGGTCACCGCCGACTCGGCTTCGATCCCGGAATCCCACAAACGAGACGCCGAAGACTTCGTCAAGCAGTTCAATCTGCGGCACCGGTACATCGAGACGCACGAGTTTGAAAATCCGGACTACGTTCGCAACGATGCCAACCGCTGCTTCCACTGCAAAGACGAGTTGTTCACCCGTCTCAAGGACATTGGCGCCTCCCTAGGATTCGAGCACATCGTCTACGGAGTGAATGTCGACGACACAGGCGATTTCCGTCCGGGCCACCGCGCCGCTCAAGAACACGGCGTTCGCGCCCCGCTGCTCGAGGCGCAATTGACCAAAGCGGAGATTCGCCAACTGTCAAAGCAAGAGAACTTGCCGACGTGGGACCGCCCGGCGGCCGCCTGCCTCAGCTCGCGCATCCCCTACGGCACCAAGGTTACTACTGAAAACGTCAAACTCGTCGAGCGCGGCGAAGAAGAATTGAAGCAACTCGGCTTCAGAGTCTTCCGCGTCCGCTACCACGGAGAACTAGTACGAATCGAGATTGGTCCCGCCGAACTTCCTCGTGCATTGGGCCTGGAGATGACCAAAAAGCTCACGCAGATCTTTAAGGATCTGGGTTTCAAGTATGTAACTCTTGATCTTGAAGGCTATCGCCAGGGGTCCCTTAACGAAGTACTATTAGGTTCGGAAACAAAACCATTTTTCTCAATTTTGTCGTAGCACTTCTCCCCACTTCTCTCACGGAAACCCTTTAAAAACAGTTGTTTTAGAGCACGTTTTTGTTGTCAATTAGCTCTTCTTTAGGCATCTATTTTGTGTTAGACTAACGCTTTCCTCTTAGGGGTTGTTCAACTCTTCAGCCTCATATTGATTTTCTATACAGCCTGGAGACTGTACCAGCTAAGCGCTGAAAGCCGCCTTCGCTGGACGAGATTTGTATGAATGCTTGGCAGCAGATTCTTCACCGCATGGAAGGCGAAGTGAGCAGGGACAGCTTTGAGAACTGGCTTGTTCCGGTCCGCTTCAGCCACATTGACTCAGCTTCGACCCTGCATCTCATCGCACCCAACCCGAGTGCGCAAAGATGGCTCGAGCAGGAGTACCGCGAGCGGATTCTCTCGACAGCTCACAGCTTGGCCATGGTCCTTGAGTCTGTCCAGTTCGGCACCGAACGAGCCAAGCGGCTCAACGCCGTTTTGCCGCAGCCCCCGACTCAGCATCGTTTGGATTTCAGCGTTCCGGACAGCCTCTTCAACCCGAACTACACATTTGATACCTTCGTAGTTGGTTCGTGTAATGAGTTCGCCCACGCCGCTGCTTCCGCCGTCACGGCAAACCCCGCCAGGTCCTACAACCCGCTCTATATCTACGGCGGAGTCGGTATGGGCAAGACCCACCTCATGCACGCGATCGGGCGCGGCCTGCGAGCCAATTTCCCCAAGCTGCGCGTGGTCTATGTCTCGAGCGAGCAGTTCATGAATGAGATGATCAGCTCCTTGCGCCACAACTGCATCAATTCGTTCCATGAACGATTTCGCTCGGCTGATGCACTGTTGGTAGACGACATCCAGAGCCTCCAGGGGAAAGAGGGGACACAGGAAGAGTTCTTCCACACCTTCAACGCCTTGCATAACATGCAGAAACAGATTGTTATCTCCAGCGACCGCCCTCCGAAGCTGGTGCCGGGCCTAGTGGACCGTTTGCGCTCAAGATTTGAGTGGGGATTGATGGCAGACATTCAGCCTCCCGACTTGGAGACTAAAATGGCGGTCCTCGATCGCAAGGCGGATCAGTCAGGCGTAAACCTCCCCGAGGCCGTACGCAGCTTTCTTGCTACACAATTGAAATCAAATTTCCGTGAGCTGGAAGGAGCTTTCATCCGGCTCACCGCCATTTCATCGCTGACTGGCGCCGAAATTACCGTATCGATGGCTCGCGACGCCTTGCAGTCGATGGGTACGAGTTCGAAAAGGGTCACGATACCGGTGATCCAGCGAGCTGTCGCGGAAGAACTCGAGATCAAGCCGGAGCAGTTGTGCGCCCAGACCAACGCCAAAGCGGTTACGTTCCCGCGACAGATCGCTATGTACCTGTGCAAGAACCTAACCAGAGCGTCACTTCCGGAGATCGGAAGATCCTTCGGTGGCAAGCACCACACTACGGTGATGCACTCAGTGAACAAGATCGAGCGGCTGCGCAAACATGATCAAGATTTAAACAGGACCATCCACAAGCTAACTGACAGATTCAGTTAGATATAATGAAGTTTTCCACAGCCGAGCTCCTGTCGATGTTTCCACCCTGTGAATGAACACTCTCCGACTCTGACTTGTACACAGGCGGACACACTTTTTCCACAACGAGCCCCACTGGTAACCTGTAGTTCTGCCCATGTGTTAAGTGTTTTTCCACAGATTCACAGGTATAACTACTACTACTTTATATAGGTATTTAAGTTCTGCATAGTTATTATTTTAGTCGCAGCCCGAGTTTTCGGTTGGGCTCAGTTTGGATAAGGTTGAGTGAGTTAATTCAATGGAACTGACTGTTAACAAAACAGACCTAGTCAAGGAACTTGGCCTGGGTCAAGGTGTCATCGAGCGGAAGACGACAATTCCCGTTTTGTCGAACGTCCTGATCGAAGCACAGGAAGGCGAAATCTCGCTGACCGTCACTGATTTGGAGCTTGGCATCCGGACTTCTTGCCCAGCCGTTGTCAGCAAGAGCGGGTCGACCACGGTGCCGGCAAGGCGGCTCTTAGACTACGTTCGATTGCTTCCTGACGCGGAGATAGCCGTTAAGTCTCTTGACAACGATTCAGTGAGTCTTGTTTGCGGCAGGTCGCGCACTCGAATTGCCGGCATGTCAAGGGAGAATTTCCCTGAGTTGCCTCAGATGCCAGCTGTATTGACGCAGATTCCCGCTTCATTGGTAGCGAATGCGCTCAGTAAGACAATCTTTGCGGTAGCCAGCGAGGAATCGCGCTACACGCTGACAGGGTCGTTGCTTCTCCTCAAAGAAGGGTCGCTGGTGATGGTGACAACCGATGGCCACAGGCTGGCCTACATCGAAGTCACCCACCAATTTGAGGGTCTGCAGGGCGAGTTGCGCTCACTGCTGCCTCGCAAGGCGATGGCTGAGCTGTTGAAGCTGGCAACCGAAGCGGGTGAATCGATGGCAATTGACTTTGCGAGTGACGAGAATCATTTATTCTTCCGCTGTGGGCGGCGTTTGCTGATCTCTCGGAAGCTAACCGGGCAGTTTCCTGACTATGAAAGGGTGCTCCCGAGCGAGGAGGGGGTCAAGGTTGCCGTGAACCGCGAGGAGGCGGTTGCTGCTATTCGCAGGGTCTCGCAGTTTGCCGATGACCGCTCGCATGCGATTCGCTTTGAGGTTGAAGCAGGAGAGCTGAAGCTGGCTTCAAGCGGGTCGGATGTTGGTGAGAGTGAGGAGTCAGTGCTAGTCGACTATAGCGGCGATCCGCTCAAGATCGGGTTTAATTCGCAGTATCTGCTTGACTTCCTTGGAGTTGCTGGCACCGAGAACGTACAATTTGAATTCGTGAATGAAGAGAGCGCGGGGCAACTGAGTTTGCTTCCTAGTCCCGATCTCTATGACTATCGTTACGTGATCATGCCGATGAGGGTCTGAGCAATATCGGCTGGAAAAGAGTCGAAAGAGATCGGAAGAGAAGACAACGCATGGCGGAAATTCAATCACCAATTGATGGTACCTACGACGCGGAAAGTATTCGCGTTCTTGAAGGGCTGGAGGCAGTGCGGCTGCGCCCGGCGATGTACATCGGTTCAACCGGTGCGCTCGGTTTGCACCACCTGGTCTATGAAGTTGTCGACAATTCGGTCGATGAAGCGCTGGCTGGGCATTGCACCGAGATCGACGTCACGATCCACATCGACAACTCCGTCACCGTAGTTGACGACGGTCGCGGTATCCCGGTCGACATGCATGCCGAAGAAGGAGTCTCGGCGGCGGAAGTCGTAATGACCAAGCTGCACGCCGGCGGAAAGTTTGACTCGAATACGTATAAAGTTTCGGGTGGCTTGCATGGTGTCGGAGTGAGTTGCGTCAACGCTCTAGCTGATGTGCTGGAGCTGGAAATCTGGCGTGAAGGCTCCACTTGGGAGCAAGAGTACCGCAAAGGAATCCCGCAAGGGCCGTTACAGAGATCCGGCAAAGCTGGCAAGAAGACCGGTACGAAGATCACGTTTAAGCCGGACGTGGAAATTTTCAGCGTTACCGAATTTAACTACGACACATTGGCCACGCGTCTTCGAGAGATGGCGTTTCTCAACGGCGGCCTCAAGATCAACCTGACCGATGAGCGCGCCGAGCGCAAACCGCAAGAGTTTCATTTCAAGGGCGGCATCGCCGAGTTCGTGGAGTACCTGAGCCGCGGCAAAAACTCGCTGCACTCCAAACCGATCTACTTTCAAGGCGATCGGCCGGTGGATGAGGGTGTTCTCTCGATGGAGGTCGCGCTCCAATACAACGACAGCTATGCCGAAACGGTCTTCAGCTTTGCGAACACGATCAACACGATTGACGGGGGCACGCACCTGAGCGGGTTCCGGTCAGCGCTGACCCGAACGATCAACTCTTATGGTCAGAAGGCAAAGCTGTTCAAGGACCTCAAGGAGAACCTGACAGGGGATGATGTCCGCGAGGGTCTCACTGCCGTCATCAGCGTCAAGCTGCCGCAGCCACAGTTTGAGGGGCAAACCAAGGGAAAGCTCAACAGCGATATCCAAGGCCAAGTCGTCCAGTTCGTGAACGACCGCCTCGGTGAGTTTTTTGAGCGGACCCCTGCTGTCGCGAAGAAAATTATCCAGAAGACGATTGAGGCCGCCCGGGCACGAGAAGCCGCCCGCAAAGCCCGTGATCTGACCCGCCGCAAAGGGGCCCTGGATTCCGCCGGTCTGCCCGGCAAGCTCGCCGACTGTCAGGAAAAGGACCCTGAGCGGGCCGAGCTGTTCATCGTCGAGGGTGAGTCCGCCGGGGGCACCGCCAAACAGGGGCGGGACCGCCGCAATCAAGCCATCCTGCCGCTGAGAGGTAAAATCCTCAACGTTGAAAAGGCCCGCTACGACAAAATGCTCAGCCACACCGAGCTGCGGGCTATGATCACGGCTTTGGGGACCGGTATCGGCGTTGAGGACTTCGACATCAGCAAACTGCGCTACCACAAAGTCATCCTGATGACGGACGCCGACGTCGACGGCTCCCACATCCGCACTCTGCTGCTGACGTTCTTCTTCCGCCAGATGAGGCAGCTCGTCGACAAGGGTCACATCTATATTGCTCAGCCGCCGCTCTACCGCATCAAGCGTGGCAGAAGCGAGCGCTTCATTAAGGATGAGAAAGACTTTGCGCGCGAGATCATCCGGCTGGCTACCGAGGGCATGCAGATCAAGTACGGCAGCAATGGCACAGAAGGCAGTGTCATGGACGACGAGCAACTGCGCAAGTTTCTCTTTGACGTAGATGAATACTCGATCATGTTTCAGAAGCTTGAACGGCGCTTGCGGAATCCCAAAGTGATCCACTCCCTTTCCGACGCGAAGCTGACGCTCGACAGTAAGCAGGACTTCCAGGACAAAGCCGTCATGAGCGATCTGGCCGATCGCCTCAGGAAGCTGGATCTCAACGTCAGGCTGCTCCCTGACGAAATGCACTCGGCCTGGATGGTCGCTTTCAAGGAATCGACGGAGGGCGAGCGGCTGATCAATATCGACCTGGCGGC
>Ga0310123_10001394_pt1 | contig 20152 bp, 12 predicted proteins | sample CB6_AW_1057_MG_FD_203505 | JGI IMG/M metagenome (GOLD analysis project Ga0310123, IMG submission 203505) | Marine microbial communities from Western Arctic Ocean, Canada - CB6_AW_1057 | ecosystem: Environmental > Aquatic > Marine > Oceanic | place: Canada: Western Arctic Ocean | collected... | reverse complement strand
GTAGTAGAGGCTGGCACAGAAAATACTGGCGGTGGTGGTGGTGGATCTGCTGATCCAGACAGCGGGCCTACTCCTGGTTCGAATTGGGCAGGCGGTGGTGGATCTGGTATAGTAGTAGTAAGATACCAAGTAGCATAATAAACCTTTCTTTTAATTTATGTTAACCTAGGTCTAATAGTTGATAAATATTCTATATATAGTCGTCTTTATAGGATAATTAAATGAGTTATATTGGATATGATGTAGGTTTTCAAAAAGCATTTACTTTAGATGAATTTACCGGTGTTGCCGGAGTATCTGTTTACCCATTAAGTTCTCCAAAACCTTTAAATGAACGATCAATTTTAGTTGTTGTAGATGGTATTGTTCAAAAACCTTTTTATTCATACACACTAGATGGTAGTAGTGATCTAAAATTTGATGGCACCACTTTAGGTGGTGAAATGATTACGGTTACTCATCTTGGCCGCCCAGTTACGATGGGTATTCCTTCAGATGGTTCTATTGTAAGTAGTCATTTCAGTAATGTAGATATAACATTTCCTGCTAATATACAAACAGGACAGGGCGATGAATTAACATTCCAATACGATAGTACTGCTTCAACTGCAACACAAGGTATTATATGGGATAGAGGCGGCGGCACAGATGTATATTTACGATACAATCCTACAACTAATATATTAGAATCTAATGTAACAATAGGATCCGGTGGCGGTGCTTCTAGTATAGATGATTTAACAGATGTTGACATAACAACAACAGCACCCACGGCAGGTCAAGTGTTAAAGTGGAATGCAACAAATAATGAATTTGAACCTGCAGACGATGTAGACACAAACTTAACAACTATAGATCAATTAGGTGATGTTGATATAACAACAACAGCACCTACAGCAGGACAGGTATTAGTATGGAATGCAACTAATAATGAATTTGAACCAGGTGCACCAGCGGCAACAAGTATAGGTGGTTTATCAGATGTTGATATAACAACAACAGCACCTACAGCAGGACAGGTATTAAAGTGGAATGCAACAAATAATGAATTTGAGCCAGCAGACGATGTTGACACAAATTTAACAACTATAGATCAATTAGGTGATGTTGACATAACAACAACAGCACCAGCAGATGGCGAAGTATTAAAATGGGTAGCGGCAAGCAATAAATTTATTCCAGGTGTAGCAGCTGCGGCATTGTCATATAGTTCATCTACATATACGGGAAATGGAACATTGGCTGCATATGCAATACCTACAGGACATACAGTAGATGATGTGTTAGTATATTTAAATGGTGTTGCACAAGTACCAACAACAGATTATACAATTGCTACTACAATTTTAACTTTTGGCATTGCTCCATTAACAGGGCAAAGCATTGTATTTAGATTTTTACCAGTATAATAGGATATAATAAATGGGAAAAGAAAGAGAGTTAGCAGATTTATTAAACCATGGTCTCAGTTCGGGAGCAGATAGTACTATTGGTACTAAAGATAATTTTGCAATAGGAATTGAAACTAATGATGTAGTTAGATTAAATATATCAAACGAAGGATTGCCTGAAGTTACAGGCGGTCTCAATTCACATAATAAAGAAGTATCATCTGATATTACAACACCCACAGATTATAATGTTATGACTGCTGGACCTATGTCAATAGCGTCCGGCGTTACTGTTACATTAGGAGCAGGTGGAACATGGACAATAGTATAAAATGAGCACACTACGATTAAATAAATTATCATTTTTTGATTCTTCAGACAGTTCTGTTGCAATAGATACTGGAAGTATATTAACTGGTACGGCAGCACAATTTAAAATTACTGGAGGCACAGCAAATCAGGCATTAGTAACAGACGGCGCTGGTAATTTGTCATTTACTGATGTTACATCTGATCCAACAATGGGCGGTGATTTAACCGGTCTTGCTTCTAATGCACAAATTGTTGCAAATGCAGTAGGTACAGTAGAAATAGCAACAGACGCAGTCACAGCAACTGAAATTGCGGCAGGTGCAGTTGGTTCAAGTGAAATAGCAGCCAATGCAGTTGGCAGTTCAGAAATAGCAACAGATGCAGTTGGCTCAACAGAGATAGCAACAGGTGCTGTAGGTGCAACAGAAATAGCATCTACAATTGATTTATCTAGTAAAACGGTTACATTGCCAGCAGCTAGTGTAACAGCACATATACCAGTCACTCCAACTGTTACATCTTTAACATATCCAGGAAGTGCTACTAATTTAGCACCAGCAGGCGGCGAAACATTAATTATTACTGGAACTAATTTTATATCAGGTATGGAAGTAGAAATAGGTCTGGCAGCTGCACCTACAGTAACAGTAGATTCTGTAACACAAATAACAATTACAACACCGGCATTAACATCTGCTACATATACTTTAGTTGTAATTCATCCAAATGGACATAGAGGATCAATATCTGTTTCTTATTCAGATGCTCCTTCCTGGACAACCGGCGCTGGTGTATTAGGTAGTATGACTGAATTAACAGCAGGATCATTTACAATAGTAGCAACAAGTGATTCTACAATTACATATGCACAACAATCAGGAACATTACCTAGTGGTATTACATTGGCTCCATCGACAGGTATTATTAGTGGAACAGGAACAAGTGATTTGGCGGCAGACACCTTATATAATTTTACTATGCGGGCAACTGATCAAGAAAATCAATATTCAGATAGAAGTTTTGGTATAACAGTTAACGTAGTACCTTCCATTACAAGTTTGGATTATCCTGGCGACGATACAGCATTAGATCCAGCTGGTGGACAGGAGTTAATTATTACTGGTGCTAGTTTTGAAGCTGGTATAACAACAACAATAGATAGTACAAGTGTTGCTGTAACTAGAGATTCTGCAACACAATTAACTATTCCTAGCACACCAGCAAAGGCGGCAGGAGTATATACAAATGGACTTGTTGCAACTAATCCAAGTGGATTAAGTGCAACAGCAAATATCGATTATTCAGACTTACCAGTTTGGACAACACCAGCAGGCGCAATAAGTGGCGGTCCTTTCTATCAAGAAGAAGTAATAAGTGTAACTGTTGTGGCAACAGGAGCTGGTCTATTAACATATGCTTTAATTAGTGGTACATTACCTACTGGTACTACATTAGATGCAAATACAGGTGTTATTAGTGGAACAGTAGGAACACATGCTGATGAAACTACATATAATTTTACTATTGAGGTAACAGATACTCAAAATCAATCAGTAAGCAGAGCATTTAGTATTTTAATTGAAGTTGCATTCCCAGTAAGTAATTCACTTAGAATGAATTCACAAATAAGTCCATACTATATGACTAGGGATTTTCAAGCAGGAGGCGATCCAGAGAATTGGACTATTAGTTGTTGGATTAAACGTGGAGGCGATGGTATAGGTTCTAACGAAACTATATGGGGTTCTAATAAAATTGGTAGTGAAACCAGTGATTGGGTACGACTAGGGTTTGATGATAATAATAGATTAAAATTCCATGTTAAAATTAATGGTGGACTTAATACAGATATGGTAACTTCTAGATTTTTTAGAGATACTTCTGCATGGTATCATATAGTTGTACATTGGAATACTCCTGTAGGCGTTATTCAAGCTGATAGAGTAAGGATATATGTAAATGGTTCTCAAATTACATCTTATGTTACGGAACAATATCCAAGTTCTGAAACTGAATGGTCTAGTATGGATCTTTCAGAAGGTCGATTTTATATTGGTGATTTGCCCAACACAGGCGATAACTGGGATACATTGAGCGGTTATATGTCAGAACTTAATTATGTATCTGGTCAATCTTTGACTCATACTAGTTTTGGAAGAACAGACAATGATACTAACCAATGGCTAGCAAAAAAATATTCAGGAGCATTTGGTACTCTTGGATTTTATTTAGATTTTAAATTACCTGAAACGTCTAACACTTTTGTAGATAGTTCTACAAGTGCTTCTAATGTTCATTCGTTTGTAACAACCTCTACACTAGCAATTGATTATCTAGTAGTTGGTGGCGGAGGTGGAGGCGGAGCTAATCGCGGAGGCGGTGGTGGAGGCGGTGGTGTTTATACCGGAAGCACATCTCTTTCTGCAGGAACCCATGCAATAACTATTGGTAAAGGTGGTGATGGTCGACCATATGGAGCGGTACAAGGTATTGGCGAAACAGGCGGAACTACGCAATTTAGTAGTATTCAATCAGCAGGCGGCGGAGGCGGTGGTTCTGATTATGGTAATCCTTCTAATTCACCGGGAGCTCCTGGTGCATCTCCTGGTGGTTCTGGAGGAGGCGGTGGTTGTCGAGAAAATCAACAAGTACAGAGTGGCGGCGCCGGTGCAGGAAACGGTGCTGGTGCTGGAGGAGCAAGTAATGCTTCCCAAAACTATTCTGGTGCAGGCGGCGGTGCTAGTGGTACTGGTTCGGCTGGTTCCGGTGCTGGTGGATATCCGGCTCCAAGAAATGGAGGACCAGGTGTAAATAATGATTATCGAACTGGCAGTAATATAGGCTATGGTGGCGGTGGTGGCTCTGGTAATAATGGTTATTCCATGTGTGGAGGAACCCATGGTGGCGGCCACGGCGGAAATGCAGATGGATGGTTTCCTCCCGGGCATGGATTTCCAGGAACTGGTGGCGGAGGAGGTGGTGGTGCCGGCGATACAGGCAATGGAGGCTCAGGTGTTGTTGTTATTAGATACGTAGCAGGTTCGCCACAAGCAACGGGTGGAATAATAACAAGTCATGGTGGTTATCAGGTTCATACATTTACCTATGGTAGAGGTACACATAGATATCCTACGGCAAATGGTAACGTACATCATAATGCTGGAGTATCTAAATTTAATACAACTTCAATAATGTTTGATGAGAGTAATAATGGTGATTATATTTCATTTCCGAGATCAGTTGAATGGGATACAAGAGCAGAAGATTTTACTATAGAAACTTGGGTTAAATTCGACCCTACGGCCGGCGACCAGATAATTGCAACCACTACTACCTCTAATCAAGAGAATGTACAACGGTTTGTACGTAATACCAACGGTACGATGGGATGGGACAATTATCGAGCTGAAGGTGATGGCGGCGGTCAAAGTTATAGTTACAGTTTAATTACAGCTGCTACTATAGCAGATGCTAATTGGCATCATGTTGCTGTTGTAAGAGACAGTGATACAATGCGATTTTATATAGACGGTGTAGCAGATGCCAACACAACAAGCATAGGTACCGCAGAACTTTTTTCACATCAACAGGACCTAGTAATAGGAAGATATAGAGCTAGTGAACCTGTTTGGCTAGATGGTTATTTAGATGAATTTAGATGGTCTAATGTTTGTCGTTATCCTGACGGTACTACTTTTTCTGTACCTACTACTACATTTACAGAAGATGATAATACACTTCTTTTAATCCATTCCAATTTTGAAGGAGGAATTGGTAAAGATGGTTCTGGTAATAGTAATAATCTTGCTACAACCGGTATAGTATTACATGATCAAGTTGAAGATTCGCCTACTAATAATTGGGCAATAATGAATAAACTTACAGCCCTTGCTGATAATTCAGGAGGTACTGTTCCTTTACGGCATGCTGGGTTAGGCTCAGAAATTTGGGGCGGATGGGCAAGAATTGATACCACACTTCATGCTCCTAAATCAGGTAAATGGTATGCAGAATGGCATATTGGGCCGCAATATAGTACTGGCCAGCCATACCATACTTCATATGGTGTATTAACTTCTAGAGCTACTACACCAGGAAATGTTTCTTGGTGTTCTGTTTGTTGGTATAGCAATGAAATATCTAGTTCTACTGATGGTTCCAATTCTACTATTGCTTCGGCACCTAATTTGGCATTTGGTGATATTATAGGTGTTGCATTAGATGAAGACAATAGTGAAGTACGTTTTTATCATAATGGAGTAGAAATAAGTGGGTCACCTTTTCCATTACCAGATACATATTTAACATATGGTTTTGGTTCGCGATCATATGATAAACAAAGATTTATATGTAATTTTGGTCAAGATGCTACATTTGTAGGATATAAATCACCAGGAACAGTATATGCAGATGCTAACGGATTGGGAGAATTTCATTATCAACCACCGACTGGAGCATTGGCACTTTGTACAGCAAACTTACCTGCTGTAACAATAGTACCACAAGAACATTTTAAACCAATAATTTATACTGGTACAGGAACAACACACAATGTTACTGGTGTAGGATTTAAACCAGATTTTACATGGTTAAGAAATTATTCAGCTGGTAGTGGAGGCATGTGGTTAGATTCTATAAGAGGTGTAGATAAATTTTTACAAACATCTAATAACAATTCTCAAGCAGATGATTCGGCTGGTTCAAATTTTGTAAGTTGGGATAGTGATGGATTTACTGTTGCAAATGCAGGAAATTTAGCAAATACAACTGGTGAAAATTATATTTCATATAACTGGTTAGCAGGCGGTGCGACACCGACTCAAACATATGTTGTTACTGTCGCCGGTTCTCAAGATTATTATATTGATGGATTTGCTACTGCTAAACCAGTATTAGATTTACAAGAAGGCGGTACATATATATTTGATGAATCAGATAGTACTAACAGTTCTCATCTGTTTGCTTTTTCAACTACAGCAGATGGTACATTTGGCGGTGGTGCCGAATATATAACAGGCGTAACTCATACAGGAACACCAGGACAAGCAGGAGCAAAGACTACAATTACTGTGGCAGCAAGTGCTCCACAACTATATTATTATTGTAAATGGCATGGATCTATGGGTGGTACTGCAAATACAACTGTAGGTGGTTCAAGTAATTTCCAAGGAACAACATCTAGTATAGTAAGTGCAAATCAGACTGCTGGATTTTCCATTGTTAGATTTACAGGAGGCGGAGCTCAAACTACAATAGGCCATGGATTAAGCCAAGCACCTGATTTAATAATTTTAAAGAGATATAATTCGAGTGGTAATTTTAATGTTGGTAATAATGCTGGCGGTGTATCGGGTACAAATACAGCCGATGAACAGGAATTTGCACCTAACTCAACTTACTTGACTCTTAACAGTATGGAGCCAAGTGCTGATGGTTCAACAGGTTGGGCAGACACTAATCCAACATCTACTGTATTTACAATAGGAACAGACGGTGAATGGAGTGGATCAGGTGATGATTTTATAGTATATTGTTTTCATCGTGTAGAAGGTTTAACAGAATTAGGTAGGTATAGAGGTAATGGAAATGCAGATGGCGAACATATATATACTGGATTTTATCCTTCATACGTTATGATAAAAAGATTTGATTCTGGTGATCATACATTGTTAACTGATAATCTTAGAGCAGGAAATACATATAACCATGCTGGTAATCATGACTTTTTTAACGTAGATTCAACTGATACCTCTGGTAGAAGAATAGAATTATTAGCAAATGGTTTTAAAATTACAGAAACAGATGTAGATTCAAATACAGAAAATGGCCAATATTTTTATTGGGCAATAGGAAGTCAACCATTTAAATATGGTAACGCGAGATAATATATGAGTACATTAAAATTAGATTATTTAGAAGCAGGACACGGAACAGATATTACTATTAATACTGGTACTACCCTTATTGGTACTACAACACAGTTTAAAATAACAGGCGGTACTGCTGGTCAAGCATTAATAACAGATGGTTCTGGCGGCTTAACTTTTGCTCAAGTAGATGCCTTACCAGCACAATCTACTCAAGGGGGTAAATTTTTAACAACTGATGGTTCGGCGGCAAGTTGGGCAACTGTAGATGCATTACCTACACAAACAGGACAAGCAGGAGAATTTTTATCAACAGATGGAACATCTGCGGATTGGATATCTGATGCTGGGCAAATTGAAACACCTGGCAATTATTATAAAAATTACAATGAAATTACTGTCGCAACAACTACTACAGTTCCAACAACAGAAAATGGTATTGTTTTTGGTCCTATTAATTCTACAGCAGAATGGACAATTAACGGCACACTAGTAATATTATGAATGAATAAATATATAAGAGAACTATATTATGGCAAGTAAACTTTTAGTAAATGAACTTCAGGCTGCAACAGGTAGTGAAATAACTATTGCAGCTGGTACATCTCTTACGGGTGGTACTAATGTATTTAAAATAACTGGTGGCACATCAGGCCAATCCTTGATAACAGATGGCGCTGGTAACATATCATTTGGTGCGGCAATACCTTCTGTTACAGGACAATCAGGTAAGTTTTTAACAACAGACGGAACAGTTACATCATGGGATACAGTTGATGCATTGCCTAGTCAAACAGGACAAACAGGTGAATTTTTACAAACAGATGGTACAACTGCAACATGGGAAGCAGTAGATGCATTACCTACTCAAACAGGACAAGTAGGAGAATTTTTACAAACAGACGGCACAACTGCAACATGGGAACCTGTAGTAACAAATCCATATGATACAGCAACAACATCAACTGGTTATTTCGATCTTCCATCAGGAACAACAGCACAACGGCCAGGAAGTCCAGCAGTAGGTAATATACGTTGGAATACAACAGACGAAGCACTAGAACATTATGGTGGCACAACTCCTGGTTGGTCTCAATGGGCAGGTGCGGCACCGATTATTAGTGGTATTACACCAACAATGTCAATTGCATCTGGTACAGCTATTACTGTTGCAGGTATTAATTTTGCAGCAGGTAGCCTTATTAAATTAATAGGAAATGATGGAACTATTTATAATGCACTTTCAACTACTTTTGTTAGTGGTACAGAAGTACAATTTACAACACCCAATCTTCCGGCAGCAAATGAACCGTATGATGTTAAATTGACATTACCTAACGGGGGAACTTATACATTAGAAGATGCACTAGATGCAGGTGGAGTGCCAGCATGGACAACTGCCGCTGGTAATTTAGGTACGTTACATATAACGGCAACAGGAACACATTTTACACTTGCGGCAACTGATCCAGATAGCCAAACAGTTACATTTAGTATGGATACAGCCAATACAGCAATTCTTACTAGTGCTGGGTTATCTCTTAATGCAACAACTGGTGTAATTTCAGGTGATGCCACAGATGTTAGTAATTCAACAACATATGCATTTGATGTAACTGCAACTGATAGCACTGGAATTAATTCAACAACTAGATCTTTTAATATTATTATTGACGATCCAGCAGGAAATCAGGAATATGTATCTTCTGGTAATTATACATGGACTGTACCAGACGCTGTCTTACTGGTTCATATAGTTTGTGTGGGAGGAGGTGGTGGTAGTGGTTCTAGTAACTCTGGACAGGCCGGCGGCGGTGGAGCTTTGGTTTATAGGAATAGTATTACTGTTGTTCCGGGTCAGACAGCTGCAATTGTCGTAGGTGTCGCCGGAGATACCGCGCAGGCGGGCGAAACTAGTGGCGGAGATGGTGGTAATTCTACGTTTACATATGATAGTGGCGCCGGCCCGATTACCACAATCGGCGGTGGAGGCGGAGGTGGTCCTTACCAAGATGGCAACCCCGGCGGCCCCGGCGGAACGAAGCAAGGTACTCATGATGGGGGCGGTAATGGTGGCCAAGGTGGTCAAGATTCCGCTAACCGAGGTGGCCCAGGTGGTGGTGGTGCTGGCGGATACTCAGGTAATGGCGGTGCTGGTGCTACTACAACCGACCCCGGTACGGCAACTGGCGGAAATAGTGGATCCGGCGGTGGTGGTGGTGGTGGTGGTAAAGGTGGCCAAACTGAATGCGGTGGTGGTGGTGGAGGCGGTGTAGGAATCTATGGCGCAGGATCGAGTGGAGGCGGTGGTACAGGACAGGGTGCTAACACAACTCATGGTGGTGGTGGCACAGGCGGTTCGGGTGGTGTCAATGGAGGCAGTGGCGAAAACACCGGTGGAACATCGAACAATCCCAACGGTGGAACAGGTGGTGGCTATGGTGGAGGCCAGGGCGGAACACAAAGTTCTGGAGTAGGTGGAACTGCCGCCGGCGGTGCTGTAAGAATTATTTGGGGACCTAGTCGTAACTTTCCTTCTAATGCACCTCTAATATAAATTAGGTAGTAACATATCTTGACAATTCTTTATATATTATGTACAATTAATATATGAATATAATTAATGCATATCCCACACCTATAGGAACCTTTGAAATAGAGGATTGTGAATCTTTAAACAAAGGATTAACTGAGTTCATATATAATATTAAAGCTGTAGAAAAAGGTAGCAATTATCAACATTCTATGGCAGGTCCTCAAGGTTATCATACTAAAGAGGATTTATTATCGCGTGATAATCCTTTTATAATAGAATTTCGTGAAAAAATTAGTGAAAAAATAATAGAGTATTACTCTACCATTACAGATAATTCTATAGGTCCTAATACTAAAATGGCATCATGGGGTATGATTTATGGCCCCGGAGATTATTCAACGCCTCATACCCATCCTTTAGCAGATATAGCTACGGTTTATTATTGTAAAGTGCCAGAAGGTTTATTAGAAGAATGGGAAAAATCTAAGCCGGGGGCATTTCATTATATAGACCCTAGACCAGCTTCTCGATGGGATACAAATTTTGCAACTAATTCTGTAGAATCTGTTCCTGCTAAAGAAGGTACCGGAGCAATCCATCCTGGATGGTTAGAACATTATGTAACACCTCATTATTTAAAAGATGACCGTATTTCCATAGCAACTAATATTTTTATAGATCATGGTACATTTTTCAAATAAGATATTCTAAAGTCTAATAGTTGATAAATATTCTATATATAGTAGTCCATTATATAGGATATAATTATGCCAACAAGTAAACTTTTAGTAAACGAATTAGAACCAAATAGTGGTACAACTATTTCTTTAACTCCTGTAGATGGAATTATTGGTTCAATGGGTGGATATAGAAATACTGCATCTATTATAGCACATACAACAACAACAATTCCAACAGGAGAAAATGCTATTGTTGTAGGACCCATTAGTGTTGCAACTGGTATAGATTGGTCTATCAATGGAACTTTAAAGGTATTATAAAATGAGTAGAATTAAAGTAAATGAAATAAGCACACTAACTGGAACAGATATAACAATTGAAACCGGTAAAACCATTACTGGTACTGCTTCCCAGTTTAAAATAACTGGCGGTACAGCAGGACAAGTTATAACAACAGATGGAGCAGGTGGATTAAGTTTTGCCGCATCTGGAGGTTTACCTACTCAAACAGGAAATACTGGTAAGTTTTTAACAACTGATGGTACTAGTTCGAGTTGGGCCGCAGTAGATGCATTGCCAAGTCAAACAGGACAAGCAGGTGAATTTTTACAAACAGACGGCACAACTGCAACATGGGAACCATCAGGCGGCGGATATGATACAGCATCAACATCAACTGGATATTTTGATTTACCTGCAGGTACAACAGCACAACGGCCAGGAAGTCCAGCAACTGGTAATGTTCGTGTTAATACAGAAACTAATAGTTTAGAGCATTATTATGATGGTGGATGGGTTGGATTTGCTGGAGTTAATCCTACTGTTAGTTCTATTGTTCCAACAACAGCGGCAGAAGCAGGTATAACAATTACAGTTAATGGAACAAATTTTTATTCTGGTGCTACTATACAATTAATTGGTACGAATTCCGGAGTTCTTACACCAGGTTCGGTTTCGTGGGTAAGTGCAACACAAATGACATTTACAACACCAGCAACAATGACCGTAGCAAATGAACCATATGATGTTAAGGTAACTAATCCAAGCGGAGCAAGTACAACATTAAACGATGCACTAGATGCAGGCGGCACACCTACATGGACAACGGCAGCAGGTAGTTTAGGTATTATACAAATGGCAGAAGCTGGACCACATGCTACTATTGTAGCAACTGATCCAGATGGAACTGCTATTACATATACTGAAACAACAAGTGTTCTTACAGGTGCTGGCCTTACATTAGGTGCAAGTACTGGTGTTATTACAGGTGATCCAACAGATGTTGGTTCAGTAACAACATATAATTTTGATGTAGATGCATCAGATGGTATTCAAGCATCAAATAGATCATTTAATATAACTGTTGTCACTGCTTATGATGGTTCTAGTGAAGCGTTAGCAGGAACTATGGATCAATTAGAAGCAGAAAGTTATGCAAACCTAGCAGAAGGTGCATACGGAAATAGATGGATTAAATATTCTGGAATTCACGGAGGCAATGCTTTTCAAACTACATGTGTAAGACACGATAATAAATTATTTGCATTAGCGGCTGTTTTTAGAAAGGATCCAGAGCTTGACCCATTTACAGGTAAAAAAGCATGGAGATGGTTTTATGGTCCAGGAAGTGGAAGTCTTACAGGTACATCTACTTACGACACCGGAAATTATTTTGAAACAGACGGCACAAATGCTCCTGTACAAAATCCAAATACTTATATAGGATGGCATAACGCAACTTCTGCAAATGCAGAAGGTTGGGATGTAAAAACTCCTATGTGGGATGTTCCTACAAATCAAATGAGAGCTTTAGCACGAGGAAATGATTTAGGATTACCGGCCACATGGAATAACAGATGTATTCAGACATGGTCTACTTGGGCACAAAATAAATCATTGGCGCAACTTTTTGCAGATCACGGTTTATTTGGAGACCCCGCACACAGTATGGGCAATGGCGCTAGACAAGTTGGATCACCCGCATGGAGTGGTGATACAGGTTACATGGATGCTTTCTATATTGCTTGTACAGATACTGAAGAAAATACTTCAACTTCGGCAGACTTTGCTATGTGGGCGTTCGCAGGCGCTGGTAATGCGTCCGGATTTACTAGTGGTTCGTGGCCAACTGGTGGTTTTGCTGGCGGTGTAATGAGATCAGCATGGAATTTAACCACTGGTTATCCTGAGGATAATTGGCAAGCTTCTACTGGAACTGCTATTGGCACTAATGCTTGTATGATGCTTCAGAAGCAACCGTTGGCAATCGGTGGCGCACAAGTTTGCGGAGCCGGACCAGTAAGTTGGTGGGTTAGAGGTAACCAAGTTTAATGGAAATAAATGAGCATACATGAGCAAAATTCTAGTAAACGAAATAGGAACATGGACAGGCACTGAGATTGCATTAGTATCAGGACGAACTCTTACTGGCTCTGTTTCACAATTTAAAATTACAGGTGGTACTGCTGGCCAAGCATTAATAACAGACGGTTCGGGTGGATTAACTTTTGGAGCCGCTGGTAGTTCCTTTCCAACACAAACAGGACAAACAGGTAAATTTTTACAAACCGATGGCACTGATGTGAGTTGGGCCGCAGTAGATGCATTACCAAGTCAAACGGGGCAAGTAGGCGAATATTTACAAACAGATGGTACAACAGCAACATGGGAACCAGTTACAGGTGGTGCGGCATATGATGCGGCCTCTACATCAACTGGTTATTTTGATGTGCCAGCAGGTACAACAGCACAACGGCCAGGAAGTCCAGCAACTGGTAACATGCGTTGGAATACAACAGATGAAGCACTAGAACACTATAGTGGTTCAGCTGGTGGTTGGGTGCAATGGGCAGGCGCGGCACCAACTATTACTAGTATCTCCCCAACAACGGCACCAACTACAGGTACATCTGTTACTGTTACTGGTATTAACTTTCAAGCAGGTAGCCTTATTAAATTAATAGGAAATGATGCAACTGTTTATAATGCAGCTTCTACATCATATGTTAGTACTACTGAAGTTACGTTTACAACACCGGTACTTCCAGTAGCAAATGAACCATATGATGTTAAATTGGTATTGCCAGCTGGTGGATTTTTTGTATTTCCAGATGCACTAGATGCAGGCGGAACACCTACATGGACAACTGCCGCTGGTAGTTTAGGCGAAATAAGTCATGCCGCAACAGGTACACATTTTACATTAGTAGCAGTTGATCCTGATGGATTAGCAGTTACATATAGTGCCGATACAGCGAATACAACAATTCTTACAAATGCTGGATTAACTCTTAATTCAACAACTGGAGCAATTACAGGTGATCCAACCGATGTATCAACAACCACAGTATATAGTTTTGATGCAATTGCAACAGACTCGGGTAGTAATACAACAACTAGATCTTTTAGTATTACTGTCAGTAATTTCTTTGCTGGTGCTAGTGGCGGTACAATAACAACTTATAATTCGGGTGGTGTAAATTATAAAGTACATACATTTCTTAGTGGTGCTACATTTTCCGCAGGTGATGTTGGTGGTAAAGCCGACATCCTTGTTGTCGCTGGTGGTGGAGGTGGCGGAGGCGATAATGGAGGCGCAGGTGGCGCAGGTGGAATGATAGCATATACCAATTGGACTATTGCTGGAGGCACTAATCCAGCAGATAATTATACAGTAACTATAGGCGGTGGAGGTAGTGGAACATCTGGATATCATAGTAATGATAATGCCGGAGGCCAAGATACTGTATTTGGTGTAGGTAGATCGGAATGGAACGGTACAGCAGGCTACATGTTAACAGCAAAAGGCGGTGGTAGAGGTGCTACTGGTGATTCTGGTGGTGCGGCAAATGGTTACGGTGGCGGTGGTAGTCATGGCCAGGATCCTACAGTAGGATATACAGATGGAGCCAACACTATTCAATGTTATTCAGGTGGATATTCAACTGGTAACAATGGTGGCGGTGGCGGTGGAGGTGCTAGTGAAGTCGGAGCAGATGCGACTGATTCTTGTGGTGGTGCAGGTGGCGATGGTCTAGAAAATAATTTTCGAACTGGTTCTAATGTATTTTATGCTGGTGGAGGAGGAGGGGGCGAACCTCAAAATTCCAATGGTTGCCAAGCTGTTGGCGGTGCTGGCGGTGGAGGTGCTGGTTGGTCGACAGGTACTGCAAATACTGGTGGCGGAGGTGGAGGCGGTCGACAAGCCTCTACAAATGGTCAAGCAGGCGGTACAGGCATAGTAGTTATAAGGTATATTATATCATGAGCATATTAAGAGTTAACAGTTTAGACACCAGAACAGGGACAGATATTTCTATTATTACCGGTAAAACTATTACTGGTACTGCTTCCCAATTTAAAATTACTGGAGGTACAGCAGGCCAGGCAATTTTAACAGATGGCGCAGGCAATTTGTCATTTGGTGCTGTTGATGCTCTACCAAGTCAATCAGGACAAACAGGTAAGTTTCTAAAAACAGACGGATCTACGGCGAGTTGGGATACAGTTGCTCAGTTTTCACTTCCAGCACAAACAGGAAATGAAAATAAATTTTTAACAACAGACGGCACAACAGAAGAATGGGGACCAAATACAGGTAAAGGTTATAACAATTGGAATAATGTTACTGCAAGTATTACAACTACAGTACCAGCAGACGAAAATGCAGTTGTTTTTGGACCTATTACAGTAACATCACCAGCAGTATGGACAGTAAACGGTCCAGGAATTTTAAGGGTACTATAATATGCCAGGCACACTTCTTGTAAACAAAATAGGGGCAGCGACAGGAACAGAAATTTCCGTTGAAACTAGTCATAGTATGACATTTGCTACAACACAGTTTAAGATCACTGGTGGCACAGCAGGACAAGCATTAATAACTGATGGTGCAGGTAATTTAACGTTTGGTGCAGTTGATGCTCTACCAACCCAATCAGGACAAACTGGTAAATTTTTAACAACTGATGGTACTAATTCGAGTTGGGCTACAGTAGATGCATTACCTACACAAACAGGACAAGCAGGAGAATTTTTACAAACAGATGGTACAACTGCAACATGGGAAGCAGTTACGCCTCCTACAGCAACAGCAGTATCTGATCAAGCCAATACATCAACTGGTTATTTTGATATACCTGCAGGTACTACAACACAGAGGCCAGGAACTCCAGCAACTGGTAATTTTCGTATTAATACAGAAATTGGCCAATTAGAACATTATATTGATAATACATGGGTAGGATTTGGCGCATCAGTACCAATTATTTCAGGAATAAGTCCATCAACAGCAGGAGAAACAGGTACATCTATTACTATAACTGGTACAAATTTCCAAGCTGGTGCAGTAGTAAAATTAATAGGTACAAATGGAGTATCGGTTAATGCCGCATCAACAACAGTAAATTCTGTGACAGAAATAGTATTTACAACACCTGTACTTTTAGTAGCAAATGAACCATATGATGTTAAAGTTACAAATACAAATGGTGGAACTGCGATATTAGATAATGTATTAGATGCAGGCGGGTCGCCTTCATGGACAACTGCCGCAGGTAGTTTGGGTAGTATAAGTGATGCCGCGACTGGAACACATTTTACACTTGTAGCAACAGATCCAGATGGAACTGCTGTTACATTTACAGAAACAACGAGCGTTCTTACTACAGCAGGATTGGCTCTTAATTCAACAACTGGAGCAATTACAGGTGACCCCACTAATCAAACTGCAGGAAATCCAACAACTTATGCATTTGATGTTGATGCATCAGATGGCGTAAACACAACGTCAAGATCTTTTAGTATTATAGTTGCTAACCAATCATTTGGTAATGCTATAGGTGGAACAGAATCATTTGTTACAATAAGTTCAGTAACTTATAAATTACATACATTTACAACTAATGGTACATTTAATGCAGGCACCGGTGGAGACGCAGATATATTATTAGTAGGTGGTGGTGGTGCTGGTGGCGGAAGCCATGGTGATAATGATACAGGTAAAGGCGGTGGTGGTGCCGGCGGCCTGTTATTTAAAACAGGACATACAGTGACTGCCAGTAGTGGTAATTCTATTGTTATAGGTAATGGTGGTCTAGGACTTACACAAGGAAATAATGCTGGTGGTATGACTGGTAACCAAGGAAGTCCAACATCAGGTTTTGGTGTTACTGCTAACGGTGGTGGAGGTGGCGGTCGTTCTGATAGTACTGGTAATCAGCAAAATGGTGCTACTAATCAAGGAGCCGATGGCGGATCGGGAGGTGGAGGTGGTTCTCGAAGTAGTGGAGATAGTAATTATAGTGGCGGCGGTAGTACTCAAAGTGATACGGGTGGTTTTACTGGTTATGGAGGCAATGGTGGCGGCGCCGCTAATGGCAATTATTCAGGTGGCGGAGGCGGCGGTGCAGGTGGTGCTGGCTCGCCATATCAAGGTGGCACAGCCCCCAACACAAATGCAGGACCAGGCGGCCTTGGCAAAGACTACAGTGGTTATTTTGGAGCACTTGTAGGAGAAAACGGCTGGTTTGCAAGTGGTGGAGGTGGTGGTACTTATAGGCATGATACCGCTGAATACCAAGCTCCAGGTCATCCTGGTGGTGGAGGTATGGGAGTATTCGCGCAAGAAATGACCCAAGGCGGTGCTAATAATACAACTGGTGTTCATGGTGATGCTAATACTGGAGGCGGAGGAGGAGGTTCAAGTGAAGATGCCAATAATGATCCTAATGAAGGTTCAATGAGTGGTGATGGCGGCTCGGGTGTTGTAATAATAAGATACCAATGGTATCTTTGATATGGATGAATAGGTAATAATATATGAGTAAGATTCTAGTAAATGAAATAGGTTCAGCAGACGCTACTAATACAGTTACTATAGCGGCTCCAGATAAACTGATGGCCGAATTGGCTGTTACCCCTGGTTCAATTTTACATGAATTATGGGTTGATTCAACAACAGGGCATTTAATGTGGCGTCAAGGAAATTCAGAAATTACTCCGTCTATTAGTACTTCCTATGAATGGTGGTTAGGAGGATCTGAAACTATTTCGATTGATCAAACAACTGGTAATTTATCATTAACCGGTATAGCAGATCCATATTCAGTTCCTGAAATAGATTTAAATTTAGTTGTTGGAGGATTAGCATCTCCTACTGTTGTAACAACATCTTCAAGTACAGATACTAGATTGTTTATTGCTGAACAAGCAGGCTTAATTAAAATATACAAAGACGGTGCTATTTTAGGTACTCCGTTTTTAGATTTAACAGCAAGTGTTCTTGCGTTAACACCAGGATATGATGAACGTGGCTTATTAGGTATGGCATTTCATCCAAACTATTCTTCAAACGGTGAATTTTTTGTGTATTATTCCAAAGCCAAATCAGGTGCAGGAATTGATCATGAATCAATTGTAGCAAAATACACAGTAAGTGGTAGTCCAGATGTTTCTGGTACAACAGAAGAAATTATATTCCAATTTGATCAACCCGCAAATAATCATAATGGAGGTTGTCTTGCATTTGGTAATGATGGATATTTATATATTGCTACAGGTGATGGCGGTGGACAAAACGATCCCAATGATTTAGCACAAGACAGAACAAATTATTATGGAAAAATATTAAGAATAAATGTAGATAGTGGATCTCCTTATTCAATACCTGCTGATAATCCTTATATAGGACATGGAACATACAAAGAAGAAATTTATGCATATGGTTTTAGAAATCCATATAGAATGAGTTTTGATGCATCAACTGGAAAATTATGGACAGCTGATGTTGGGCAAGGCACATATGAAGAAATAGATATAGTCACAAACAATGGTAACTATGGTTGGAGTGTTAAAGAAGGAAATAGTATATTTGACAATGCTCAAGCAATTACTATAGCGGCGGCACTAGGAATAGATATTAATGTATTTCTAAACAGTCTTGTTAGTCCGGTTGCAGAATATGATCACACTGTAGGTTTATCTGTAATTGGTGGTCATGTTTATAGAGGAAGTACTTGTGTGGATTTGAAAGGCAAATATGTATTTGGTGATTGGGCAAAAGATTGGAGTTCATCTTCAGGAGTAATATATTACTTAGAAGAACCAACTCCTGGTAACTATGTTATAAAAACTTTAAAAAGTTTAACAGAAAGCGTAGTAGGATTTGGAGAAGATAACTTGAAAGAATTATATGTGATAACCAAAGTAGGTTATAACCATAATGCTAACACAACCGGTAAAATATACAAATTTACAGGACAGCGAATAGCTTAACAGTATTAAACTATATGATAAATAGTTTAGGAGAACAAAATGGCAACAGTTGATTTAGGAAGTATTAAGTTCAATTGGAGAAACAATTGGACAATCAGTACAGCATATGCTGTTGATGATGTTGTATTCAATAATCCAGATTCATATGTGTGTATTACAGCACATACTAGTCATGCATCAGATGCTTCTTTAGTAACATCAGATTCTGCATATTGGAATAAAATGACAGCAGGTAGTACTACTGTATTGCCAGATCAAACAGGACAAGCAGGTGAATTTTTACAAACAGACGGCACCTCGACAACTTGGGAAGCAGTTGATGCATTGCCTACACAAACAGGACAAGCAGGAGAATATTTACAAACAGATGGTACAACTGCAACTTGGGAAGCAGTTGATGCATTGCCTACACAAACAGGACAAGCAGGAGAATATTTACAAACAGATGGTACAACTGCAACTTGGGAACCATATGGTTCCACTGATGTAAGTGGCCTCCAAAATGATATTGCTGTTTTAGCATTACATGTAACCACACATCACTCGTCGACGGCATTAAACCTACCCAATACATTTATAGATCAATATCAAAATGACTCAGGTATTGATACTACAAGTACTGCTATGTATACCGCAGGTAGCCATGTGGTAACAGGAAATCCAGGTGCAGGCTTGGTCGGCTATGCCAATGACCCAGATACAATATTACTCGTGCATGGGGATGGTATAAATAATCAATCCGGAACCGGCGCCCCTGGTCTTGCAGATTCAAGTTCAAATGCCGCTGTGCTGACAGGTATTAATTTGAGCTTATCTTCCTCTAGCGTGGATAGAGCGCCAATAGGTGGTACGGCATTATATGTACCCGGTAACACTAGTACCTTCGTCGTACCAGGCATAGCAGTGATGGACACCGAAGATGACTTTACAATAGAATTTTGGGTTAGAACTACTGGATTAACTGATACTCCTGTATTTGACTTTAATACCCAGACCAATATTGACCAAGACGACATGCATTTTGAGATGTCCTTTGCAGAAGGCGGCGTTGCAGAAATGTCATTTGAACTGGGTGGCGGCGTAAGCTACGG
>Ga0310123_10001393_pt1 | contig 20153 bp, 15 predicted proteins | sample CB6_AW_1057_MG_FD_203505 | JGI IMG/M metagenome (GOLD analysis project Ga0310123, IMG submission 203505) | Marine microbial communities from Western Arctic Ocean, Canada - CB6_AW_1057 | ecosystem: Environmental > Aquatic > Marine > Oceanic | place: Canada: Western Arctic Ocean | collected... | reverse complement strand
GATCGGGCAGAACGGTCTCTCGATCTCCGGCGGCGTGGGAATGAGTTCCGGCAGATAGCCGGCGTGCGACAGCCCGCCACACCCGCCGCGAGGTCGGCTTTAATGAAGGAGCGACGGGATAATTCGTTCATTATTTTCTCCTTGACGCGGAATTCAGCTGTCCCGCATGGGGGATTGGCAGGAAAGTCCTGCTAAGTCCGAATGTTCTGTTCGTCAATCGGTTGCGGTGTCCGCAATTGCACTGCCATATGACGTCGCTTGCCCATGCCCCTACCCGTTCGACTTGCCAGGGCGGGTTGCCCCTGCCATAATGGACCAACCGTCTGTCTCCGGTCCCCCCATCCAACCCGATATCCGTCCCCATTCGATGTGGTCTGATTCTTCCTGCCTGCGGATTCAATTCCTCGCTATTCCGCCTGCTGGAAGCGATCGCGCAACGCCCAGAGGCCGAGGCCGGGGTTGTTGATGAAGTAGACTTCTTCACCGTCCGGCAAGGGATTGAATCCGTCCGTCATCTTGTCCGGTCCATACAGCGCCATCATTTCGTCGAGTTCACCGGCTTCAAAGCCGACGGACCGGATCTCCTCTGCGGTCACCGCGGGGCCGGGACAGTAGGTGATTGTGAAGTGACCGTCGCTGCTGCTGTGGATCAAATGGGACGGGGCGCTGAGGTTTGCCCGCAGATCGGCATTGTTGCGAACCAGCTCCAGCGTCCGCTCGGTGCCTCGATAGCCGTACTTGCGGATGAGCTGATCGATCTCCGGATCCTCACCGAATTTGCGCAGCCCGGGCGCCAGAATGATCAAATCGCCACCCTCGGCGATAGCCATTCGTGTTCGGTAGACCGATTTATTGCCGATCCAGGTGGTCTTAAACTCCGCCGCTTCGAGGTAGACAATCACTTTGTTCAACGGCTTGTCGAACAGGGTGACGTTGACCTGTTGACTCAGGCGCGCCCCGGCCTCGAAGGTCGCATCGTCGTTGCCGACGTACAGCCCGCGCATGTGCATCTGGCCGCCCGTATCGCTCTTCTCCATGACCGTCAACGTGTAGTATATCGGCAGCTCACCGAGAAAGTTGTGATAGCCGTAATTCATAACCCGGCGTGGTGGTGTATCGATCTGCCCGATGAGCCGATCGACGCCGTATACCGAGGCGAGGTAATGGGAGCGGCTGATCATTCCCGAGCCGCCGACACCGACGAGAATGTTCTTCGTGTAATTCGCCAGGCCCGCGATTTCATGGGGTACGACTTGGCCAATCGACATGATCAGATCGTAGCCGCCCTCGACCAGGGCCTGGTTGACTTCGACATCGATCGCGTAATCGAGCTTGCCGCCGGACCACGCCGCGACGAGTTCGCCGGGGACCTCGCCCAGCTTGATGACCGCGTGCCGCCAATCATGAACGAGAAAACGGTCTCGGGGAATCGTGCCACCGAACATGCTGTCGATCTCAGCATCGGTCATCGGCGTGTGCGTACCGATGCCCGGCATGACGTCCACGTGGGCACTGTCCTTGAGAAGGTCGTAGTAAATGTTAGCCAGTTCGCCGGCATTCGAATGAACCCGCGTAATGTCGGGCGGGACCAGCAGCACGCGCTTCGGCGCGATCGGGATATCCGACAGTGCCGCGGCCACAAGGCTGCGTTTTTCTTCGCTTGTTATTATCCGTGTAGGATCACCTTCAGCTATAATCGGCGGCATAAGACGTCTCCCGTTGGCGGATTGGAATGGGGGAAGCATGGAAGAATGGAATGGTTACATGATGGCGGTCAGCAAGTCGCCGAAGCGAGACCCCCTATTCCACCGTTCCGGCAACGGCCATCATTCCAGTATTCCACCCTTTCATTACTTCCATGCCTCATTGTGTAATAGCATACGACAGAATATTGACACCGATAGCCAGCGCATCTTTCGATGCAAGGCCGTTGCAATACGGGCACTGGGCCAATTCCCAGCCGCAGGCCAGGCCATGGGGTGAGTAGATGATCCCCAGGGAGCCATTGATCGTGGCGCCAAGTAGAACGGGCTCGATACTTTCGGCGCCCTTCTGCTGTTTGGCGAGGGCCGGTCGCGGCGTCACCCTGGCGACCGCATTTGGAAATCGGAAAATGAGGTGCTGCCGGGAAATGCGTTCGAGTCTGGTGCCCTCGAGGATTTTGCCAACCTCGCGCCGGAACGACTCGTCGAACCCGCGGCGGCCGCAACAGCTTTCGGCGAACAGGACGCCGCCATGCATGAGATAGCGGCGCAGATTGGCGCGCTCGGCGGATGACATGGCGAACGGCTCATGGCCGGTGAGATACACGAACGGCGTGTCAAACAACTCCTGCGATGAAAAGTCGATCTCGCGGCGCTCGAAGCGGACCGGCACCTCCGTCTGCTGGTGAAACGTCTTCAGCAGCATGGACAGGCCGGCGTCCCGGGTTCGCCAGGGCCCGTCGTAGCGGCCCTGGGCGAGGACGAACTTGCCCGCCGCCCGGCGTTCGGCATCGACATATGCCAGGGCTTTGCTCAGCGGTATGGCCGCCTGGCGCTCGGCGGTGATGTAAGCCATCAGGTTAGCGCCGATCTGCTTGGCAGTCATCGTCTCATACCCGAGGCAGTGATGGTCGTCCGAGTCTTCGAGATCATCCCAGCCGCAGCTGACATCCCAGCGAAAGAAAAAGACGGCCGTCCGGCAGCCGATATCGATGCCGATGATGGCGGGCCGGTCGTTCTTCGCTCCCGCGAGTCGGGCATGCGGGCGAAAGCGGATCTCGCGAATTTTGTAATAGGTTTGATAGAGCGGGTGATCGAGAGACAAACGGTACGGCGGCCGCTCCGGGATCAGGACTGTGAGTTCACGCATTGCGGACTGCGCAAATTCCGGGTGACCGCAGCAGGCGTCGAGTACTAGGGTGCCGCCGGTGAGCAGATAGGCACGCAGCCGGACGCGGATGTCGGCGCTGAATGAGAACGCATTGTGGCCGGTCCGGTACAGCAACGGCACTTCGCGTGGGTCCTCCGGAACGTTATGAGCCGGCATATTGATGGTACTGAAGTGAACGTCCAGTTCCTTTGCCATCCATCGCAGGAGGTTCTGCGTGTCGGATGGATTGGTTGCCCAGTCGCGGCGATCGCCGGTCGATATTTTGGCGATTAACACCGGGGGCTTCGGCGGATTTTTCTTTTCAGTGCGGCGCAACGGCACGACCGGCAGCGGCAGGGGCGGCAGCCCTTCAGCGGCGGAGTGCTGGGCGGGCCTTCGCGGCGCCGGCTTCGGTGCGCAGGTGTGGTCGCGGGCCTGACGGCTGGCGTTGGTGTCGAAGCCCATGTCATCGAGCAGGCCAGCCCCGCGAACGCCCACGCATGAGTTGATTATGATTGCCAGGAACAAGTGCAGACGGGCGAGCAGTCGTCGCCTTGCCGAGAGTTCATTTCTCATGGTTTCCTCGAGACAGCATACGGTTGTGCTGTTTCACGGGATCATCTGCTGCGGCGCGCTGCGAATACTTACGAAGTGGTAGCCCACAGGCTTAGGCCGATCCCGTGAGGGACGTTGTCCCGTCCCAACGGGACTCACGTCCGCCGTGGCGGAACAATTTTGCAGCCGGACCCACCTCTGGAGGGCGGGCGTCACCTCGCGCGGCGCAACACGTCGGCTGATGGATTATTCCGATGTGTCAGCCGCCCCGTGGTGGCGGGGCTGATCCTATGAGGCGGAAAACGCTGAATTGCCGGACAGCGCTAATGTGGAAGGCCGCGTCCCGCGGGCGACTCCTGATGCTCGATGTAACTTCGGATCGCCCGCGGGACGCGGCCCCCACGTGTCCGGCAAACAACCGGTTCCCGGAATACCAAACCGCCCATGACATTGCACGCGGCCGTGCACTTAAACCCAACACCTCAAGTTTCTCAGGAGCGTCCGCTACGGCGCGATGCAACTTCCGTGGCCCGGCAGCTCAGGTTCGTATGGTCGGCAGTAATGCGGCGGCGATCGGGGGTGCCGCGAACAGGCAGGAGTTGCGAATCTTCCATGTGTCGAAACGGCCTTCGTCGAGAAAATAGAAATCATCCGATATCCTGCAGCTGAGCTCCTTTCCACAAAGAAATGTGGCGCCGATTCCGAGTTTATGCAACAGCGGCAGACCGCCGGCGAGGTCCCACAGCTTCAGGTTGCCGACATACGCCATATATCGTCCCAGAAGAAGATACGACAGCGGCATGACGGCACATGCAAGGGCCTGCACCGGATTCGGCACACCAATACCGCCGATCTTGGTTATGTCCTGGGTGACGGCGATCAGACCGTCGTCGGTTCGCGCCGTTTCCGGACGCTCTACGGTCATAAATTCAGCGGCCGAATCCGCAGCCGGTGCGACCACTGCCCGCAGCACCACATCGCCATCGGAAACGAAAAGTTCGCGGGTAATCGGCAGATAGATGGCGCCCTCGCGGATGACGCCGCCAACGGCCAGCCCGATCGAGATTCCCCAAACTGGAACGTGACATGCATAGGGTACTGTACCATCGATCGGATCGACGATATACATGGTCTGCGCCAAGGCACGCGAAACGTAGTCCGCGCTTTTTTCAGATTCGGTTTCCTCGCCGATCATGTAAACGTTGTGCTCGGGCCGATCGAAACATTCTTGAAAGAACTGTTCGATTTCGCGGTCTGCATTGGTCACGATGCTGCCGTCATCCTTGATTGAGCGTTGCGGTGCGTCGTAATAGCGCAGGGCAATGCGCCCGGCCTCGATTAGAATTTCGGCGATCCTGGTCTTATTCCACTCGTTCATTTTTATGCCTTTGCAAGGGCGGTAAGCAGTTATTGGACATATGTCCAAGTTTTGTCGCGATAGCCACCCGGAGGGCCTGGTGGAGGCCGGCTGTACTGGAACAGGTTGTTCATTAGTCGGCTTGGCCGGGGGCAGGATCCGTACACCGCGCCATACATCTGCGCCTCAGAACCAGTATCGCCGTCTATCGGTTGCAATACAAGGGTGCCGTGGGCCAGATGCGGGACATCGGCAGCACGGGGATGGGCAGCTCCGCGGGGCGGCTGTCGTGACAAAAATAAAAGCGAACCTATATTATTGCCAGTTGACATATATGGTCTTCATTTCAGGTGCTTACGTCACGACGGCGGACGCATAATGAAGCGGGATTCCGGCATGGCGTATAACGTAAATGAAACGGCGAGATTTACTCGTATCGCCACTGTGAGCATTTTTCTCGCGGCGGCAGGCGCGGTGGGCGAAATTGTCCAGCCGTTTCAGATGCGTGACAATACCATTCACTATGGCGTCTATCTCCACAACACCAAGAATACGTTCATCATTGCCCTGCCCGACCGCATCGCGTTGTTGAGGCGCAAGGACGTCCAGATTCCCGGCAATTTCTCGCGTGAGGCCCAGGCAGTCAATCAGGTCCTGTCGATTATCGAAGAAAAGATCGGCAGCGACGAGTTCGACCGTGTCGAACGGAATCTGATCCCTCTTGACGCTGCCATTGCCGAATTCGAAAAGATGGCCCGACCGTTCCTCGAGACTACCGCACCGACGACGCACCGGCGACAGGAGTGTCTACAGCAAGCCATCCAATACTATACTCACCTTCGCGTCGAGATTCCGCAGACCGTCAAAGTCCTCAATCTCCATGACCACATCGAGCGGCTGCATGTGGCTGTTCTCAATGATCGCAAGGCCATCAACAATCAGTTGCTCGGGGAACTGATTCTGCTTCAGTCGGACATCAACAGCGTTGGCAGCATCGCGCCGACCTATGAGGGCAAGATTCAGACTGTAAATCGGACGCTGGCCGCGCTTCAGTCAATATGCCTGACATTTTTGCGCACCGTTGCAGTCGATAACCTCGCGGCGACCGGGCACACCACAAAGTGCCGAAATCTCATGAAGACGCTGACCCAGGGGGTCGGCATCGATGCTGCCTATGCCGCCGAGTTCACGCGGTTGGCGGACGGCGTCATTGCGGCGGCCGGCAAGACGCCCGCCCGGTTTCCGCACATCATTGATTCGATGCAATCCCTCGGCGCTGATTTCGAGGCGGCGCAAAGGAGGTACACGGCGGCGGTATTCGCGGCACGGGCGGTGCGGTCGCTGCTCCGCGAGCTGGCCGACAATGCTTTCGGTTTTGGCGCGGACGCCTTAAAGACGCGGATTCTGAAACGGACCGAAGCGATCGATCAGGTCATAGCGGATGGCGCGGATCGGCGGGGTCGAATTAATCAGTTGCGTCAGGATTTCCGCCAGGCGGGCGTGGCCCTGAAACGAAATGATTTTCAGGGAGCGATTCGCATCTATCGTTCGGTAAGTGAATCGAAGATCGCCGCCGGCGAACTGCTGGCGAAAGCCCGGGAGGGGATGGTACACGCTCAGGGCAACCAGATCGTGCTTGATTTGGAAGATCCGGCGAAGATGGACATGGCCGCCATAGGCAAGCTTGTCGAAGCCGCCGAATCCTTCCTGGCGGTGAACGGCGACATGTTGAAAAATGCCGGGTTCGGCGTCAGCGCCTTTCAAAACGAAATGAACCGCTTGCAGAACTATGCGGATTTCAAGAAGAACTTCGAGAGGTTGGCCGCTTCGCTGGACCGGTCGCCGGTGCGTGCCTGGATGGCTAAGGGCAGAATCGCCAAGTGGCTGCAGGATAAGCAGGCCGAGATAAACCCCATCGCTTTTAAGGAATGGGATGTCTTCATTTCAAGCCGGGAGGAACGCCTTTTTACGAATGTCGTCGCGCGATTTTTTGATCAACGGACAACGCTTGACCGGAAGGCCGTAATGGTCTATCGGTCGCTCGTCGACCATTGTCTCGCAGACAACCGTTTCGCCAAGGTAGCCGGTATGTGTGACACGGTCTACGCGTACAACGAGGCCATTAGCGAAGCGGCGGTTGTCATCGAGATGGCAAAGATCGAGGAATTGCTTGGCGAAGCGTATGCGGACGCGGGGAAATTCGAAACAGCGATGCAGATCTTCGATCGCATTCCCGATCGTTATCCCGAATATGCCACCAGCAGTGTTCTCAAGGATAAGATCGCGTCGCTCCTGCATTTGATATCATTGGAGCTTATCGACACGGGCAAAACCGACGGTGCTATCGAACTTCTGGACTTGATCTGCCACAAATATCCCGGCTATGCCCAGCGCAAGAAGATCCATCGGGTCGTTGTGGAACTGCGGTTGGACTCAGCGCCAGAAGCGCGCGGTGACCGCAAGTCGTGCCTGCGGTTTTATGATTCACTGGCGACGCGTTATGCCGCCCACGTGTCGGAAGTTGCAGCCTTTAAGGCGATCCGCGCAGGCGTCGCGAAGTCATTCCGGACATCCTGGCAGGGTGGCAACTACATGGAGGCACTCGTTGACATTTATGCCTTCCAGTCTACCTATCCAAGCCTGAGCCGGGAGATAAAAATCGAGAAAGCGTTCGTTCCCAGTGTTACCCAGTATATGGCCGGGATCGAGAAAGAGCGGAGCATGACGAAAAAGCCGGTTGCCAGTGCGATCACCGATGCGTTGCGTCTGTTGAATCAACGACATCCTGAAATCAGTCGACGGCACAAGTTCAACGAGCTTTTTATGAAATGGAAGTTGCAGCGTGCCGACGAATACGTCAAGACCGGACAGATTGTCACCGCGTTTGAAGTGTACCAGGATTTAATCGTCAACTTTCCGGAGCAGGCCGAGGCACACGGCGTCGCGCAGCAGATGCGGAGCATCGGCTGGAAGTACAAGCTCGAGCGCATTCAACGCCCGCTCGGCATCAATGAATCCGTTGACTGGTCCGTCTTTGTTCTCTGTCTGATCCTCTGGCCGATCTTCGGCATTCGCTCCTTGCAACGGGGTCGGATGCGCGGCCATGTGCGATACAGAGTCCTGCAGTTCATCACATCTCTCGTCATATTCCTCGTGTTGTTGGGCTGTTTTCTGTACGGCAAATACCCCTTCGCACACGCTTTTGCGTTTGCCTTCCTGGTGCCGGAAGCCGTGTACCACGTCCTTGGATTTTCGACCCTGTACCTGTTCTTTCCGTTGATTTACGGCGAGCGCCGGCTGAATCTGCAGCGTGGCGTTCTCCGAGTCCTTGGTGCCGACAGTGCCGGTGACTACGATGACGAGAGTGAAAAAGGCAATGCCTTCATCCGCTACCTGCGGAACACATCGTCACGCCTTGAGCGGGACCTGCCGCTACTCCATGACCGGATGTTGTACCGAATCGAAAAAGCGCGGGAGATCGCCACGGCCCGGCCGGAACGAGGATATGCCATCTTCCAGCGACTTCTGCGCCGGCTGAATCAGGAACTCGGCAAGTTCGTGGACCATGACACCTGGAGCGAACACCATGCCGCATGCCTTTTCAATCTCGGCGTGCTTGCCCGGGAATTAAACCGAAAGGCGGAAGCCCGGACGTTTCTGGATGAGCATGTTAAGCTGCGGCCCAAGAGCGCCGAGTCGCGCCGTATTCTCGGTGAAATACTTTTCGAACAAGGAGACCATGAAGGGGCAATCGCACACATCAAGATCTGTCTGGCGGCCCACGGAGGGGACAACAAATTATGGTACAGTCTTGGCCGCTGCTACTTTGAACTGGGCGACAATGCCTCCGCATCCAAGTGCTTCGAGTCCGTCAGCGAGGAATCCAGAGATGTCCTGTTTTTCGGGGCCCGTGCGTATTCGCGCGCCAATGAGTTGGACAAGGCGGTGGAGCAGTTTCAACTGCTTCTGAAGCGATACCCCAAAGACACGGAGTCTATCTACTATCTCGCCTCCTCGCTCGCGCAGCACGGCGAAATCAAAAAGGCGGCCAAGATTGCAGGACTCATTAAGCCGGAGAATCCGTTCTACCCGGGCGCCTTGACCATTGTCGGGAATATTCTGTTTGTGAACAAAGATCTCGACAACGCCCGGGCTAAATTCAACGAAGCGCTCGCGATGGATGCCAAGTGCATACCGGCGTTACTTGGTCTGGCGCTGCTGAACCTCGAAGATGAGGAACGGGACAAGTCACGAAAGCTCTTCGAATTTGTTTGCGAGCTGAATGCCGAGAATCCAACCGCCAATTACTATCTCGGTAAGCTGTACGAGGCGGATGATTCAGTCAAAGCGATATTCCATTTCGAAAGAGCTACGCAATCGGCCGCTTTCAAGGCTAAGGCCCAGCTCGAACTGGGCCGCATTTCATTCTTCAGGAGACTCTACGACAAATCGATTCATCACTTCGAACTGGCCGGCAATGCGGACGGAACGGCAGCGGCGACATGGTATCTGTACCTTTTCGCTTACGCCTTGGCCTCGCAGGGCCGGTTCGAGCGATTCGAACAGATCCTCGCCCGGATCCTGGGCCGCAGCTATCAGGAAGAGTCCTGGTTGGGGACGGCGCCAACGGCGGTTTATGCCCTGGGCACGCTGCTGATGGAGAAGAATGCGTACACAGCGGCGCACAAATGTTTCGATTTTGTCCGTTCAAGCGTGACCGACGAACCGGTTAGAGCGCATCTCGATAAGCTGCTTGAAGAGCTCAGCCTGCGCATTCTCGTCGATCTGCTCGCCGGTGGCGCGTCGGAAGAGGCATTGTGCGGTGCCATGGAACTGCAAACCAAAGTTGACGACGAGCCGCGTCAGGTTGCATGTCAGTTCTACCAAGCCCTTGCCCATATTCACCTCGAGCAGTACAAAGAGGCGGACACGATTCTTTCCTTTCTGAGCAAGAAGGCCCCGGACAATGCGCGTTTTCTTTATCATCGCGCGTTTATCAAACTCGGTCAGGGTGACGGAGCCGGCGCCAACTCATTACTGGAACGGCTCGAGCAGTTGCCGGATCCACCGCACCATATCCGGGCGGGCATCGGCACGATCAAGGCGTATCTCTTCGGAATACAGGAGAACTACCCGGAGGCGATATCGGCGCTGGACGAAATCCGGTCAGCACCGGTCAAAGGCGCGGCCAATGGCGAATATCTTGACCACACCCTCCGTTTGACGCGCGTCTTCTACCAATGCCATCAGCGCGAATCGCGACACGCCCGGGACGAGCTTTCTCAGCTGCCGGAGCGGCTGCAGCCCATTGCCGCCTATCTGTATGCCGCCGCCGCCGTTGGAGACGAGGGGCTCGGTACCGCCCTCGATCTGTTGCGGCCGTTCGCCAACGCCAGTGAGGAAAACAGGAAACTGTTTACGATTCTGGCCACCGAGCATGGGGTCGCCGCTATCGCGGCCAGGGACCGGGACGCGGCGCGGCGGATCTTCGAGGAGATTCCCGCGCCGCCACCGGAGATCGAGAACGTCATCCTTTCCCTATCGTTGAGCGATGTCTTCGACCGGCTCAATGACGCGGCGACGGTCGCCCAGACGATCCACGACCTTCTGGATCGGCGGCCGAAAGTCCACGATCGTTATATGATTCATTCGGTGACGCACAACCTGGCGGTTCTGAATCTGAAGTACTGCATTTTGATGGAAGAGGCCGGCGAGAAGGAGAACATCTACGAAATCTGGGATGGCTGCATAACGTTCTGGACGGAGAACGTTTTCGACAAGCCGGAGTTCTGGAATTTGGAATTGGAGCGTTTTTCGTCGTTAAGTCAGACGCTGCACATGTTTACAGTCGAGGATCTGGAGGTGATCAACCTCGAATTCCAGGAAGATAACTTCGTCGAACTTTTTGTTGTTTACATCCTCAGTTATCTGAATGCCGGCGACGAGCGCAACTGTGAGCGGCACATGTCCCTCCTGCAGTTGATGGGGGAACGGACCGGCAACCTCACGGCCTATGTCAACATTCTGGCGCAGGCCGTCACCACATTCAATGCCGGCATCGACAAAGCGGACCCGCGCCATGATATTTGGGACTTTGCCATTGCCAACCTACTCGTGCAGATCAAGGTCGGCGAGATACTCGGCCGCGAAACGGAGGCATTGAAACTGGATTTGGAAATCGATCGGCTGGCATGCCATCAGTATGATTCGCCGCGCGAATTCGAGCGGGCCAAGCGCGAGTTTAATACGATCATGCTCGATGCACTGCAGCAGGGCGCCCTCGGAAGTTTCGTGGCCGCCGGCGATCAGCTCAAAAAAATACTCAAGGAAGTCCCGCCCGGTATCGATCTGGGCAAACACAATCGGACTCTGCGAAAACTTTGCGAAGCGGCGCGGCAACCGAAGCAGACCGCTCAAAAGGGTGTGGATCTCAATTCCGCATTCGACAAGATGTACACGGCAGTTCGTAATCACAACATGAGGAAATCCTCCGACAATGCCGGTCCTACCAGAAAAAAAACATCCGTTCAAGAAGAAGTTTATCTCAATCTACGATGAGCTTGACATCGAGCCGTCGGCGACGGAAGAGGAAGTCAGTGAGCGCCTCGGGAAGCTCACCTCTGAGATCACATCGTTCTCGGACGAGGCGAAGACCGCACGGATGAACGAGCTGCAGGCGATGATCGACTTCTTCAAGGACCCGAAACAACGGGTGCAGATCAACGCCCTCATCCTCGACAAAGTGGATGTCCGGTCGATCATGAGCCAAATCAAGGATTTGCCCAGTCTCGCCAACACAAAAATCGGCCCGCCAAAGACCGACCTGAGTCGTGTGCTTCTGGAGGGCCGGAACCGCGAACTTTCCGAAGAGGATTTCAGATCTCTGGAGAAAAACCCGGACTTCGAATTCGATTTCGACGAAGCCAACAGGATCATCGACAAGATGCCGATCGAATGCCAAATCGTCTATGAAAATTGAACGACTGACTGAACTGGAAGGGCTTACGCCGCGCCGCGGCCCGGTTGTTCTAGCGATCATGGATGGTGTCGCGTATGGGGCGCACGCAGAGGGCGATGCGGTGCGCAGCGCCTTGACGCCGACGCTGGATTGGCTGCATCAGAACTGTCCCGGAACACGTCTCAAGGCCCATGGGACGGCTGTCGGCATGCCGTCGGACGATGACATGGGCAACAGCGAAATCGGGCACAATGCCATCGGCTGCGGGCGTGTCTTTTCACAGGGCGCGAAGCTGGTGAGCGAAGCCATCGCCGCCGGCGCACTATTCCGCGGTCCGGTGTGGCAGGATTTGATCGAAAATTCGTTGGCGCACGGATCGACCCTGCACTTTATCGGCCTGGTATCCGACGGCAATGTTCACAGCCATATAGATCACCTGCGCGGTCTCATCAAGGCGGCGGTCCATGCGGGTGTTCGGCGCATCCGTGTGCATGCGCTTCTCGATGGCCGGGATGTCGGCGAAACCAGCGCGCTCGATTACATCGACCCGCTGGAGGCGGAGTTAGAAGCTCTGAATGCACGCGGCGCCGACTGCCGAATCGCGTCGGGCGGCGGCCGGATGGTTATCACCATGGATCGCTACGGCGCTGACTGGGACATGGTCCGTTGCGGCTGGGACGTCCACGTGCATGGCCGGGGCCGGACCTTTTCGTCGGCGCACCAGGCCATCGTCAGGTTGCGGCAGGAGACCGGGGCGATCGATCAGGACCTGCCGGCCTTTGTCGTCGCCGCCGACGGCGAGCCCGTTGGCCCGATTCAAGACCACGACTCGGTCGTCATCTTCAATTTTCGCGGCGATCGCGCGATGGAATTATGCAACGCTTTCGAAGTCGATGACTTTTCCAAGTTTGATCGCGGTCGTCGGCCGCCGGTCCGCTTCGCAGGCATGATGCAGTACGACGGCGATCTCAACATCCCCCGCCGCTACCTGGTTGACCCGCCGGGACTGGATCGAACGGTCGGCGAGTTCCTTTGTAACGAAGGCGTTCGGCAGCTGGCCATCAGCGAGACGCAGAAGTTCGGGCACGTCACCTATTTCTTCAACGGCAACCGCAGCTGCAAGTTCGACGAGGACCTTGAGGAGTACGTCGAGATCCGTTCCGACAATGTCCCGTTCGATCAGCGCCCGGCTATGAAGGCTGCGGAGATAACGGACCGTGTCATCAAGTCGATTACGCGCAGCGACTGCCGCTTCATTCGCATGAACTTTCCGAACGGCGACATGGTCGGGCACACCGGGAATTTTCTGGCCACGGAGATTGCGGTTGAGGTCGTCGACCTGTGCCTGGGCCGGTTGGTGCCGGCCGTACGTGCGGCCGGCGGCGTTCTGATAGTGACCGCTGATCACGGAAATGCCGACGACATGTACGAGCGGGACAAAAAATCAGGTGACGTGATAACGGCGGATGGTCGTCGGAAAATGAAGACCTGCCATTCACTTAATCGGGTGCCGTGTCTCATTTACGATCCTGATTTCAACGGCGAATACGGACTGGGCGGGAACGATGCCTTGGGGATCACCAGCCTTGCGGCGACATGTATCAATCTGCTCGGGTACCGGGCACCCGAGGACTACGATCCGGCTGTGATTGCGTTTCCCTGATGCAACACCGGCGGGTTCAACTGATGAAAATCAGCCGGTAGAAGAAGAGAGCGACAACCGCCAGCAGCAGCACGAGCCAAAGGCCGAAGGCCGAATAAGTGAGGACAACCGCGCGTTTGGTATTGAACGGTTGCGGCTGAAACTGTGCCTCAACCTGTTCGACGACCTGTGCGATATTGCCCTTTGCCGCACTGGCATGAACGTCGTCGATGAACTCGAGCAGCGGCGCCTTTTCTTTCTTCGTCTCCGCCAGCTCTGCCTTATCTTTACCGTTGACGAACTCGTGCATCGACATCTTCGTTCTCTGGCCTGCTTTTTTCTTCGAACCCGGTTTCTTTACCTTGATGGATGAACCCTTTGATATCTCCGCCGTTTCGGTAACGCCTCCGGCCGCGGCAAACGCCGGCACCTTTGCGGCAGGTTTGACCTTCTTCTTTCGCGGCACCCCGATCTTAGCTGCGGAATCGGAAACGCCGCTCTTCTCGATAAAGCGTTGTGAGGCCGCCTCAATGGCGCTGGCCATCAAATCGCTGTCTTCCTCATTTTCGTTGTCCGCAGCCTCGGTCGGGGTTTTCTTCTTTGGCATTTCCTGCGTTTTTTCGAGTTTCCCTTCTGGCGTCCCCGGCGGCGCAGCCGCCCCGGCATCTGGCCCCTTGGCCGGGGGTGGTTTACTTTTTGCAGTCACAGTGGGGCGCATGATGGGCGCCTGCACGGTCGCACACATCTGCGGCACATCCGAGGCCTCAAGCAGTACGGTGCCCTTAAACGACTCAGCTTGACCCTCGCCACTATCCCCCTCTTCCGATTCCTGCTCCTGGGCAGCATTAGCAACTGCGGATTCGAGGGCTGCCGCCAGGCCGGAGGTTGGCTCTTTCGCTTCCTCTTCGTCGCTGCCGGCGAAGCGAATGACCTTCAGCTCGCGCTTTGTCGCGCCGTCGACTTCTCCGTAATTTTTCCGGTATTGAACGAGCATATCCAGCGGCAGGTACATGACCCGGAACCCGCCGTAGTCGATACGTTTCTCAGGCGGATGGCTGTAGGTCGACGCCAGGCAGTTGACAAAATCGACGTTGTTACACCACGAACCGCCGCGCAGGATATGGGGATCGCGCGGATCATCAACGCCATCCAGGCACCATTCCCAGACATTACCGACCATCTGCAGGCAGTTGAACGGGCTCTTGTTCTCGGGAAAGAGATTCACGGGGACGGTGCAATCGTACTCTTTCGGCTCCTGGTAACAGGCCAGTTCCGGCGTCGGCTCGTCATTGCCCCATGGATAGTAGCGGCCGTCGATGCCGCGCGCCGCCTTCTCCCATTCGAGTTCCGTGGGGAGACTGTAATACTCACAGGTTTTCTTTCGCAGCCACCGACAATATCCCTTGGCATCGAGCCAGCTGACATGGCATGCGGGGCAGTCCGCTTCCGGCGACACCAAGTACAGGATCTCCAGATCCTCCTGCGGATAATCCCAGTCCGAATCGCGGAGAAAGGTGACAAATTCATTGACGGTGACCGGAGTTTTCGCCAGGTAAAACGACGCGCGCGTCTCGCCGTATTCATTCTCAGGCCCAAAAATGAAGGGCCCGGGCGGGACAAAGCAATAAATACTGCCGAGGGAGTCGGCCGTTTCGGCCATCTGTACCTGACCCGATACGGCGGCGGCGGTTTCCCCACGCTCACGCAGCGATTTGATCAGCTGCCATTTGGCCTTCTTATAGTCGGATTCGAGGATTTCACCGAGGACAAACCGGTCCTCGAGATCCGTAAGTTCTTCCTGTACAGTCGCGGCCATCAGACCACCCCTAGTACTTGGCATAGATCATCTAAACCGGTCTAAAAATACTTCCAGATCGCTGCAAACTCAAGCCGGAACACGAGTGTCAGAGTACCCGTTCGGGGGGGGGCAGCAGACAGTGTCTGGCGCCGGTATACGGTTCTTTCAGGGCGAACACCCTGACCGAGTCCTTATCGCGACAGACGATTGACAATGATCGGTATCGACGGCGGCACTTCCCGGTTGTCGGGGACCTGGTTTCGAATCATTGTCGGGTGATTGCCGGGGACAACCTGGTAATCGTCGATGCCGGCAAGCCGGGAGGAGAGGCAATGGCACGACGCCGTCACCGACACCATTGATGACGCCGTTGAGGGACGCTTGCACTTCCTCATATGAAATAGTGAGGCTGACCTTTTCGGGCAGCTGCCGCTGCAGCCAGTCGATGCGGGCGGCAACTTTATCGGCGGGGATCGGACTTGTATTGCCGGCGATCATCGTGATCCCGACGTCTGCCGGGTGGGGGCGGGCATTCAGTGCGGTCAGGAATTCGCTGTTCGGCAGAAGATCGTATTGCGCCTCGCCGGCGCCGTCGAAAACGGAACCGAAGAGGACGCCGTCATCGCTGAACGTACGGATGAACTGGTCGCGGATCTTGGCAGCAAATCGCAAGATATGCGAGGCTGGAACCGTAATGCGGCGTACCCACTGTAATCAGCCGTGTGACGTCGGGGAACGCTCCGCGACCTTTTTCCTGTGCCGCCTTACAGTTCCGGGCTGGTCAGCAATTCCCGGCTCACCAGACCGCCCATACTGTGGGCAATGATGTCGACACGATCGACGGCGAACTGATTCAGCACCCGTAATTCCGACGCCAGCAGTTGTGCGGACTCCGCAATGGGCTGATCGTTCAGATAATCGAGATTGCAGACGGTAAATTTCTGCGCCAGCAGGGCCGGAATCAGCGTGCGCCAGACGCGGCCCGGATAGTTGACGCGGTGCACAAGAACGACGGCGTTCGGACCGAGCCGGGCCTGTGCCGGCGGCACAGGCGACCGCGCATCCACCTATACCGTGATACCGTCCTGTGTGGCGGCATCAGTTGCGGCGTCGGGATAACCAGGTCGCCATCATCCCGCGGAAGCGACTGCGAAGGTCTTTTTTCCCCCGATGCAGCCGCAGACGATCGATAATGATGGTAATGGTGTCGGCGTCCGCGTCGATGGTGACGATCCCACGCGTCCATCGCTCAAGTTGTGCCAGTTTCTCTTTGTCGGTCGTGTCGCGGATGTTGTACTGCCATTTCGTATGGCGAAGAATCTACCCGCCGGTAACCCCGATGTCGCCGGCCACTTTCTCAAGCACTTGCCGCAGGTCGAACCTGCCGTCAGGCAGATGAATGGTGTATCGATGCACGAGCTCGGAATTCATCGGGGCGTTGCTTTATTTCGACTCTTCGAGTGCGTCGGCGGTGAGACAAACCGGCGTGAGAGAAACAAAAGCCGTTGCGACGACGGCGCCGATCCGCAGGGAACGGCTGCGGGAATGAAAGGGTCCAGCTTTTGTTGGATTTGCTGGAGTCATGACGTTTCGCCTTGTCACGGGTCAGTGACAACTTTGGCATCGTCGCACAGCTACAAGTCCAGATGGAAATGCTGATAGAGACGGAGGAGTCCCTGCTGGGCACACGCATTGGGGACCACGTCGGTCGCCCGGCTCGGGGGCATAAAGAAGTGATGCACTGCTTCCTTGAAGAGCCGATTGTCCTGAAGCATGGGCACGCGCAACAACGTATGTTTTCCTCCATCACACCGCCCGGCATCGTTTTTCAGCAGGCAGTGGGCAAAGAACAGGGGTATGCCGAGATTAATGATGAGATCATGAATGCGGCTTCGGCCCAGAAGCCGTGCCGGCCTCTTGAGAGATAGACCTGAAGTCGTAGAACCTGTTCCAGGCCGGATCGGATTCGACGGTAAACAACGCGGCCAGCCGGCGCAGGCTGCGGCCGGGCTCCTCCCCATGCCGTCCGGCATCGATAATCTTCCGGCCGATGACATAGCCGTTTTCCCGCAGGACGAAATGTGCCGCCATCAGCCGTCGCTCCGGTGAATTATAGGGCCGCAGCCGGTGGCGGTTCCAAGCTACAGGCTGATAGGCTTTGCGGTGTGGCCACCATGCGGACCACATCTGTTGCACCCGCGTGCGCTGCTCGGCAAGAACGGCGTCGTGACTTGGGTCCGGCAGGAGTCCCGCAGCGCCGAAGAGAACCGCGCTGGCTGCCGATTCCGTCGTGCCCGCCAGCTCTGTCAGCGGGACCAGATCGGCAATCATCCTGAATGCGGCACGGTTTGTTTTTGTATCCCATGATGTCCATGAACGCCTTATAAGCAGCCGGTTCCAGGCCATGTATTTCAATCTCCGTGTTGAGTGCTCGGGCTTTCTCGAGAACACGGGCGATTCCGTATGACTACAGCAAATCCGCGACATACACATCGCTCATGCTGGCGATGAGGCCCGCGCAGTCGCCCGGAGGAACTTGGCTGGCATAGGGGGATAAAGGGAGAGGTCGAGGCGATCGATTATCTCTGGGAGCGGCACTCTGAGCTGACCGTCGAGGACGCACAACGGCACTTGGCCCGGATGCGCCGCATGCCGTTTCGGGTTCTGCCAGACAACATGGAGGATGACGTTTACGTAATCGGGGTTGCCATCGTGGTGATGGTGGCGCCAATCCTCCGGCCGCAGATGGATTTCGATCGAACCGTGCTGCTCGCGGCCATCGATAAGGACCGTTGCATCGTGGAAATCCGGCCCCGACTCGACATTCCAGACGCCGGCGTGAACGACCTGCAACTTCCGGCCGTCGGCGGTTGTCAAAGGGGTGCGGACAAGCTCTTCATTCCAAATTACCTGCAACAGTTTTTCCTGGAAATACGGTTCCTTCTCATCGAAAACTAAAGAACTCAGCGGAAAACAGTTCCTGATAGAAATCGTCGACTTTGCCGCCGATCCGGGGTTTTTCTTGAAGATTCCGACGATACATTCTACGTCGATTCCTTTGTTGAGTTGCTTTGAATTTTTTGCTTTCGTTCAGCGTCGTAATCTGTGAGCTTTCCACTTTAGATCAAACAAAATGGAATCCAAGCCATTCATCAGTTGTCTCGTTCTGAGTGTGATTCTTGTCGGTGGCGGGATGTTGTTCGGACTTTCGAATGCCGAAGAGGACGTCCCGCCCGACGCGTCGTCGCCGCGAATCACGCCGACGGTACGCGCTGTCGGGAAAGTGCTGCCGTCGGTCGTCAACATCAGCACCGTAGAAATCATTCGCGTGCGGGAGGCGGACGTTATCGCCGCCATGTACGAACGCTGGTTCGGCCGTCACCATCCGGACCCGCGTCACTACCGGCGTTACAACATCAAGAATCGGTCGCTCGGCAGCGGCGTGCTGGTGGATGCCCATGGCCTTGTGATCACCAACGATCATGTCATCCAGCGGGCGACAAAGATCATCGTCACCCTGGCCGACGGCTCGAACTACGAAGCGATTCCGAAAGCATCGTTCAAGCAGCATGACCTGGCTCTGATTCAGTTGCAGCTGCCGCAAGCTGCAGGAGTGATGGGTCTCGAACCGATGACCAACGCCCGAGCCATCGAGTTCGCAATTCCGGGTGATCTTATTCTCGGGGAACCGGTGATTACGGTGGGCAACCCGTTCGGCCTCCGCGGCAGCGTCACGACTGGCATTCTCAGTGCCTGGGGTCGAACCGTTATCCTCGATGATGAGGTCGTTTTCGATGACCTCATTCAGACGGACGCGGCCATCAATCCCGGCAACAGCGGCGGGCCGTTGGTGAACGCCAACGGCGAGCTCATCGGTATCAATCTGGCGATTCACCTGGACGAGCACGGGGTGGCGGCCGAGGGCATCAGCTACGCCATTTCATCCAAACTCGTCGAAGAGGTGCTCAGCACCTGGCTGATACCGTCGCGTTTCGGCGACAATTTGTGCGGCATCATTCCGGGAACCAGGCTGGAAGATGAACGCCGGTGCTGGGCGATCGTCAAGGAGGTCCTCGGCGACAGTCCGGCCGCGGCTGCCGGGCTCGAGGCGGGGGATGTCATTTTGGAGTTCAACGGCGTTCCCGTCCGGCGCGCTGTGGAGGTCGGCCGCCTCATGTGGCATTTGACCGCCGGCGATCCCGTACGTATCAAGTTGGAGAACGGCGGGACCGTCAAATTCGAAGTGGGGCGGATTGCCCCGTTGAGCGGCGCCGAATTGATCGAGAAATGGCTGCAAGCCGAAGTGGAGGAACTGACGCCGCGACTGGCCCTGGCCATGGGATTGGACGGTTGGCGCGGCCTGGTAATCAGCCGTGTCCTTCCGAAGTCGGTATTGGGTCGAAAGCAGATCGAGCGTGGCGACATTGTTCGGCAGGTTGGCGAAATTCCGATTTCACGATTCGCCGACGTCGTGCAGGCGCTCAAGGACGCCCGTCACGGCGACGTTGTCCGGGTGGCGTTTCTGCGCCCGATTTACCTGGGTCCCGGCGATCCGCCACAATACCTTTACCCGTTTTCAATTGAAATCCTCTATTGAGTGCCGTATATTCCGGGACTCAGTTTTTTTGCCGGAATGTTGACCGGCGACGGCGGCAGCGCTATGTGGTATCTCTGGAGACGTTTGCATGAAGCGCCGAAATCTGTTGACTCTCATCACCATCACCCTGCTGACGTTATGGGGCATCTACATGTTGCTGCCGGCATATGCCGACCACGGCAAGACCCGTCGCCAGCTGCAGGATGTCGAACGGCTGTATCTGGAGCGGCAGCGGGATCGTGACGAGCTGACTCACGAGATCCACAAGTTGAAGACGGATCCGCGCGCCATCGAACGCGTTGCCCGTGAACGCTTTCGATGGAGCCGTCCCGGCGAGACGATATACGATTTCCAATAATTTATTTTACGGCCGAAACAAAACGCGGGGAGTGA
>Ga0310123_10001392_pt1 | contig 20153 bp, 20 predicted proteins | sample CB6_AW_1057_MG_FD_203505 | JGI IMG/M metagenome (GOLD analysis project Ga0310123, IMG submission 203505) | Marine microbial communities from Western Arctic Ocean, Canada - CB6_AW_1057 | ecosystem: Environmental > Aquatic > Marine > Oceanic | place: Canada: Western Arctic Ocean | collected... | reverse complement strand
CTTCGCCACCGATCAAGCGCCCACTCGGATGGGCAACCGGCACCCGACGATCGTCCCCTACGAGACTCTCGAGGCAGCCGACGGAGAGATCGTCGTCGCCGTCGGTAACGACCAGCTCTGGCGTTCGTTCAACACGCTGCTCGGCCTCGAGGCGCTGACGGACGACCCGCGGTTTGCCACGAACCAAGACCGGGTCAAGAACCGCGAAGCACTGAGACCGATACTCGTCGAACGGCTGCAGACCAAGCCTGTCTCGGAATGGATGGAGAGATTGACCGCTGCGGGCATTCCCTGTGGCGCGGTCCGCGACCTCGAGCAGGTGTTCACGGACCCCCAGATTCTCGAGCGCGCGATGGTCGTCGCCCTCGACCATCCAGTGGTGGGAGCCATGAAAGCGCTTGGGGTACCGATCAAGCTCAATGACACACCCGGGGCCGTGCGAGTGCCCCCGCCCACCCTTGGGCAGCACACGGATCAGATCCTGCGGGGTGACCTCGGGTATGGATCCGAGCAAATCGATCGCCTGAGGCAAGACTCGGCGATCTAGGTGCTTTAGGTACCTCTCTTACTTCTCCACGAATGGCGGGATCGCGGCCAGGAGAAACTCGAGGGTGGCCTCGTCAGTCATGGACGCGATGGCGTCGCCGGTTCGGACGACCGTCTCGTCCACCAGCACCCGGCGTCCACGAGTTCGAACGACTCGACTCTGCAGAGTAGGCGGGTCGACCGTCGTGTCGACCGCTAGCTCAATCCGGTTCTCGCCCGGCCCCTCGGCAACCAGCTGCACGGCTTCCTTTGGCGTCGACACTCGGAAGAGATGCCCCTCCGCCTTGAGCACGTGGGCCATCTGGCGAAACATCGGCGCAACCACCTGTCGGAGCAGTCGCTCGCCATCGTCGGCGGCGGCCTCGGCCCGGGCGCGCCGCTCCCGGGCCCCGCGTCGCGACTCCTCAATAACCCGCTGTAGCCGCTGTCGAATGTGCTCGTTCTCAATTGCCATCTATCACCATCACGCCGTGCGGCGCCGCGTTAGGCTGACGCGGTCGGCGGCGTAGTTCCCACCTCATACACTCGTACGAGCTCGACGAGCTTATACCCCTTCGTCTGATACGGAGGAATGATGCGCTCGGTGTGGAGGAACTGGATCATGCCCTCGTCGGTATAGTCTGGCGACTCGATGTCCCCGTCTTCGACGAGGGCCGAGGCGAGCTGCTCCAGTGTCATGACCTTGTCGGTCACGGTCTGGGTCCGGGGAAAAATGCCCCAGAGCCGGTCACGCTCAACTCGGTCGGCCGTTCGGAAGCGGACAAAGACTTCATTGCTGATGAAGTTGAACTCCACATCGTTCCGCGTTGACGCTGAATCCTCGACCCGCACCAGGGTCACCTCACTCTGCTGGGTCAGCCAGTCGACGAGCGTCTGCGTGAAATCACCTTCGCCGGACCACCTCTCGCGGTCGATGTCTGGAGGCATCACTCGGGTTTCGGAGCTAAGAGGACAGCAGTCGCCAGACCTGGGTGACCAGGAAACAGACCGTCACGCCCATCACCACCGGAAGCACGGTCGCCAGGATTGTCCACTTCGCGTTCCGAGTCTCCCGATAGATCGTGTAGATGGTTGTCGAGCACGGGTTGTGTAGCAGGCTGAACAACATCAGGTTGACGCCTGTGAGCAACGTCCAGCCCCCGGCACGAAGCAACTCGCCGGTGGCATCGACGCTGTCCAGCTCGAACATGACACCTGCGCCGGCCCCGGGTTCGGCGGTGACCCCTGCGGTCAAGACCGTCAGCATCAGTACGGTCGGAATGACGATCTCGTTGGCCGGAATCGCCACGACATAGGCCAGCAGGATGACTCCGTTCAGACCGATCAGCAGCCCCACTGGGTTGAGCCACGACACCGCGTGTTCCGCCAGACTCGCGTCGCCCAGGGAGACGTTGGAGATCAGCCAGATCACCGCCCCGGCTGGGATCGCAAACACCACCGCACGCCACAGCACGATGAGCGTTCTGTCGATCACGGACGTATAGAGCGTCTGCAGCACCCTCGGCGGCCGATACGGTGGAAGCTCAAGGCTGAAGCTCGTGGCCTCACCACGGAGCACCGTGCGCGAAAGCCCCCACGACGTCACGAACATCAGCACGATCCCCAGGACGGCAATCCCAACCACTGCCGCCGCCGAGACGACTCCTGCGAGGCTGGCCGGGGCCAGAGCGCCTATGAAGATCGTCGCGATCAGGATCTGGGTCGGCCACCGGCCGTTGCACAGGGAGAAGTTATTCGTGATGATGGCGATCAATCGTTCGCGTGGACTGTCGATCACCCGCGTGGCCACAACACCGGCAGCGTTGCACCCAAAGCCCATGGCCATGGTCAGCGCCTGCTTGCCGTGTGCCCCGGCCGAACGAAAGAGCCCATCAAGATTGAACGCAACCCGCGGGAGATATCCGAAGTCTTCGAGCAGCGTGAACAGCGGAAAAAAGATGGCCATCGGCGGCAGCATGACGGCGATCACCCAGGCGGCAGCCAGATACACCCCGTCGAACAGGAAACCGCTCAACCACCACGGCATCGCAACCGAGTCGCCCAGCGCCTTCAGCCAGGGGTGAGCCGTCTCGATCAGCAGCGTGGCGAGCATGCTGGATGGGACATTGGCGCCCTCGATCGTGATCCAGAACACGACCGACAGGATCGCCAGCATGATGGGAAAACCCAGCCACCGGCTGGTCAGCAGCCTGTCGAGGGTTCGGTCGAAGTCGAAGCCAGCCTTCTTCAAGCCGCGCATCTGCACCGCGGCACAGATCCGCTCCGCGGCTTCATATGCACGCTCAGCCACCGCGTCGTGGAAGTCGGCGGGTAGATCCCAGCGAAGACGCCGTGCTATGTCAAGCACGTGTGCCCTGACGGCGTCCGGGACGACCGCGACCGGAGCGTCCTCACCCCCGGCCTCCTCGAATTGGCCCAGCTCGCCCGAACGGACCGACTCGACAACGGCATCGTCGGCGTTGAGCAGCCGCAGTGACACCCAGCGACTGTTCGGAACTCCCGGGAAGGCCTCGGTCACCACCTCCGCAAGGTGGGCCACAACCCGCTCGACCTCGGGAGCGTGCTTCTCCATGCGATACGGGGTGGTCGACCTCCGTCCGGTGGCGATGTCGTATGCCACCTGGAGAAGCTCATCGATCCCCACCTTGGACCGCGCGATGCCGCTGACCACCGGGACGCCGAGCCGTGACTCGAGACGCGCAGCGTCGATGGCCACGCCATGCCGTCTCGCCTCGTCGATGAGATTGAGGTAGACCACAACTTTGTCTGTGATGTCGAGAATCTGTAGCGCCAGATTGAGGTTGCGCTCGAGGCGGGTCGCATCGACCACGACCACCGTGACATCGGGTCGACCGAAGAGGATGAAGTCGCGGGCCACCTCCTCGTCGACACTTCCAGCCTGCAACGAGTAGGTTCCTGGGAGGTCAACAATCTTGAGCCGCTGACCCTCGTGCGCGACAGCGCCCTCGGCCCTGACGATCGTCTTTCCCGGCCAGTTTCCCGTGTGCTGCCGGAGTCCAGTGAGGGCGTTGAAGACCGTGCTCTTGCCAACGTTCGGATTGCCGGCGAGCGCAACAAGCACATCCCATTTTTCGGGGTTGAGTCCGAGGCGAATGAGGTTCTGCTCACGATGCTCCGAGCACCCACCGCACGATAGAGCCGGCATCGCCATCAGGCCACCTCCTCGACGCCGTGATTCTGGAGGCGCTCGACCAGGATCTCGGCAGCCTGCGCTCGCCTCAAAGCGATCAGTGCACCTCGGATCCGGTAGGCGATGGGATCCCCGTTGGCGCTGACCAGCTCGGGCGTCACCTCGGCGCCACGCACCACACCAAGATCCAGCAGTCTCCTTCGTTGCGATCCCTGGCACGCCTGGGAGATCCTGACGACCCGAACGGTCTCGCTCTGGGCCGCCTCAAGGAGCGTGACCCGCGCGGTGTCGGTGTGCTCGCCGGCGGGGAGGGGCCGGACCGTGACATTGCCAGCCATCACCGCATCGATCGTCCACTCCCGCCCCATGGAGCGGAGACGCACCGATTGGTCGGTCTTCCCGAGCACCTCGAGTCGGCCGCCAAGCACCAAGCCATCGTCGAGCAGTGCATCGTAGATCTCGCGGGGCTCGTCCTCGAGATGGACGACCTGGACTGTCTGACCCGGTTCGACCGCCGCCAGTCCCGTGCCACGCAGGGGAGGAATCTCGCCCCCCGATGTGGGAATAGGGTCGCCGTGCGGGTCCCAGGGTGGGTGACCGAGTCTCGAGTCGAGCGAATCCACCTGTTCGACCGACAAGGCGTGCTCCATCTGTTCGGCCTGAGCGTGCCACTCGCCAGCAGGCACGCCAGTTCGGTCGGCGAGATATCGCTCCCACAGGCGATGAGTACGGACGACTCTGACCGCAGACCGCTCACCGTCCGGCGTCAGCACCGGTCCCGTCTCTCCAGTACGGACCATCCCCATCTGCGTCAATCCGGACAGCAGCGCGGCCGCTCGGGCCGTCGAGATCTCGAGCCTTCCTGCAAGACTCTCTAGGGAGCACGACTGGCCCTCCCGTTGACACGTGTAGACGTGCTTCAGGGCGTCCTCGAGACGCACCCGCTCACCCAGCCGCGACAGCCGAAGAAGCCTGGGAACGACACCGGAGCGTGGCCAGAGCGAAATAGCCAGCAAAACCACCGCCGCCGCGAAGACCGTGAGCGCCTGTCCCGGGTCGACGCTCATCGGTCAGCGTTCCTGTATATTGAATTTGACATTTGACAATTGAAATTTTGATGACTCAAAATATATATACGGCTGACAGCGGCAGGAAGTCAAGGCGCCGGAGCCAGTAAAGTGGAGGGACGACAACATGCCACCGTCCAGTACGGTCGAGAATTACCTCAAAGCCATCTACAAGTCACAGTCCGCAGGCCGGAAGGGGCAGGAGCTGGTCCCGATGGGCCAGCTGGCGTCAGCTCTCGGAGTCGTCCCCGGCACCGCCACGAGCATGGTCAGGGCGCTGGCAGAGTCGAGGCTCGTGCACTACGAGCGCTACGCAGGTGTGCGCCTGACTGGAGCCGGAGAGAAACTGGCGGCCCTCGTCCTGAGACGGCACCGGCTGATGGAGCTTTTCCTGGTCAAGGTCGTGGGGATGAGCTGGGCTGATGTTCACGATGAAGCCGAGAGGCTCGAGCACGCGGCGTCCGACCGGTTGATTGACCTGATCGATGCCATGCTCGAGCGGCCGTCCGTGGATCCCCACGGCGACCCGATCCCGGACCCCAATGGCGCAATTGCCAACGCCGACTACGAAACGCTGCTGAGCTGTCCCATGGGAACCGAGGTCCTGTTAACTCGCGTGGCCGACCAGGATGCGGAGTTCCTTCGCTTTCTCGAAGGCAGCGAGCTGATGCCGGGTCAGGTGATCACAGTCGAGGCAAGAGACGCGGCGGCCGACCACGTCGTCGTGCGTAGCGCGAGTGGCCGGAAGATCATGATCGGGATGCGTGCCGCGGCGAAGTTGCTGGTCGCTACAGAGACTGCAGAAAGGCCAAGAGGTCGGCGATGACGGTGGGTGACAGGGTGCTGAGCCTTTCCATCGTCGACCGAGCCTCACCGTCGTGGGCCAGAATGGCATCGGCAATCGTCGCCGCTGAACCGTCGTGCAACAGGGGCCGCCGGAACCGGAGCCCCCACAATGCAGGCGTGCGAATCTCCTCAGGCTCGCCCTGACCCTGGCGGATTCCGTCACCGGTCCCGATGTCGTGTAGGAGGAGGTCTGAAAACAGCGGTACGGGCTTCCGATCGAATAGGGGATTGGGGTTCGGCCCCGTGTCGAGGGTGGGCACGTGACAACTCGCGCATCCGACCGCCGCGAATACCCCTGCCCCTCCACCGACCTCCGGCGTGATCGGTCCACGTGGCAGTGGCGCGAGGAACTTCATGAACGACTCGAAGTTGTCGATGCCGCGTAGCCCCGTACCCAGCTCCGGGATGTCCTCAGGGTCCGGGATCGGATCACACTCGAGAAGCTGATCGGCAGAGAGGTTGAAGGTGAGCTCCTCGGGAAACAGATCGTTCGTGATCCCCATCTCGTTGCGATAGGCATCGGCGCCGAAAACGATCAGGGTGGCCACCTGCGCCTTCCATCCGAACCGACCGATACGCTGGTCGCCCGACTCGATGTCTATGACTCGCGCGGCCCGGCCACTCACTCCGTCCGCGTCCAGATCGAGCGGGTCTTCCAGGGCGACAATCGTCTCGTCGGGAATCGCTTCAACGAGCCCGGCCCCAAAAAGAGGGATCGGGACGCGCCGCGCGATGACATTCGCCTCGGGAGGAATCCGCGACTGACAGGCGTGCGTGGGAATGGAGAAAACCTGAAACAGGGATCCGCGCGACGGGTCGACGTCCTGGAACGTGCCATCCGCGAGCCGCATCCCGGCCCGTACCTCTGTCATCGGTGCGATGCCACCGATGGCCGGAATGTTGTGGCACTCGGCACAGCTCGTCCCGTTGTAGGCGGGACCCAGCCCCTCCTCGGCGTCCTCGACTTCCAGGAAGTCCTCCAGCCCCAGGTTGAAGGCCTCGAACTCTCCGGCGGTCAGCCCAGGCAGCGGGTCTCCGGGTAAAGGCTGACGCTGTGCGAGAGAGACGAGATGTGCGCTTGCGGCGAAAGCGAGTGCGCACGCCACGCCCCACGCTCCCCTTCCGGTGCGGGTCGAGACGTGCCCGCGGCGTGTGTGAGTCATGGCGTCAGCGCTCCGCGGTTCGCTCTTCAGTGACGACGATCGCGCCCTGCATGAAGTTGTGTCCGGCACCGCACAAGCGCGAGCACTCGAAACGAAACCGTCCAACCTCGGTTGCCTCGAACACGACCACCGCCTCTCCCTGACGGCGCTTCGGCACCGCGACATCCACATCACGGCCGACGATCCGGAACCCGTGCATCGTGTCGTCGCTTCGAACCCGCAGCTCGATCGTCGTACCAACCGTCACGGTTATCTCGGAGGGCGTGAACGTGAACCGCTCGGCGACGATCTCCACGACCTCTCGTTCCTGCGCCCCCACCCATCGCGAACCCGATCCAGCCAGGAGCGTCAATCCGACCGCCACCAACGTCACGAATCGCCGAATGCCCTTGATCTCTCTCGTCACTAAAACCACCATCCGAGTCCGATGTTCAGCGAGTTCGGTGCCTGCACGACATCGCTCTGATTGTTGAGCACCGTGTAGTCGAGCTTGACGGCCACGTCGGGGTCGGGGAAGTAGGTGACCCCGAAGACACACGCGTCACGATCGAATTCCTTCAGCGGAACGTATCCCGATGGCATGCGGTATTGCGTATCGAAATTCTCGTATCGGACAAACACCGCCAGCTCTCGGGGCGCAGGTTTCGGAACCACGAAATAGGACGCCTCCAGATACGAGCCGCGAATCTGCTCGGCCACGTTGGGATTGACGCCGATCGTCCGCTGTCGCGAGGCGTTCAGCTCTCCCATCCCGTTGAGAAAGCCATGGGCGTATTGCCCACGGGCTTCGAAGTCGCCTCGGCGATATCGACCATCGAACTCGATCATCGTGACGCTTGTCTCGAACCGGAGATCTCGAAACCCGGTGTCACCACTCCAGAAACTCGAGCCCAGCACAAGGCCGGGATGCCCCACGTATTCGAGCCGTCCGGTGCTAGCCAGCGAGCGCGCGTTTGACTCCGATCCTTTCTGTCGCCCGTCACGGAAACCCTCGTCCGCGCTGAACCCGGTTGAATTCAGTGGGGCCATCGCATACGCGCGATAACGAAATCCGCCCCGCAACTCGCCGTGAACACCCACACCTGCGTCAGACCACGTCGTGGGGATGATGACGGTATCGACAAACGGGCGCTCGACACCGTGAAAGACCGGTGGCTCGTGACGCTCGTTGATGATGCCCACGGGAGCCAACACCATCCCGGCTCTGACGTTGAAGGGTCGACTGACGAGAAAGTCGACATAGGCCTGCTCGAGTTCGAGCTCTCCTGTTGTCTCGTTCGAGACCACGGCGTGCTCAAGCTCCAGTTCAGCAACGAACCGGATGCGATCGGAAAAGCTGTGATTGAACAAGAGCACAAAACGATGGAAATCAAGGACCGCATCCTCGTTCTGGCGGTTGTTGTAGTGGAAGTCCATGTAGCCGGAGATCGGTGCGGGCGGGGGTGCCGCACCCGAACTCGTCGATGTCCCGCCTGACGATTGGGCGCTCGCCGTCGAGGCGGCCACCAGGAGGCAGAACAGCGCCACCAGGCAGGTAGCGATTATTTCGTTTACTAGAATCCTTGATTTTGGGCAGGGCATGTTTCTCTTTTGATATATCAAAAAATCAAGGTGAAAGGCAAGTGGGACCCTAGTCGGAGACCCGTCTAGCACTTGAGTTCGGTCATCATGAGGAGTAGATTCGAAAAACCGTCCACACGAAACGATGTTTCTCCATGTATTCCGTCACGAAACGAATTGACTTCTGCTACGGCCACCGTCTCTTGAACTACGACGGCATCTGCAAGCACCTTCACGGTCACAATGCCGTTGCCGAGATCGAGGTGCGCACTGCGTCGCTCGACGACCGGCACATGGTCTGCGACTTCAACGACATCAAACGCGTCGTCAAGGGGTGGATCGATCGCGAACTCGACCACAAGATGATCCTGCGTCGCGACGACCCTCTCCTTGAACCGCTCCGTGCTCAAGGCGAGCCGGTGTTCGTGGTCGATGAGAACCCCACCGTCGAGCACATTGCCTACGTGATCTTCGACCACGCGCGACGCGAAGGTCTTCCGGTCGTGCGTGTCACGGTGTGGGAAACCCCCACCTCATTCGCCACCTACGTTGAGGACGTCGGAGAATCTCACGAGACGACCTCGGTCGACCCCCACACGTCGACCGCCGCCAACTGAACGGCGGTCTAGGATCGCGACCGGGTGCGGCGCGGGCGCGGCTCCGGGCGCACGTTGGGATGGGACCAATCGGGGTGGACCTGAATCTTCTGGCCGAGCAGGGGCATCGGCGACAATCGCTGCGCACGACCTGACCGAGCCGAAAAAATGGCGCGGTCGACCTTCCTCAACAATCGGATCAGCCCACGTTCGTCTGGCGCGGACAGCACAATGACGCCAGGGCTCTGCCGGGGAGGAAAGCGCTTCTCCTCGAGGAAGTCGTCGTCGAGGCTGATCAGGGTCCGGCGCAGCTGACGCGCCAGCCGATAGTGCTCGACGTCGCTCGCACGCCGCAGCTCGTCGTCCTCGACGACCGCCAGCACATCCCATCGGAGGCGTTCACGCATGTGGGCAACGGCGCCAGCCGGCATGTTGGCGTCGGCGTAGACACGCGGCCGCCGAGTCAGCTCCTCGGCATGCGGCCCAAGCTCAGAGGCGAGAGTCCCCATCGCTCGTCTTCCCGGCACGACTCTGTTTCTCGCTCAGGGCGACCCTTGCCTGGCGCTCGAGATCCGCCAGCAGATCTCGACGTCGGTGATACAGTTCCTTCCGGGCACGTCGTCCACGCTCAGACCCAACGACGTACTCACAGAACAGCGGGAATGCGATCGTCGTGTCGCAATAGGCGACCACCGTCTGGGGCAGCATTCCGGGGTTCACCTTTCCCCAGCTCACGGCCTCTGATGGCGTGGCACCGGACAGTCCTCCCCACACCACCTGGTCGGTCGTGATTTGGATGAAGAAGTCGTTTCCGCCCTTAGGGATGCCATACACCTCCCACAAGGTGGGTTGTCCCTGCAGGTAGAAATTCTTTGGCGAGCCACCCCCGAGGATCACACACCCGTTCTTCTCACCGGCTAGGACAATCGCGCACACCTCATTGACATCGCGATTGGGGTCGATCATCAGAGAACTCTGATTGATCAGCTCGTGATAGGCGATGTTCATCCCAATCGAGCTGTCACCTGGCGACGACGTGTAGATGGGAACACCCAGTGCCGAGGCTCTCGCCACCACCGAATGTTCCTCGCACCCCGGATACTTCACCAGCAGGTCCTGTCCCAGTCGAAAGTGAAGCTCGGCGGACGAGATGGGGCCCTCGATACCTTCGCGGACCAGGAAGTCCCTGATGTAGGCGTCTGTCTCCAGCAGCACGTCGGCGGGAAAGAGAACGTCGTAGATCCTGATGATCCCCTTCTCGTAAAGTTCGACATCATCGAGAAACGGGGACCCTCGGTGCAAGGTGAAATTCAGCGCATAGTGGAGATCGTGATACAGGTTTGCCCCGGTGCTCACCACGAAGTCGACCAGACCTCGCTCCATGAGCTCGATGACGCACCCGCCGAGACCGGCAGGCGTGAGTGCGCCGGCCACGGTTAGGCCGACCGTCGTATCGTGGGCGGGGTCGAGCATCCCGTTGGTGAACACCTGGCAGGCCTCGGACAGGCGCCCAGCGTTGAAGGCCTGGAACCCCCCGTCGATCAACTTCCTGATATCGGCGCTGCCTTGTGGGCGGTAACAGCGAATCGGTTTGCCGCGAAGAAGCTCTCGTTGCTCGGTAGAGGGAGATCCTGGCGCGCGGTGCGGCACGGGGTAGTCTAAACCATGGTCAGGGACCCGTTGGGCGACGACGTCATTCCCTCTTTGCGTGACGTGGAGCGGCGTCACATCCAGCGTGTGCTCGATGATGTCGGGTGGAACAAGAACCGAGCGGCTCGGATCCTCGACATCAACCGAGGCTGTATCGAAAGATCAGCGAGTACGAGCTGGTGGACCGCAAGGCCCCATCGCCACTAGGTGTCGACCCAGTCCGGACGGGGGCCACTGATGCCGATCATGACCAGCGCGACACCGGTCCCGCCCAACACAAGTCCGAGCCCATCGGTGAGCCACGACTCCCACGAGAAATCGCCGAACATGAGAGTGGCCGAACCGGTGGCGAGGGCGACGCCGACGATGACGGCCGCGGGTCTGGCCAGAGCCAGACGAAGTAGCGTGCCCCGTGCTCGACGGAATGTTGGCACTAGTGGAGTGTCCCCGCTACCTACATGCCGGTGATGTTATAGCCGGCGTCGACCATGAGCACTTCGCCAGTCACCCCGCGGCCTGCGGAGCTCAGAAGAAAAACGGCCGCGTCGGCGACCTCGTCTGAATCGACCGTGCGTCGAAGTGGGGCACGCTCGCGAAAGTGCTGCAGCATCCTGGTGAATCCCGAGACGCCCGCCGCCGCCAGAGTCTTGATCGGCCCGGCCGATATGGCGTTCGCTCTGATGTTCGACGGGCCGAGGTCACTGGCGAGGTATCGGACGGCCGCCTCAAGTGCCGCCTTGGCAACGCCCATGACGTTGTAGTGAGGAATGACGCGAGAGCTGCCCATGTAGGTGAGCGTCAGAATGCTCCCGCCGCCTCGCTTTTCCATGAGAGGCGCTGCGCCCCGCGCCAGCGCGACCAACGAATAGGCGCTGACATCGAGCGACTGCGCGAAATCCGCGCGGGTCGTCTGGATAAAGGGCTCCGAGAGTGCCTCACGGGACGCGAACGCCACGCCGTGGACCACGAAGTCGAGTCCACCGTGCTCTTGGTCGACGGCCCGATAGAGCGCGTCAATCTCGTCGTCTCGAGTCACGTCGCACTGGACGAGCTGCGACGGTTGACTCAGCGTTTCGGAAAGGGCTCGCGTCTTTTCGCCGAACCGTTCGTTTGCATAGCTGAGCGTGAGACGGGCCCCGGCCGCATCAGCAGCTTTGGCTATGGCCCAAGCGATCGACCGCTTGTTGGCAATACCGACAATCAGGCCGTTGGTCCCGCCGAGAACACCAGTCAGCGTGACCGACCCTTGTCGCGGCGAGAAGGCGCTCGATTCCCTGACCGTTGCTGGCCTGCATGGTCTTGGCGAGCTGAGAACTTGTTGCCACCCGAGGAGTTGCCTCTCGATGACGCTTTTTGGCCCGAACGTTCCCGAGAGCTCTTCTTACTATTATTGGCGTTCCCACCCGAGCGGAACGTACGGCCGCTTCGATTCTGCCCGCGGGGCGGCTCTGAGCCGGGCTGATTCTGGTGCATGGTGAAAACGGGTGGCTGCCGCGGCGTCGGCGTGCCCTCAGGATGCTTGAGAGTGGCTCGAATCAAGGGGCGGCGGACAGGTCCGTCGTCTCGTTCTGCAGGTGCAGAACTCGCGTCAGCCGTCGTTTTAGTATCGACGTCAGCTGCGGGGGCGGCGGACTCGGGATCTGCTTGATCGCCAGTCGCGCGATTGTGTTCGCTCATCCGATTGATTGGATCCTGCTCGTTGCCATCATTAACAGAACCGAGAAGTGATGACGACGATGGTGCGCGGGGTCATCCTGCGCGCGAACCCTACGCTGCTATCGCTTCCGGGTGGCCGGAGGCTGCTCTGGGAACATGAACGCGAAGGAATTCACAGTGTAACAGAGGGCCAGAAGAGTGGCAAACGCTATTGCGGGGTCAGTTTTCGGCCGTCTATCTCAACCTTTTTGGCTGGAATCGGCGGGCGGGGTGTGCGCGACGGCCCAGGTCGTCACCTCGTTGAGCGCGATCGCCACAGCATCGGGGTGGGTGGACTGCGGCGTACGTCTCGCCTCGACCGACCCACGGCCGGAAATCTTGGTCATCACATCCGACTCGAACAGCTCGTGGTAGGTCTGCCACTCTTCTAGAGTCAGGGACTGGAAGTCCTGGTCGCGCGTCACCAGATCGCGAACGATCGCGCCGACCACTTCGTGCGCGCTCCGAAACGGTAAACCGCGATTCACCAGGTAGTCGGCGACATCCGTGGCCAGGAGCATACCCGTGGACGACGCTTCACTTCGGTCGCGGCGAATCTCCAGCGTGTCTACGACCGTCGTCGTGGCTCGAAGCGACCCAAGGACGGTGTGCTCGGTATCGAAGATCGTCTCCTTGTCCTCTTGCAGATCCTTGTTGTACCCGCTCGGTAGTCCCTTCATCGTCGTCAGCCAGCCCGTATGGTGTCCGACGATCCGTCCCGTCTTGCCCCTCACCAACTCGAGCGGGTCGGGATTCTTCTTCTGGGGCATTAGACTGCTCCCGGTGGCGACCGCGTCGGCCAGGTCGAAGAATCCGAACTCCTCACCAGTGAATATGATGAGGTCTTCCGACAGCCGACTGAGATGGACCATCACGAGCGCGCAGGCGTGGAGGGTCGACGACACGAAGTCGCGGTCCGCAGCGGCATCCACACTGTTTGACACGACCCGCGAGAAACCCAGCCGCGCAGCCAGCGCTGTGGTGTCCACGCCGTAGCTGGTGCCAACCACCGCGCCCGAACCGAGTGGCATCGCGTCCGATTCGTCGCGCGCGACCTCCAGGCGAGCATGGTCACGCCTGAAGGCGGCAGCATGCGCAAGAAACAGATGCGCCACGAGCATCGGCTGGGCGCGTCTCAGGTGGGTATACGCCGGCATGAGCGCGGAACCGGCGGCCTCGGCCCGTCCAGCCAGGGCCAGAACGAGCTGGGCCACGGCCTGTTGGATCACTGGCAACCGCCGTCTCAGGTAGAGCCTCAGATCAAGTGACACCTGCTCGTTTCGCGACCGGCCTGTGTGGAGCCGTCGACCGAGATCACCCACCCTTTCGATGAGTCGCCGCTCGACAAAGGCGTGGATATCCTCGTCGGCCCCAGACACAAAACCTGGGTCGGTGCGGCCGAGTTCGAGAATCTCGCCGAGACCCGTGGTAATGGTCTCTGCGTCGTCCGGGGTGAGGACACCGGCGCCGGCCAGTGCCTCGGTCCACGCGACACTGCCCTTCACGTCGTCCTCGAACAAACGCCGGTCGAATGCGAAGGATGCCTGGAACTCGAAGACGTCCCGATCAGGCGCCTCCGAGAACCGGCCGGACCACAGGTGGTTTTCTTCCGTCATCTCTCTGAATCAGTCGGTGGACTCGGAACCATGCGCGGCACGTACGGCCGGCGTGGCGGGAGCCCCAAGTGTCGCGATCGGGTGCGGACCACGCTGGGCCGCCGTTTCGACGGGCAGCCCCCAAAGCTTGATGAAGCCGACCGCTGCCTCATGATCGAACGTGTCGCCTTCGTCGTACGTGGCCAGCGACGTATCGTAAAGGGCATACTCGGACTTCCGTCCGACGACGCGGCAATCGCCCCGATACAATTTGAGGCGGGCCGTCCCGGTCACCCGCTCCTGCACCTTGGCCACGAAGGCGTCGACGGCCTCGCGGGTAGGAGTAAACCAGAGACCGTTGTAGACCAGGTCCGCGTAGGCCCCACCGAGGTCGCGTTTCAGCCGATCCAGGTCCTTCGTCGTCACGAGTGCTTCCAACTCACGATGGGCCGTATGGAGCAGGATGGCGGCCGGCGCTTCGTAGATCTCACGCGACTTGATACCCACCAAGCGGTTCTCGACCATGTCGATCCTGCCCACCCCGTGGGCGCCGGCGATGGTCTCGAGCGAATTGATGAGCTCGGTCAATGGCATGGCCACGCCGTTCACCTTGGTCGGCACCCCGGCCTCGAACTCGACCTCGACGTAGGCCGGAACATCCGGGCACTCAGTGGGACACTTCGTCAACGTGTAGATCTCTTCCGGCGGTTCGATCCAGGGGTCCTCGAGTACGCCGCACTCGATCGAACGTCCCCAGAGATTCGAGTCAGTACTGTAGGGGCTCTCCACCGTCGTCGGAACCTGGATGCCGTGCGTCTCCGCGTACGCGATTTCATCCGGGCGGGTCATTCCCCAGACCCGCGCAGGCGCTACCACCACGATCGACGGATCAAGCGCGCGTGCGGACACATCCATCCGGACCTGGTCATTCCCCTTGCCGGTACACCCATGGGCAATCATCCCGGCTCCTTCGAAGTGCGCAACCTCGACCAGCTTCTTCGCGATAAGTGGCCGGCCCAACGCGGTGGCGAGGGGATACTTTCCCTCGTAGAGAGCGCCAGCCTGAAGCGCCGGCATGATGTAGTCACGGGCAAACTCCTCGCGGACGTCGACCACATGCGCGCGGACCGCACCCACGGCCAGCGCCCGCTCTCTGACGTCGTCGAGCTCTTTGCCCTGACCAAGATCCATCGTCACGGCGATGATCTCAGCGTCGTACTTGTCGGCCAACCACTTGACGGCGACCGATGTATCAAGACCGCCAGAGTACGCCAGTGCTATCCGTTCCATCGATCGTGCTCCTCGCTTTCTATCTCGTTTCTCAGCCGCGGGCCCACCCCTCGAACAGTCTCGTCACTTCTCGTCCTGCCCGCGCGTGGCGCGTGATCACGAGTACCGTGTCGTCACCCGCGACGGTGCCGACCACCTCGGTCAGTTCCGCCTGATCAATCGCGAGCGCCAGCGGCTGAGCCAACCCAGGGTCGGTGCGCAGGACGAGCAGCTGCTGAACCAAATCGATCCGACGCAGGTAGTCAGATACCGCGCGGCGAACGGTCGCATCTCCCGTCCCCGTCCGATCGAACTGCGCTCCCGGCCGACGATACGCTCCGTCTGCAGCCCGCTTGACGAGTCCCAGCTCCTTGATATCCCTCGAGATAGTCGCCTGGGTTGCATTGAAGCCCCTGGCCCGGAGCCGCTGCCTCAGCTGGTCCTGGCTGGCAAGGGCCTCGTGTGTGACCAACTCGAGTATGGCGGACTGGCGATAGTGCTTCATACTTATACAGTATCGTGAATTAGTATACACATGAGGAATTCACGGTGCAATGGCTTATTATTGGCCGTAATACCGCCTTTATCTTCATGAACCGGCACTTTGAGGTTTGACACATGGACGGCTGTAGACGTATAAATACACCTTTGAACGTATAAGTATTCATCTTATGGGTATCAGGGTTAGTGTCGTCGGTGCCACGGGCTACGCCGGGCAGGAGTTGGTCCGCCTGGCGGCGCAACATCCGCACTTCGAGCTCACGGTCGCCATGACCTCGAGCACCGGAGACGAGACACGGACCCTCCCGGCACTCACTGATATCTGGGCGGGCGAGCTGGCCCCTTTCTCGCTTGATCACCTGGCGGCCGAAAGCGATGCGGTCTTCCTGGCTCTTCCCGATACGGCGAGCGCGCAATTGGGTCCGGCGCTTCTCGAGCGCAACGTCAGGGTATTCGACCTTTCTGGGGCCTTCCGACTCACGGATGCGGACACCCGCCGACGCTGGTATCCGGAGGCGCCGACTCCCACGAGTGAGCCTGTCTACGGCCTCGCCGAGAGACGGCGTGCGCAGCTCGAGGACGCCCGCTTCGTCACGTGCCCCGGCTGCTATCCCACAGCCGCTCTGCTCGCGTTGGAACCACTGGTCGAGGCTGGCCTGGTCAACACCGGGTCGGGCGGCGGCGACGTCTTCATTGATGCCAAGTCGGGTATCTCGGGCGCCGGACGGAAGCCAAACCTCCGCACCCAGTTCTCTGAATGTCATGGCAATGTGGTGGCCTACGGGATATTCGACCACCGACATGGAGCAGAGATCGAACAGGAGCTAGGACAGGTCGTGACCTTCGTCCCGCACCTGGTCCCACTCCACCGCGGAATCCTCGAGACGATCTACACGCGGGTCACGCCGGACACGACGGAGACGGCGGTCGCCGAGGTGTTCGAGCGCGCATACGCCGACCGACCGTTCGTTCGTCTGCGAGGCCACGATATGCCGGAGATCCGGCACGTCACCGACACCAACTTCTGCGACATCGGGTGGAAGCTCGACAGCGGGACTGGACGGTTGGTCATCGTGTCATGTCTCGATAACTTGGTGAAGGGCGCCGCGGGTCAGGCCATCCAGTGCCTGAATCTCGCCGTCGGCTTCGACGAGCGAGCGGGACTACGGTAGGAGTCGGTGATGGCGCGGGGACGACCCACGCTCGTGAAGTTCGGGGGCGAGCTCCTCGAGGAGCCGCAACGACTTCGGCGGATTGCGCGGACCTTGGTCGGCGCCGCGCAGCGAGGTCCGGTGATCGTCGTGCACGGCGGAGGGAGAGAGGTCGACGCCGAGATGGCTCGGGTCGGACTCCGAAAGCAGGCAGTCGACGGTCTCCGAATCACGACGGCGGAGTCGCTGGAGATAGTGCTCGGGGTACTGGCCGGCCGGGTCAACACCCGGCTTGTGGCGGCGCTGCAGCGCGCCGGTGGACAGGCTGTCGGATTGACCGGTGTTGACGCGGGCACGACGACCGTCAACCGGGCACGGCGATATCGTGCCACCGATGGATCGTCTGTGGATCTCGGGTTCGTGGGCGTTCCGACCGGACTCGGAGAACCGGTACTCATTCGGGATCTCACGAGGCTGGGATACATCCCGGTGGTCGCGAGCATCGCCGCCGACGAGGGGGGTCGCCTGTTCAACGTGAACGCCGACAGCCTCGCGGGGGATCTCGCTTCGCGGACCAAGGCGTCGGAACTAGTCATCGTGGGTACGACCGCTGGTGTGCTGAACGCCGACGGCCGGACGATTCCGGTTCTGCCCGACGATGATCAAGGCGTAGGGGCGTTGATCCGCGACGGACAAGCGAGTGCCGGGATGGTTGCGAAACTTCTGGCGTGTCGGGTCGCGCTCGATGGCGGGGTGCGACGGGTGGCGATCGTCGATGGGACGCGCAGGATGTTCCTGGACACGACCGGCGACACCGGAGTCACGAGAGTGACGAGTACTCGCGCGGAGAAACGACCGAAATGACGGGGCGGGGGATCACTGATGACGACGATTGACGCGGGCCACGTCCGTAGCGTCGAAGCCGAGCACGTGCTGCAGGTCTACAGGCGGATACCGCTCGTCCTCGTCCGGGGCGAGGGCTCGTGGCTGTTCGACGCTGACGGGACCAGGTATCTCGATCTGCTCTCGGGTATCGGCGTGGCGTCGCTGGGGCACGCGCATCAGGGACTGGCGCAGGCTCTCAGCGCGCAGGCCGCAGAACTAATCCACACGTCAAACCTCTTTTTTCACCCGCTGCAGGGCGACGTGGCCGCGAAACTGACGGCGATGTCTGGACTCGACCGCGTGTTCTTCAGCAACAGCGGCACCGAGGCGGTCGAGGCCTGTCTGAAGTTCGCCCGCCGATACTGGTACACCCAGGGTGAGCAGGCGCGGACCGGGATCGTGGCATTCGAGCGGTCGTTTCACGGCCGAACATTTGGGTCCCTCTCCGTGACGTCTGGCGCGGCCTACCGCGAGCCGTTCGCGCCGCTGGTCCCCGGCGTCACCTTCGTCTCTCCCGATGATCCAGCCGCTCTCCGCGAAGCCGTAACGACTGAAACGGCGGCTATCATCGTCGAGCCGATTCAAGGTGAGGGCGGCGTGTGGCCGATCTCCGCGGCGATGGCCGACGCGATCTGTTCCGCTCAGTCCAAAACAGGGACACTCCTGATCGCCGACGAGATTCAATGCGGTCTCGGACGGACCGGACGGCCGTTCTATTCGCCCGCCGCGGGGCTCCGACCGGACCTGATGGCGCTCGGGAAGGCGCTCGGCGCCGGGGTACCGGTGGGCGCTGCACTGTTGGCTGAACGCGTGGCCGCCGCGGTGGCCTTCGGTGACCACGGGAGCACATACGGCGGAAACTTGCTCGCCTGTCGGGGCGCCCTCGTCTTTCTTGAGGCACTGGAAACCGGTCTCGCCGAGCGCGTAGAACGGGCTGGAGTCCGACTCGAAAGCGGCCTGCGTTCGATCGCCTCCGCGCACAGAGAGATCCGCGACATCAGAGGCTTAGGGCTGATCTGGGGCCTCGACGTCGAAGAGAGGGTAGCCGAACGGATGGTACAGACCGCGCTCGACAACGGCCTGATCATCAATCGAACCGCCGGCACGGTCGTCCGGCTTCTTCCACCGCTTACGATCAGCGACGCCGACATCGACGAGGGGATCACGCGACTCCGAGCGGCGTTCGAGACGGCTATCGCGGAGGCGACGTGACCATGCCTAACGTCAGCGCAATCGAGCCCGCAGCCGCGCCTGACAACCAAGACGGCGGGGTCGTGATCAGAGCTGCCGAGGCCGACGAGGCGCCAGCCTTGTTCCGCCTGATCACCGACAACCTTGAGACGGGTCATCTCTTGTCTCGCCCGTTGGGCGAGGTGGTCCTTCACATCCCTCGGTTCCACGTTGCCGTCGGACAGGAGGGGGTCGTGGCGTGCGCGGAGCTTGCGCGGCTCGGTCCACGACTGGCCGAGGTCCGATCATTGGTCGTCAAAGACGACTATCGGGGCCACGGGCTCGGGACGCGGCTCCTGGCGCACGTCGTCGAGGGCGCCAGGCAGCAGGGCGATGCCAGGGTGTGTGCGTTTGCGCATGACCCGCGGGCGTTCATCCACCTTGGTTTCTCAATCGTTCCGCACCCGTGGGTGCCCGACAAGATCTCGACCGACTGTCACAGCTGCATGTGGTTCCGGCAGTGCACGCAGTACGCGCTGGTATTCGACTTCGAACCGGGAGCGCAACGATGACGGACAACGCACCAATCGGCGGTGGCATCCTGGCCGCCGCCGGCTTTCGATCGGCGGCGGTGAAGTGCGGCATCAAGGCCGACGCCCTTGACCTCGCGTTGCTCGTCTCGGACGCACCGGCCAGTGTCGCCGCCGTGTTAACGACCAGCAAGGCCGTTGCGGCACCGGTGATCGTCTGTCGCGACCATCTGGCGCAGTCCGGTGGCATCGGGCGTGCGATCGTGGTGAACAGTGGATGTGCAAACGCGTGTACCGGACAAACAGGGATGGCCGCGGCGCGCGAGATGGCGACGGTCACGGCGCGGTCGGTCGGATGTTCGCTCGAGCAGGTGCTGATCGCCTCGACTGGCGTCATCGGTCTCCATCTCGACGTTGACAAGGTGGCGCGTGGCCTCGAGCGCGCGGTCGGGATGCTCGGCCGAGATGCCAGTCGCGCCGCAGCGGAAGCGATCATGACGACCGACCTGTCTCCGAAAGAGGCAGCGCTCCGCGTAAGAAGTTCGGCCGGAGTCTTTGCGATTGGAGGCATGGTGAAGGGCGCCGGTATGATCGAGCCGATGATGGCGACGATGCTGGGTTTTCTCACCACGGACGCGGCCATCGCGCCCGCTCTCCTCCAGCGAGCCCTGGCCGAGGTCACAGACGACACCTTCAACGCGATCACGGTCGATGGCGAATGCTCGACCAACGACTCGGTCTTCTTGATGGCGAGTGGCGCGAGCGGCGTCACGATCGA
>Ga0310123_10001390_pt1 | contig 20160 bp, 16 predicted proteins | sample CB6_AW_1057_MG_FD_203505 | JGI IMG/M metagenome (GOLD analysis project Ga0310123, IMG submission 203505) | Marine microbial communities from Western Arctic Ocean, Canada - CB6_AW_1057 | ecosystem: Environmental > Aquatic > Marine > Oceanic | place: Canada: Western Arctic Ocean | collected... | reverse complement strand
TGGTGATAGCACACCAGCAGAGCCACTCCGCCGAGGTGCGGGATGGCCAGTACCGCAGTCTCGCTGCGGAGGGGGTGCACCTAGACGCGCGCGCGCGTCTCCGGATCGAGCTCGGCGACCGGATTCTCCCACGCATCCTCGGCCAGCCCGATCATCCCCACGTCGCCGAGCACGGCGGCGAACATCAGCTCGGCCTTGCTGCGCTCGGTCAGACCCAGCTCGGTCGCGATCTGCCGGGAGAGGTGCCCCACGCTCGGGCCGTGGTCGAACAGGTAGTCCTTGGCGGTCCCCATGACCTGGATGAGCGCCTCGAGCAGACCGGCGTAGAAGGCCCTGCCGGAGTTGAGCGAAACGTCGACCACGTTTGGGTCCGATGCCCGGAGTGCCGACGCTCGCGGGCGCTATTAGGGGTCTCGGGGGGAGAAACGCTTTAAGGTAAACACATGTTTCCCAGGAAGGAAAGAACTTCGAGCGCGCTTCCCGTCAGCGGCCGTTCACCAGGAGCGTGTCCCCGGGGGCCCGGGTGCGCTCCGCGTCGCGGCGCCGTCGGATCTCAGCGGCGCGGCCGCTGAGTACCTGGTTGACCTCCTGCCGCGCCGCCTGGTTCGCGATCTCCGCATCCTCACGCGCACGCCGGGCGGCCAACGTGTTGGGCGGAGGCACGAAGCCGAACGGAAGCGGAATCGTGATGTCCCCCAGGTGGATCTGCCCCGGCGAGATCCCCCAGCGCCGCCCCCGCGAGTCCGAAAATGTCCAGTCGGTGCCGCGACGCTGGGCTTCCACAATCGCTGCGGCCGAGTCGCCCATTGCGGCGATGGCCAGCGCGAGCTCGAGCTGCAGGCGCTGCTCCGGGGAGAGCGCGACGAGCTCATCCGGGGGGAGGAACCAGAGCCGCGGATCCTTCTCGCCCGGGCGCAGGCGATCCGCCAGGGTCGCAGGGATCGCGATGCCCGCTCCCGTGGGGGCGGCCCCCGCCCCGGACGGCTCGGCCGCGGGCAGCGTCTCGGGCACGGGCTCCTCGGCCCCGGCGAACCCGCTCGGGGCGGGCTCCTCCCCGGGCTCGGGCTCCGGGAGCGCGGGCGTAGCCTCGACCAGGGTGGGCAGCTCGACCGGGTGGGGTCCGGGCGACGGGGTCGGTGGCTCGGCCGGGCGAGGCGCGGGAGCCACGAGCAGGATGAGCCTCTCACCCCCGATCGGCCGCGCGAGCTCGATCAGCCACTCCGGAACGGAGAGCCGCCGCTCTCCCACGGGCGCGAACGCCGGCAGGAGGAAAACCAGGAGCACGACGTGCAGGACGGCCGAGCCGACGATCGCGAGCGTGGCCACGCGTGGATCGCGCGCGCGGACCCGCTCGGAGAACGGGCGACCGGGCATCCGCGGGGTCCCGGCGGAGGGCGCGGAAGCAGGGGGTCCCATTGTTTCTGCTAACCCACCCCCCTAGGTGCGTTCCCGGCGGACGGCGCTCATCCAAGTGGACGCAACTCGGGGGCGGGAGCGTTGCCCGCGAGCACCGGGTTGCGGATGCTCCCGACTCCGGGGATCTCCACCTCTACGACGTCGCCCGGGACGAGCGGACCCACCCCTTCCGGAGTTCCGGTCGCGATCACGTCTCCCTCCTCGAGGGTGGCAAAGCTCGAGCACCACGCGACCACGTACGGGATCGGAAAGGCCATGTCGGAGGCGCGGCCGTGCTGCCGAATCTGCCCGTTCACGCGTGTGATCACCTCGAGCGCGCGCGGATCCTTGTCCTCCGCGCTGACCGGACTTCCGATGGGACAGAATCCGTCGAACCCCTTCGCGCGCGCCCACTGCCCGTCCTTCTTCTGGAGCTCGCGCGCGGTGACATCATTCAAAGGGACGAGCGCGGCCACGTGGTTCCAGGCGTCCCGGGTCCGCACGCTGCGCGCCGTACGGCCGATCACGACCCCGATCTCCCCCTCGTGCTCGATCCGGCCCGCCCAGTCGGGCAGAACGATCGGGTCGCCGTCGCCGATCACCGCGGAGGACGGCTTGAAGAAGATGAGCGGCTCCGCGGGGACGTCGTGGCCCAGCTCGGCGGCGTGCGCCGCGTAGTTGCGCCCGACGCAGAGGATCTTCCCCGGGCGCCGGGCCACTGCCATCAGTCGTGGCGTGGCCGCGTGTGCAGCCAGGTGCCGACCAGGGCGCCGCCGGCAGCCAGCGTAAGCAGGACACCGATGACCGACCACCAGAAGCCGAGGTCGGTCGCGTCGGCGCTCCATCCGGCCGCCGAGTTCCTGAACGCGACGACCGCGAAGACCAGCCACACGATGCCGACGACGAATCCGAAGATGCGACTCATGTCATTGCCGTTGGAGAGAACGGAGCGCCGGCGCGGCCGCCGGAAGGTAAGCGAATGTAAGCCGCGGCCGCGGTCGGGGAAATCCGGACGGACGGTCAGCCCCCGCGTGCTCCGTAGAAGCGTGCGACCCGTCCCGCGATCTGCTCCCAGGGCCCGCGCACAAGCGGTGCCGGGGGCAGCGACTCTCTCAGGTAGCGGCCGTAGCGGCGGCGCACGATGCGGTTGTCCAGGAGCAGCACGGCCCCCCGGTCGGCGCGCGAGCGGATCAGTCGCCCGAACCCCTGCTTCAGCCGGAGCGCGGCGAGCGGGAGCAGGTAGCCGTAGAACGGATCGCCCCCCGACTGCTCGATCGCCTCGAGCCGCGCGGCGACGACGGGCTCGGTGGGCACGCGGAAAGGGAGCTTCTGGATGACCAGCCCGCGGAGCGGCTCTCCGGGAACGTCCACTCCCTCCCAGAACGACGCGGTCCCGAGCATGATTCCGGACCCGGCGGCGACGAAGCGCCCGAGCAGTCGGTGCCGGTCGTCCTCGCCGTGCACGAAGAGGGGCCAGCGCGCGTCCACACGGCGTGCGCGGAGCAGCTCCGCGACCCTGCGCAGCGCACGGTGCGAGGTGAAGAGCACGAAGAGGCCGCCCCCGCTCAGGCGGGCGGTGTCCTCCACGATGCGGGCGGTCGCCTCCTGGAGGGGCGCGAAGGAATCGGCCCTGCCCGGATCGGGGAGATCGGTCGGGACGGCAAGCAGTGCCTGCCGGCCGAAGTCGAAGGACGAGGGGATCACTTCCTCGACCACCTGCGGGGCTCGCTCCATGAGCTGGATTCCCGATGAATCGATCCCCAGCCGTCCACGCAGGAAGGTGAAGCTGCGGCGGGTGGCGAGCGTCGCCGACGAGAGCGTGACGGTCTCCTGGCGCCCGAACAGCGTGTCGCGCAGCACGGCACCCAGATCGATCGGGGCGGCCGCGAGCGCGAGCGTCCGCCGCACGCCGGAGCCCCGCGCCACCATCCAGCGAACCCACACGTTCACATCCTCGGCGCCAGGAGCCAGGACAAGGCGGAGCGCGTGCGCCGCGGCCTCCAGCCGGCGCTCGACGCTCTTCACGTCGAGCAGCCGTCCCTCGAGCCGCTCCGCGCGCGCCTGGTCCAGCTCGATTCGCTCGCGCAGCTCCGCCAGCTCGCGCGCCAACCGCGAGAAGGTGAAGGTGACGCCCTCGAGCGCATCCGCGACCTCGGGGTCCGCGCCCGGCTCGCCGATCCCGGAAGCGCCCAGCCGGGCGGGCTCCTCGCCGAGCACCACGCGCGCCTCCAGCGCGTCGGCGAGCCGGACTGCGGCGCGCTGCGCGTGCTCAAGCGCGGGCTTCGCCAGCTCCGCGATGCGCGACCGGAGCGCGCGCTCCTCGTCCCCTGGACCCAGCTCCCCCTCGAGCGCGGGCAGGATGCCGCGTCCGTTCCGCTCGAGCCGCGCGAGCGTGCGCGCGAGCCCGCGGCGCGTAACCTCCACGCCCATGTGCGAGGTCGCCGAATCCTCGAGGTTGTGCGCCTCGTCGAGCACGAGTCGCTTGGTGGGCGGCAGCACGGCGGCCTGCGTCCAGTTCTGGGTGGCGCGGCGGACCGCGAGATCGGTGAACAGGAGGTGGTGATTGACGACGAGCAGCTGGGCGGACTGTGCCTTCCGGCGCGCGCGCTGGAAGAAGCAGCGCTGAAAATGCGGGCACCTGGCCCGGAGACACACGTCCGGATCGCTCCGTACCTCCTCCCACACCTCCTCCGAGGGCGGGGCCGGCAGATCCGCGAGTGAGCCGTCCTCGGTGGTGCGGATCCACTCGAGCAGGCCGGTCAGCTCCCCCTCGCGCTCCCGCTCGAAGAGCGAGGGCGCCTCCGCCATCGCCAGCTCCGCGCGCCGGATCGACACATAGTTGCCGCGCCCCTTCACCAAGGCCCAGCTCAACTCGCCTTCGATCAGCTCGTCCACGAGCGTCCGCACCAGAGGAAGATCCTTCCCGACCAGCTGTTCCTGGAGGTTGATCGTCGCGGTGGAGATCACCGTTTGCTCCCCGTTCTGGATTGCCCAGACAGCCGCGGGGAGCAGATAGGCGAGCGATTTGCCGGTCCCAGTTCCGGCCTCGGTGATCGCCACGCCGCCCTGGTTGTAGCGCTCGGCGACCAGCCGGAGCATGCGGCGCTGCCCCGGGCGGTCTTCGAAACCCGGGTGCATCTGCGCAAGCGGGCCGTCGGGGCCGAGGACCCGCTCGAGCGCGTCCAAGTCGAGTGGGATCTCGACCCTGGGCGCTGGCGGCTCGACCAGTACGTAGAGCTGGCTCGCTCCGTTGTCGACGAGCGCGCTCCCGAGCCCCTCCTCCCAGACGCGGGCCGCCACCGCCAGGTCGGCCTGTGACGGCTCGAGCACGCCGGAGGGGTGGTTGTGGATCATCACAGAGCCGTCGGGCGCGTCCTGGCTTCGCCACGCGCGCGCGGCGGCCACCACCGCCTCGCGGTTGCCGCGCGCGACCGGACGCGGATCCACCAGCGATCGGTCGGAGGCCACCCGCGCGAGGAAGCACACCTCGCGGCCGCCGGTGCGCGCGATCTCCTGCCGGATCCGCTCTGCGGCGAGGGCGCCGAGCCGGAGGGGAGGGAGCTCGCGGGAGGCTCCCGTGGGGAGCCTGGGCGCGCCGGGGTCCTCGTCCGTGCCGTCGAGCCCGGCCAGCGCGAGCGCGGGTAGAGTGGCCGCGCCCGGAGCCTCACGCCACGTGCGGCGAGCGCTCACGGCCGGCGCCTGCGTGACGGACGAGGCTGAGCGCCCCACGCCGGACGGAGCGAGTTCGCGCGACAGGCGTAGCCTGGCGCGAGCCACCGAAGGCGGCGGGCGCAACTCACGTCTTCAGCGTCTTCTTCTTGGCGGCCGGGAAGAGGACGTTGTTGAGGATCAGGCGGTACCCGGGAGAGTGCGGGTGAAGGTCGAGGTCGGTGGGCATGTCGCCGATCTTATGCTCGGGATCGGCCGGATCGTGCCCGCCGAAGTAGGTGAACGTGCCCCTTCCCACCGTCCCGTGCACGTACTTGGCGAAGTTGCCGTCACGCGCGAGCACGAGGGTAGCCGGTTTCACCCGGTCGATCCGGAAGGAGGTGGTCAGTCCGTAGAAGTCGGGCAGCACCGACTCGTGGTTCTGGGTGAGCATCGCCGGCACCGGATCGAACTTGGCCGAGAATTCGAAGAGCGTGAACACGCCCAGCGCCTCGCGCCACGAAGTGTTCACCTGATGTCCGTCGATGTCGCTGAAGGAGTTCACCGAAGGCGCGGTCTGCACCTGCGCGTCCTGGAAGGCCATCGCGACCTCCCAGTCCATGCGCTCCGAGGCGTCCTGGTCGGCGGGCGTGCCGTCCGCGTAGGCGACAACGATATCCACATCGTGGGCGGCGAGCGCCAGCTCGAGCGTCTCGGTGGCCGAGCACATCGCGAACAGAAAGCCACCCCCCTCCACGTACTGACGGATCCGGCGCGCGACCTCCTTCTTCAGCTCGGGGACGCTCCCGAATCCGAGCTGGTCCGCCATCTCGGTGTTCCGCTCGACCTCTTCCTGAAGCCACTCCGAGCCCACGTAGGTAATGTAGAACTTGGAGTACTGGCCGGTGAAGTCCTCGTGGTGCAAGTGAAGCCACTCGTAGTCGGCCAGCTTTCCCTCGATCACCTCGCGGTCCCAGATCTTGTCGTACGCGATGCCGGCGTACTCGAGCGCCATCGTGACCGCGTCGTCCCACGGAGTCGCGTTTGGGGTGGTGTAGACCGCGATCTTGGGCGCCTTCTCGAGCGGAACGGATTCCATGTTCGCGTTCGCGATCTCGGCGCGAATCGAGGCGACCTGCGCGCCGCCCACCGGCACCACCGTCACCCCCTCGAGCGCCGCCTCGCGGCGGAGCTCCTCAGTATCGGGGAGGAGGAAGGATCCGGCGCGGTAGTTCAGCAGCCACTCGCCCTGCGCACCGCGCTGGAGCACCCGGAAGGTGATCCCGTACGCCTTCAGGTGATTGTTCTGGGCGCCATCCATCGGGATCAGGAGCTGCTGCGCGCCCACCGGAGCCGGGAGGGTCGCAAGCACCGCGAGCAGCGCGAGCGCCGTACACCGGGCGACGCCGAAGCCGCGCCGCCCTGCCGCGGCCCGCCGCTTCATGCGGAGCCCCGCAGCCGCCGGAGATCCCTGCGGGCCTCGGGCACCACCGCGCTCCCCGGGCTCCTGAGGATCAGCTCCTCGAGCAGACGCACCGCGGTCGGCACGCCGGCAGACGTGCGCGCGTGCCAGCGGGCGAGCACGAGCGCGGCCTCGGCGGACTCGATCGCGTCCGGCCACCGCTCGACGAGCACGCCCCGCATCCGGGCGGCCTGGTCGGGCGCCTGCCCCCCGTCCGCGAGGCGCGCGGCGTGCGCGAGCACGGCCGGGCGGTCCGCCTCCGGAAGCTCCGTCGACGCATGCTCCAGCTCGAGCGCGGCGGGGCGCGCGCTCCCGCGATGGGCGGCCACCGCCGAGCGCGCGACCGCGTGCGCGCTGGGCTCGCTCAGGCGGCCGAGCAGCGTGGTGAGCTGGATCGCCTCGGTCGCTCGTGCCGGGAGGAGCCCGTCCACCGCCTGCACGAGTGCCGCGCTCGCCAGTTGCAGCTCTCCGCGCTCGAGTGCGAGGTAGGCCCGCTCGTATGAGGTGCGCGGACCCTGCACGTCGGAGATGACGCGCTCGGCCGCCTCCACCCGGTCCCTCCGCTGGAGCGCGAGCGAGACGGCCGCGGCCAGCTCGTCCAGCTCGGGCGCATCCGGGAACTCCCGCCGGAACCGGGAGAAGCGCTCCTGCAGCTCGGTCGGGTCCGCCGACTGGACCTCGATCCGGAGCTGGCTGGCAAGCAGGCGCCGGCGGGCGGGGGAGCCGGGCGGTGCCGCCGCCGCGAGACGGCCGCCCGCCTGCACGGCCGCGGCCGTATCGCCCGAGGCCATCGCGAGCTCGGAGATGCGCTGGTCGAGGGCGCGGATCTCGACGCCGCCATCCATGGCGTCGCGCAGAGTCGAGAGCGCCCAGATCGCGACCTGCGGAGCGCGTGCATCCTGCCCCCAGCGCGCGAGCTCCTGCATGAAGGCCGCGCGGGAGGAACGGTCGAGCTCAGGCGCCACCGCCTGGGCGACTCTGAGCGCCCGCTCCGGGCGGTCCCCCGCGAGCGCGAGCTGGACCGCCGCCATCCGCTGCTCGACCCCGGCGCCGGGCGCATCGAGCGCGCCTACGATCACGTCCACGAACCCTCCTCGGACGTCCGGGTGCAGGAGTCGGATGCGCCGGATCACCTCGGACACGCTCTCGCTCGCCGCGGCGACCGCCCGCGCCCATTCCACCGCCGCGTCTTCGACGCGGTCGCTCTTGAGCAGCAGGTCTCCGATCTCCGCCGCGAGCCCATCCACCCTTCCGCTCGCCGCCCGTCCCTTCCGGAGCAGCTCGAGGGTGGTCTCGATCCCGAACGCGCGCTCCCAGAACGGAGCCACCTGCCGGTAGCGGTCGACGTCCGTTGGTGCCGCGTGGATCCATTCTGCGGTCTCGCGCTTTAGCGCGTCGTTCGAACCCGCCTCGGCAAGCAGCCGCAGTCTGAGGTAGCGGACCGCGGGCACGTTCGGGTCCGCCGCGAGGAACCGGCTCGTGAGCGGAAGCAGATCGGCGGAGCGGCCCTGCGCGTCCAGCAGCCGATCGAGGGCGAACAGCGCACCGAGCGCAGTGGGATGGGTCGAGAGCAGTCGCTCCAGCACGATCACCGCCGCGCGCTCGTGGCCGCGCGCCTCGAGCGCGCTCACCTCGCGCAGCGCCTCGGTCTCGGCGATGCGATCCGGCTGCTGCGCGCCCGCCGGATGGGCGAGCGCGGCGAGCACCGTGGCCACGAGCGCCGCCCGCCTCATCGCGGAGCTCCCATTTCCGGGGAGGCCGCGGGCGGCGCAGCTCGGTTCAAGCGATCGAAGTAGCGCAGCACCAGCTCCCGTTCGGCAGGAGAGAGCCGCTGGAGCTGCTCGGCCGGAGGCAGACCGAAGCGCAGCATGCCGAGCGCCTCGGGACCGAGGGGCAGCACGTCGCCGCGCTCGAACGCGGTCGCCGTCCGGGATTGGCGCTCGTCGGAGACGTCATCGTTCTCGAGCGTGCGGCCGGCGTCCAGGAGCCGGTGGAAGAGCCGCTCCTGACGCGCGCGGGACTCCGCGTCTAGCCGGCCGCCCGCCAGCGCCTCCGCGAGCTGCCGCGCTTCCTCGGCGAGCGCCTCCAGGCTCCCGAGCGTCTCCCCCTCCGCGCCGGGCTGCTGCGAGAGATTCTCGAGCTCGCCGGCCACCTCCTCCTGCCCGCGCGCCAACTGCTGGGCCTGCTGGGCCATGGCCTGCTGGCCGAGCTGCATCGGCAGGATCTGGCTCGCACGGTTGTTCAGCTCGCCCTGCTGCTGGGCGATCTGCTCGAGCCGCTGCTGCACGTCTCCCTGCCCGGGGTCGCTCCACTCTCCGCTCGGCTGGCCGGCCATCATGGTCGCGATCGCGAGCCGGTTGAGCGCGGCCACGGCCTCCTCGGCGGAGTTCTCCGGGCTGGGCACCGTGCCCCGTCTGGCCTCGAGCGCTTGTACCGTGCGCTCGACCGCGCCCATTGCCATCCCGATGCCTGTGACTGCGTCGCGCACCTGGGACGCCTGCCCCTGCGCCTGGACGGCGATGTTCTCCGCCATCGAGCGGAGGCCCTGGAGGAGCGCCGCTTCGGCGCCCCGCAGGTCGGCGATCTGCTCGTTTCGCGCGCTCTGCATCTCGCGCCCCAGCTCCGCCTGCCGGCGCGCGAGCGAGAGTGCCTCCTGGCTCACCTGCACGAGCAGCTGCTGGAGGGCGGCCTGCCGTTCGGTCGACATCTGCCGGCGCGCCTGCTCGAGCCGACCGGCGGCCTCCTGCATCGCCTCGGCGGCCGCACGGGCGCGCTCCGCGGCTTCGGGGTTCGGCCGCTGCGTCTGGGTGGACCGTTCGCCGGCCCGCGTGTGCTCCGCGAGCGCCCGGAGCGCCTGCTCCATGCTCTGCTGCCCCTGCACCGCCTCCCGCCCGGCCTCCTCTACCCCAGCTCGGGCCGCCTCCTCCTCGAGCACGGCCAGGCGCTGCTCGAGCTCATCGAGCTGCTCCAAGAGCTCCTGCGCCTGGTCGCGCAGCTCCGTCTGCTGCTCCTTGCGCAGCTCGGGGTCGCCCCCCTCGCGCAGCGCATCCGCGAGCGCCTGCTCCCGCTGGCCGAGCTCGCGGACGTCCGCGACCATGGCCCTGAAGTCCTGCTCGACCGCGGCGCGCCGCAGCTGTTCGAGCAAGTTCTCGAGCTGCTCGCGGAAGCGCTCCTGCTCGCGAGCCAGCTCCTCGATCGTACGGCGCGCCTCGCGCGCGTCGGTTTGATCGAGCGCGGCCGCCATCTGCTCGAGCCGCTCGCGCAGCTCGGGTGAGGCGATCTCCTGGAGCAGCTCCTGGAGCTCCAGGAGATCGCTCTGGAACTCGGGGTCGGAAGCGCCGGCCTCCCGGAGTGCCTCGGCGATCGCCTCCAACTCGTCGCGTGCCTGCCGCGCCTCGTCGGTCATCGCCTGCTGCCGCTCGAGCGCCTGGCGCAGCTGCTCGCGCTGCTCGAATCCGGCTAGGCTCGGATCGGGACGCCGGCCCGCCTGCGCGCGGGGATCGGGCCCGGCCGACTGCTGCGCGCGCGCGCGCGCCTCTCGCTCGAGGTCCTGCGAGTCCTCGCTCGCGCGGCGGGCCCGCTCGGCCAGCTCCTGAAGCCGATCCGCGATCTCCTCCAGCTCCTGCTGCGCGCCCCGCCGCAGCTCTGCCACGACCGGCACACGCAGCACGTACTCGCGGGTCTGCGCGGACGAGGGATCGGGAGCGTTGTCGAGCGCGCGTGCGAAGTAGCGGACCGTGTCTCCGGGCATGAGCCCCCAGTCGCTCAGGTCCATGACCGGTCGCGCCAGCGCGGCCCGCGTTCCGCCCAGCTCGGTGCGCTGAACCACGGCCGGCAGCCGCTCGCCGCCGGAGGTCACGCGATACGCGACCAGCTCGAGCGCGCCGACGCCGTAGTCGTCGCGCAGCTCGATCACGAGCGGCTGCTGGAGCGTCAGCGGCAGCACCGTGTCGCCCGCCGGGAAGGCAAACCGGATGGAGGGCGCGGAGTCGGCGACGATGGTCAGGTCGAGCGCAGCCGGCACCAACTCTGCGTCGAGCCCCTGCGCATCGCGGAAGCGCCACGCGTACCGGCCGCTACCGCGCGGCGTCCAGCCGCCCACGAAGCCCGTCCCGTCAGCCTCGAGCGGCACCCGCAGCCCGTCCTCCTCCCGCTCGAGCGCCGCTTCCGCCAGCGGGCTCGTGGCCCGACCCCTGACCCTGATGCGCGTGCCGGCGGGCACCACGAGCGGAGGAACGTCGCCCTCGTAGGACTCGGGCGCACGGCCGGTGTGCGGGGGGAAGGCCAGCTCGAGTTCAACGTCGCTCACCAGCAGCGGATCGATGGGCAGGAGCCGGAAGGTCGGGCTCGCCGCGCCGTCCGGGGCGGCCGCGGCGTATTCGATCGCAGCGCTCACCTCCTCGAACCGGAAGCGCGCCTCCCCGTCCTCGGCCACGAGGGTCTCGGAGTGGGCGACGTCCCCCTCCGCCTGCCACCGCAGGGTGACCTCTGCGCGGCCGGGAGCCTGCACGGTCACCATGACCGGCGCCCCCCTGAGCACCTCGGCGTCGCCGGGGGAGACCCCGAGCGCGGGCAGCGCGGTGCGGGAGAGGGTCCGGAGTGGCCGGCCGAGCCCGGACCACGCCTCGAGCGAGCGGTCCGGGGTGGCGACCGCAAGCAGCATGACCACGGGCGCGAGCAGCGCCAGCGCGGCTCCACCCCTGCGGATCCACCCGGCCGTGCGCGCGCCGAGCGTGCCGGCGAGACGCTCCGGCGGGAGGCCAAGGCGCCCGGCGACCGAGCGCTGCGCCGCCGAGGCCAGGCTGGCCGAGACCCCGGGAGGGAGGCGGCGGGCAAGCTGGAGCGCCCCCTCGACCGCGCCGGCCGCCAGCCCCGCCGGCGCCTCCATCGCGCGCGCGATCCGCTCTTCTTTGAGCCAGCTCCGCTCCCCCCGGAGGAGCCAGCCCGCGAGCGCGACCGCGAGCGCGACCAGCGCGAGGTCGAGCAGGAGCGGCCCGGGACTCCCCTGCCCCCAGCCGTCCGCACCAGCCAGCAGCCAGGCGGCTGCCAGCGCGGCGCCAACTGCGGCTGCCGCCCAGAGCACGACTGCCAACGCGGCCCGCCGCCGCAGGTGCGTGCGCACGCGGGCCACGACCGCACCCAGGTGAGCCCGATCATCGGCTCCTGGAGCACTCGTGCCGAAGGGCATCACCGCACCTCCTGCCGCAGGGCGTGCAGAAAGATGTTCACCCCCATGCGGAGCGCCGTCTCGCGCTCCTCCGGAGGATCCTGGTGTACCTCGGGATCCTCCCAGCCGTCCCCCAGATCCGTCTCGTATGTATAGATCACGACGAGGCGGCCGTCGTGGAAGATACCGAGCGCTTGCGGTGGCTTGCCGTCATGCTCGTGGATCTTCGGCAACCCCTCCGGGAACTCGTAGAAGGCGTGGAAGACCGGATGATCGGGGGGAAGCTCCACGAGCTCCTGGTCGGGGAATACCTCGCGGATCTCGCGGCGGAAGGACTCGTCCATCCCGTAGTTGTCGTCCGCGTGCAGGAAGCCCCCGGCAAGCAGGTGGGCGCGCAGCGCCTGCCGTTCCGCCGCCGACCAGGAGACGTTCCCGTGCCCGGTCATGTAGAGAAAAGGGTAGTCGCTCAGCCGCGGGTCGAGCAGGCTCACTGTCGCCTCGCGGGCGGGCACCTCGAGGTCGGTCCGGTCCCGGATGGCGGCGAGCAGGTTGGGGAGCGAGGATGGATTGGCATACCAGTCACCGCCTCCCTCGTAGCGGAGCCGCGCGATGGTGACAGTGGTGTCTGCCCATGCCGCCATCGACAGTGCCGCCGCCGCGCTCGCAATCAAGATCATCGATCCCCGCCTCCATCCGCCCGTCGGGGCGCGCGGTCCGGCGCAGGCTCCAGCGCCTGAACCATCTCGTACACCAAATTGCGGGGCAGCCCCAGGCGCCGCGCCACCTCGCGCGCCGCGCGGCTCGGCGAGAGCCCTTCCTCGATCAGGGCGTGGGCGAGCGAGCGGGCCGCGATGCGATCCGCGGCGTCCGCCCGGGGGGGCATTGCCGCGCGTTCCACCACGACCGTCACCTCACCTCGCGGCGCGTGCTCCTGGTAGTATCGGAGCACTTCCGAGAGGGTTCCCCGCGTGAACTCCTCGTGCATCTTGGTGAGCTCGCGCCCCACGGCCACCCTCCGCTCCCCCCCGCACGCCTCTGCGAGCTCCGCGAGGAGCGTGCCGAGACGCTCCGCCGACTCGAACAGCACGACCGTCTCTTCCGACCCGGCGATCCGCTCCAGGAAGCGGGTACGCTCTTCCCCCTTGCGCGGCACAAAGCCCAGGAACGTGAACCGATCGGTGGGGAGGGTGGACGCGACCAGCGCCGCCAGCACCGCCGACGGTCCCGGGATCGGGACCACTCGGTGCCCCGCGGCCGCCGCGGCGCTGACCACCAGGGCGCCCGGGTCGCTCACCAGCGGTGTCCCCGCGTCCGACACGAGCGCCACCCCATCCCCCGCGGCGAGCCACTCCAGCACCAGATCCGTGCGGCCCGCCTCGTTGTGCTCGTGCAGGGAGATGACCGGCACGGAGATCCCCAGGTGATCCAGCAGCACGCGCGTGCGGCGGGTGTCTTCGGCGAGCACCCGGTCGACGTCCCCGAGCACGCGCGCTGCGCGCCGGGTCACGTCCTCAAGGTTGCCGATCGGGGTCGCGACCAAGTAGAGGATGCCCAGACTCGGCTCGGCACGCGGCGGGAGGCGGGAGGAAACCCCACCAACATGGCGCGGGCACCGGAGGCACGCGAGCCCCTGACGCACGACGGCCCGGAGGCTCCGCCTCCGGGCCGTCGCCACGGCGTTCCCGGGTGCCGTCTCAAGCGGCCAGGTGCTTTTTGATCTTGTCCTCGAGCTGGGTGTGCGGCACGGCGCCGATCACCTTGTCCACCACCTCGCCGTTCTTGAAGAACAGCACGGTCGGGATGGAGCGCACCCCGAACTGACTCGCCATCTGCGGGTTGGTGTCCACGTCCAGCTTGCCCACCCGCAGCCCCTGTTCGGCATACTCCTCCGCCAGCTTCTCGACGATCGGGGCGATGCTCCGGCAGGGACCGCACCATGTCGCCCAGAAATCGACCATGGAGAGCCCTCCTTGATCGCGGACCTCCTCTACGAAGTTCGCGTCAGTGATCTCCCGGACCTTGCCGTTCACGGCCATTGCTTTCTCCTTAGGCACACATTTCCGCGTGAAAGTGGGCGGGAGACCTCCCCCCGACCCTCGATCGTTCACCCAAGGCCACAGGTCTCGCCCGATGACCGGACTCGATCTGGACCACGTCGCGATCGCCGTGCCGTCGCTCGGCGAGGCCATCGCCCTGCACGAATCGCTCTCGGGCCTGACAGCCACGGCACCGGAAACCCTCCCGGTTCAGGGCGTGCGGGTCGCGTTCGTGGGGTCGCTCGAGTTGCTCGAGCCAACCGTATCTGATACCCCGGTGGGACGTTTTCTCTCCCGCCGGGGACCAGGCCTCCACCACATCGCTTACCGCACGGACGGGCTGGAGCGGGAGCTGGAGCGCCTGACCGCACAAGGCTTCCAGCCGATCGACCGCACCCCGCGCCCCGGCGCTCGCGGGCACCGGGCTTCTTTCCTCCACCCGCGCACGGCGGGCGGGGTCCTGATCGAGCTGGTCGAGCGGAGGACTACCCCCGCATGACGTGCTCGAGGTCCACCTGCTCGACCACCCAGCCCCCGCTCTCGGTGCGCACCACGAGGAAGGGAACCCCCCGAATCTGACGGCCCCCCTTCGTGAGCGTGACCATCACGCGGGTGGTGGGGTAGCGGCGCCCGGGCTCGCGCCACTCGCCTTCGATGGCGTAGTCCTCATGGCGCAGCACCTCGGCGATCGTGGCCATGCGCAACTCGAGCTCGCGCCACTCGCCATGGATCAGGCCCTCGTGCGTCCCGAAGAACCCCGTCATCGCCTCGAGGTCGCGGGCGTTGGCCGCCTGGAGGAAGCGCTCCACCGAGAGTAGTGGCGCCATTCCGGCCAGCGCGCTCACCGGCGCGGGCGCAAGGCTGGTGGTGCACCAGGCCAGCAGCAGGCAGCAGAGCGCGGCGGCAGCGTGCGAGGCCGTTCCGGCTCGGATCATGGGACCTCCGACAGAGCTTCGGCTGAGGCTCGAGATCGCGGGAGCGGTCCCGGCATTCGGTCATTGGAGCGAGCTCGCGGCGACGGCACCCCAAGTTGTAGCGTCTCGACTGAGCACATCAACGACCTGTGGTGTCTCCACTCCTGAGGCGGTGCCGCGGGAGTCCGATCCCGCTCCGCTGTCGCGGTGCCCTGCTGGGCTGACGCTACACTACCACCTTCGCGGGTTCGGCACGCTCTTCGGGCGTCCGTTCGACCACCTCGAAGGCGAGCGCACCGCCGCCGGGCGCGGCTCCCACGCGCAGCAGAGCCCCTTGCGGCACGTCGTCCTCGAGCAGCCGGAGTGCGAGCGGATCCTGGAGGTGGCGCTGGATGGCCCGCTTGAGCGGCCGCGCGCCGAAGGCCGGATCGTACCCCTCACGCGCGAGGAATTCCTTGGCCTCCTCGCTAACCTGCAGGCGGAGCCCGAGCTCTGCCGTGAGCCTCTCGACGCGGCGGAGCTGCAGGTCCACGATCCGCTTGATCAGCTCCTGCGAGAGCGGGCGGAAGACGATCACGTCATCTACCCGGTTGAGGAACTCGGGGCGGAACTGCTGCTGGAGCTCGCGCAGAACATCGTCCTCGAGGCGCTTTATCTGCTCGTCGCTCGTGAGCGCTGACGCCCGCTCCAGGATCATGTGGCTCCCGATGTTGGACGTCATGATGATGACGGTGTTGCGGAAGTCCACCGTGCGCCCCTGCGAATCCGTGAGCCGTCCGTCGTCCAGGATCTGGAGCAGAACGTTGAAGACGTCGAGGTGCGCCTTATCGATCTCGTCGAACAGCACGACCGTGTGCGGTCGCCGCCGCACCGCCTCGGTGAGTTGGCCACCCTCCTCGAAGCCGACGTAGCCCGGCGGCGCGCCGATCAGCCGCGCGACCGCGTGCTTCTCCATGTACTCGGACATGTCGATACGCGTCATCGCGCGCTCGTCGTCGAACAGGAACTCGGCGAGCGCGCGCGCGGTTTCGGTCTTCCCTACGCCGGTGGGTCCGAGGAAGATGAACGAGCCGATCGGACGGTCAGGATCCTGGAGCCCGGTGCGCGCACGCCGCACCGCGTTGGCGACTGCCCGGACCGCCTCGTCCTGACCGACCACGCGCGCGGCCAGCAGGGACTCGAGATGGGTGAGCCGCGCCCGCTCGCTCTCCACCATCCGACTCACCGGGATACCGGTCCATTCCGCCACCACCAGCGCAATGTCGTCCGCGTCCACCTCCTCCTTCAGAAACTTCCCCTCCGCCTGGAGCTCGGTCAGCCGGTGCTCAGCCGCGGCGATTTCCTGCTGCTGGCGCGGCAGCTCACCGTACTGGATCTCGGCGGCGCGCTGGAGGTCGCCGGTACGGGTCGCGCGCTCCACCTCGACCTTGAGCTCGTCGACTCGCTCCTTGAGCGCCTGGATCTTCTGGATCTGCTCCTTCTCCGCCTGCCAGCGCGCCTTCATCCCGCTGCTCTTCTCGCGCAGCTCCGACAGCTCCGCCTCGATCGCCTCGCGCCGCTCCACGGCCGATGGGTCCTTCTCCTTGGACAGCGCCTGCTTCTCGATCTCGAGCTGGGTGATGCGGCGCTCGACCTCGTCGATCTCCTGCGGCATCGAGTCGATCTCGATGCGGAGCCGGCTGCCTGCTTCATCCACCAGGTCGATCGCCTTGTCCGGAAGGAAGCGGCCGCCGATGTAGCGGTCGGAGAGCTTCGCGGCGGCGATCAGCGCGTCGTCGGTGATGCGCACGCCGTGGTGGACCTCGTAGCGCTCCTTGAGCCCGCGCAGGATCGCGATCGTGTCCTCGACCGACGGGGGTCCGACGAACACCGGCTGGAACCGGCGCTCGAGCGCCGGATCCTTCTCGATGTGCTTGCGATACTCGTTGAGCGTCGTTGCGCCCACCACGCGCAGCTCGCCGCGGGCGAGCGGCGGCTTGAGCATATTGCCGGCGTCGACCGCGCCCTCGGCCGCGCCCGCGCCCACGATCGTGTGCATCTCGTCGATGAAGATCACGTAGCGCCCATCGGCCTCCGTGATCTCCTTGATGACCGCCTTCATCCGCTCCTCGAACTCGCCCCGGTACTTGGCGCCCGCGAGCACGGCCGAGATGTCGAGCTGGAGGAGCCGCTTGTCCGCGAGCGAGCTGGGGATGTCGCCCGCTACCATGCGCTGCGCCAGACCCTCCACGATGGCCGTCTTGCCCACGCCCGGCTCACCGATCAGCACCGGATTGTTCTTGGTCCGGCGCGCCAGGACCTTGATCACCCGCCGGATCTCCTCGTCGCGGCCGATCACGGGATCGAGCTTTCCCTGCCGCGCGAGCGCGGTGAGATCCCGACTGTAACGCTCGAGCGCGCGGTACTTCTCCTCCGGGCTCTGGTCAGTGACCCGGTGACTGCCGCGCACCGACTCGAGCGCCTGGCGCACGGCGTCGGGAGTCGCGCCGGCATCGCACAGCAGGCGCCCGGCCTCGTCCTTCTCGGCGCCGAGACCGAGCAGCAGATGCTCGGTCGAGACGTACTCGTCGCCCAGCGCGCGCGCCTCGGATTCCGCGTCGTCCAGCGCCTTGTTCAAGTCACGCGCGAGGCGGGGCTCCGCGCCGCCCTCGACACGCGCGTACTTCCCGAGCGCAGCCTCGGCGCGCTGCCGGAGGAGCGGAACCTGGAGGCCGAGCTTCTGGAGCACGGGCACCACGATCCCCTCCTCCTGCTGGAGCAGGGCATGGAGCAGATGGGCACCGGCGATCTCCGGATGCCCGCCGCGGCGGGACTCCGCGGCCGCGGTCTGGATGGCCTCGGCAGCCTTCATGGTGAGACGGTCGGTGCTGAGCATGATCCTGGATCCGATTCTCCCTGCGTGACGCTCCGGTCTGCCCCCATGGCAGACGGTGCGGAGGCTCGGGGGTCAAGGGTCAACTTCCGGGCCACATGCCGTCGGTGGGGGGTCTCCCGGTTCGGAGGATCAGGGGAAGGTGGGGTGCGGTCCTTCCCGCGGGAGGGAGGGGCGGGCCATGGTTCCCTCCCCCGCCCGGCTCTCGACGCCCAGCTCCCCCGAAAGCATCTCGGAGAGCCACCGCGCGAGTGAGAGCCCCATCCCGGTCCCGCCCGCGGTCCCTGTGTCGGGCTTCTGGCCCTGCCAGAACGGCTCGAAGATGTGCTCCATGTCACGCGGGGGCTCGACCACCAGTTCGAGCCCCCTTCTCGCGCATCGAGCTCCGGAACACGGAGACCGCGTCGGTGACGATGTCCTCGGGGCGCAGCACCTCGACGCGCAGATCCGGGTTCTCGCCCTCGTAGCGCGCGTAGCCCAGGCTGCCGTCGATCAGCTCGAGCAGCTCCCACGCGCTCTCCTTGATGCGGTCGGCAGCGCCGCTCCGCCGGAGCCCTCCGGCTCCCGCACCCGGCCTTGCCTGCCCCCGGATTCTCGCGAGCGCCGCGTCGTCGCGCGCTTCAACACGAGGCTCCGCTACCTGCGCCAGGTAGCGGAGCACGTCCCATGGCTTCAGCCGTCCGGCTTGCCGCGTCGGTCGTCCCGGCTCAGCGTCCGCTGACGACCCGCTTGTAGAGGCCTAGGGAGGCGATCCGCCGCACTCTATTCATGACCGCTCCCCCATGGAGTCGCTCGGGCCAGCCGCCACGCAGCCCGCCCGGTTCTGGTTTTTCGCGATTCAGCTCCACCCTTACTGAAGCTCGCAAACGGCTGGACGAGCAATTTCCAAGCCATCTTGGGACCTTTGGAGCCGCGCAACGCACGGCTGCAACGGTGGGTGAATCGTTGACAGGAATCCCGCGGCCCGGAACTTTCCGCACCCAGGCCGGTGCGCAGCAGGGGGACCACCACGAGCCGGGAGGCCCGATGGCCACGGTCGCGCAGGACGTACGACGGAAGGGGTTACCCCCCGAGGCGTACGAGCGGATCCCCGGGGAGAGCTATCCCCCTTACGTCGCGCCCCAGGAGAACCGGGCCGAGTTCACCTTCCGGGCCGTGGGCCTGGGTATCCTGCTCGCGGTCGTCTTCGGCGCCGCCAACGCGTACCTGGGGCTCCGGGTCGGACTGACGGTGAGCGCCTCGATCCCGGCGGCGGTGATGGCGGTGGCGATCTTCCGGTTGATCCGCCGGGTAAGCATCCTCGAGACCAACCTCGTCCAGACCGTGGCCTCCTCCGGCGAGTCGCTCGCCGCGGGGGTGATCTTCACGCTCCCCGCTCTCTTCATCTGGCAGCGGCAGGATCCCGCCATCGTGGTCAGCGTGCTCGAGGTAGGGGTGATCGCGCTGTTCGGCGGTCTGCTGGGCGTCCTCTTCATGATCCCGCTGCGCAGCTACCTGATCAGCCGGGAGCACGGCAGCCTCCCCTATCCGGAGGGAACCGCGTGCGCCGAGGTCCAGGTCGCGGGCGACGTCGGAGGAAGCCGGGCCACGCTCCTCTTCCAGGGGCTCGGCATCGGCGCCCTCTATCAGGCGCTCGCGAACGGCCGGGGGCTCGCGCTCTGGAACGAGTCGCCCTCCGTGAGCTTGCCGCGGAAGGCGGCGATCGGAGGCGACTTCACCCCCGAGCTACTCGGGGTCGGGTTCATCATCGGCCCCCGCATCGCGGCCATCATGTTCAGCGGCGGGGCGCTCGCGTGGCTCATCCTGATTCCCGCGATCGACGCGTGGGGAGGCACGCGCACGGTCTATCCGGCCACGGTCCCGATGGAGGGCCTCGCGTCCGACCAGATCTGGAACAGCTATATCCGGTACGTGGGCGCGGGCGCCGTAGGCGTCGCCGGAATCGTGACACTGATCAAGAGCTTCCCCACGATCGTGCAGAGCTTCCACCTGGGATTCGCCAACATCGGAATCGGAGGATCCACGACGCTCCCCCGCACCCAGCAGGATCTCCCCTTCAAGCTGGTCGCCGTCCTGGCCGGCCTGATCTCGCTCGCGATCTGGCTCTTCCCCGGGATCCCGGTGAGCCTGCTGGGCGCGGTGCTGATCGTGATCTTTAGCTTCTTCTTCGTCACCGTCTCGAGCCGGATCGTCGGGCTGATCGGCTCGTCGTCGAATCCCGTGTCCGGGATGACGATCGCCGCGCTGATCCTGACGTCGCTGATCTGGGTGGCGCTCGGCCTGAACGACGGATCCATCGCGTCCAAGGTGTCGGTATTGGCGGTGGGCGCGGTGGTCTGCATCTCCGCGGCGATCGCCGGCGATACATCGCAGGACCTCAAGACCGGATTCCTCCTGGGCGCCACGCCATGGCGGCAACAATGGGGCGAGATGATCGGCGTGGTCGCCTCCGCGGCGGTCATGGGGTCGGTGCTGATCGTGCTCAACGAGTCCTACGGCATCGGCACCGCGGACGGCCTACCGGCCCCGCAGGCGACCCTCATGAGCCTCGTGATCGACGGGGTGCTGGAAGGGTCGCTCCCCTGGGGGTTCGTCGTGCTCGGAGGGCTCATCGCACTCGTGGTCGAGTTCGTCTTCAAACAGCCCGCGCTGGCGTTCGCCGTCGG
>Ga0310123_10001388_pt1 | contig 20176 bp, 15 predicted proteins | sample CB6_AW_1057_MG_FD_203505 | JGI IMG/M metagenome (GOLD analysis project Ga0310123, IMG submission 203505) | Marine microbial communities from Western Arctic Ocean, Canada - CB6_AW_1057 | ecosystem: Environmental > Aquatic > Marine > Oceanic | place: Canada: Western Arctic Ocean | collected... | reverse complement strand
TAACTCGAAACCCACTCCGGGCCATTCGGCCTGCTCCTCGTGCAAACCGAATCCGGCGTGAACCGCAGTCACGGCGTCTTCGCAACGGTCACGATCGACAAGCACCGAGATCTTGATCTCGCTGGTACTGATCATGTGCAGGTTGACTCCAACCTCAGCCAGGCTACGAAACATATGCGCCGCGACCCCCGTATGAGACCGCATGCCTCGTCCGATCGAGGACACCTTACTGACTCCCGTGCCCTGTTCGATGCTTCCCTGTCCGAGGTCCTTCAAGGCCGCTCCGCCGGCCTCCAGCGCATCGGCGAGACTCCGTTCCGGAACCGTGAATGACACCTCGGCCAATCCGCCCTGCCCAACGTCCTGAACGATCATGTCGACCGGGAGCGATCGTTCGGCCAGCCGCAGGAATATTTCGCTCATGACCCCGGGACGATCTGGCAGGCCCACCAAACCCACACGTGCCTCCTCGCGGACGACTGCCAACCCGGTCACCAGCCGCGCCGTTTCGTCGGCCACGTCGGCAATCAGCGTGCCCTCTCCGTCACCGTGCGCCGAACGCACGCGGACGGGAACCCGATACTTCTTGGCGAACTCGATCGATCTCGAGTGCATCACTCCGGCCCCGAGGCTGGCCAGTTCGAGCATCTCGTCGTAGGAGATCCATCTGAGCAGTCTGGCTGATGGGACCAGCCGCGGATCGGTCGACAGCACCCCCTCCACGTCGGTGTAGATTTCGCACTCGTCCGCCTGTAACACCGCCGCCAATGCCGTCGCCGTCGTATCGCTGCCGCCTCGTCCCAGCGTGGTGATATTCCGATCGTCGTCGATCCCCTGAAAACCGGCTGCGATCACAATCCGTCCGGCCTGCAACGCCTCCCGCATTCGGAGTGTCGAGATGTCGATGATCCTGGCCTGGGTATGAGTGGAATCGGTGTGAATGCCGATCTGGCCGCCGGTCATGCTGATCGCCTCGGCTCCCTCGGCCGCGACCGCCATCGCCATCAACGCCACAGATTCCTGTTCGCCAGTCGACAGCAACATGTCCATTTCACGGGCCGAGGGCGAATCGGTGATTTCGGATGCCAGCTCGACCAGTTCGTCGGTCTTCGATCCCCTCGCACTCACCACCATCACCACCTGGTGACCGGCCCGCTGCGACGCCACTGCCCGCCGCGCCGCTCCCCGAATCCGCCCGGCGTCGGCGACACTCATCCCACCAAATTTCTGCACGATCAACGACACGACCGAACCTGTTTTCCTGCAAGCCAACCGACTGGTTGTCCCGCCGGCCCATCAGCCGGGCCGGCGGTTCGAGCATAGTGAGTCGCCGCCCGACTGGGCAGGTCTTCGCCAGTCGACCCATCGGGCTGGCGGCGGCCCGGTCCCCCCCCCAATCAGGAGACCGCGGGCCGCCTACCGGGCACGGCTGCCCGCCTCAGGCTGCCTTTCGCTTGAAAGGAAGCACTGCCGGAGTTCCCATCGCGGCGTCCAGGAAAGCCCCGAACACCTGAATGTCCAGCGCACTTGCGGTCGTGTTTTCGGGATGCCACTGCATGCCCAGGCAGAACCACTTCTGGTCGTCGGCTTCGATGGCCTCGATCACTCCGTCAGGCGTCCGAGCCGACACCACGAATCCTTCGGCCGCCGAGTCAATCGCCATGTGATGTTGGCTGTTGACACGAATTTCACCCGGACCATAAATCGCGTTCACCCGTGTGCCGGGGACAATCTCCAGAACATGCCGCAACGTCGACTCGACAGAATCTCGATGCAAGATCGACTTCGGCACGTCCTCGGGCACGTGCGCAAACAGGCTGCCGCCACAAACGACATTCAGGATCTGCATGCCCGACCCGATTGCCAGAATCGGTATCCTCATGTCGACCGCCACCTGGCACAACCTGCGATCAAAATCCTCGCGTCGCAGTGGCATCGGCCGCGAGGTGGGATGTGGCTGAATTCCCAGTCGCACGGGATCCATGTCGAAAGTGCAGCCGGCCAACACCAGGCCGTCGAGTTTCTTGAGCAACTGCTTCAGGTCGTCATCTTCAGCCAGTGGCGGAATCAGCACCGGCAGGCCACCGCACGCGGCCACGCTGTCGTAGTAGCCGGTGTTGAACCAGCTCAACGCTCCCGAATCCTGCTTCGCCGCACGAAAATCGCCGTTGATTCCCACCCATGGTTTTCCACTCATCGTCCAGGTTCCTTCCTGTTTCGGTGCACGTCCGTGTGCACTCCCAATCGTCACCGCTCGGCGTCCAACGCCAAGTGGCCTCTACACAACCCCAACCCATCCTGGTCCGGGGAACACGTCTCGTAAACTGTTTCATCGCACTCGGTCCGTGAAACGCGGAAGAGCAGGACGTGTCAACCACACGGAGTGACAATCGGCACAACAACGGCAGCGGCCGCCGGGCACTGGCTGGCATTCCCTTGCTCCTGCTCCAAAGTCGCGTCATTCGCGTCCCGAACACTGTCGGACGGCCTCCGGCCGCCCAGCCAACCACATCCCTGTGACTGACAATGGGGATGATGCTACCGTCACCATTTCGATTGTCAAGAACCTGTTTTCGATTTTTCGTCGTCGGCGAGACCGGGCAGACTCGGCACTCGCGATGACCCGTCCGTGGCATCCCCTTCACCATTGTCCGGGTCCGGAAGAAACAGAGCCGCCAATCCTGCGATCCCCACAAACGGCAGGAACGCCCAAACGGCCAATTGCGGACGTCCGATGTCGTGGCAGTAGGTCGTGAACGGCGCTTCAATCAACCCGCCGACACCCCAGGCCACTCCCATCGTGATGGCTGAGGCCACCCCCGCACCACGGGGAAAGATCTGTTGTGCGTAGGACACCATCGTCGGAGTGGTGCCCCACAGAACCAACCCGGTAGGAATCAATGCAGAAATCAGCAGCCAGGTCGGGCAGCCCTCCCAACCCCACACGGCCAACAACGGAACACCCATCAATGGGCAGGCCACCATGAACCGACGTTCCCAGCCGCCGGGGAACAGCATCGCCAGCAACGACATCCCCACGCTCGCCGAGGCCAGGAACAGCGACTGGACACCGCCGATCGCCTGTTCATCGAAACCGCGAGTTGACAACGTGAAGGCGATCACCTTGCTCATCCCCATGTTGGGAACCAGTCGACACGAACAGACCAACAACATGAACACCGCCAGGCCCGTACGGCCGTCTAACATCTCTTTCAGACTCACTCGTCGACCTGTCGCCGCCGCTTTCTCCCGGGCACTTCCCTTTGCACCCCAGAACAGAAACGGGATCAACAGCAGCATCCCTGGCAACAGGTACACCAGGCCGACAAGATCCCACCGACCCACGACAAAACCGCTCAGCAACGGCCCCATTGACAGTCCCAACGACCCGCCCAGCATGAAGATCGCCAGGCCCCGCGTCCGATTGCCGGGAAGCAGCGTCCCGGCTCGCACTGCCGCTTCCGGATGAAATGCTCCGACGGCGACCCCGCCGACAATGAACAACCCGCACAACACCGCCACTCGTCCCGGTGCGGCTGCGAAACCGATTGCCGTGAGACATACGGCTGCCACCACGGGCCCCACCAACAGCAACCACCCCATCCGAAACCGCTCGCGAAGAAAACCGAAGACCCCCTGTGCCAACGAGGTCGGCAGCGAGTGAGCCAGCATCACCGCCAACAGGCTTGCTCCGATCAACCCGCATTCGACGGTCAACCTGTTCCACAACGGCGAGACCAGCAACGCGGTGGTGTCAACGACTGTGTGCAACAGCGCCAGGCAGACCAGCGGCAGGTACCGACGCATTCAGTCGGCCCGCCCGGGGATGCCAGACTGCCCCGCCTCCGGATCGAGCGGATAGATCGGCCGGCGGACGTGCTGGTAGTCGAAGCACGAGAAATCGGGGCGATGGATTCCGGGCGTGTCGGCATCGAAGATCGTCGACGCCCATGGACCGACGTCGGCTCGAAAATGCACGGCGCTCTTGACCACCAGCAACCGCTTCTCGGACAGTTCCACGCCGACAATCCTCAGCATCTCGGTATCCAGCAGTTGCATCCTGCGGCTGCCCACGACCACTTCGACCCCACCGATCAACAGCACCGCCATCGCTCCCAGGTCGCCGGGACACCCCCGTCTCATCGGGCCGCCGAAGGTGAACTGACCATCACCCAATTGCTTCACTTGAGCTTTGACCACCACCGGACTGCCGTGAAACGTATCGGTTTTTCCACCGATCTGGAACTCCGCCTCGGCCCCCACTCCCAACTCGTGTGCCCGCGCCGCCGTTTCGGGGTCGTACAACACACCGACCACCCCGGACCGGAAATCGGCTGCAATCATCGCGGCCAACGCAACTGTCCCGTCACACGGAGCTCCACCCCCGGGGTTGTCCGACCCGTCGGCAAGAATCACGAGTCCATCGGCCTGCTCATCGGCAAAACGCATGGCCTCCTCGATCGTCGTCAATTCCGGTTGAAGATCGTCACGTAACGCCCACACGCGTTGTGCCAACTCGTCACCCCGGACTTCGGCAAGCTCCGGATCTCCGTTGGTCGTCACCAACACCGTCACGCCCGCATCGGTGATGTCCGCGAACGGAAACCCCATCGCGATCGTTGCCGTCACCACCGCCGAGTCTTCCTCCAGAACGTGCAGTTCTTCGATCAATCCCTGCATCGGTTGCCTCAGGGTGCATTGCATGGGGGGCATCGTCATCAGCGGCAACTGACGAAATGCCTGGCACGGTTTCACCTGGCCAGAGATGATCTGTTGGAGGACGGAAATCGCCTCCCGTCCACGCTCGTTCATGTCGACGTGGGGGTAGGTGTCGTAGCCGATCAGGCAATCGGCCTTCTCGGCCATTTCTCGCGTGATGTTGGCGTGCAGATCAAGTGTCACCACGAGAGGCATCCCCGGGCCGACGAGATTCCGCACGCGGTCGATGATCGCCCCCTCCGCGTCTTCTTCGTTGTCGGTGACCATGGCTCCGTGCAGGTCCAGAAGCACGCCATCGCAGGGCCCCGCAGCATCGATGCGATCCAGCAACAACCCCAACAAGTGCTCAAACGCATCCTGTTGAACACGGCCAGCCGGCTGGGCCCGCACGTTGATCACCGGCTCGATCTCGATTCCTCTCGCTGCCGCCTCGTCGAGATAGCCACCGTGAACCGTTCCGGTGCCAAGGTACATCTCCCGGAGCAGGCCCCCCCCTTGCAGTTCGTCGCCGCAGTCACTGTCCCGTTGAAAATCAGCCAACGTCGTCGGCACGGTGGCGAATGTGTTCGTCTCATGTTGGATTCCACCGCTGACGATTCTCATCTCAGCCTCCTCCTACCACACCACGTCTTCACGAACTCGACACAAACGGGCGAACCGGCCATCCGCCGCGACCAGTTCTTCGTACGATCCCGACTCGACAACCCGCCCATGGTCGATCACCACAATGCGGTCGGCCGCCGTGATCGTCGACAGGCGATGCGCAACCACCAGCACCGTGCGACCGGCAGTCGCCTGCCGCACCGCGTCCTTGATCCGTGATTCTGTCGCTCCATCAACGGCACTGGTGGCCTCGTCGAGAATCAGAACCGGCGCGTCCTTGACGAGGGCACGGGCCAGCGCGATTCGCTGCTTCTGCCCACCAGAGAGGCGGATACCCCGTTCACCAACAATCGTCTCGAGTCCCTTCGGAAGTGAATCAACGAACTCGTCGGAACCGGAAACCCGTACCGCCTCTTTGACCTGTTCGTCGCTGACATCTTCACGACCCAGCAGCAGGTTCTCTCGAATCGTGCCGGCCAGAAGAAACACGTCCTGGGAGACCAGCGCCACTTGCTCGCGAAGCCATGACAACGGCAATTCGGCCACATCGAATCCGCCCAGTCGTACAACACCCGAAGCGGGCTCGTAGAACCTCGACAGCAGGTGACAGGCCGTCGTCTTGCCAGCACCGGTGGCCCCCACCAGGGCTACCGTTTCCCCCTCATCAACCCGAAAAGACAACTTCTCGAGCACCGGCAGTTCGTCCGTGTAACGGAACGTCACGTCCTCGAACGCAACCGTCCACTCCCGGCAGTCCGGTACCACCGCATCCGGTCGGTCGACGATCTCCGCAGGCGTGTCGAGCAATTCGAACACGCGTTCGGCACTGGCTGATGCCTTCTGCAGATTGTCGGTCAGATTGGCCAGTCGCAGGAATGGCAGCACGATCTGGCCGAGGTACATCAGGAATACCACCAGGTCGGCGAAGTCGACATGAAGCCCGGTCGTGGACGCCGGGTCGGTCGTGATCCAGCCGCCGGCCCAGATGATCAACACCAACCCGGCACCGCTGGCGGACTCAATCACCCCCGACGGGACAAGCGACCAGCGATTCGCGTAAATGATCCTGTCACGATAGTCCAGGCTCTCGGCCTCGACCCGCCTGGCCATCGCCGCCTCAGCACCGAAGGACTGGATCACCGCAAGCCCACCCAGGTGATCCTGAATCCGCCCGCTGACCTCCGCGAACCGACTGCGGACTCCCCGCCACATGTTCCGGGTCCGCCGCGCTATCACGTAGACCAGCGTGGCGATCACCGGCAACGGGGCCAGCGCAACCAGGGCCAATTGCCAGTTGATCACCAGCAGCACGACACTCATCGTCACCGGAATCACGATCGCCAGCAACGTCTCGGGGATTCCATGAGCGATGTAGTCCTCGATCGCCGCCACGTCTCCCATTGTCCGCGCGACCAGGTTCCCCGAGTGGCGCCGATTGAGATATGCAGGAGACATCTTCTGCAGGTGCCGGTAAACCGACAGCGACAGTCGGTGCAACGCCCGGTAGGCGGCAATGTGCGAATTCAAGCCGTAGAGATAACGTGTTATTCCTCGCAACAGGTACACGACACCCACGGCCCCACCCAAGAGCCAGAAACTGCCCGCGATCGTCGGATCGCGCAGCCACAACAGCATTTCCCTCACCAGTAAAGGGGGAACGATGCCCAGGGCGGTGAACGCCAGGCCGTAGGCCACCGAGCAAAGCATCAAGCGGCGGTCGCCGGCCAGGGCCTGCCAGATCCGAGAGACGAACTGCACGTTGGTGAGACTCCTTCCTTGTCGAGTCTGCCAGATTGCCTGGTTCTCATCAACGAACCCCGGTGCTCTTTTCACGCGTTGCATTCCCGTAGCCGGACCCCCATCCTGTTGCTTTCCTGCCACTTCTCTCACAGCGTGACCGAAGCGAATCCCGCGTGACCTCCCTGAAGTTCGATTCCCTGTCAGAAGCCGACACCCGGCGTCTGGGATTCTCCCTGGGCCGGTCGGCCTCACCCGGAACCGTCGTGGCACTCTTCGGAGAGATGGGAACCGGCAAGACGCACTTTGTCCGCGCCGTCGTCGAAGGTCTCGATGGGTCACCGACAGATGTCAGCAGCCCCACTTTCGTGCTGGTGCAACAATACGCCGCCCGCCTGCACGTCCATCACGCCGATGCCTACCGGCTGGACTCCGAGGCTGACTTCCTGGACCTCGGTCCCGAGGAATGGCTCACCGGCTCCGGAGTGGTTCTGATCGAATGGGCCGATCGAATCAGCAACTGCCTGCCCGCCGACCGGATCGACGTGTCGATCACCGCCACGGGCGAGACGTCCAGGCAGTTCGAGATCACCGCATCGGGGCCACTGTCCCGGGAACTCCTGGACCACCTTCACGACGTGTGAGCGCCTCTCCGCACGCTGACCGGGGCCCGCCCGCGGCCGTCTACTGGTGCACTTGCCCGTCTTCGGTTTCCGGTTCGGTTGCCGGAACCGGGCAACACCGTCGGCAACAGCCGGTCAACTGAACCGCGCCGCAGACAAACATCACGCTGAACAACGCTGTCACGTAGACCATCTTCTCGATGTAGCCATTGACCTCGAGATTGAGCACGACCTCGGCCTCGGGCACGATCTGCTGCCAGACCACCACCATCACCACGCCAACCAGCACCACGCCCAACCAGCCTCCCTTGAGGATGATCTGCCGCAGACGCGTCCAGTCGACGGCAAACAGCCAGAACAGGGCCCAGACCAACACGGGCAGCACAGGTGCGGTGAAAATCACCGACGCGACAACCGTCAGAATCTGCTTGAAGCCAAGCAGGATCTGCCCCAGTGCATCAACGACGTTCTCCAGCGGCCCCAGTTCGGTCACACCCGCCTCAACCATTCCCACCATGTCGACTGCTTCCTGTCGGTTCGACGTCCAGACGTCTATTCAAACCGCCCGTGTCTCTCCCCCCAAGTAACACATCACCGACATCCCCGCCAGCGATGTGGCCGCTCACACTCCCTCCAGCGACACCTCCAGCCGCTCAGCGAGTTCGCTGATCTGGCGCCAGGTTTCTTCGGGCACATCGACCCCGTCGGCCACCCGTTGATCGCGTCGTCGCAATTCGATCTCTCCAGGCATCAGGATCTCGTCGACTCCCGGTTGTTTCCGGGCTGACTTGATGTGAGCGATGTACTTCGAGACAAGCGCCTGGTACTCGTCCAATTCGGTGAACGCCGAGATATCGACCAGGTACATCCACACGCCGTTGGTTCCCGGCGGCAGATCGGTGCGGCAGATGCCGAATCCCGAGAGCATTCCACCGAAGACATCGATCATCACGCTGAGTCCGTAACCCTTGAACCCCAGGTTGCCGCCCAGCGGAAGAATCGATCCCCCCGGGTCGGCGTAGTATGTCGACGGATCGGTGGTTGGTTGCCCCTGGGCATCGATCAACTGACCCTCGGGGACCGACTCACCCTTCTGGAATGCCACACGCACCTTGCCCTCGGCTGTCGCGCTGGAGGTCATGTCGAGCACCATGGCGTCATCGCCCCATGGAGCAGCAATCGTGATCGGGTTGGTCCCCATCCGCCCCTCGACAGCTCCGTAAGGAGCCACGCCCCCGCTGGCCGGGCCGTTGACAACCATCATCGCGGCGAACTTCTCGAAGGCCGCCTGCTGCGTGTAGGACCCCAGCCGCCCCACGTGGTTGCAGTTTCTGATGAAAATCGTCGCTGTCCCCGCCTGGCGGGCCTTTTCCATTCCCAATTTCAGCGCCTGCGAGGCGATCACCTGTCCGAAATTGAAGTGTCCGTCAATCAACAGGAACGCGGCCCCTTCCTTGAGAATTTCCGACTGCTCACCCGGTCGGATCACCTCCTTCTCGATGTAATCCACGTACTGCATCAACCTCATTACTCCATGGCTGTCATGGCCGACGAGGTTGGCCCCCTGGAGTTCACGCGCTACCACCGACGCCTCCTGCTCGCTTGCACCGGCCCCTTGCAGCACCCGCCTGGCAACCTCTCCCAACTGCTCTGCACGAAACGTCGGCATCTTCACTTTGCCCTCGCGGTGACCTTCGGACGACCGTCTTACCCGGACACCCGGCGACAATCGATGGCGGCGACAGGATAGCACCTGCGGCCAGGACCGTCGATTCACCGGTTGATCACGGCCACGGCTGGGGTTACAGTCCCGCCACGATGCAGAGGAATGTCTACCGAGTCGAGTTGGACCTGTTCTCCGGACCGCTCGACCTTTTGCTCTACCTGGTTCGCCGCAACGAACTCGACGTGCGCAACCTGTTGGTCTCCCGCGTCGTCGAACAATTCCTGGAATACCTCGAAATTCTCAAGGCCATCGACCTCGACATCCTGGGGGACTTCATCGTGATGGCCGGTGCGCTGACCGAGTACAAAAGCCGCCTCGTCCTTCCCCAGCACTCCGAGGACCCCGAGCCGGAACTCGACGACGAAACCGGGATTGATCTGATTCCGCAGATCCTTGACTACCGCAAGTTCAAGGACGCAGCACGCGTGCTGGAAGAACGGGCTGCGGAGTGGCAGGAACGATCGCCCCGCCTGACCGACGACCGGCCAAACACCGGTCGGGACCCGTCGCAGGACACGATCAAGGACGTCGGACTCTGGGACCTTGTCAGTGCCCTCATCCGTGTGCTGAAACTTCAGGACGCACAGGAACAGTCCCACATTCGCTATGACGACACCCCTATCCGGGTTTACACCGACCGCATCGGACAACGTGTCCGTTCCGAGCAGAAGGTGGCCTTCACATCTCTGTTCGACAAGGAGCCTCTGAGGAGCAAGATCATCGGAATGTTCCTCGCCATCCTCGAGCTTCTCCGGCATCACGGTTTTCGCGCCATCCAGGACTCCGAATACGGCGAAATCTGGATCCTCCCGCCGATCCCACCCGCTGCCGACTAGCCAGGTGCAGACGGTGCACCGGGGGGTCGCGAAGCGACCGCAATCGATTAACGCTCCGACGGTTGAACGGGCCGACGACCGCCCGGGAACGCTTCATGCCCGATTTTCAGCTCGTCAGCGATTTTGCTCCGGCCGGTGACCAACCGCATGCCATTGATGCGTTGTTCGAAGGAATCACCAACGGCCGGCGGGAACAGGTGCTGATGGGGGTCACCGGATCGGGCAAGACATTCACGATGGCCAACGTCATCGCCCGCCTCAATCGCCCGGCCCTGATCCTCTCACACAACAAAACACTCGCCGCACAACTCTACAGCGAGTTCCGCGAGTTCTTCCCACACAATGCGGTCTCCTACTTCGTCAGCTACTACGACTACTACCAGCCCGAGGCCTATATTCCGCAACGCGACATCTACATCGAGAAGGACGCTTCGATCAACGACGAAATCGACCGTCTCAGGCTCAAGGCGACCAGTGCCCTGGTCAGCCGACGCGATGTCGTCGTCGTTTCGAGCGTCAGTTGTATCTACGGCCTCGGCTCGCCCAAGGACTACCTGGAGATGATGGTCCCGCTGGCCGTCGGCGGCACGATCGACCGTGACGAGATGCTGCTCAAACTCGTCGATATCCAGTACAACCGAAACGACATCGAACTCGCTCGAGGCAAATTCCGAGTGCGAGGCGACGTCGTGGAATGCTGGCCGGCGTACGAGGAATTCGCCTACCGCATCGAGCTTTGGGGGGATGAGATCGAGACGCTCTCGTGGATTGACCCCCTGACGGGCGAGGAACTTCGACGAGAAGAGGAGATGTACATCTATCCCGCCAAGCACTTCGTGCTGCCGCCGGAACGGATCGATGCAGCGGTGGAGGAAATTCAATCCGAGTTGGACACTCGACTCGAGGAACTCAAGGGCGAGGGCAAACTGCTCGAGGCTCAGAGGTTGTCCGCCCGGACCCGCTACGACATCGAGTTGATCCGCGAAACGGGTTTCTGTTCCGGGATCGAAAACTACAGTCGCGCATTGGACGGACGAAGCCCGGGCCAACCACCCCACACCCTGCTCGACTTCTTCCCGGACGATTTCCTGCTGTTTGTCGACGAATCACACGTCACGATCCCCCAGGTTCGCGGGATGTTTGCCGGAGACCACTCGCGGAAAACCACACTGGTCGAGCACGGGTTCCGGCTGCCCATGGCGCTCGACAACCGGCCACTCAATTTCGACGAATTCGACAATCGTCGCGGACAGTCCATTTTCGTTTCCGCCACTCCCGCCGACTGGGAACTCGAACAAACCGCCGGTGAAATCGTGCAGCAGGTGATCCGTCCCACGGGACTTGTGGACCCCACGCTGCACGTCGTGCCGGCGCGAGGACAGGTCGTTCACCTGGTCGAACAAATCCGCGAACGCGCCGATCGTGACGAACGAGTTCTCGTCACCACTCTCACCAAGCGACTTTCAGAAGACCTCGCCCGGTATCTCAAGGACGAGGGCATCCGCGCCGCGTGGTTGCATTCAGATTTGGACGCCATCGAGCGTGTCACCATCCTGCGGGAGCTTCGCGAAAAGACGCACGACGTGGTCGTCGGCGTCAACCTTCTGCGAGAAGGCCTCGATCTTCCGGAGGTCTCGCTGGTGGCCATCCTCGACGCCGACAAGGAGGGGTTTCTGCGAAGCGCCACCAGCCTGATCCAGACCATCGGACGGTCGGCGCGCCACGTCAACGCCGAGGTGATCCTCTACGCCGACTTTGTCACCAACAGCATGCAGCAGGCCATCGACGAGACGAACCGACGGCGGGACCGTCAGCTCGCCTACAACGCCGAACACGGCATCACACCCACTTCGATCAAAAAGGCCATCCGCAAGGGGATCGAGGAAGAGGTCGAAGCCAGGCAATTGGTACAGAAGACTTCGGGAACCCCCAGCGAAGAGGCCTTTGTCTCACAGGAGATGCTCAAGGATCTCGAAACCGAGATGCTCGCCGCGGCCGAAGCGTTGGAATTCGAGCGAGCTGCTGAAATCCGGGACCGAATCGTGGCAATCCACGAGGGGCGGTCCGGTTCAAAGACTGACCGCGATTCCTCATCACGGGGCCGTCGTCGGGGTCGCGGTGGCCGCGTTCCCAAACCCAAACGCCCCTGACAAGGTCGCGTGTCAGGAACCGGTCGTGTCGGCCGCCGTGCTCTGCCGGTACCACTCCATGGTTCGCTCCATTCCCTCGGCGAAATCCACCGCTGGTTCGTAGCCCAGCTCTCGGCGTGCTTTCCCGATGTCGAAGTCGAGGTTCAATCCGAGGAACTTGATGCGGGCGCCCGAGAGCAGGGGCGCCTCCTGCTTGCCCAGCAACTTCCAGGTGCCCTCCATCAATGTTGCCAGCACCTTGGCCACGCCCAGTGGCACCGATTTGGTCGGCTCGTCAAGACCCGCTCCGCGGGCAATGGTCCCGATGAATTCTCGCTTCGACACAAGCCGGTCATCGGTGATGTTGAACACCTCGCCCAGGACGTCATCCCGCGAAATCGCCAGGAAGACCGCATCGACCAGGTTGTCGATGTAGACATTGTTGAGCAGTTGTTCGCCCGAACCGAGATATTTGAAACCGCCGGATGCCAGCCGTTCGACCAACCGTGGAAGCACAGTCCGGTCCCTGGCCCCGTAGACAAATCCCGGCCGCAAGACGACCAGCGGAAACGACCCGGCATTGAACCGTTCCCGAGCCAGGTCCTCGCTCTCGACCTTCGTCAGTGTGTACCCGTCAATGCCCACTCGATCCGGAGGCTCGGATTCGTCGGTTCCGTGGTGGTCGCGGGCTGCATAGACGCCCAGGGAACTGATGTGGACAAATCGTTTCAGGCTCCCATTGCCGCACGCCGCGTCAATCAGCGCCTCGAGGCCCTTTACGTTCACATCGCGATAGTCTTCTACCGGGCCCCAATCCCCGACTTTCGCTGCGCAGTGGACGACAACCGTGACTCCCTGGCAGGCACGCGACAGCGATTCCGCATCGGTCATATCGCCGGAGAGCACTTCCACGCCGGCATCGGCCAGCCATGCAGCGGCCTCGGGTTTCCGAGCGATCACGCGTGTTTCAATCCCCATTCGATTGGCGCGTTCGGCCACATGACTGCCGACCAAACCGGTGGCGCCCGTCACCAGCAGACGATCTCCGACCGCCATTTCCATCGTTTCATCCTCCGAGACCATGCGGCCCGCCGTCACGCCGCTCTCGACCTGGAGAGATCGACACCCAGCACCTCGGACACAACCGCGACAACCGCTGACGTCGCATCCGGCTGTGCCAATTCTTTGATTGCCCCGGCCAGCTTCCGACGTGTTGACTCCGACCGTAACAGGGTGCCCACCTCGTCGGCCAGTCCCGCCACGAGCTTGGTGAACCCGTCGGATTCCTCGACCACCCTCGCCCCACCCCGATCGACGTACCAGCCGGCGTTGGCTCGCTGGTGATCATCGGTGGCGTACGGATAAGGAACCAGCACCGCCGCCACACCCTCGCAGGCGATCTCGGCCAGTGTTGTGGCACCGGCACGAGCGACGACCAGTTCGGCTCGTGCCAGCCATTGCGGCGGAACTTCCAGAAACGGTTCAACCCTCGCGATCCAGCCCGCCGCCCGGTACGCCGATCGCACCTCATCCACATCACCGGTCCCACACTGGTGGACGACTTCCCAGCGTGGGACCGTCAAACCGATTCTTGACAGCGCGGCCGGAACCGCCGCGTTCAAAGCACGCGACCCCTGGCTGCCGCCCAACACCAACAACAATGGCCTGTCCGATTCGCGGACGTCATTTGCCGTCACGTTTCGCACCGGATTCCCCGTCCACCGACAGTTTCCGGATAAAGGCATTGCGGCCCCTGACTCTTCAAACGCCAGGCAGATCCGTTCAGCTCGACGACTCAACCAGCGATTCGCCCGACCAGGAATCACGTTCTGTTCCAACAGTGTCACCGGGACACCCAGCCGTCTTGCTGCCAGCACCGTCGGCACGCTGGCAAAACCGCCCAGGCCGATCACCGCTGTCGGTTCGTATTGCCGAACGACTCGTACCGCGGCCCGCAATGACGCCCAGGCCCCGACCAGGGACCGAAGCGGCCTCCGGAGAAGGTCAGCCGTCGAAACCGCCGGTACGCAGAAGTAGTCGTATCCGCGTGCAGTCACCTCGGTCCGTTCCAGCTCTGTCCCGATTCCGACGAATCCGATCCGGTCGGCGATTTCCGAAAGCGATTCCGCCACCGCGATCCCCGGAAACAGGTGTCCCCCGGTAGCGCCCCCGGCAAACAAGAACGAGACGGGCTCTGTCATGATCTGGCACCGCGGGCGAGGTGGGGGAGACTAGCGGATCTTCAGGCTGGCAACGGCAACCACGGCCAGTACGATCGAACCGATCCAGAATCGCACGACGATTTTCGACTCGCTTTCACCCCGGAAGAGCAGGTGGTTGTGCAGAGGACTGCAGGCGATGACCCGACGCCCGAGCAGCCGGCACGACGCGACCTGCAGAATCACGCTGATTGTCTCGATGACGAACACGCCACCCACGACGACCAACAACAACTCCTGCCGCGTCACCAGAGCCGCCAATCCGAGAAGACCGCCAATGGGCAGGCTTCCAGTGTCTCCCATGAACACCTGGGCCGGATGGCAGTTGAACCACAAAAAGCCGAGCATCGCGCCGACCAGGGCTCCCATCACGATCGTCAACTCGCCCGCTCCGGCCACGAAGGGAATACTCAGGTACTCGGCCAACACGCTGTGTCCTGCCAAGTAGCTCAACGCAGCAAACGCCGCGGCCGCTACGACCATGCAGCCGCTGGCCAACCCGTCGAGTCCGTCTGTGAGATTGACGGCATTCGAACTGCCCACCAGCACCAGCACCGCCCAACCGACAAAGCCACCGCCCAACCAGACGCCCCGGTTGCCGATCGGCCATATCAGTTCCAAGCCCCGCGGATGCTGCGCAAGCACCCCATGGAGCCCCCATGCCAACCCCAGTGCCAGCACAAGTTGCACACCGAACTTCGTCGTCGCCTTCAACCCGTTCCGATCGGTACTGAGCTTGATCCAGTCATCGATTCCACCCAGCAATGCGAACCCGACCGAAAGCACAAGTGCCAGTCGAACGAACGCGTTGCCCAGGTCTCCCCACAGCAGGACCGACAGCACGATCGCAGCCACAATGAACAGACCACCCATTGTGGGCGTGTCGTTCTTGGCGGCCTGGAGTTGGTTCAGCCGATCCGAATCGCTCGCCACCCGTTCCCGGAACCTCTTCCTCAACCATCCAATCGCCACCGGCCCCAGCAGCAACGCCAGCAAAAATGCCGTGACACTGGCCAACGCGGAACGTGCGGTCAGGAAGACGCGGCTGTCGCCTGAGGTATGTGACTCGACGCTCTCGAGCAACGGTTCCACACGTTGAAACAACCAGAACAGCATTAGCACTCCACCTGTCGCACCTGTTGGACAACTCGTTCCATCCGCGACCGCCGCGACCCCTTGATCAACAGTGTGTCTCCCACCTGCAAACACTTCGGGAGTGTTTCGAGCAACTCCTCAACCGATACGCATGCGCGGGCATCTTCGCGTGCCATTCCCGCTTCGATTGCCGCTTCCACAGTTGATTCGGCCCAGGTGCCAGCAGCCCACAGTTCGTCGATCCGACCGCAGCGGCCGACCGCCGCTCCCACCTCCGCATGGCATGCCGCGGCGTGTTCGCCGAGTTCGGCCATGTCCCCCAACACCAACACGCGACGACCGGCGCAACTCCACTCGTCCAGCAACCGGCATGCGGCCAGCATCGATTCCGGACTGGCGTTGTAGCTGTCGTCGATCACAGTACCCCGTGCCGTGTGCACCACCCGACAACGACCGGAATCCGTGCAAAAGGACGACAACGCACCAGCCGCCTCCCGATCACTTATCCCCCGCCACCGGCCAACGGCTACCGCCGATAGAGCCGCCGGGACAAAGTGCCGCCCCGCCACCGGCACTTCGAACCGCTGACCCGACACGACGAACCGCAACATTCCCGAGTCGTGTTCGATCCCCGTTGCCACGATGTCGGCACCTCGTTCGACCCCGACAGTGACCACGTGGACGCCCTCGGCCAGCCGAGGCATCCGTCGCTGGCAGTCTGCCGGGATCACTGCCAACCCGCCGGGTTGGACCGCTTCCAGCAGTCGGACCTTTTCCTCAAACAACGCCTTCACCGAGCCGAATCCGGACAGATGTGCGCGACCGCACCCGGTCAACACGGCCGCCGCAGGTCGGACCAACCGCGAGAGTGGCCCAATCTCACCAGGCCCCGACGCCCCCACTTCAATGACAGCAAACCGGTCACCCGGATCGACAGCCAACAAGCTCAGTGGCACCCCAACCTCGTTGTTGTAGTTGCGAGGGCTCTGACGTGCTGCCGCTCGGACCGAAAGAACCTGGTGGATCATCTGCCGTGTCGTCGTTTTGGACACGCTGCCCGTCACAGCGATCCGCTCGGCGGAGGACCGATCACGGTTCCACGCCGCCAGATCCCACAACGCGGCCAGCGATTGGTCGACACGGACACACAACAGACCCGCCTGTCCCGCTCCGTGGTGTTCCACAACCGCCGCAGCGGCTCCTGCCGCCGCCGCGTCCGCCAGAAACTCCTCGCCGTGACCGCAGGTCCCCGCAAGAGCCACGAACAGGTCGCCCGGAACCACACACCTTGAATCAGTGACCACTCGCTGCAGTTCTGTGGTTGCCGATCGACTCGATGGGATGCCGTCCGGATCGACGGTCCCGCCGACAACCTCCAGCAGTTGTTCGATTTGAATTGGAATCATCGGAATTGGGCCATCTTGAGGTTCAGGCACCGACGCGATCGGACCAGGCCACACCGTGCAGCGTTGCCCGGACCACTTCGCGGTCATCAAACCGCAACCGCCGCCCCCCGATCTCCTGGTATGTCTCGTGGCCCTTCCCGGCCACAAGAATGGCGTCGCCTGCGCGAGCCATACCGATCGCCTCTGCAATCGCATCCTGGCGATCCTCGACCATGACAGGCTCCGCCCCGCCGCCGACGACCCCTGCGGAAATCGACTCCAGGATTCGGCGAGGGTCTTCGCTGCGAGGATTGTCACTGGTGACGATACAGACGTCAGCTCCCGCGGCAGCGGCAGCTCCCAGCAACGGTCTCTTGCCTCGATCCCTGTCTCCCCCCGCCCCGAACACACAGATCACACGACCGGCCACTACCTGCCGCAGTGATTCCAGGCAGCGCCGCAAAGCGGTTTCGGTGTGTGCGAAATCGACAAACACATCAAACGGTTGACCACAACGCACCGACTCCAGCCGACCGGGAACCCATGCGAGAGAACCAATCCCCGAGGTGATCGCCGAAGCCGGCACACCCTGGCCGACGGCCACGGCTGCCGCTGCCAGGCAGTTCATGACGTTGTGCCGACCGATCAGCCTGGTGGACAATTCGATCGAGTCTGCCGGAGTTCCTGTGTGACCTCGCTGCTGCAATTGAAACCGGGTGCCGGAAACCGATTCGTCGACGATCCGGGCCGTGAAATCCGCGTCCGTTTCGATCCCGAACGACAGGCGTGTCCGGTCGCCGATCCGATCACCGGCAGTCGAGCTGATCATCGTGTTAATGCGAGAATCGTCGGCATTGAAGACGACGATTCCGGCGGGATCACAGAGATCGAGGATGCGGGACTTCGCGGCGGCATAGTTGGCCAGGTCACCGTGGTAGTCAAAGTGGTCCTGGGTGAGGTTGGTGAGGACGGCGACATCCAGCCCGACTCCCGCAGCCCGGTCCTGGTCCAATGCATGGCTCGAAAGTTCCACCGCCGCGTGCGTGGTGCCACGGGCGACCATGGCAGCCAGCCACGAGGCCAACGTGTCGGGGCCGGGGGTGGTGAGGTCGGCCTGTTGAGTGTGACCACCATCGTCGTACTCGATCGTGCCCATCAGTCCGCTGGGATGTCCGGCGGCTTGCCAGATCGACCGCAACAACCAGGCCACGGTGGTCTTTCCGTCGGTCCCGGTGATCCCAGCCACGTTGAGCCGTTGGCTGGGGTGCCCGGCCAGGGCCTGGCACAGCACCGCGTAAGCGGCGCGGACGTCGTGCACGACGCACTGGGGCACCTCGACAGTCGAGACCGGATGCGGGACCAACAACGACCCGGCGCCACGCTCCAGGGCCGCGTCGACGTAGCCCAGGCCGTCATGGCGCGTGCCACGGACGGCGGCAAACAACCCTCCAACTGCACACACGGCGCTCTGATCGGTCGCCTCGCTCACCCGGATGTCACCGCACCCGACGAAGCTCGCCGATGGAAACAGCCGCCTGAGACTGACGGTCACCGGTTGCCAGAGACCACGTGTTCTCACCGCGTCGGGGCCTCCCTGCCCCTGGTCGCACCATCACGCCCGGCCCCTCTGCGGCAGCCGATGCATGACATTGCGGTTCAGCGTTTCGCGCGGATTCTGGTCATATCCCACCGACTGTCAACCCGGTTTGTGCGGCGACCCGGTGTCGCAACGTTCGACTCCCCAAACCGTCCGTTGTAGGCTCATTCCATCACACCGCCGAGTGCAGCTCATGAACAGTTCCGAGCACCGTTACCCCGAGATCTCCGTTTCCGGATCACCACGGGAATTGGGGCGGCAGATCGGTGAGGCAACCCGGGAACTCGTCCGCGGGTTCTGTGCCATCGCGATGGAACGCGTCAACCAGACCGCCGTGGTCAGTCGGGACGAAGCCGACGCAGTGTCGCTGCGATGCCTGGAGCTGACTCGAAACTACAACGAACCACTGATCGAGGAACTTGAAGGAACAGCAGAAGCTGCGGGCGTCCCGTTGATGGACCTGATGCTGCTCCAGGTCCGCAACCAGTTGACAGCCGAAGAGGAAGCCGCCTGCACGTCTGTCTCGCTCCAACCGGGTGTTGTCGCCCAGAACTGGGACAACGACCCCGAGTTGGACCCGTTCACCGTGGTGCTGACACGACACCCCGACGACCGACCGTCGCTAACCACTCTGACCCAGGCCGGACTGATTGCCTATATCGGCTTCAACGACAGCGGACTGGGGGCGTGCCTCAACACGCTTCCTGCGCCCACGCGGATCCACGGTGTCCCCCACTACTTCACCCTGCGGGATCTCTACGAACAAACCAACCTCGATGATGCCGTCGCCTCCATCGCCCGTGCCCCGCGGGCGATCCCCGCCAACATCATCCTCACCACCCCACAGGGACCGGCCAACCTCGAGGTCACAATCGACAACGTCCACGTTCTGCAACCCGATGACGGACACCGACTGACACATACCAACCATTGCCTGCACCCCGAGCTTGTTCCGATCAATCAGAAATTCCCGGAACTGATTCAGTCGCACTCGAGAAAACGCCGCATCGACACTTTGATTCCAACCGCACCCGCCGCCGAACCGGACCAGCACACGGTTGACATCGAACCGGTCAAGACCGCGCTCAGAGACCATGACGGGCACCCACGCTCCATCTGTCGACACCCCAACGAAGATCCGGAAACCGGTTTCTGGAGTACCGTCTTCTCGGTGATCATCGAGCCCGGGGAACGGCGGATGCACGTGACTCGAGGTACACCGTGCGATCGACCGTACGAGGTGTATGCGATGAGTGACCGCTGAACACGGGGCTACCCGCTCGACAAAGCGGCTCTTTCGATTCGTACCACCGCGCCGTTGCGTCGTGCAGTCACACCACCGGGAAGGTCGATCGCCGTACCGTCAACGACCAATCTGGACAGGCCACACCAGTGCGTGAAGCTCATTCGCTGTCGAGGCCACCCCTGGCGACACCAGAGATCCATCAACAGGGCCCGGACCATCGGCTCGGGGACGCCCGCCAGGTTCTCCGCACTCAGGCGAACC
>Ga0310123_10001386_pt1 | contig 20204 bp, 21 predicted proteins | sample CB6_AW_1057_MG_FD_203505 | JGI IMG/M metagenome (GOLD analysis project Ga0310123, IMG submission 203505) | Marine microbial communities from Western Arctic Ocean, Canada - CB6_AW_1057 | ecosystem: Environmental > Aquatic > Marine > Oceanic | place: Canada: Western Arctic Ocean | collected... | reverse complement strand
ACGCAACATCGGAATAATCTGGTCAATACCATAACGCTTCTGTGACATCGACAACAATCCTTCTCCGGGCCTCCGGCCCGATAGGATTCTCTCACATCACCTGGACCAATTTTAGGGGAGGAGGTCACTGTTCGAATTTTCGAAAAGACGTACCTTATCGAACACTCCTGGGGCCCCCCTATAAGGCGCGATCGAAAACATCACATTTGTCAAACACAAAGCGAACCAAATTCAACAATTTTCAATTTGCAATTCTCAATTTGAAATCACCCCCCCGCATCTCTGACCCCTGATTCCTGATCCCTGTCCCCCGACCCCTAATCCCTGACGCCTGAACCGTGAACCCTGCTTTCCCCTTGCAACTTTGCCCCACTCGCGCGATACTCGCGTCAGACATTGGCGGCCAACACAAAACTTCCTAGGGGCTCAGATCATGAAACGCGCAAAAATCACCATCGTTGGGGCGGGCAACGTCGGAGCGACTTGTGCCCACTGGTGTGCCGCCGCCGAACTGGGCGACGTCGTGTTGCTCGATATCCCGGCCACCGAGGACATGCCCAAGGGCAAGGCTCTCGATCTGATGCAGGCCTCGCCAATCTTCGGGTTCGACTCGAACGTTGTCGGCACGACCAGCTACGACGACGCGGCCGGCAGCGACGTGATGGTCATTACCGCCGGCATTCCCCGCAAGCCGGGCATGAGCCGCGACGATCTGCTCTCGACCAATGCCAAGATCATGGGCTCGGTTGCCGAGGAGGTGAAAAACGCGAGTCCGAATGCCACGATTATTGTCGTCAGCAACCCGCTCGACGCGATGGTGCAACGCTGTTTGCAAATTACCGATTTTCCGCCCTGTCGGGTGATAGGCCAGGCCGGTGTGCTCGACACGGCCCGCTATCGCACGTTTGTGGCGATGGAGTTGGGCGTGAGTGTCGAGGACGTCTCGGCGCTGCTGATGGGCGGCCACGGCGACACGATGGTGCCGATGCCGAGCTGCACATCGGTCGGCGGCATCCCGATCACTCGGCTCATGAGCGAGGCGAAACTGGAAGCAATCATCGACCGAACGCGCAAGGGCGGTGCCGAGATTGTAGGGCTGCTCAAGACCGGCAGCGCCTACTACGCCCCCGCCGCCGCGACGGCCCAGATGGTCGAGGCGATTGTTCGTGACAAGAAGCGGCTCATACCCTGTGCTGCTTATTGTGACAAAGAATATGGAGTAGGTGGTTATTATGTCGGTGTGCCGGTTATACTGGGTGCCGGCGGAGTCGAGCGGATTGTCGAATTAGATCTTACAGAACAAGAGCAGGCCGACTTCCGGAAAAGTGTCGACGCCGTCAAGTCGCTGATCGCCACGATGAACGAGTTGGTCGGCTGACCATATTGACGCTTGATGTCATTGCTAGCATCGGTGAATGTCTTGGATCCTCGGCGCGGCGCCGTGTTGGCTGCTGGCTTGCCGTTGACTGTGCCTGCCGTTGACATGGAGTTTCACGCGGTTTAGAGTCCTTTGCTTGGGCCACGTGCTGGCTAGTCAGTGCGTTAGTGATTGACACGGATTAGATTTCAACGGATTAGATTTCAGCATGGCGCGATGCGTGTGAACTCTGGGAAACAGAATCTCGCACGGTCGTTTGCCCTGGTTTTGATAGCGATGACAATGACGCAGTGCATGGCATGCCTCTCGCCCGGGCCCGCAACTTTGCCCCCGCCCGATCTGACCCATACACTCACAAATCGATCGCCTATCGCCTCCTCCGCGATGCACACAAGGGCCGCGATGCACACGCAGGATTCGGCACGGCGAGTCGCTTCTGACTCGGCGGTCGCCGGTCACGTGCCGCCAGTCTGGACGCCCAGCGCGGTACCGCGTGCCTGGAAGTACCTGGTCCTCCATCACACGGCCACCGAGAGTGACTCGATGGCGTCGATCGATCAAGCCCATCGCCGGCGAAAAGACCCACAAGGCAAGTCCTGGCTGGGCATCGGTTATCATTTCGTTATCGGTAACGGACACGGCATGGAAGATGGCCATGTGGAGCCGACGTTTCGTTGGCGCAAACAGCTCCGTGGTGCGCATGCCGGTGTCGGTCGCTACAACGATGAGGGCATTGGCATCTGTTTAGTTGGTAATTTTGAAGACGATCGTCCGACGGACAAGCAGTTCGCAGCAGCGAAACAGCTTGTCGGCGCATTACGTAAGCAATACGGCATCCATCGAGAAAACATCGTTGGCCACAACCAAGTGAAACCAACCCACTGCCCGGGAAAGAATTTGTTGCTAAAGGAAATTGTCGGACGTTAATAACGACCGCCAAGCAGACTAACTCGTAATATCAGGTACCTGACGAGCCATGAATCGTATTCAAGACCTTGTTTCCGATCTTGTTCCCGCCCCTGCGTTTGCTATTGATTTTGACGAGGCCGTCGACATCGCCGGGTTTTCTGCGGATAGGTCGTCTGTGGCACACACGGTGTTTACTCCGCTTCATTACGAATCCAGCTACGCCTATCCACTTGTGGTGTGGTTGCATGGGGACTGCGACAACGAGCAGCAGCTCAAACGCGTTATGCCGCTCGTAAGCATGCAAAACTACGTCGCCGTCGCGCCACGAGGCACCGAGCCGCATCGAGCCGGCTCGGGCAAAGTGGTCAGCTCCGACAAAGTGGGTTACCGTTGGAAGCAGTCGCTCGACCACATTTGGCCGGCCGAGCAGGCCGTGTTCGACTGCATTGAGGCGGTGCAGCGACGCTTTCATATTGCACCGTCGCGTGTTTTTCTTGCCGGATACGCGGACGGAGGGACGATGGCCTGTCGCATCGGGCTCAACAACCCACATCGATTTGCCGGCGCGATATCTTTGTCCGGTCCGCTGCCGACCGACCACCGTCCGCTTCGGAACCTGGTTGATGTCCGCGACTTGCCTATCATGCTAGCAGTTGGACGCGATTCTCATCGCTATCGCGAGTCGCATATTTGCCACGATTTACGGCTCTTGCATGCGGCGGGCATGTCCGTCACTTTGCGGCAATACCCGTGTGGCGATGACCTGACAACCAAGATGCTGTCCGACATGGACTGCTGGATGATGGAACAGATTTGCCCGTCGAGCTTCTCCCACGCCGATTGATCATGGCATCTTGGGGCAGTCGTCTTAAGCTCTGACGTGCGCCACCCTTCGTTCTTCCCCACTCCGACATTCCCCACTCCCCCTTCGTTTGTGCTAGCACTTCGTGTCAATGTGCATTGACACCGACGAAGGTGATCGTGTACAAACCCGCCCGCTTTTTCTCTCATCTGATCTGCCGTGACGTCGCGTGTGCGATTGCTCGCCTGTCGCAGGCGGTGAGCTTGTCTCGGTGAACTGGGTGCAACGTGCCCAGTTCGGACGTTCCCAGTTTGGACGTTTGTTGTCGCGTGATGTCGTGCGCAGGCTTTCATTTGAGAACTTGGCTTTGTCAGAATACGAGGCTTTGTCAAAAGACGGGCAAAAGATCTCTCACGAATTGAATATTAGTGCGAGCCGCACGGACATGAGGTCAACGGTTGCATGGTTGTTCCGACGTTAATGTAATAAAGGCCGTCACGTTATTTCGTAATCCGCTCTAAGGGTTTCTGGTTTTGGCAGATCGTCCTTCACACGATGAATCGGATGTGGTGTCTTCTGGCGAGACAGCCCGAGGACGGTTCGCATCCGTTTGGCAGGCGGGTCGCGGCTGGGTTTCCGCGAACCGGCTGAAGAGCGTGGTGATCTGCAGCGTCTTGGTGGTTATCTTCGGCGCCGTCTTGTGGCTTGCGCCAAGTATGACAGGCTCTCAGAGCCAAGACCTTGGCGTCACGCTGGATATGGCGCTTACAACGCTCAGGAAAGTACACGGCTGGGAATTCTTGACTTAACCTCAGACGCGTGAGGAAATGTTATGGCTGACAGACACATTATTCCGATCTCCGAAGGCAATTTCGACGGCGGAGATGACGAACACTCGAAGGCGGACGCCAGCAGTACGCATGACCAACCGCTGGACATTGCGTTGGACAGCGCGGCGGACGTCAACCTAGAGACCGTCTTGTCCGCGTGGCACGGAGCCACCGTTCGCCTGGAGCAAACTCACTCCACATTGAGGCTCGATGTGGAACGGCTTCGTAGTGAATTGGAAAACAAAAACCGCGAGCTGGCTCGCAAGAATCGGTTGGCCGACCTGGGCCGCATGGCGTCACACGTGGCTCATGAGGTGCGAAACAACCTGGTGCCGGTCTCCCTTTATTTGAGTCTCTTGCGACGCCGAATTTCCGAAGATTCGGGAAGTCTGGATGTTCTGGGCAAGGTGGAGGCAGGCTTCACGGCTCTCGATGCCACGGTGAACGATTTATTGAATTTTACATCGCACAGTGAGCCTCAGCGAAGTCGTTTTGACGTACGACAGCTCATCGACGAGGTGCTTACTTCAATCGGTCCCCAACTGGTTGCTCAGTCGATCGAAGTCTGCTTCGACGTGCCGGAATCGGATCGAATGTCCGCGGACCGGTCGATGGTGCGGCGGTCGGTGCTGAATCTGATTCTCAATGCGGTCGATGCGATGCCTGACGGCGGCGAACTGACGATCACGTCGTACGACGGCGCGAACGGATTCGAGTTGGAAATCGCGGACAATGGTGTTGGGCTTAGTGACGAGGCACGACGCCGTGCCTTCGAGCCGTTTTACACGACGAAAAGTGGTGGAACCGGTTTAGGATTGGCACTGGTCCAGCGTGTTGCCGAAGCCCACGGGGGCGATGTGACAGCGCTGAATTGCCCCGATGGTGGAGCGGCGTTTACACTTCGTATTCCTCTTCCCCGCATCGCACTGGAGGCAGCCGCATGATCCGTTCTGCTGACGAAAAATCGTTACCTTCACCGACAGGTCGTGTACTCGTTGTCGACGACCACGCGAGTGCTCGTGAGTCGGTATCCGATGTCTTGTGTTGTGCGGGACATCAAGTCAACAGTTGTTCGAGCGCTGTCGAAGCATTGAACGTACTGGAAGGCGTTGACTTCGACGTCGTGATCACCGACCTGCAGATGCTCGGTATGAACGGGATTGAATTCATTCAGCAGATGGAGCAGCGCAAGACCAATGTCCAGATCGTGATGGTGACGGCCCACGCCTTGGTAAGCGCCGCGGTTGAGGCGATGCGACACGGTGCGTTTGACTACATCGAAAAACCGTTTCAAGCCGATCAGCTTGAACATCTTGTTCGTCGCGCTCTTGAGCGAGGCGCACTGATGGATCGCCGCACACAACTTGGCGCGGTGTCGGAGGATAAATTGCCGCAGATGGTGGGTGATAGCTCGGTCATGCAGTTACTGAGGGAGTGGATTGTTCAGGTCGGTTGGACCTCGGAAACGGTTCTGATTACCGGCGAGAGCAGCACGGGCAAAGAACTGGTTGCTCGTCTGGTCCATCAAGCAAGTGATCGTTCGCAAGCACCCTTTGTCGGCGTGAACTGTCCCGTGTTGTCGGCGCAGCTCATGGAGAGCGAATTGTTCGGGCATGAACGGGGAGCATTCACCAGCGCCGACGCACCGCGAACTGGTCGGTTCGAATTGGCTGACGGGGGTACGCTCCTGTTGGATGAAATCACCGAGATTGACCTGCCGTTGCAAGCAAAGTTGCTTCGCGTTCTCCAAGAGCGATCCTTCGAACGGGTTGGGTCGAGCGAAACCATTTCGATCGATGTCCGAGTGATCGCTTCGACGAATTGCGGCTTGCATTGTGAAATCGCCGAGGGCCGGTTTCGCGAGGACTTGTACTATCGCCTGGCAGTCGTACCGCTTTGTGTTCCTCCGCTTCGTGAGCGTCCGGAGGATATCGAACTTTTGACAGCTTATTATTTGCGTCGTGCGGGCGAGCGGATGAAAAACGAACCGTGCCACCTCGAACAGAGTGCCCGTGACTTGCTCGTGTCCTACCATTGGCCCGGCAACGTCCGCGAATTACAGAACATCGTTTCGCGAGCGTGTGTACTCCAGGCAGGTAAAAACGTCGGCGCCAATGATCTGCGGCCGTGGTTAATTGATGGACGGAAAAACGAACTGCCGGCCAAAAATGTTGGCATTATGTCGACCGTGCCGGTTGGGCTCAGCCTGCACGAGTTGGAACACAAACTGACCGAAGCGACGCTTGACCACTTTGACGGCCACCGGGCGAAAACGGCTGAGGCGTTGGGCATCGGGCTGCGTACGCTGTCGGGCAAATTGAAGTTATACGGATATGCTCCACGGCAGAAGACCCTGATGAAGACGGCATGATGGCTCAGTAGTAAACGGAACGCCCTCCGTGGCGTTCTGTAGCGGTGTGCCCGGCACGGGACGCCACGGAGGGCGTTCCCTACAGTTAAACATTTTGCTGACCGTTCAACACGAGGTCCATGGATGGAATTTCTTAATCAAGCCGTCGCACAGGTGCGCGAACTGTTCGGTTCAATGACACCGGCATCACGGATCATGACAAGTCTGCTCGTGGCGGTCGTGGCCATCAGTCTGGTGTATCTCGTCAACTACCAAGTTGCCGGATCAGATCAGTATTTGATGGGTGGCGAGATGTTCAGCCGCGGCCAGCTTTCGAGGATGCAAGCGGCGCTAGGCGAAGCGGGGCTCGAATACGATATGGACGGCGCACAGATCAAAATTCCTCGAGGCCGCGGTCACGAGTACATGGCAGCCCTGGGCAAGGCGGGTGCGTTGCCTGTCGTGCCGTTCGGGACATACATGCAAAACGCACTCGACCAAGGTGGCTCGTTCGAAACCAAACAGCAAAAAGCGGAGCGTATCAAGCTTGCCAAGGAACAAGAGCTAGCCGCAATCATCCAAAAAATGGAAGGCGTCGAAGAAGCGGCCGTACTCTACTCCATCAGCGAACAGCGGGGGTTGAATCCCAAAACGACCGCTACGGCATTGGTTTCGATAACACCATTGACGTCGGGAACATTCGGGGCCATTCAGGTCTCCCATCTTCGAACCATGGTGGCTGGCGCCTACGATGCGCTCCGGCCCGAGAACGTCACCGTCAACATTGGCGGACGCACCTACGCAGGCGGCGGTAAGGACGGGATGGGCAGCGCCATCGACGACCCGGCTGTATCGCGCAAAGAACACTATGAGCGCGATAGGGCCCAAAAAATCCGGCATGCTCTGAGCTACATTGACAACCTCGTCGTTGAGGTGAACGCAGAGTTGGATTCCACCATTCGCAGACGCGAGACGATCACAAAGCACGACCCGCAGACGATTCCTATTCAGACGAGCATAAGAACCTCGACGAAAGAAAAGGGACAAGAAACAGCGGGAGGTCGGCCTGGGCGCCAGCCTAACACGCCGACAGCGAACTCCGCAGCTCAAGTCGCGGCCAGAGGAGGTGTTCAAAACACTACCAAGGAAAGCAACGAGCAGGAAACGAACTATAGCGTTGTGAACAAGACGACCACGTCGACCGACTATCATGGCTACACCGTGAGGTCGGCCAAGGCGACGATTACCGTACCGCGAAGCTATTTTGTCCAAGTTTGGCAAGACCAGAACAAAAACAACCCTGCGGACCCGGACGCAGACGACGCCAAGGCTGCGATGCCAACTGCCGAAGAACTGAGTCAGGTCATCACACAGATCACAGAAGGGATTGAAAAGGCGGTCCTGCCGCTGCTTCCGTCCGAGGCCGGGAGCGATAACCGGCCAAATGTCACTGTCGTAACGTTGTGGGATCTGCCAGCAGAAGAGATTGAGAAGCCGTCATTTGGCACGATTGCACTGGCATGGACCGGTCGCAATTGGAGCACCGTATCGATGATGGCGTTGGCCTTGTTCTCATTCGCAGCGCTTCGATCGATGGTGAAGTCGGTGCCCGTAGCCGAAGTGTCTGGGCCGGATTCGTCCGCGCTTACGCCGCCCGAGTTGTCTGTCGTGCAGGACGATGAAGAGCATGAAGATGAGCCGGCAAGGCCCAAACGCAAGTTCGTGAAGGGACCTTCCGTGAAGGAAGATCTGGCGGGCATGGTTCGCGAAGACCCGGACGCGGCGGCTTCGATCTTACGTAGTTGGATTAGCAACGCAGGGTAGACATGAAAACTCAACAATCGACGCTACGTAACGTGGCGATACTGGTCTCCAGTTTAGATCCCGAGTTGGGCAACGCGCTCCTCGAACAGTTGTCGCCGGACGAAGTGGCGCGGGTACGCCAGGCGATGGAGAGTCTGGAGCCTCTTGCGGAAGAGGAGCGGGCCGCTGTGATTGATGAGTTCCGTCGCCGCAAAATTCCGAATACAAAACAGGCGTCTGGAGGAGTCGAATTTTGTGGGCGGCTGGCCGACGACTTGTCATGGCCAGCTGAAAACGACGCGGCGGCAGATGACACGTTGCCGCTCGGACCTCATCCGACCGAGACGACGCCAACACATCCCAAACCTTTTAGTTTCTTGGAAAACCCCTTTAGTTTTTTAGAAAATTCTGACGCGGACTCGCTGCTTCCTTTTCTGAGAAAAGAAGGGCCGCAAACAGTTGCCGTTGTTTTGTCATATCTGCCCGAGCGCCAGGCGGCCCAGGTCATAGACCAACTGCCGGCAAACCAACAGGTTGAGGTCATGGAGCGGTTGGGGGATTTGGACGAGACGGATGAGGAAAGCCTTCGCGTCGTCGAGCGAGAGTTGAAGTCGTGGGTCGAGCAGCAACGTCGTCGTCGCCAACGTCGGATGGCCGGGCTGGCTGCCGTTCGCGGAATCCTCTCGCATATGAGCGCGTCGAGCGAGCAGACGATCATGCGAAATCTCAAGCGACACGATAGTCCGCTCATGTCCATGTTTACGGGCCATGTTGCCCCAAAAACGGTTGTTTTGGAGACGACCAACCCGATACCACCGATGACATCAAGCGGTTCGCTCAAAGTCGAGTTAACCTGGGACGAAATGGCCCGGCTCAGCAGCAGCGATTGGGCCGACGTATTGTGCGAAGTGGAACCGGCACTGGTGGTGTTGGCATTGGCCGGTGGCACCGACGAGCTGTTTGGGCATGCGACGCGGCATCTGGCGAAACACGATGTCGACGCCCTTGCCCATGAGCGCGCTCATTTGGGGCCAACCCGGTTGAGTGATGTTGCTGCCGCGCAGGACGAACTCGCGTCGCTGGCGGCGACGTTCATCCAACGGAGACAAACGACAGCCGTTTCAAGTGCATAATTCTTGAAACCGTGAACTGGGAACGATCGACACACACAGTAAAAGCAAGTCAAAAAAGACCATGGCAGCAATTATCAAAGCGGGTTCGAAAGTGAGCTGCTCTTCGGGTCAAAATATCCAGCCCGTGGCGTTCGATTTCGGCGATATGGCGCAGCAGGCGGACCGTTATCTCGACGAGGTTCGGCGCCGGGCGGCGCAGATTATTCAACAGGCGCACCAAGAAGCCGAGCAGCATCGTCGGCGTGCCGAAGAGGAAGGACGTAAGGTTGCCCAAGCCGCTGTGGAGAAGCTGCTCGACGAGAAAATGAAGACGTTGTTTCCGGCACTGCGAAAGTCCATTGAGGATATTCAGCATGCAAAGGCCCAGTGGATGCGGCACTGGGAACGGAGCGCCGTGAAGGTTGCCGGAGCGATTGCCGGCCGACTGATTCGGCGACCGTTGGCGAAAACACCTGATATTACTTTGGAGTTGGTCCGAGAGGCGCTGGCTTTGGCCACCGGCAGTAGCGAGATCACGCTTCGTCTTCATCCACAGGACCACGAAAACCTATCAGGCCAGACCGAAGTGTTGGCTGCGAAATTGACGAAGTTATCGTCTGCTCGGGTTGTTGCCGACCCAACGATCGAGCTGGGTAGCTGCCGCGTCGATACCGAGTTCGGATCGGTTGACCAGCAGTTCCAGGCCCAACTAGATCGCATCGAAGAGGAATTAACGTAAGCGAGATGACTGACATTACCGGACAACTCGACAACTTGATGCCCACCGCGCTCGTTGGCAGTGTGATGCAAACGATCGGCATGACCGTTGCGGTCGCAGATTTCCCGGCGCCGATCGGCGCTGTCGTAGAAATTCAGCCGCAAAACGGGCCGGTAATCGCCGCCGAGGTAATTGGCTTTCGCGATGCCCACACATTGGTTTACCCGTTCAGAAGCATTTCTGGTGTGCGACGAGGCTCTCGAGTGCGACTCTTTCGGACAAGCCGCACCATTCGTGTCGGCTCCGAACTACTAGGGCGGGTGGTCAATGCCCACGGAATATGCATCGATGGCCGTCCCCAGCCGATACTTACCGAGCGAACACGACTTGATCGGCGTCCGCCGAAACCGACGGAGCGGCCAAGGATCGACGAGCCGCTCGGGACGGGCGTACGGGCGATGGACGCGTTCCTGACGTGTGGCAAGGGCCAACGGATGGGCGTTTTTTCGGGGTCGGGTGTGGGAAAGAGCGTCTTGCTTGGAATGATGGCGAAGTACACGTCCGCTGACGTTGTCGTCATTGCATTGATCGGCGAGCGCGGGCGTGAGGTGAATGAATTTATCGAACGCGATTTACGACCGGACGGGCTTGCCAAAAGCGTCGTCGTGGTCGCCACGAGTGACGAGCCGGCGTTATCGCGAGTGCATGCGGCATACACGGCCTCCGCGGTTGCCGAGTATTTTCGCGATCGTGGCCAGGACGTTCTATTGCTGATGGATTCGATAACTCGTTTCGCCATGGCTCAGCGAGAGATCGGATTGGCGGCCGGAGAGCCCCCGACAACGCGCGGCTATCCGCCGTCGGTGTTCGCCTTGCTACCGAAGCTCATCGAACGCGCGGGTCGCAGCCCCGCTGGCAGCATTACGGCGTTTTACTCGGTGCTCGTCGAGGGTGACGACCGCAACGAGCCGATTTCCGATGCCGTCCGTGGAATGCTCGACGGACATACGTGGTTGTCACGAAGCATGGCCTCGCGCGGGCATTATCCGGCGATCGATGTTCTCGACAGTTTGAGCCGACTGATGGTCGAAGTGACCACACCGGAACATCGGACTGCGGCCATCCTGATTCGCGAATTGTTGGCGGCCTATCGAGATCACGAGGACCTGATTTCCATTGGCGCCTACCGCCGTGGTAGCAATCCGAGTGTCGACACCGCGATCGACATGATTACGGAGATCAACCAATTCTTGCAACAACCGATGGCTGAGAATATTACCCTCGACGCGGCGCAGAAAGGTCTTGTCGAGCTGGCGCTCCGGTGCCGTGGAAGGATGCAGGCCGCTGCTAGTGTAGCACCAGCAACCGTGTCAAGTGATGTTGGGGACGAAAAGAAAGGATAACTTTCATAGCCGATTTAGCCGCCTCGCTTGCGAGGCGCGTTTTCCGTCGAACCATAGGTCATGGCCAAGTTCACATTTCGATTGTCAACACTTTTGAAGATTCGCGAGGCGGCACGTGATCGTCGGCGCTCCGCGCTGGCACAAGCGTATCAGGCCGAAGCCATTTTGCGAGAGAAAGGTGTGGAACTGAGCGACCAGATTGCTCAGTTACGTCGTCAATATCGTCAAGCGGCACAGCCGGGCATACTGCAGGTCGACCGACTTGTTGAGCGACAGCGATATGACTTGGTCCTTGAAGCCCAGCAGAACCATTCACAGCAGCAGTTGCGGCAACTGGAGGAAGAAATCGAACGGCGACGAATCACGCTGGTTGAGGCGGATCGCGACGTTCGCGCGTTAGAAACACTCCGCGAAAAAAAGAAACGAGCCCATGAGATGAAAGAATATTGGCAAGAAGTAAAACAGCTTGACGAAGTGGCAGGTCAACGAAAACAGGGGGCTCCACAGTAATGGCTCGAATCCTCGGATTGTTATTCGCGTATATCTGTGTGGCTACCGTTCTAACGCAAGCGATCGGCTTGAGTTATGTGTGGTCTCGCGGAAAAATTGATGGCGATAAGATGTTTCGGATCGTAGCCGTTATCCATAACGTGGACCTATCGGCCGAGTTGACAGAGCAAGCGGTCGCTCAGGTGACGGACAAGGAGGAGATGTCCTACGACGAAAAAAGTCGGATGAAAGCCATTATGACGAAGAATTTGGACCTCAAGCAACAAGCTTTGAGCAAAGGCGTCGAAAACCTGAGATTCGACCGGGAGAAACTTGCGCAGGATTGGAACCATTACGAAAACGTCAAAAACGGGTTCGAAGCGAAATAGGCACAGTTCAAGGGTTCGACCCAAGAAAAAGGTTATACAAACGTCCGGTTGATGTGGGAGAAGATGAAGCGAGGCCAAGCCAAAGACCTCATCATGGCCATGGAAGCGAAGGGATTGATTAACGAGGTCGTCGTTTTGCTTTCTGGAATGCCGGACGACAAACGGGCAAAAATCATCAAAGACTTTTCGGACGAGGGTGAGATGGAGGATGAGATGAGAGTGCTCACCGAAATTTTGGATCTGATTCGGCGAGGCGATCCAGAAAACGCGCTGATCAAGGATACACTCGATTCGATCAAGGCAATCAAAGGTGAATAGACACAGGAAAGAGCGAAGAGCTTTTTAGCCCTGGCCGCCAGGCCGGGCAGGGCCAAGAGGTGAGCGTGAAGCCGTGATCCGAAGCTTTGAAGTAGTGGCTTTTTGGCTTAGCGACCCTTCGACTTCTTAACAAGAATAAGCGAGCAATTATATGTCTCATGACAGTATTAGCGGAACAAGCTCTCTGGTTTTCCCAGAGCTAACCGCGCCGGCAAAACAGCCGCCCGCCGCCAAGCCAACGACCCCATCTGCAGCGCGTGGCCGGCCCGCCACGCGCTGAGCAGCCGCCGGCCGAACCGGCTGGCCGTGAGTCGGCGGCGGCTAAGCCCGGTGAGGAAAGCATTGCCGAGCAGAGGAGTCGTCGGCAGAAAAAGTGGCGGAATCCGTGACGGTGCGCGACGACAAAACAGTCGAGGAGACGCCGGATCAAGAAATAGAGGATGTTGTGGAAATAAATGGGGCCGAAGCCGATCCATGGATCGAAGCAGCAGTTGTTCTAGCACAGCAGCCCGAGCACGATCAGGGCGAGACCTCGGAGGAGAATGAAATCGGCGAGGAAGCGGTCGGCAAACGACCGGGCGGCATCTTCGCCATGATCCGGATCGGAGTTTTCCTTACAGTTCTCATCGCGGTCGAGTGTGTTATTGCGATCATCGTTATCCCTTCGGCGGAAGAGACGGCAGCCATGGCCCAAAAACTTATCGGAGGTGACGGCTCCATCGTGCTTCCGGAAGAAGATGAGGGGGCTACGGGAAAAGAGGTAGACCCGACCATCGAGGTATTTCTCGGAGAGTTCCACGTCTCCGTCTTTCAGCCGTTGTCGAACACCACGGTTCGGATCGATTTTGAGCTCTATGGCACAGTGCTAGCAGACAATCAGACCGAGTTTGACGAACGTTTTTTCGAGAATCAACACCGGCTGCGAGAGCAGGTGATCGTCACCCTGCGCAGTACCGACATGGCCGACTTGGCAGACGCCGGGTTGGGCTTGATCAAAAGGAAGATTTTGGAGACAACTAACCGGACTTTAGGGAAAGCGATTGTCAAAGAAGTCATCTTCAGCGGCTTTTCGTTCATAGAACAGTAGATTGGCTCCCGAAAGGGTGTGCCACGGCGTTCGTTCAACATAACTACCGCTCAGATCGCGCCGCACCAAAGTGTAGAGGTATAAGCCATGTAATGATCGTACCAACGCGGCGCCGTGTCACTCAACTTGCACCAGGGAATGGATTCCAATGGCGGACGAGTCTCATCAGGTCGGACAAGACGAAATCGAGCAGTTGCTTCAGCAAGCGAAGGAGGCCGCTGCGCAAACGGGGCCCGAAGAGGCCGGGGCGCCTGCCGAGCCTGCGAGTCCTCCATCTCAAGAGGATGGAGGTGCGGAAGACGGCAGCGGCGAGCATGTCGGACAAGACGAAATCGGAGCGTTATTGAACCAGCAGCAACCGACGATAGCACCTCCCATAGCACCCGACGGGCCTGCTCGTTCGTCCGCAGAAGCTGACACGGTGAGTCCGGGAGATATCGAACTGTTGCTCAATCAGGCCGAACAAGCACTGCATTCGATCGATGATCCGGTAGCGTCGACTCCGCCGGGAGTTACCCCGTTCTCACTGAAAGAGTTTTCCGGTACCCCGCCCTCCGCTGAGGCGGCCACGCTCGATCTGATGCAAGACGTGCATCTCGACGTGACGATCGAGTTGGGCCGGACGCACATGTACTTGCAAGACGTCCTCAAATTGAAAAAGGGAGCCGTGGTTCCGCTCGACAAGCTGGCCGGCGATCCGGTCGACATCTATGTCAACGGGCGTCTCATCGCGCGTGGCGAGGTGTTGGTGCTGAATGACAGTTTTTGTGTCCGTGTTGCGGAACTCATTGTGGGTGAATCCGCGGTCGCGTAGTGCCGCGTAAAGAACCTTTTTTAGCCCGGGCTGCCAGGCCGGAAAAAGATCAAGTAAACAGTTCGATAAGGCGCACAGCACCCCGTATCATTGTCGGTCGGCGCAGCCAGCCGGCATGAGCAAAAACCAACGACAGGCAGGCAAGGATGCCACCAGTCTTCGTATTCCCACGTCCGTTTAAGTTAGCATTCGCTACTGCGTTCTGCGGCGCGCTGGTCGTTGCTTCAGCCAGTGGGATCGCTCCCGACAGTTCACTGCCGAACAATCAAGCAAGCTGGTACGAAGGGGCATACGCCCCGTCGCCAGTTGAATCTCAGACACCCTCTGCCGACTCGGCTGGGCACGATTCCGATTCAAGCCCGGAAATTCGCCTAAGCCAATCTCTGCCGCTGCCTGTCGCATCGAGTGCAGCAGGAGCTGTCTCGCAATCACCGATGAGCCGTGACGGCAGCCCAAGCCGCAACCGGTCCATCATGTCGATCTCCACGGTCGTCAGCGGCCTGGCCATCGTCTTGGGCCTTTTCTTGCTCATGGCGTGGTTGTTCAAACGAAGTATGCCCCAGGCCGCCGCTGCCCTGCCCCGTGAGGTTGTTGAGACACTCGGTCGCACCACGATCGCGCCACGCCAAACGGTTCATCTTCTTCGAATAGGTCAAAAACTGTTACTGGTGTCGATCTCCGCGACAGGCGTGGAAACGCTCACGGAAATCACCGATCCGCTGGAGGTCGATCGTCTGGCTGGCATATGCAACCAATCGAGTCCCCACAGCGCCAGTTCGGCGTTTCGCCATGTTTTCCAACAGTTTTCGCGCGAACCGACGCAGGGCGGTTTTGTGGGAAAGGCCGCGCGGAGCAACACGGAATTGGCCAGTGGTGAACTGGCAGCGGAGGTGACCGATGCTTAACAGCCCGTTGAAAAAGTCATTCGAGCTGCGGTCGCGAGATTTGTCCGATCGCTGCGTTTTGAAATCTCGACGTATCTCCTGGATATGCCTGCGATTCCACGCCTTGCACTCGAACAAATCTCGCAGCCTCGCTTTCGAAGCACTTCTTCAACAGACTGTTAGCAACAAGCCGTTTCGAGTAGCGTTTGTCCTCGCCGTCTGTCTGTCCGCCTGCCTTGCGATGCCACAATTTGCAATCGCACAAGGCAGTAACGCTCCGGCGGCGCTCGATTTTTCTGGAAGTCTCGGTGGCCTAGGCGGTCCTGAACAGTGGGCGAGCCCCGAAGGTTTGAGTTCGGCGCTGCAAATCATGTTGTTACTGACCGTGATCAGCATCGCGCCGGCTATCTTGCTGATGACGACGAGTTTCATTCGCATTGTTGTGGTGCTCGGCCTATTACGACAAGCGCTCGGCACCCAGCAACTTCCGCCCAGTCAGGTGATCACTGCCATCGCGTTGTTTATGACCCTGGCGATCATGACCCCGGTCTGGCAGGAAGTCTGCCAGGAGAGCATCCAGCCCTACACCGACGGAAAGATCACGCTTGATCAGGCGTGGAACGCCGGTGTAGCGCCAGTGCGTCGTTTCATGGCACACCAGATCGATCACACAGAAAACGACGACGACGTGCATATGTTTTTGCGCTATATGCCTCACGAAGCCGATCCAGCCACGGGCGAGGCGCCCGAGTATGTTTACTACGGTGCGATCGACGACCAACGAGATGTGCCGCTGCAGGCGTTGGTGCCGGCTTTTATGCTCAGCGAGTTAAAGACGGCATTCTTGATCGGCTTTCAAATTTATCTGCCATTTGTCATCTTAGACATTGTGGTTGCCAGCGTGACGATCTCGATGGGCATGCTGATGCTGCCTCCGGTATTAATTTCGCTACCTTTCAAGTTGTTGCTTTTCGTTCTCGTCGATGGCTGGCACCTGGTCGTCGGAATGCTACTGGAAAGCTTTCAGGTGCTCACGTGACACGGAGTTGTGTTTAGCGTGCGCCGCATATCGTTTGAGAGTACGTGTTTAGGATCTGAGAAAAACATTATTGACCAAATGATTGTATTCCGAAATTCGAATATCGAAATCCGAAACAAGTCCAAAACAAGAAACTCAAATGTCCAAAACGAATCCGTTTGAGCCTTTCACTACGGTATGGGCACACTCCTAAGTGTGTTCGTCATTTGGAATTTGGTGATTTGAATTTTTTGGATTTCGTGCTTCGAATTTAGGCAACTTAGTTTTTCACGTGCCCTTGGTTTCTTACCCACCATGCAGCGGTTTTGATTATGGATGCACAAGACGCGATTGAGTTAGGCCGTCAAGCTTTGTTGATCACCCTGACGATCAGCGCGCCGGTGTTAATCGCAGGCATGTCCGTCGGGCTGATGGTCGGTCTCATTCAGGCCTTGACGCAGATCCAGGAACAAACGGTCGCCTTTGTGCCAAAGATCGTGGCGATGGTGCTGGCATTGTTTTTCACGCTGCCCTGGGCGCTGACGCAAATGGTCGAGTATACGCGCGATTTGATCACCAGTATTCCCGAAATGCTGTAGCTTCAATGTCGTTTCTACAAACCTATCTGCTGAATCAGGTTGTCGTCTTCACGCTCGTGCTCACCCGGGTAAGTGGCCTGGTGATGACCGCGCCCGTGTTCGGATCGAACGAAATTCCGATGCGAGTTCGTGGCCTATTTGCGGTTGCCATCGCGCTGCTTGTGACCCCGCTTCAGGCACAGGCGATGATTGAACCACCCGACACGACGCTTAATTATTTAGTTTATTTGGGTGGCGAAGCGCTCATTGGTCTTCTGTTGGGGCTCGGCATTCTCATTTTATTCTCCGGCATCCAGTTGACCGGACAGATCATCAGCCAATTGAGCGGCATGTCGCTGGCCGATGTTTTCAGTCCCGGGTTCGATGCGAATGTCCCGGTGTTTGCACAGCTCATGTTTTACGTGACCATGGCCGTGTTTGTGGTGATTGGTGGACATCGTCTGGTAATGGCCGCACTTCTCGACACGTTTCAGATGATTCCACCCGGTTCAGGATCCCTCTCCGGCTCGGTTGTCGATGTAGTGACGACGATCGTTAGCCAAAGTTTTGTTCTGGGAATCCGCGCGGCGGCGCCGGTGATGACCGCCCTGTTGCTATCCACGCTCGTGCTGGGTTTGATTAGCCGGACGTTGCCCCAGTTGAATATCATCGCGATCGGCTTTGGTCTCAATTCGATGGTTGTGCTTGGCGGACTGATGTTCTCTCTCGGAGCGATCGCTTGGATGTTCCAAGAGCAGGTCCAAATAACGCTCGATCTGCTTGTTGAGTCGCTCGCCTACGACGTTACGTAGATTCTCGGCACACTCGTACTCGGCAGCAGTTGCAAGCCATTCTCTGAAGGTCGAGTTTTCTGATGGCGGAACAGTCTGGCGACAAAACACAGGACGCGACGCCCCATCGACGTCAGCAGGCGCGCGAGGAGGGCCAAGTTGCTTCGAGTCAGGATCTGAATTCGGCAGCTACACTGGTCGTGGGATTGTTGATTGTGATATTCCTTGGCCCGCCCGTCATGGCTTTTGCCGTCGACCTGCTTCGCCGACAGTTGGGTGGCCGGGCAAACCTATCGGTCGATCATGGTGACGTCGTGACCTTATTGCACGGCATGTTTGTCGAACTGGCGAAGGTCATGCTACCAATATTTGGCCTCATAATGCTCGCGGCTGTAGCGATCAACCTGATGCAGGTTGGCTTCATTCTTGCGCCGAAGCGTATTATCCCTGATCTTTCGCGAATCAATCCTTTGAAGGGCATAAAACGCATGGTCTTGTTGTCGGCCGCCGTACGCTTGGCTTTCGGAATCTTCAAGATCGTGCTTATCGGTGCGGTGGCCGTATTGAGCGTCTACGGTCGATGGAACGAGATTTTGCAGGCGTCCGCCGTGGGCATACCACAGCTTGCGCTGTTCGTGGCGGAAGTCACCCTATGGACAACGCTCAAGATGGGGATCGCACTTCTGATCCTGGCGATTCTCGACTATGCGTATCAAAAATGGAAACACGAGCAAGACCTGCGGATGACAACTCAGGAAGTCCGCGAAGAAATGAAGAATCTGCAAGGCGATCCGCAGATCATCGCTCGGCGTCGGGCTGTTCAGCGCCAGTTGGTATTGAATCGGCTCAGTGAAACGGTTCCGAAAGCGGATGTCGTGGTCACCAATCCCACGGAGCTTGCCATTGCAATTCAGTACGAGCCCGAGACGATGGCAGCGCCGGTCGTCATCGCCAAGGGAGCCGGCGTGATTGCACAGCGCATTCGCCGTCTCGCGTTGGAACACAACATTCCGATCGTCGAGAAGAAATCGCTCTCGCAGTCTCTGTATAAAGAGGTTGACGTGAACCGGCCGGTGCCCGACAAGCTGTACGGCACCGTGGCCGAGGTGCTGGCCTACGTCTATCGCCTGAAGGGGAAGACCGTACCGGGCGCGGAAGACCAAGCCGCCTAGTGCAATTCTCGCTAATGGGCGCTCGCCGCGCGAGGTTCCGGGCTTGAAGGTTCCGAGCTAGGAGGTTCCGAGCTAGGGGGTTCCGGCGCCTTACGTTCGTATCCGTAGCGACGAATAAAGTCGCCCCATCGCTGCGTGACGCGGTCATGCATCTCGGCAGACAGATCGTAGCGATTTGTCTTATAGTCGCGGGCATCATCTAAATAGGCCAGAACTCGCGGTGTGGCTTCATCAAAGTCGCCGAGTTCGAGTTGATCGTAAATAGCGCGCATCTGGGTCATCGGATCACTCACCAGGTCTTCGTATCGGACTTCGTAGAATCGGTTCGACGCGAGCAGCGGCCGGTCTTCTTCGAAGCGACGGTAAAGTCGATCGAAGCAATCGAGGACATACTCCTCCAACCAATCGTCCTGAGCAACCTGCAGGCCTTGAACTCGATTGAGCGATCGCCACATGCGGACCGTTGACGGAAAAAGTGTGTACGGATCGCGAACAATGTGGACAAACCGGGCATCAGGAAATATCTTTAGCAGCGTACGAATACGGGCCGTATGAGGCGGCGACTTGAGTACAATACGTCGGTTGCTGTGGTACGTGATCCGCTTGAGAAACCGTATCAGGGTGTCCTGCCACTGGCTTATTTGCTCGTGGCTTAGTTGTGTCAAATCCAGATATTCTGGATAGACCGGGCCACGCTTGGGAAACGCCATGGAAAGGTAGGGAGACGGGATGCCCAGGTTCGTCATGGCGAATTCATCTTCCTGCGGCCGACTCCAGCCGGCGGCCATGTTGTCCATCGGCCGCTGTGCGGGTAAAATAAACGCAAGCAATCGCGTGAGTAGCTTTTCGGTGAGCAAGAAATGATGAGGCGCGAAACACTCATACGTATTGGGATAGGTGTGCCGAGGGTCCGAAATCAAAAGTTCGTGCAACAGCGTCGTACCACTTCGCCAATGTCCGAGGATGAAGATCGGTGCATGCTCGATCTGTATGGCATTCACCCGCCGCCGGTAAAGGAGTTCCTCAACGCCGCGCAGCACTGAATTCATGGTCGTAAAACCGGTAATCGCCAGCGCCAAGGGGATTCGCGTTGGAGAGATCGCCAGCCGGTTGCGGGCCAGCAGTCGCAGCCAAATGGGCAGCGTCATGCCATGCCAAAAACGGGGGGCGATGAACGAATACGGATGATAGTTGTCGTCGACGCCAGTCGTTTTTCCGGACGTGTTTTTCGCCATGGGAATCATCGCTAAGTTACCGAACCCGCTGAGAGATCAGACAAGACAACCACGATCTTAACATAAGATGATCTTAACATAATGGGTCATGGGGTGGGCGGCAAAGGTGGCGGGCGCGAATCAT
>Ga0310123_10001384_pt1 | contig 20215 bp, 19 predicted proteins | sample CB6_AW_1057_MG_FD_203505 | JGI IMG/M metagenome (GOLD analysis project Ga0310123, IMG submission 203505) | Marine microbial communities from Western Arctic Ocean, Canada - CB6_AW_1057 | ecosystem: Environmental > Aquatic > Marine > Oceanic | place: Canada: Western Arctic Ocean | collected... | reverse complement strand
ATCGAGAATCTCGGTCTTCCAGTAGGCGTCCTGTAGGTCCTTGCCGAAGCTGATCGTCCCGTGGTTTTTCAGAATGATGGTGTTGCTCGCCTCGAGGAAAGGCACAACCGTGTCGGCGAACTGTTGTGTTCCCGGCGTCTCGTAAGGCGCGATCGGCACTTCCCCCATAAAGACCTCGACTTCCGGCAGCACGCATTGCGGAATGGCTTCACCGGCGATGGCAAACGCAGTGGCGTGCGGCGGATGACAATGGACAGCCGCCTTCACGTCGGGCCGATGTTTCATGATGGTCAGGTGCAGCAGGATCTCGCTGGTCCGCTTTCGCTTGCCGGCGATCTGATTGCCATCCAAATCGACGGCACAGATATCGTCCGGTGTCATGAAGCCTTTGCAGATCATTGTCGGCGTACACAGAACTTCATTTTCGCCGACGCGAATCGAGATATTGCCGTCGTTGGCGGCCGCGAATCCCCGATCATAGACCCGCCGGCCGATCTCGCAGATCTGCTCCTTCAACTGGCGGTAGTGAATTCCACCGTTCCACTTGGTGTTGATCAATTGTCGCTCCCCTCTTCAGATTGCCACCCGTGATGACAGCAGCAGGCTAAACTTCATTCGGATCTATTTCGATGTGGTCCAGGATTGCTGCATTGTAGGCATCGATCGGTTTCTGATCGGGATGGAACGGAGCGGATGCTTCCGCTCCTTCGCTGACGGCCAGCAGCGATCCGACGCCGGCTCCCAATTCGTCGTAGACGATGTACGGTTCGCCGCGACCGTTTCGATCGCCGCCGAGTATTTCGCGTCCCAACGGCGCCACCAACAGCCAGCGGGCACCCCGCAGGCTGGGATACCGCTTCGACAGCGAGACCTTGCCGATAACTTTACCGATCCGCATTGCCGCTGAATCCTATTCGTGCCAATTTTCGGGAACACGTGGGGAACCGCTTGCGGTCATCGCGCGCAGGATGTTTCGCAGTTCGAAATACGTTTTCGCGGCTGGATTGATGCTGAACAGGTTCGCTCCGATTCGCTGTCTCGCATCTTTTGCACTTTGTACGTTCTCCACAGCCGCTGCCCGCACCAGGCGGTTGCGGTTGGCCAGACAGGCGACCGTTTCCGGTTCCGCAGTCAACACGACGGCACCGACCACTTCCGCCCGGCTAAGCGCTCCGACGGCCGACTCGACCGCATCAGGAATGGTTCCCACAAGTTCCACCGCAATACAGACGTTCGCCCAACTGTTGACTTCGTGAATGGCCGTCTCAACCACGAGTGTTGTACACGGCACAAAGGCTTTCCAATGATTTTTCGACAGTGGCCCGTTCGTCACTTGGGAAATACGGCCGACCTCGATCCCGCGAGAACGCAGGAAATCATGAGCTGAAGGGGTCAGCACCGATTGTGTCGCGACATCGATTCTCCGCTGGCCGTTGACCAGTTGTTGCAGTGTCTTTTCTGTGATGACTTTCTGGTCCAGGCGCAGGGATTCGGACGCGGTCGAGTTCTCGTCGCCCGAACTGTTCTCCGATCCGCCAGCATCATTCGGCGGGAGCGTGTCCGTCGACGTCTGCAACTGCTGCATGACATCTCGCACAATCCGGTCGATCAATTGCCCATCGTCGGTCATTCGTCTGCAATCCCAATCACCGCCCAGCGGACAGGTGTGTTGTTCGACTCCATCATCTCACGGACCGATTGGCCATCACTGGTCAGCATGACCCGGTCGCCCCGGCCGCTGCCGAGATTGCCGATGGCCAGCAATGGCTCGCCATCCGGGTTGTCTGCAGCATCCAACGGCTGCGCGATTTGCAGCCGCCACCCCACCAAAGCTGGGTGTTTGACGGTCGCGGTCACGTGTCCGATGATTCTTGCCAGTTGCATTGATTTTGTTCGTGGTCCGTGGTCAGTTGTCCGTGGCGATCCGTATCCATTGACCACTGACAACGGACCACTGACAAACCTCAAATAATTCGTAGGTCATCGACTAGGGCGCAGCGCCGTTGTCGGGTGAAGGTGAGCGGGTTGGTCACTCCTTCGCCGGTCGGCGTGGCAATGCTGAACGACAGATATCCTTCGCCACCTAGACCGAGCCCTGCCATCGACGGTCCATTTTTGACGAACAGCGTGGTGTCCATCAAGCGGCCCATAATCGACATGGTCCGCACGTTGCGGGAGTGAATGATGGCCGTGTGGCCGAAACCGTGCTCGAACTGTTTGGCAGATTCGATGGCCTGCTTGACGTCTCGGCAGCGGACGAACGGGACGAACGGCATCATTTGCTCTTCGGGGACAAAGGGATTGCCGGGATCGGTTTCGCCGAAAAGAATCTGCGTTCCGGCCGGGATCTGCATGCCGATTTGAGAGGCCAGCACGGACGGGTCCTGTCCGATCATTTCGCGGTTGAGGACGTAATGTCTACCGGGCTGTTCGGGCGGGCTGAATGCGACCGCCGTCAGTTGATCGATTTGCTGCGCGCTGAGCCGGTACCCGCCGCTGCGTCCAACCGCGTCCATCAACTTTTCGAAGATACACTCGACGGCGAAGACTTCTTTTTCTCCGATGCACAGCAGATTGTTGTCGTAAGCGGCCCCTTGGATGATCGATCGGGCGGCGTTTTCGATGTCGGCCGTCTCATCGACAACCACCGGAGGATTGCCTGGACCGGCCACAATGGCCCGTTTGCGGCTGGCCAGCGCGGCCCGCGCCACACCGGGTCCGCCGGTCACGCACAACAATCGGATGCCGCGGTGGTTGAAGATCGCTTCGGCCGATTCCAGCGTCGGCTCTTCGAGGATGGTGATCAGGTTTTCCAATCCGGTGGCTTCGTATATAGCCCGGTTGAAGCGGCGGACCCCCTCACAGGCCACCCGCTTGCCGCTCGGATGCGGATTGACGACCAGCGTGTTGCCGGCCGAAAGCATGTTGATCACATTGCCGGCCAGCGTCGGCAGCGAATGCGTCACCGGCGTGATGACACCGATCACGCCGAACGGGGCGTACTCGGTGACGGTCAAACCGTGGTCTCCGCTGACCGCATCGGACTTGAGGAATTCCATGCCCGGCACGTTGACGATGATCTGCAGCTTTTCGATCTTGTGATCGAGCCGGCCGATTTTGGTTTCTTCCAGCTCCATTCGTCCCAGTTCTTCGGCCTGGCTGGTGCAAATGTCGCGGACGCATCTGATTGCCTTGGCCCGGTCGTCCAACGATGCGGCCTTAAGCTGTTCGAATCCCTCGGAGGCGGCAGCCACGGCGTCATCGACGGATTGGAACACGCCGTGGTTGCCGGGCCGGGTCGAGCCGTTCCCCGAAACAGTCGGTCGCTTGCCTAATTGGGCCAGCACTTCCTGAACCACGGTACGAATAGCCTGTTCGTTGGCTTGAATCATGGTGTCTCTTCTTGTCAGAAGCAGGGATCTTCATTGTCAGGAGCAGGGGATGGTCAAACTCGCGATGTCCGTGTCCGAACTGCTTTGCGCTTCCTGGTCATTCGCTGGCGCTGAAGATGGACTTCGCCCCAAGGCTGACCCGGTCGATGATGCCCACAATGGCCGCATCGATCGGAAGCTCCTTCGTTTCCGGCGTGAAGCGGGCGCTGGACCCTTGCACGCACAACACCACCTCTCCCTCGCCGGCGCCCACCGTGTCGACCACGACAAACGTCCGTCCCGTCGGTTTCAGGTCGCTTTGATCGTCTTCGTCGACACGCAGCGGTTCGACGATCAGCAGCTTCTGACCGACCATCGATTCGACCTTTTGGGTGGCGACGACACTGCCTGTGATGCGTGCGAGAAACATGATGGTTGATTGTCGAAGGTTAAGGGCTGAAGGTCTTGTGGTTATTGGTTGTTTTTTGGAGAACGTAGACTACTGCGTAGACCGCTGAGTATCTTGCTTAATTGCGCGGCCCGGTTGTATAAGCTTTCGTAATCATTCTTGCTCAGGAACGATTGATTCATTGCGATCACGATGTGAGAGACTGTCTCCATTAGTGAACCGAAGGCAATCTCGACGAAGCGAACGAATTCCTTGTTCGATCCGCGTCCACTTCCTTCTACAATGTTCGCTGCAACCGAGACCGCTGAGCGTCTCATTTGGCTCGTGAGTCCGTATCGTTCGTCGTTTGGAAAGGAACGGGTCACGCGGTACACTTGGTCCGCAAACTCAATGGCCTTCCGCCAAATCTCAAGACGCTCAAAACCGAACATCGCTCTGCACTCCACGCTGCAGACCTTGAACCTTCAACCCCGAACCTTCAACCCTTCAGAAGTTCTGCCACCTGCCGGGCCACCACCAACTCCTCGTTGGTGGGAACCACCCACAGGTCGACGTTGCTGTCGAAATGGGCGATTCGTGTTTCCCCCTGGACTTGCTCGTTCAACTCGCGGCTGAGGTGGATGCCGGCCCACTCCATGTCGGTCAGAACCGCTTCGCGAATGCGACGGCTGTTTTGACCGATGCCACCGGTCAAAACAATCACATCGGCACCGCCCAAAAGCGCCAGATACCCGCCCAGATAATGCCGGATCGCAGCCGAGAACACCTTCAGTGCCAGCTCGGCCCGCTGGTTGCCGTCCGCCGCTGCCTTTTCCAAGTCGCGGACGTCGCCGCTTAGGCCGCTGATTCCTAACAGTCCGCTGCGGGATGCCAGATCGCCGAGCAGCTCTTCGAGTCCCTTTCCGGTCGCTTGCATCAGCACCGGCAGGGCGAACGGATCGAAATCGCCGACCCGATTGTTGTGCGGCAATCCGCTTTGCGGACTCATCCCCAAACTGTTCGCCACCGATTGGCCCGCCCGAATGGCGCATAGCGAACTGCTGCCCCCCAGATGACAGGAGATCAACCGCAGGTCGTCGCGCTGGAGAATTTTGGCAATGCGGCCGGCGATGTACCGATGGCTCGCGCCGTGAAATCCCCATCGCTGTACGCCGTGCTGATCTTTCCACTCGTAGGGAACGCCGTAGAGCCGGTTTTCTTCGGGAATGGTTTCGTGAAAACCGGTCTCCAAGGCCGCCACCAGCGGAATCGCGGGAAAGGCATGATTCAACTCTTGCATAGCCCTCGCATACGGCGGATTGTGAGCCGGTGCTACGTCTGCCAACCGTTGCATTGCCTCCAGCAATTCGTCGTCGACCCGGCGGACATCGCTGAGCTGGCCGGCAAATACTGCTTTGAACCCGATGGCCGACAACTCAGAAACATCGCTGAGGCACCCATCTTCGGGATCGGTCAATTGCTCCAAACAGAGCTGAACGGCGGCCGCATGATCGGCAATATGGGTCTTCGTTTCTTGGCGGTGTTCGCCGACTTTGGCAACACAACTGCTTTCTGGCTGTCCGATGCGATCGACGGCGCCGCGGGCCAGTTGTTGCTCGCTGGGCAGCTCGAACAGCCGATACTTAAAACTCGTCGAGCCGAGATTGGCAACCAGAATCTTCATGGTCGGAAATCCGTTCTCGTAGCCGTCAAACGAAATACTTCATCAGGTCCTGGTCGGGGCGGGGAATCAGGTGCGCGCTGATCAACTCGCCGACCTGCGAAGCTGCCGCCGCACCGACGTCGACCGCGGCCCGAACCGAACCGACGTCGCCCTGAATGATGGTCGTCACAAAGGCGCCGCCGATTTGCACCTGCTTAACCAGACTGACGTTGGCTGCCTTGAGCATCGCATCGGAAGCCTCAATTTGGGCGATGAGTCCGCGCGTCTCGATTAGACCGATTGCTTCACTGCTCATGCTATCACTCTTCCCTTATGGTTGTGGAATATCGATGGATCAACGTTGTGGCACATGGCTCGCAGACGGTTACTTCGCAGCGGCCTTTTGCGGCAGCACGCCGCTCAATTCCTCGTGCGGCCTGGGAATGACCTGCACGCTGACAACTTCGCCGATCTTGCTAGCGGCGCTGGCACCGGCATCGACGGCCGCCTTCACCGCCGCCACGTCGCCGACGACAAAGGCCGTCACCAGACCGCTGCCGACCTTCTCCCAGCCGATCATCTTCACATTGGCCGCCTTCAGCATGGCGTCGGACGCTTCAATCAACGCGACGAGACCCTTCGTCTCGATCATTCCCAGGGCTTCCATCACTTTCGCCATCAGTTTGCTCTCCCCAAGTTGATGGATGGAACGGGCAGCAACGTGAGGTCGCTCCCCACAGGTATCGATTTGTACGATTTGTTTGTCAATTTTCTCACGAAACGCGAATATTTTCGTAAGACAGATTTGGTTGCGGCTTCGCCGCGCAGGGTTCTTCAAACCTCTCAGTGAGCCGAGCACCGACAGCGGCACGGTTCCGACTTCAACAGCTCGACCGACACGGCACCGTCGAGATTGATCGCGTTGCCTTCATCGGTGTCGATGTGCACCTCCAGCTTGATGTTTTTGCCGGCCCGAACCACGAGGTCCTCGAATTCACTTGTGCAGCCTTGCGACTCGACCCGTAGCTTCATTCTCTCACCGTTCGAGACGCCGTAATACTCGATGTCTTGCGGACCCATATGTACGTGACGCATGGCCCGGATGACCCCCTGCCGAAGCTCGACAACTCCGCTCGGTCCGACGAGCACACAACCGGGCGTTCCTTCAATATCGCCGCTGATCCGTACCGGCAGGTCGATGCCCAATGAAATCCCGTCGGTAAAGGCCAACTCGACTTGCGAATCGCCCCGGCAGGGACCGAGCACACGGACGTTGGGAAGCATGCGGCGCCGTGGTCCTACAATGGCCACGGTCTGCTGGGCCGCATAGAAGCCGCTCTGGTAGAGGTCCCGCATCGGTTCCAGGTCTTCCCGGCCAAACAAAGTCCGCACGTGCTCGTTGGTCAGGTGCAGGTGCCGAGCCGAGATGTTCACGACCAGCGGATTCGGTTTTGCCGCCGTGCCTGACGACTGATAGTTTTGCATCACAACATCACGAACGACGCGTTCGATGTCAGCCCGGATGAATTGTGTTGCCAGTTGCGTCATCTGTTGGTGTCAGTCTGTGATTGAAGGCAAAATTCAGATTCGGTGACGAGTCCTCGTTGTCAGCTTTCCCGCCGGGTGAGGGGAAGACGGGTGGTGTGTGATTTGTCTGTCAGTTTTCAGCGATGATTAACTCGACGCTTGCCTGTTCGAGCGTTTTCTGCCAAGAGGTCGTGATTCCCGAGTCGACCACCATCCGGTCGACGATGTCCAGCGGACACAGATGCACCAGGGCCGAATGTCCGAACTTCTCGCTGTCGGAAACGACCATGACTTCGTCAGCCGCTTCGATCATTTGCCGTTCCGTTTCCACCAGCAGGGCGTTGCTGTTAAACAGCCCCTTTTCCGTAATCCCGCCGACGCTCATGACTAATCTGCGAACATTCACCTTCGACAAGGCAGCCACCGCCGTCGGCCCCAAGGCCACGCATGTTTTCGGATACAGGTAGCCACCAATTACGATCAACTCGATTAGCGGCTGATTGACGAGCAGGTTGACAATCGGCAACGAATTGGTGACCACCTGCAACGACTTCCCGATAATCTGTTTGGCCACTTCAAGCGTCGTCGTCCCCCCGTCCAGCAGAATCGCTTCTCCGGACTCGATCAGTTCCGCCGCCGCTTTGGCGATTTGCCGTTTCTGCTCGATCGCCCGTGAGCGTCTCTCCTCGAACGTCGTCAGCGACTCTCCCACGTAGGCGGCACCACCACGGGTGCGCCGAATATGTCCTAATCCGTCAAGATATTCCAAATCCCTTCGAACTGTTGATTCGCTGGCCTTGAACTGTTCGGATAACTCATGTAGTGACACAAAACCTTTGTGTTCAATGAGATGAGATATCCTTGTTCTTCGCTCGTCAAGCAGCATTCCCTCGGTTCCTGCCCCGAATTTCGCTTGTATCGACGATCAGTATGCCATCAATCAATCTAGAATACAATAATAACTTTCATATAATTTCATTATAGTTCATAATCATTCATTATATGTCAATAATTATGACAACACCAAGCTTCAGTCCGTGAATGCATTGAAACGTGATTGCGTTGAAACGGCCGGAAGAACCAAATTGGAAGCCACTGGCCAGCGGCGTTCACCGGATGGCGTGTTGACCGGAATCAACGCCACGAGCCAATCGAGAGGGGGAAGCATTCAACCGGCAAATAAAGTGCCGAACACCCAACAATTCTATGCGTGTTCCGTCAGGCCGGTGCCCGCAGCCGCTCTTCACAAGCGGTGTCCGTCAAAGAATACGGACTCGGTCTCCATCGATTTCCATCCGACCGGCGGCGAACAGGCGAATGGCTTCAGGGTATGCCTCACACTCCTGGGCGAAAACCCGGGTGGCCAAAGATTCGGGTGTTTCGTCATCCTCAACCGAGACTGTCCGCTGCAGCACAATCGGCCCGTGGTCATAGATGTCGTCGGCAAAATGGACCGTGCAGCCGGTCACCTTGACACCCCGCTCGATCACCGCCTGGTGAACCCGTTGGCCATAGAATCCGGGTCCACAAAACGACGGGATCAGTGCCGGGTGAATGTTCATCACCCGCAAGCGAAAATCAGTGGGAATCTCCAGTCGCGACAAAAAACCGGCCAGCGTTACCAGGTCGACCGCCGCTTCCCGCAGAAGGTCAAAAACCGTTCGGCTGAATGCTTCGACGGAGTCAAACTCACGGCGGGGAATAACTTCGCAGCGGAGTCCGGCCTGCCGGGCTCGCGCAACGCCGTCACAGGCCGCCCGGCTGGCAATGACGATCGCGATTTCGGCGTTCAATTGGCCGGCGCTAATTTTCTCGACAAAATTGGTCAAGGTGCTGCCGCCGCCGGAAATCAACACCCCCAGCCGAATCGGTCGGTCAAACGGTTCGGTGACGGGACGGACAATCGGCATTGGTGTCGTTTCAATCTGTGTGAAATCTATGGACAGTCAATTTAGACGTCAGGTTCGGCCGACGGTTTTTCGTGGGCTTCGGCCTCAACAGGCCCGTCGCTGCGAAAATCGGGCTCCTCGATCGCTTCGATCCCCTCAAAGCTGATTTCCGCCGAGTCTGGGGGCCGTGGGGACGTCGGCAGGTTGAGGTTGGCCGGTTCGGAATCCCATTCGGCACGCCGGACACGGTACCTCTTGCCGATGCGAGCAACTCGCAAGAGGAACCAGCCAGCGGCGAGCGCAAGGACTGCGAAGATCGCGAAAGCAGATCGCGGCGAGATCGGCGCTGATTGTCTGGCGATCGGAAGCCATTCCAGCCGCTGAGCGAGAAACATCGGGGCGACCCGGTTCGCATCCTGCGCTTCGTAGCCGTACATTTTGAAGAAATAACCGGTCATCGAAATCGGCTCGTTCAGCCGGTCTCCCTGACTGTGCGCTCGACTCATCAGGTCTGCGGGGACCGAGGTGCAGACGACCACGGCTGGGTTATTCTGAGAATCTGCCGTGTAAAACCAAGCCTCGTAGAGTGTAGTCAGTCCGTAGCGGTTCTTGTCGGCGGGAAACTTCTTGATGCTCCGCAACTGGCCCCGCAGCGTGACCAACTGGGCCTGGAACGACTCGGCATGGAAAAACAGGTCACCGTAGGCCGGGAAGAGGTTCGGCTTCTCCCGATACTGTCGATACCGCTGTAACTTCCGCCGGTAACGTTGTTTTGCGTCGGCCACTTGCAGCAGGTACTCGGCGTCTCTGCCCGGATTTTTCTGACGAAATCGTTTCATACATGTTTTGAGCGAATCGAGTTCCGCGGTCGCTTCCTCGCGGTACTTTTCGATCCGCGTCAGCCGATGGCTGCGGGCTTTCGCCTTTTGCTGTTTGTAGTTGCCGTCGCCGGCGTGTTTCAGCACACAGTAGTACAGGTCGCGCTCCGTCTGGGAGACACCCCTCGACTTGTGTTTGACACGGCCATCCCACAGCGTGGGGTCGATGCTGATTTTCCCAGGTGCCAGTGTTGGCTGCCAGTCGACCTGTCGGGCCAGAATGACCGGAACGTAGGTCGCTTCCCCCGTTTTCTCATCTCGGTGTTCGCTGATTTTGAAGAAGTAACCGGTGACCGAAACGTCGTCGATGACCGAGATCCCGGTTGGCCAATTGTCGGGCAACCGCAGCGAGAAAATGTCGACGGGACTTGTCTCTGCGGCTTCCGTGTACAGTCTGAGTTGGAACAGAGTGATTTGTTGCTCGCTGCGCTTCTGAAACACCTTATCAACGTAACCGTGTAGCGTCACAAGTTTGCCCCGGTAACGCTCTGGAGAGCGGAGCATTTCTTCGAGGAATAGACGAGTGTCGGATCGACTGCTGAATTCCGGCATCCGACTCCGACACCCTTCGAGTAATTCCTGAGAGGCTTTCCGCTGCAAAACGTAATCGATCTGGCCTGCGTGTTCGAGGACGCGGATCATCAAATCTCGTTCCGAGTCGAGAACACAATGTGTACGATCGATCACTAAATTCAACAGTTGTGCATTGAATTCGACAATCGGCAGCTCGGGCGTGTTGCTATTCGAGGGATTTTGCCCAGAAGCCGATTCCTCGAACTGGCTGAACGCCACAATTGCGAGAAACAAGACGCTGATCCACAACCGAGTGTGTGGAACCATGTGACAGACCAATCGTACAACCAGGTCGAAAAACGGTAGCTCAAACTGCTGGGAAATCCCATGTCGTCTATTTTTCAGCATTGGGCTGGGATGTCGAGGCGGTTTTGGAGGGATGTCGAGGCTGCTGGGCTGGCCCAAATCAATCTCTTGGAGGTGGCCCGCAACGTGCTTTGTATTGGTCCTCTCGAATGTGTCGAGACGGATGTCCTCCCCATGTGATCGACTTTCGGATTGCTGGCGACCGGGAATGAGCATGATGGGGCTGCCGATCACCAAATCCCATGATTTGGCCAATTTTTTGGGAGATCGTTCAGAAACGCAAACATTGACACGATAGACCATTTTCCTATAATTCGGAAGTTCTGCGGGCCGTGACGGCCCGCTAAGCCGCAAGCGGTAGCTCGACCTTTGAAACTAGAATAACAAGAGAGAATCGTCGCCGGTGATTAGTAGTTACCGAGGAATAAGAATAAGGAAAAATACCAACAATGGCCGAAAACGTCCTGGAATTTACCGACCACAACTTCCAGACCGACGTGCTCGAGGCAACCGAGCCAGTACTCGTCGACTTCTGGGCTCCCTGGTGTGGGCCGTGCAAAATGATGATGCCCACCATTGAAGATCTTGCCGGAGATTACGAGGGAAAGGTTCGTATTGGAAAGCTGAACACCGACGAGAATCCACAGACGGCGACAAACCATCAAATCAGCGCTATTCCCACCGTGATGTTGTTCAAAGGGGGCGAGGTCGTCGAGCGGTTTGTGGGCGTGACGCCGAAAGATAAGTTTGCCGCCTCATTGGACAGCCATCTCTCATAAGCCAATCTGCCAACGGTGGCTGTTCGACTTCCGATGTTCCGCATCGGGACTTGCGTCTTGAAACTATCGGTTCCATGTTTGCTCGTTGCGGGAAAGGATTCCCATCATGAGCGAGAAAAGTCACTCCGACCCCGACCCGCTGACAATCGAAAAGACGACGGCGTCAGAATCGGCTGCGGAGCAAAAATCGGCCGGACCGAATTTCATCCCCGATCCGCACGCGGTAATCGGGACGGACGGCGACCGGCCCGTTTCCGTGGAATTGCCGTCACGTCTTGAGTCTGCGTCCGGAACAGAGCATCGAGTCGATCCGGCCCACGATGGAGATGTTTGGGCCGATTCGCCGCCCGACATTTCATCGACGCCAGCCAAGGAAGCTGCGGCTTCTGGGGAATCCATCGAGCAACAACCGCCGATTCGACCGATTCCTCGCATTTCTCGCCAGCAAAAAGAACTGCTGTTACAGGCGAGTCAGATTGCCGAGCAACTGCAGGATCAGGAAAACGAATTGGACCGCCGCGAGTTGGCCTTGAACGAACATCGGTCCGCTTTGGATCAGGATCGCCGCAATCTTCGCTTGCGGGTGCATCAGTTCGAGCAGGAGATGTTGGACCGCGAAGAAGAGCTGTGCGTCAAGCAGGCTGATTTTGAAAACAAATTCACTGCGTGTGAGAAATTCGTTGCCGATTTGGAACACCAGGAACAGCAGGTAGCACAGGTCCGCCAAGAACTGGAGGTCGAACGTGGTCACCTCAAACTGCACGCCGAACGCGAATTGCAGGTCGAGCGGGCCGCACTGAAGCAGGCGCAGCGAGGTCTCGAAGCCGAACGGCGACAACTGCACAATCAGATCCAGAAGAACGATCAGGAGCACGAAGCGGCACTCCAGGACGTTCGCCGCAAGCTGGAAAATGAACGAAAAGAACTGTGGCAAAACCTGACCAACGAGCTGGAACGCGAACGGGACGAACAGAAACACGAGCGGGACGAGTGGCTGGCACAGCACGACGCTAAGATGTCGGAAATTCAAAACAAGCGCGAACTGACGGAAGCGGCGGTTCGACGATCGCAGGAGGAGTTGCAGCAGCAGAAAAATGAGCGTGAGCGGCAACTCGCCGACGAGCGTCAACTATTCGAACAGGAGTGTGAAGCCGACCGCCGCCAACTCCAGCAGCAAAGGGCCGTCCTCGACAACCGCGTGCGATTTCAACAGGAACACCTGCACAAAGCGCGCCAGGAACTCGAGACCAAACAGCGGGAGCTGCTGTTGGAGCAGCAGACAACGCAGGCCGAGATGCAGCGTTGCGAAACGTTGCTCCGGCTGAGGTCGAATCAACTGGACCATTACCGCGCACTGCTCGATGAGCGAGAGATGTCTCTTCGGCGCGAGCATGAACTGCTCGCCAACTCGCGGCGCGCGATCGAAAACGATTCCCTTCGGGACAAAGACCGTCTCCGCCAGGAATCGAAAGTCCGGGATCGAGAGCGGCAATCACAACAGGCGGAGATCCGCCGTCAGCATGACCTGCTCACCTTGCATGCCGAGAGCCTGGAGGGGCGGCGAATCCGTCTCGACCAACTGCGCACAGAGTTGGAGGAAACGCATCGCAATACTTTGGAGATGCGGATGGCTGCCGAAGAAACGTGGGCCCAGTTGACACAGGCCGCCGGTGACGACGTCGCCAAAAAACGGGTCGAGGAAGTTCGCGCCGACCTGTCCGAGAATGACCGTTCCCTGCACGAGGGAATCTTACACCAGCAGCAGGAACTGGTCGAAGCCCGCGTTCTCTTACAACGCCAGAAAGACGAGTTTCGTGAAGAGCGGCAAAAACTGACTGGATTGATCGCGCAACGCGACGATCAACTTCGGCTCTGGCAAGAACAGGTCCGCCAAGAGGCGGAAGTGCTCGACCGCCGAGACGCTGCCTGGCGTGACACCCGCGACGGCTGGACCAAGGAAAAAATCACTGCGGAAAACGTCATCCGCAGCCTGCTCGCACAACTCTCTGAACTAAATGGTGAACATATTACGGGACAATCGGCCGAGGACTTCGGTACCGGCCGAACACTGCTTTCAGACGCCAGTCCGGAAGAGGAACCGGCCTCTCCCACGCCGCTGCAACCCGACGGTTCGGGGCTGCGCCCAGTTTCATCGCCGAGCGAACAAACTGAAATGACAAGAAATTCGCGCGTTTGAACGACCAAGGGCCGAGTGCCTCTGCGGCCCGGTCGTGCTCGCGGACGGTCACGGATTGAATGGCGGAATTTCGGCGACTTCGCTTCCGTCGATCATACCGGAGACGAACTTCGCCAGCTTATCGACGATGGCGTCGATCATGACCTGTCCCGCTTCAGCCGTCGCTTCCAACGGTTCCTTGTCAGCCTGATCCTGCATGGCATCGCGACGGACGTTTTCCGGGAAGACCGCCAGCGCAAAAGCCGTCTCGAATTCCTGTGCGTGGCCGGGCCAGCGCTGCGTGCGGAGATTGGCGTCGGCGATTTGCTTCGGCAGAAAATCCCAGTACGACTGGAAGTGCAAATTGATCTCCAGGCGCTGCACAAACTGTTTCCACATTCCCTGACAAGGGGCGACGTTGCCGCCGTGTCCGTTCAGCACCAAGATGTTCGTAAAGCCGGCGTGATGCATGCTGCGGATTACGTCGAACAGCAGCGACAGCCAACTGCCAGGCATGGCGCTGATGGTGCCGATATGACGCATGTGATGTTCGCTGATGCCGACGTTCATGGCAGGTGCGATCATCACATGTGGCATGAGCTTCTGCGCGACCTGAGTGGAAACGTGCATGACGCTTCGCCAATCTTGCTCCATGGCCAAATGTTCCAAATGTTGTTCGGTGGCGGCGACGGGGATGATGCAGGCCTTCAGCTCGCCAGCCTGCATTCGTTCCCGAAACTCGCGGCGCGTATGTTTAGGCAGCAGGATTCTGTTCTCATCGATTGCCGTCATCGTGTCATGTTCCTCCCGGTTTGTTCCGATTGTCGTTCGACGGTGATTATTGTTGAGTGGTCGCAATGACTTGCTGTGTTACAAATGGCTCTTATTCGATTTTGCGTCGATGGTTTGACCAAGACGATCAGGGATCCAAAAAAGTGCTTTTCAGTGTTGTCGGAAGGCATGAATTCATTCCCCAATCCACCTTGACCACGCAGACCACTAGCGGGCCGAAGCCAAGTTAAGATCAACCCAAAACCGAATAAGAGCCTTCTTTTCTTGCTGAAGGCTCCCAATTATTCCGTCCATCTGATGCGCCGATCGTCGCGCTCTGACAGCAACAGGTCGAAGAGTTCAGCGGGTGTTGACCCGGCTGGAGCTTTGAGCAGTTCGGTGAGGTCTATCGACTTGCCAACCGACTTCCGCTGGTCGACCCAGTCGGCTAAGGCACGCTTGCTGCGCAATTTGCGAGCAGGTGGATCTTGGAGAAAATCGTACTGGAACCCTTTGAATCCTGGTAAAGTGCGCAGCGATCGATAAGCAATGAAGCGGACGGCATCGTAGGGATCCTGTAGCAATTGCGACAGAACTCGCCCCTGCCAGTTTTTGCCCGACGCCTGCTGAGCCGGCGGCCAGCCCATGGCCCAAGCCATCAGGGCTCGCTGACCAGCGTGACCACGAAGTGCCCACAGAACCGAAGCCGGCACCCCGGATTGTAAGTCCGTGAGTTGTTTGCGTTCGATGTCGTACCAGCCGGTTAAATGCTCATTTGTCCATTCCAGCGACTTGTCCAGATGACACAAGTTACACGCGTTGGGACGGCCGGCACTCAGACTGGGTGTCAGGCTGGGACTGTCGATGTGGTGACTATGGACAGCCTTGAGCAAGCCATACGTGGTGGGTGGCATGTGGCAGTTATAGCACCGACTGCCAACGGAATCGGCCGAATGGTGCGTATGCGCCTCCAATTGCTCACCGACAGATGAATGGCACTGAAGACAGGCTTGGTTCGATTGCGTGCCATCTTGCAGTTGGTCGTTGGCCCATTGCTTCAAGGGGCGGGGATCATCCTTATCAGGATGCATTCTGTGACACGACAAACAGGTCAGATCGCCACGTTGAAAACAGGGCGATTCGATCAACCCGGTGTATTCGGAACCGATGACTCGCACCATGCCATCGGGCCAAAAACGTTCTTTCAGGAAATCAGGTTTGTCCTTCAGTAGACGCAGAACTTCGGGCTGTTCATGGACATGGCTAGCTCGAATCACGATGCGCGAATCGGCCAGTTTCTGTCCCGGGCGAAAAGAAAATCCATTTTTTGACCAAAGTTTTTGCTCCTCGGAAGGCACCAGATACCGTGCATGACACTGACCACAAACCTCAGACGCTCGATGAGGTTCCAACTTGGACGGGTTGATGATCTCGTCCGCGGTGATCGCGTCAACCGACCCGGCGGAGGTAGTCAGGGGCGAAGCTTCTTGCAGTTCCCGGTATCGCCGGGCATGCCCTTCACCCGGCCCGTGACATGCTTCGCACGAGATCCCGAATTCGACGACTTCCGTGTCCGCCATGCCAAGTCCTCGAATCCGAGGTCGCCCCAGTGTCGTATGGCAATTGATACAAGTGGTGTTCCACCGACCAAACGCCCCCGCTCCTGGTGGCGTGAGGAATACCGAAACATCAGGAATCCACCTCTGCTCAGCGAGGCGATACACGAATGGCAACCGGCCCACCCCCCGGCCAAAGCCGGTCTCGTACCAGAAGTCCTGCTCATGGTGCGAGCCGGTCATGAGTACGATCTGCCGCGTCACTCGCGGAGCGGGCAGGGTCTGCAACGGGTCGGTATCGTCCATTTCGACCCAGAACTGTCCGTCCCGTTGTTGTAGGTGAAAGTTTTTGCCCTTAGTTTCCAGGATGACGTTCTCAAAGTCAGCAACGACGTTGCTGGGCTTCGGAACTTGCGTCATCGTACGGTGATAGGACGCGTGCCATGTCTTGTACTCGTGCGGGTGGCACGATCGACAAGCATCGGAACCCACATAGCCGAAATCAGGTTTCTCGATCGGGCGATTGTGGGGTGTGCCAGAAGTAGAAGAAGTGTCCGTGGAACCATCTCGGTCTACGGTCAGCCACGAGACCAACAAAGCGGCCAGCGTGGCCACTCCCAGCACGGAGAGCCATAGTCCTTTCCGACAACTTGACAGATAGCATTTCACAGTTTTCAGAATACCGGTGTACGAGGACGCTGCCAAGCATCCAAGAGACAGAAATGTCAATTCCCCTAATTCTTCCAATTTACCATTTGGGACATTTCGGAGTTGTCGTCACGTAGTTAATTCACCCGTACATGACCTTATAGGGCGGGGTTTGGTAAGCTGATGGTATGCCGTGTGATCGTCGTGTTGTGGAACACGTCCACTGTTCGCTGGCCAGTGGCATCATTTTGAGCCAGTCAGCGGGCCAGTAGAATCAGCCATCAAGTTGTCCGTTCCCGTCACCCATATTGATTGCGATTCGACGTCACTGATCGAAAAAACGGTCGGTACGTCCCGACGATTGCAATGAACAAGAGACAGGCTTCCAACATTCCCCATCTTCAGCGAGTTTGTCGTCAATTCCAGTGCCCAAGAGAGGACTCGAACCTCCACGTCCATTACGGACACTAGGTCCTGAACCTAGCGCGTCTGCCAATTCCGCCACTTGGGCTTGTCTCGATTCGTCTTGGAGGATATGAATTTAGTCGCTGGAAGACAAGAGTTGATCGGCGTAAATTTTCGACGAAATACTGGTTAAACAGTCCGGTTGGCGAAGTCTTGTAGGCGCACCGGCTGCCGTCGTGATCCCCATGTGCCGGGCGGACCGTCGAACACTCCGGCGCATTGAGTACCGCAGAATGTGCACTGCCCGCGATTGGTCAGGTTCCATTCGCCGAGCACATACCAGTCGCGGCCGATGACAATGTTCCCACACTGGTGACAGCGTGTGCTGCCGCCTTCAGCATCGTGTACGTTTCCCGTGTAGGCGTGGCGGACGCCGTTTCGCAGGGCGATTTGCCGGGCCCGGCTGAGCGTCTGTGGCGGGGTGCGAGGTTTGTTCAACATGCGAAAGTCGGGATGAAAGGCGGAAAAGTGAATCGGAACGTCGGGGCCCAGCTTCTCGACAACCCAGCGAGTCAGCTCGTGTAGTTCCGCGTTCGAGTCGTTCTCGCCGGGAATCAGCAAGGTGGTCACTTCGAGCCAGACGTCGGTTTCGTGTTTCAGATAGATCAGCGTCTCGAGCACCGGCTGCAAATGACTCAAACAAATCTCCCGGTAGAACCGCTCGCTGAACGCTTTAAGATCGACGTTGGCGGCATCCATGTGGCGGAAGAACTCCTCGCGGGGCTCGGGACAGATTTCGCCCGCGGTGACCGCGACTGTTTTGATGCCCACTTCATGACAGGCAGCAGCCACGTCGATTGCATATTCCAAAAAAATGACCGGATCGTTGTAGGTAAAGGCGATACTGTTGCAGCCGAGTTGACGGGCGGCCTGCGCGATGCGCGTCGGCGACGCCGAGTCGGCCAGCGTATCGACGTCGCGCGATTTGCTGATGTCCCAGTTCTGGCAGAACTTGCAGCCGAGGTTGCATCCGGCGGTGCCAAACGAGAGAATCGGTGTTCCCGGCAGAAAATGGTTCAACGGTTTTTTTTCAATCGGGTCGATACAGTATCCGCTCGATCGTCCATAAGTCGTCAGCACAATTTGATCGTCCTGACAGGCCCGCACAAAGCAGAACCCGCGCTGGCCTTCGTGCAGCGCGCAGTAACGCGGACAAACGTCGCACTGAATGCGACCGTCGTCAAGTTTGTGCCAGTATCGGGTCGGTACAACGGACTGCCCCTGAAAGCTCACGGCTTGCTCCTTCGGCACGTAACGAATTTGGATACTATCTTCTCGATCTGACTAATTGGGCCGGACGATGTAAGGCTGGTGCCGGTCCGGCTTGGCGATATCTGGTTCTGCCAGCGGAGGTGAATTGACGGAGCACCGAACTCGATGACAGTCGTTCGACAGGCTGCCGTTGCCGGGCGATTCTATCCCGACGACGCCCGCCAGCTTCGCGCGGCGGTTCGAGAATACGTCGCCGCCGCCGCCGCGACGGAAACCGCCCCTCCCAAAGCAATTATTGTACCGCACGCCGGGTATGTCTACTCCGGTCCTGTCGCCGGCAGCGGATACGCACAGTTGCAACCACTGCAGGGAACGATTGGGCATGTGGTGCTGCTCGGGCCAGCACATTTTGTGCCGTTCCGCGGACTGGCGGCCAGCAGCGCCGACGTGTTCGAGACGCCGTTGGGGCCGGTGAATGTCGATACCGAAGCCGTTGCCGCTGCGCTGAAGCTGCCGCAGGTCCAGGTGCTCGACGAGGCCCATGCCCGCGAACACAGCCTGGAAGTCCATTTTCCATTTCTGCAAGTAACGCTCGGCGAGTTCAAAGTCGTCCCGCTGGTCGTGGGAGAGACGACTCCCGAAGAGGTGGCCGAGGTGATCGAGCTGTTGTGGGGCGGGCCGGAAACGCTGATCGTGATTAGTTCCGACCTAAGCCATTACCACGATTACGAGACGGCCTGCAGGCTCGACGGTGAAACGTCCAAGACGATTGAAGAATCCCGAATCGGCGATCTGCGGGGAGACCGGGCTTGTGGGTTTCTACCGATTGGCGGTTTGCTTCGCGCCGCTGAGGAACGTGGTCTCAAGGCCCGCACCATCGATTTGCGGAATTCGGGCGACACCGCCGGCTCACATGAACGGGTCGTCGGCTATGGAGCTTACGTGCTCGCCGCAGACGAAACGGCTTCGGCGAAAAGCGCGGGCAGCCGTGCGTCGGTGGTTGCCCAAGAAACCCTCCCAGACGATCCGCCCGGTGAAGCCGAGGAGATTTCATCGGCCGATTCGTCAGCCATGGACGACGAGCAACTCGCCACGGAACATGAACAGACGCTGTTCGTGGTTGCCGAAGCGGCCATTCAGCGCGGTCTGTCGTACGGCATGAAACCGGAGATCAATCTCGGCGACTACGCACAGCTGCTACAATTGTCGCGGGCGACCTTTGTCACACTTACGATTTCTGGCGAGCTGCGGGGCTGTATGGGCTCCCTGCGGGCGACGCGTCCGTTGGTGGTCGACGTTGCCCACAACACGTATTCGTCCGCATTCCTCGATCCTCGTTTCTCGCCGCTGACGCTGTACGAAGCTGATCGGCTCTCCATTCAGATTTCGATTCTCAGCCCACCGCAGCCGGTTTCGTTCGATTCGGAGACCGATCTGCTCGAACAACTGCGGCCCGGAATTGACGGGCTGATCGTTTATGAAGGCAGCCGCCGGGGCACGCTGCTGCCGGCTGTCTGGAAGAAGATACCCGACCGGCTGAACTTTTTGTCCACTGTCAAGCAGAAGGCGGGACTGTCGCCCGACTATTGGTCGCCGACGGTGCGCGTCGACCGGTACACGACCACGTCGATCACGCGAACCAGTTGAGCATTGTCCGTTAGAATGGCAGGGGAGACTCGCAATCGACGTATGTGTGACCAGTTTCTGGCAGGAAGAGAGGATTGGGGTGGCCCGGCCATCTCGTGGCCGGGTCGCACGGCGACAAGAATCCTGCGCCATTCGCTTTCAAATCAGAACTAAGGACATCCTTTCATGTTGTCTGTCGAGGGACTGGTTTCTTGTGCCTGACGGCACCCAACCGCAAGTCGGTCGGGCCACCTGTGACCTCCCATAGTAATTGCTGCCGGATCGCTTCCCAATCACCGGTTTTATCAGCGAACGATCAGCTTGCGGACTCGGTGGTTTGAGCTATCGCCGATGTAAACGTTGCCGCTGCGATCGACAAAAATGCCG
>Ga0310123_10001383_pt1 | contig 20227 bp, 12 predicted proteins | sample CB6_AW_1057_MG_FD_203505 | JGI IMG/M metagenome (GOLD analysis project Ga0310123, IMG submission 203505) | Marine microbial communities from Western Arctic Ocean, Canada - CB6_AW_1057 | ecosystem: Environmental > Aquatic > Marine > Oceanic | place: Canada: Western Arctic Ocean | collected... | reverse complement strand
TGGGACGCTCTGGGTCAGCGACACGCTGGCCCCGATGACCGAGTGGGCTCCGACGACGGTTTCTCCACCCAGCACGGTCGCATTGGCGTAGATCACAACGCCCTCTTCGATCGTCGGGTGTCGTTTCTGCCCGCGGAGGAGTTCACCGGTGTCATCCCTGGGAAACGAGAGTGCTCCGAGCGTGACGCCCTGGTAGAGCTTGACGTTCGAGGCGATCTCGGTGGTCTCACCGACCACGACACCGGTGCCGTGGTCGATGAAGAACGACTCTCCGATGGTGGCCCCGGGGTGGATATCGATCCCGGTCCGGCTATGAGACCACTCGGCCATCATCCTGGGTATGAAGGGGATATCGAGCTTGTGGAGTTCGTGAGCGAGTCGATGGACGGTGATGGCCTGCAGACCGGGGTAGCAGAGGATGATTTCATCGAGGCCCTGGGCGGCGGGGTCGCCTTCGTATGCGGCCTGGACGTCGGTGGCGAGCAGTTCGCGGACCTGCGGCAGCGACTCCAGCGCCACGAAGGTCTTGTGCCGGGCCTGCTTCTCGAACGCCTCAAGTGTTTCCGACGCCGATGCGTCCTTCTCGGCGAGGGCCTGCTCGTGATGCAGCGACCGTGCGATCTGTTGCGTGAGTTCGTCGTTGAGCCGTTCGAGCAGGTCACCGACGTGGTAGGCGACATTGCTCGAGTGCAGCTTCTGCCGTCGCTGGTAGCCGGGGTAGATCACCTCCATCAGGTCCAGCGTGATCCGGACCACCGCGTCGTTGTGCGGAAGGGGTGAGTGGTCGAGGTGGTTGATCGTGCCGATCCGGCTGTAGGTGTCCACGACCTGTTGGATCACGTCGGGCAGTTGGTCTTTGTCGGGAGTTTCTGAAGCCATGGCCTGGTGCCCTCGGGTGGTGAGTCGTCAGTGATGGTGGACGACTCGGCAATGCAGCGGGGAACCGCGACACGGCAGGGGCCGGAGAACACGGGGCCCCTCCGGGGTGTCGCGAGGAATCGGAGCGTGGTCGACGGACGGGTCCGTCGACCCCTCAACAGCCGCAGCTGATGGGAAGCTGCAGGGTGCAGAGCGAGGACTGCTGAACGACTCGCGACATCGTAGATCTCGTATATCATCCCGAAGACGGGCTTCAGCTGGCGGCCAGGCGGCCGATCCGAGCGTTTTCCTGTTAAGCCCTGTTGATTTGATTCTAGGAGTCGTTCGAGAGGCTGGTCAAGGGGCCGCGGTTCTCTGGAGGCCGAGCTGGGCGGGGAATTTCTTCTGGTTGAGCACCCAGCGTCGGATGATCAGGTAGCCGGGGTCCATCGGCTTGTAGCGTCGACCGCCCTGGTGCCCGTCTTCCTTGCCGTCCTGGACGTTGAGCGGTTTTCTGAGCAGCTTGCTCTTTTCGATATTCTCGAGGTCGACGCGTGCCTGCAGCAGGCGGTAGTTGGCCAGCATCTTGTCGACGGGCAAGTATCCGGCGTCGTCGGGCGGGTTGAGTGTCAGCGGGGGGACTCGACCGGGGACCCCGTGGCAGGCGAAGCAGCTGCGTTCGTCACCTCGCAGCACCTTGTGCATTTCGGGAGTGACGTAGTCGCGGAAGAACTGGAAGTCGGCGACGAATTCGGCATCGAGCTTACCGTTCTTGTCGGCGGGTTGCTTGCGGGGCTTCTCGCGGTTGACCGCATCGGAGAGTTGTTTGAGGAAGTTCTTGCGGTTGGTCGAGAGCACATTGCGAGCGGTCTTGACCACCTTCTTCCGTTTCTCGAACTTCAGCATCGCGTCCAGCGCGTTGAGTACCTCGGGGTTGCGTCTCAGCGCCGTCGCTTGGGCCATGGTCACGGCGACGGCTCGAGTCCTGGGATCGGCGGTTTCCTTGAGCTGATCGAGGAACAGCTGCAGGGCTCGGGTGCGGTGCGTGGCAAAGGGGTCGATGGGGGGCAGTTGTCCCTTCTTGACCTGGACCTCGGGCAGCTTGGTCTTGTGAGTCAGGATCCAGGTCACGCTGGGCAGCCAGAACTGGGCATCGAGCTGGTTCTGGAACTTCCTGGGGAGGAAGTCGAGTGCGGTGTCGATGTGCAGGTCGGGGTTTCGTCCCAGCGCGTCGCCGAGGCCGGTTGCCAGGTACCACCCCGCGTCCATCTGTTTTCCCAGTTCGGCTCGCTTGGCCGCATCGGGGTTCTTCTTGATGTCCTGGGCCGAGGCGTAGGGGGGGAACTTGGGCACGAAGTATCCGAACACCTCGTGCTGCTGGTCCTTGTTCTGTGGCATGACCCATCGGACTCGTCCGAAGAGCTTGAGCACGGGGTCCGAGAGTTGCGCCCGCCGGGGCGGTTCGTTGGCTCCGCGTTTGATCTGTCGCATCAGCGGTTCGACCAGTTCGGGGACGGCGACGAACTTGGCGGACCTGGGATCGGACACGCTGCTGGCGGCCACGGCCCTGAGTGCTTCGGGTCCTTCGAGCGAGTACTGGAGCAGCCGCTGCTGCAGCGGCTGGTGCGGGACGTTGGCGGCTCCTTCGAGTCCGATGCGGACCGTCAGCAGGCCGTTGCCGGCGAGGTCCTTGTTCCGCTTGGGATCGAAGATATCCAGGTAGGCGAGCACGGCGTGTCCGAAGAGGTCACCGGAGCTGGGGGTGATGTAACCCATCTGCCCCGGACCACCGTCGCCACCCGAGGTGTTGTAGAATGTGGCGGCGACGACGACGAGCCGTCGAGCCAGCCGCCGGGCGAGGACGGGGTTGTTCTTGAGAGCCTTTTCGAGTGTGGCATCGAGGTCGAGAAACAGCCTGTCGAGCTTGGTGTACTGGTGCTGTCGCGAGCCATTGGCCTTGTGGCCATTGGCGACAAACAGCGCGTGAGCCTGGTACCTCAGCCCGTTCTCTGCCAGGTGGTTGGGTTCGGGTCGGCTGAGTCGATGGATCCATGCCTGGTTGAGCGCGGTGCGGACCGGCGGGTTCCAGACCCACCAGTTCCAGCTGGCGCGGGTGGCCCAGGCTCTCACGGCGGGGTGGGGGTCTTCGAGCATCATCGAGCTGATCGTCCCGGTGAGTTGATCCCAGGGGATATCGATCCCGGGCATCACCCCGTCGACTCTCATCACCAGCGCGCGAGCCAGGGCGGCCCGGGTGCGATCGTCGCTCGACACGGCGGCCCGTGCGACCGCCTTCCAGCCCCGGTTGTCGATCAGCAGTTGCCTGAGTCCCCAGGCGGCGGCTTCGCGGACCGCCTTGACCGGGTCACCCAGTCCCCGGACCAGCGGTGCGACGCCCGAATCGGCGGGTGCGGCACCGAGTCCGATCAGCGCCCAGTAGCGAACCAGCGGGCTTTCGTGCTTGGCCAGTTCCAGCATCAGCGGTACCAGCGAGGGCTCCTCGGTCGTCGAGAGTCTCCGCGCCCGCTCGATCGTTTCGGCAAGCGTCTCGTTCTTCCCCGCCGCGAAGTCGTCGGCGTTGGTCTTTACCGGCTCGAGGGGGAACAGTCGAGAGAGTGCGTGGAGGGCGTAGCTGGTGGAGACGAACCCGGTTTGCGACTTGCCCTTCCAGAACCCGCTGGGGTGCTGCAGGCCCAGCAGGCCGGTGACGCCCTTCTTGACGGTGGCATCTTCGGAGCTGAACCCGGCGGCCTGGAATGCGATCAGGGCCAGTGCGGTGGGAGAGGGTTCGGGCTTGATGTCTCCATCGGCCTTCCAGGTCTTGCCTCCGTCGGGGCTCTTGCCCGGCCCAAATCCCCAGGTGCCGTCGGCGTTCTGGATTTGCCTGAGTCGCAGCAGGTCGGTGGCGACCTGCTTCTCGATTCGCTCGGCGAGCCGCGTGGCTTCTTCGGCGGTGGTCTTTTTCCCCTTGTAGGGTACTCGCGAGGTGGCCTTCGGCTGGGTCTGTTCCATCCGGGCCACCGCGGCGGCGACGGCGGGATAATCGGACGGGAAGTACCTCCTGAGCAGCTCAACCCGGTGGGCCAAGTCGTCGGTGTAGACCACTTTGACGCCGAGCACCTTGCGAGCCTTGTCTTCGAGGCCGCGGAAGTACTTGGGATCTCCGGTCGCCTTCCAGGCCTCGTAGAGCACTTCACCGGCATAGCTGAACACGACACTCTTGCCGACGTTGGCTCCGGGTCCCGCGGCGTTGATGCCACCGGGGTCACCGGACTGGAGGATGAAGTTGGCAGCGCGGATGGCCTGTTTGCTCTGCAGGGCTCGCGGGGCCCTGAAGCGTTCGACCGAGACAACCGAGTGTCCGGCGACGCGGGTGCCGGCGGGTCCGTCGCCGAGGTCCAGCGGAGCCAGGCTGGTGTTGTTGGCCGCATCGATCAGCTTGTTGGTTGGTCTCATCGACTGGTAACAGATGTTGACCAGGTGGCGGAACAGCTGGATGTTGCGGATGCGATAGCCCTGGGTGAGCGGGATCGCCGGCCCCCACACTCCGCTCTGCGTATGGCAACTCATGCACTGGGTCCCCAGCAGGTTGCCCGTATCGCGGATCCGCCGCTCGACGCTGGCCCCTCGTGGCCGGTTGGCCAACCAGCTGTCGACCTGTCCGACGTGGTCATAGAGACCGTGCCTTACGGCCTGCTGCGGATCGGTGAAGGGTGCGGGGCGGACGATTCGGAGGTCGAGTTCGTAGGCGGGCGAGTTGCTTTCGACGCGGAGGAAGTAGACCTGTCCGGGTTTCAGAAGTCGGTTGATCGCGATCCGGTGCTGTTCCTGCTGCTGGTGGACTCGTTCGTTGGAGTTCTTCCCCTCGGTGTATTCGTCACCCAGCGGCAGCAGCGATTCCCCCGCGGCGGTGGCCGTCTTGGCCGGCAGCGTGTAGCAGCGGATCCGGGCGGCGATCAGCTGGTCGGGGATCGACAGGCAGGCGGTCAACAGCCGAGGCTTGTCGCCGGGGAACTCGAGTCGGAACCAATCGTCTCCGCTTTGTCCGACCCGGCTGTTGTCGTAGTACTCGATGTCATCGGACCCACCGACGACTCTCAGCGAGTAGTCCTCGGGGGACTTCCTGAGCGGCAGTGGCTGAGCCTGTTCGGGTGTATCGTTGGGTTCGGCTTCGATGAACAGCCGGTTGCCGGCGGGCCGGGCGTCGATCCGGTGGATCTCGACGGTGACGTCGACGGTGTGGCCATTGATCCAGGCGACTTTCCGGGCGGCGGGCCGGCTGAACGGTGCCTGTCCTTTTTCGCGCCAGCGGCCCCCGTCGAACAGTTTGACCTCGCCCTGCTCGGTCGCGACCTGCAGCTGGTAGGTCCCTGAGATCGGCGCGCGGTAGACGGTGAAGACGTCGGGGTCGAGTGCGTGGAGGAGTTTTGTCCAGTTGGGCGTGGGGAGTGTGTAGATGCCCTGTGCGTCGGCCTTGCGGGCGGGCTTTGTCGTTTTCGGGCCGGAGAACTGCTTGGGATCGTCGGCTCGCAGGAGTGCCCAGGTGGCCCTGAGTCGACCGTTGTCGGGCAGGGCCGACGGCTTGTCGATCCGGGCGCTGATCGTGACGGCCTGGCCCTGATCGAGGTGCACGTCCTGGGACAGCGGCTTGGGGACGCGGGCCGTTTTCCGGATGTCCTGGGCCCCTGCGCCGGGCACGAGTGTCGCGACGAGGAGTGCGATCACGCAGCGAACAGGAGAGGACATGGTCGGCTCGGGAGGGTGTTGTCGTTGCAAGTCGCTCGATCACAGTGAGTTCGTGCTCGGCGGCGATGCGTGAGGCTGCATTGTCTCTGGTTTACCGGATCGAGTTCAAGTGGAGCCAACCGGCGGTTTCGCCTTTGGCTCCAAATTGCAGAGGGGTTGGTACACTGTGCCGATTCCGATGGAGGGACTGCGATGCGGACTGCACTGGGACCGGTGTTGGTGTGGGTGCTGGTGTGGGTGATGTCCGCCGGCGAGGCCGCTGCGGCGGATTGGTCTCAGTGGCGTGGCCCGGCTCGTGACGGCGTCGCCGATGCATCGGGTTTGCCGGCGAAGTGGCCAACAGCACTGGGCCGTTCGTGGAGCAAGCAGGTGGGCGTGGGGCATTCCTCCCCGGTGGTGCAGTCGGGACGCGTGTACCAGATGTCTCGTGAGGGCGACCGCGAGGTGGTCCGGGGATTCGATCTGGGCACGGGTCGCGAGTTGTGGAAGAGCGGATATCGGGCGCCCTACAAGGTGAATTCGGCCGCTCGGGATCATGGTCCCGGGCCCAAGGCGACCCCCGCGGTGTCGGGCAACCGGCTGGTCACCTTCGGCATCAGCGGGATTCTCTCGTGCTGGGACACCTCAAGCGGAGCCAGGGTGTGGTCGCACGAGTTCAGCCGTCAGCACAAAACGACCTCACCGCTGTACGGCCACGCCGCTTCGCCGATCATTGTCAAAGGCCGCGTGATCGTGCACGTGGGTGGCCACGACGACGGGGCGTTGTGCGGGTTTGACCTGGCCAGCGGAAAGGTTGTGTGGCGTTGGGCAAAGGACGGCCCGTCCTACACCTCGCCGGTGATGGTCAAGCTGGGTGGCAAGCCTCACCTGGTCGCCCAGTCCCAGAAGTTCCACCTGGGGGTCGATCCGGCCACCGGTCGCATCCTCTGGCGAGTGCCGTTTACCACTCAGTACGACCAGAACAGCATCACGCCGCTGGTCGCGGGAGGGCGATTGATCCTGGGCGGCTACAACCAGCCGACGGTGGCGTTGAAGGTGACGGCTCGAGGCAACCGGTTTCGGACCGAGGGGGCGTGGCAGAACCGTGAGATTTCGATGTACATGAGCAGTCCGGTGCTGGTTGGAGGCAAGGTGTTCGGCCTGAGTCACCGGCGTCGGGGGCAGCTGTTCTGTGTCGACCCGGCCACCGGCAAGCTGGCCTGGGTGACCCGGGGGCGGCTGGCCGAGAATGCGGCGATTGTGGCCGCCGGCGGCGTGTTGCTGGTGCTGACGACCGGCGGCGAGTTGCTGGTGGTGGCCGCCGAGGGGGGCGGGTACCGGGAACTGGCGAAGTACCGGGTGTCCGAATCGGCGACGTGGGCTCATCCGGCGCTGGTGGGCTCGAAGCTGCTGGTCAAGGACCGGGACGCGTTGTTGGTGTTTGATTTGAAGGGGTGAGGGTCAGGGACTGGCTCACCCGCCCGTGGCGGGGTGCCTGTCCCGGTGGCCAATAGCGAGTGAGAGAAAGGGACAGGCACCCCGCCCCAGGGGGTCCGCAGGCCGGGAGTGTCTGACCCCTGCTGCAGTCGCGCGGTCTTGAGTTGCGAGCAGCCGGGTGAGCTCGGGACAGGCACCCCGCCACGGGCGGGCGAGCCAGTCCCCGGGCTAGAGTTCGAACAGGGACTGGGTTTTGACGACCGCCCCGCTTTCGGGGAAGGTGTGAAACGCGTTGACCAGCAGGCTGTTTGGGGTGCTGTCGGTGGCGATCAGCGACAGCGGTGCCGGGTCGAAGCGGCCGACGGCCGGGAAGCTGAACGCGACCGCGGCAGTGCGGCTGTCCTCGAGCAGTTCCTGGTGCACGTGCAGGAAGACCTCGGGGTCGAGCTGTTCGAGCTGGTAGCAGGCGTGGTACCGCACCCCGTTGTCGAACTCGAGAGCCTCATGCCGACTGCCGCGGATGCGGTCTTTGAGCAGTTGGCAAGACTGGGGCAGAGGGTGCTCTTGTGCGGAGGTGACCTCGGTGACGGTTTCGCCCTTGATTCTCAGCGAGACCATGTGCCCGGCGTCGCAGAGTTTGAGCGAGGCCGAGTAGTTGTCGTGCCAGATATCGGCCTCGGCCCTCACGTCGAGCAGTTCGGGATGCACCGATCGTCCGAAGAGGTGAAACACCAGTTCGCGGGCGTCGGGTCGGACCGAGGAGAGTGACATGCGGCGGTGACCGTCGAGCGTCTCGGGAGGTGCCTGCGGGCTGAATTGTACCCCCGCACCGGGCCACTCGCTACCGGCCAATTCGAGCCTCGCGGTACGGCGCTCTACCCGGCCCCGGCCTCCTCGAGTGCCAGCAGCCGTTTCTTCAGCTCGGTGCCCTGGGGTGCTGAGAAGCCTCCGAGTCGACCCGAGGCGGCGACGACCCGGTGGCAGGGGACCAGGATCGGGACGGGGTTGTTGGCCATCACGGTGCCCACGGCTCGAGCGGCCCGGGGTCGCCCGATCCTCCGGGCCACCTCCCCGTAACTGAGCGTCTGACCGTAACCGATCCCGCGGACGTGGTTCATGACCTGGAACCTGAAGTCGGTCATGGCAGGCAGGACGAGTGCCACGTCGTCGAAGTCGGCCTCTTCTCCCGCCGCAAAGTCTTCCATCCGAGACCTCAGCTCCGGATCCCAGTCCGATTCCCGTGACGAGCGTGTCCCGACCCGTTTTCTCAGCGATGCGGCCGAGTTGTGTCCGATCTCGACTCCGTGAACCGATTCGCCGTCTCCCAGCAGCCCGAACCATCCCAGCGGGGTGGGGAAGACCGAGAGCAGCAGGTCACATCGAGCGTCGATCATGGGTGTCAGGCCGGGTGGATCTGGTGGTGTTCGGGGTCTTTGACCCTCTGCATGGCGCCCTATACAATAGGGGTCTCGCGACCGGCGATCACCTCCATTGGCGACGTACCCGGTGCCTTCGGTCGTGGCACAATCTTTCGAGGTGTCTGCGGATCATGCACGCCTACAGTTCGCTGGCCGACGAATTCTACAGCAACATGAACCTGAACACCGAGATGGCTCTCCCGAACAACCGGGAGACGGTGCTTGGGTTCCTGGAGCGGGTCCAGAAGTCGTACCCCTCGATGCGGAACTTCTACACTCGGGACAACGGCGACTTTGTGCTCGAGGAGGACAAGGACCAGGGCCAGCAGCGATGGCTTTCGATCGAGCCGCGTCGGATCAACAGCGGTCACGTGAACCCCGACGACCTCGACTCGTCGCTCGAGCAGCACCTGCTGGTGCTCCAGCAGGTGCCCTACATGCTCTCGGTCAGCCCGCTGGATTGCGAGGCTCTGGACTACATGCTGGGCTTCGAGTTTGCCTACAGCGGCAACCACGACGCGTTGGTGGCCGAGGCCTTGGGCACGGTTGTGGCGTTGGAGGGCCTGATGGACATTCCCGGTTCGGAGGTCCTCAACTACGAGCCGGCGATCACATTGAGCCTGGATGAGAGCTGCCGTCGGCAGGCTCGGTTGATGATCGAGACCCGCACCAACGCCTACCAGGTCCGCAAGGGGGACTTTCCCGACGAGTTGATCAGCGTGTATTTCACCGTTCGCCAGTACGGCAGCCTGGAGGCGGATGCGTCGTTCGAGGAGACCCTGGTGGAATTGCGGAGCCAGTGCGAGGAGCTGCTCGACGCGTTCGTGATCGAGCAGGTGCTGCGTCCTCTGGCGGAGGCGATTGCGACGAAGTAGTCCGCCGGGATGGTCCCGGGGGTGAATCGATCCCGAGTCAGGAGAACTCGACGTGGCCGTTGCGCTCAGCCAGTTTGCTCAGACCCTGTCCGTCGAGACGGCCTTCACCGTGTTGGCGGTGGCCAAGCAGCTGCAGGCCGCGGGGAAGGACGTCGTCGAACTCGAAATCGGCGACAGCCCGTTCGACAGCACCGCTTCGGCCAAGTCGGCCGGAGTGGTGGCGATCGAGGACAACCAGTCTCACTACTGTCCTTCGCCGGGGATCCCTCCGTTCCGCGAAGCGGCTGCGAAATTCGTTTCCGAAGAATTCCACATCCCGGCCAGCTCGGCCAACATCGTCGCCGGACCCGGGGCGAAGGTCTTCGAGCAGTTCTTCTGCGAGGCGTTCCTGGATCCCGGCGACGGGGTGCTGGTCTTCAGCCCGTTCTTCCCGACCTACATTCCCAACATCGAGCGGCGAGGTGCTCGAGCGGTGCTCACACCACTGCGGCAGTCGGGCGGGTTTCGGCCCGAGGTGTCTGCGATCGAAAGCTTCCTGGCCGAGGATCCTCAGCCCAAGGCCATCTTCCTCAATTCACCTCACAATCCCACCGGCGGGGTGACGACCGAAGAGGACCTGGTGGCGATTGCCGATTTGGTCCGTGGCACGCAGATCGCGGTGTTTTCCGACGAGCCGTACTGCCACATGGTCTGGGAGGGTCGGCACCACTCGCTGCTGGAACAGCCGGGCATGATGGACCAGTGCCTGGCGGCGTACACCTTCAGCAAGTCGTACAGCATGAGCGGATGGCGGCTGGGGTTTGCGGTGACGTCGGAACGCATCGCCGACTCGATCGGCAAGATGATCAACACCTCGCTTTCGTGTACGCCTCCCCTGGTCCAGCTCGCCGGAACCGCCGCACTGGGCAACGACCACGAGGAACGGGACCGGGTGATGGGTGAGTTTCGCGACAAGGTCGTGCTGCTGAGTGACGGTCTGAATGCCATCGACGGCATCCACTCGCTGGACCCCACCGCCACCTTCTACGTGTTCCCCAACGTGATGCCGGTCTGCAACCGGTTGGGGATCCGCAGCCACGGGTTGGCCATGTACCTGCTCGAGGGTGCTGACGATGAGTTCGGGATCGCCTGTCTGGGGGGTGAGTGTTTCGGCGAGGCGGGGGCGGGCTTCCTGAGGTTCAGTTGTGCCGAACCCAACGATCGCCTGCAGCAGGCTCTGGATTTTCTGCCCGAGGCTTTTTCGAGAGCGGATCGGATCGAGGCGTATCTCGAGAGTCATCCGGAGTTCCGTCTCGAGACGCCGTACGAGATCGAGGCATAGCCCGCCTGCGGCGGGCTGAAAAACATAAGTTCGGAGACGGCACGGGGTCAGACGCCGCCCACAGAAAGTCCCGCTCCACCCAGAACGGCACGCAGGCGGGGCCTGACCCCTTTTCAACCAGCACTCGTTGCAATTCGAAGAAGGGGTCAGGCCCCGCCTGTGAAACGCGACAGGTGGAGCAAACCCCGTTGTGGGCGGCGTCTGACCCCAGAGTCCAAGTTACTCAACAGCCTGCCAGCCCGCCGGCGGCGGATTGAACAACTCCAGGAGCCGGGCCCAGCCATGCCGATCGATTCTCGCCCCGGCCCACGCGGGGTGCTGGTCCCGCTGGTCCGGGTGGTCACGGCCGTGTACTGGGTGGCGATGTGCGTGGGGACTCACGTCCCCAACCCTCCGGATGTCGTTCCCACCAACGTCTCGGATACTTGGCTGCACCTGGGTGCCTACCTGGGGCTGGCGGTGTTGCTGGTCGGCTCGCTTGCGGTGAGTCGGCCGGTGAGTCGTCGCGACGCGATCCGTGTCTGGCTGGTTGCGGTCAGTTACGGGGCCCTGGACGAGCTGGCCCAGATGATCCCGGTGCTGCACCGCAGTGCGGAGTGGAAGGACCTGGGTGCGGATGCGGTCGGAGCCGCCGTTGGTGCAGCGGCCGGGCTGGTTGCTGCGAGGTGGATTCGAGCCCGCGGTGATGGTTGAAAGCTGGTGAGGCGGTCCACATAATGGCCGGTTCCCTCAGTCCGCGACTCGCACCGGGACCGTTTGGTTTCGGAGGGACGATTCGCGTCGGTTTCGATTTCGAAGCCGATCCACGGCTGGCAGGCAAGCAAGGACTTTAGACGAATGGCTCGACCCAAGACCCGTGCCGAGATTCGCAAGGCGCGAAAGCGCAAGGCACGCCAGCAGCGTCAGTTGAAGTGTCGTTTCTGTCCCGACGGTTGTGACAACTCGCCGCGGCCGATTTACGTCGACTACAAGGACGTGAAGATGTTGCGAACGATGGTCAACCGCAACGGCCACATGCTCTCGCGACGTCGCACCGGTTGCTGTGCGAAGTACCAGCGAGCGGTCCGCCGCGCGGTCCTGCGAGCCCGCTTCATGGGCCTGCTGCCCTACGTGCCCCAGGACTGATCCGCTTGGGCCGCGTGTTTGGCCACGTGTTTGGCTGCGGGGCCGATCGATCAGGAGAGTGGCTGGGGCGTCAATCCCCGGGGGACTCCGACCGGGAGCCGCCGGGTGGGAATGCGAAACCGCCACGGCGTGCTGCGGCCGGAATGGACGCCGCGGCCCTCGGAACTCAGTCGGCCCGTCATCGTGGTGTGGATCGGGAATCGGGATCCGGTGGATTCCGGCGGCCAGGCATGTCGCTGCCGCAGCAGCATCAGCCAGTCGGTCAATCGCATCTCGAAGGACTCCTGCTTCGTGTTGTGACTGCTTGACCCGGCGGCCGACGGCAGCATACCGTCGGCTGCTCGGCTGAGTCAAAAACCGATTCGGCCGGGCTGGGCATTTCCCGGGATTGGGCGAGTGCCCCCGGGGCGACCTCCGAGCATCCGAGACTTCCAGTATGACCGATTCGATCTCACCCGACCCGCTGTTCTCGATCTCCGACCGTGTCACGATCGTTTCGGGAGGCAGCCGGGGGATTGGCAAGGAGATGGCGGCCGAGTTTGCCCGGCGAGGTGCTCCGGTGGTGGTCACCGGTCGGACGGCCGAGACGCTCGAGGCGACGGTGTCGGAGATTTCCGATGAGACGTCCAGCCCGGTGCGGGGGATCGTCTGCGACGTGGCTCGGCCAACGGACATTTCGCGGATGGTCGAGGAGGTGATCGGGGAATTCGGTCGGATCGACGTACTGCTGAACGTGGCGGGTGTGAACCGTCGGAAGAAGGCCGAGACGGTGACCGAGGAGGACTACGACTATATCCTCGACATCAATCTCAAGGGCGCGTTCCTGGTCGCCCAGGCGGTAGGCCGCCAGATGATCGCCCAGGAGTCGGGCTCGATCATCAACGTCGATTCGCTGAACACCTACGCGCCTCTGAAGGGCGTGGCTCCGTACGCGATGAGCAAGGCGGGGCTGGTGATGATGACCCGATCGCTGGCGACGGAGTGGGGCGAGATGGGAGTGCGGGTCAACACGATTGCCCCGGGGTTCATCCTGACCGACCTGACTCGCAAGCTGTGGTCGGACCCGGTGATGCAGGAGTGGGGCCTGGGGAACACTCCGCTGGGTCGGCTGGGCGAGGTCGAGGACCTGGTGGGTGCAGCGGTGTTCCTGGCCGCCGATGCTTCGGCGTTCATGACCGGCCAGGTGGTCCGGGTCGACGGCGGGTTCACGGCGGGACTGATGTGGCCGATCCCGTTTGACGAGTAGTTCCCACAGGCGGGCTAGCCCGCCTTCGGCGGGTTGAAACACACAGGTTTGGGGATGGGACGGGGTCAGACGCCGCCCACAGAAAGTCCTGCTCCACCCAGAACGGCACGCAGGCGGGGCCTGACCCCTTTTCAACCAGCGCTCGTTGCAACTCGAAGAAGGGGTCAGGCCCCGCCTGTGAAACGCGACAGGTGGAGCAAACCCCGTTGTGGGCGGCGTCAGACCCCAGGGTCCGAGTTCTTCAACCCGCCACAGGCGGGCTAGGCTGCTCCGTCGGGCTGGGGATCCGGTGGTGAGGCCGGTTTGGCTTTGCCGACGAGTACGAAGATGACCTGCAGTTGCCTGGAGGCCAATTCCCTGGAGGCGGTCGACGGTCGGCTGTCGCTACGGGCCTTGTTGACCCGCTGCATCAGTTCCTTCGGAAGGTCCAGCCGCACCTGGGCCGATGCCAGGGCCGGTCCTTTCCGAGCACGTGCCTGGGACTTGGCCGCGAGTGTGCGGCCTGCTTTGCCGCCACTGGGATTATCCGCGAGCGCGGCGGGGGTTGAGAACCGGGCCCGAAGCTGCTTGCCACTGTAGGACTTGAGCTGTGCCAGGGCCCGTCGGCCACCCGGTGCGGTCTCCAATGCCGCCATCTGGAGAACTCCCGCCAATTCCATTTCCGAGGCCACCTCGCGACGCAGGCTGGCCATGGCTTCGGAGACCTGCTCGGAGGACGCCCGCACGATGACGCTGACGAGTTGTCCGTCGCCGGAGGACGATGTGGGACTTGGTGTGCGGCGGTTCACACTTCGATCCGCCTTGACGGCGGGGAAGTCGGCCGAGGCGATCTGGTGTCTTTGCAGGAGCAGGCGGAGCGAGTCGAGGCCCTGCTGGACGTCGACGACCGTCAGCCGGACCACGACCGCCTGGCCACCGGAGGTGTCGATGGCCGAGAGAATCTGGCCGACCTCGGCCTTGTCAGGTGTCTCGTCGAAAACCAGCTTGCCATCGTCGGTGATCGTCGCTGCGTCGGACACTGCCGCGGCCAGAGGACTCGCCCCGGCAGCCGAGTCTGCCGACACGGCCGCCTCGGGAATGCCCGCCGCTCCTGCCAGGTTGCCCAGTCCCGAGTCGCTATCGGTCGACTCCGACGGAGACCACAGCGAGGTCTGCGGGATCACCGCAACCATCACCACCGCAGCGACCGCGACCACCGCAGTGATCGCTGCGATCGAAGGACGACGGCGCGAGCGGGGGGTTTGCTGCGGTGTTTGCTGCGGTGTTGTTGTGAGGAGTGAGGCTCGGAGTGTTTCGGGTGCGGATTCCGGTTTGAGAGCGTTGAGGTAGTTGGAGAGCGACCGGAATTCTTCGAGGGTGTGCCGAGCCGATTCGGACTCCTCGAGGTGCGCTTCCACCTCGGCGGTCTCTTCGGAGGTCAATTCCCCGTCGAGGTACGCCGAGAGCAGCCCTTCGGGACCGGGAGTATGGTCCTGATGGGAGTCGTGTTCAGGTGTTTGGCTGTTCATAGGTCTTGGCCCGCGCAGAATAGTACCTTCCGGTAGGACGAAACGGCTTTGCTGCAGGTTCCCGCTGTTTTCAAGAAATGCCTCTGAGCAGTTATCATCACGTGAGCTCGGCGCGGCTGAATGCGGGTCTTGCCGGGGAATCGAGAGAAGCTTCGAGGTCGTCAGTCGCGTACCTGTTCTTGTGAAGAATGAAGAATCCGGGATGTCGTCTCCATCGAGCAACCTCCGTCGGTGTCTGATCGGCCTGGTGGTGCTGGCCGTCGGCGTGGCGATGTGGTGGGGCACAGTCGAGTCGAGCCGCGAGAAGCTGGATCGTGCCGGGCGGTTGTTGTCTGAGAAGCGGTTCGTTGAGGCGGCCGAGTTGTTCGAGTCGGTGCCGGCGACGTCGGACGAGGCCTGGGAGGCGTGGGTGCTGGCCGGCCAGGCGTTCACTCGTGCGCGGCAGTACGACCGTGCGTTGGAGGTCTATGGTCGGGTGCCGGACCGTGGGGGTCGAGCGGCGGTGTCGGCGCGAGGTGGGGCTGCGGCGGTGTTATTGGATCAGAGAAAACTCTTGCAGGCTGAAACGGAGCTGTTGCGGCTGGAGGCGATCAGTCCGGATCATCCTCTGGTGGGCGAGGGTCTGGCTCATGTGCTGAACGTCTCGGCCCGTCGTCACGAGGCGGTGCCTCGCATGCTGGCCGCGGCGATTGCCGAGCGCGGTCCTCCAGCTCTCGAGCTGCTGGTGATGCTGGCCGATGTCGAGCGACCTTTCGGCGGGCTGAAGTATCTCGAGCGGTGTCGCGAGGCGGCCCCGACTGATCCTCTGCCGGTGCTGGGCCTGGCGGCTGCGGCGTTGGCCGAGAACGACACAAAGCGGGCCGAGCTGCTGGCTCGTGAGGTGTTGGAGGGTGGGAAGATCGAGGCGGGGGAGGTGGCCGGTGCCGTGGCGGGTCGCATCATCGGTCTGGTGCTTGCCGAATCGGGCCGCGACGGCGAGTTTCTGGAGTGGCACCGCGGGCTGGAAGAGTCGGCCGAGACGGACCCGCTGGTCTGGCTGGCTCGGGGACTCTTCCTTCAGCGTGGGGGTCGAATGTCCGAGGCCGCCCGCTGCCTGTGGTCCGCGATCGATCTGCAGCCGAACCTGCGGCAGGCCAACCACCTGCTGGGCCAGTGCCTGCGGACCCTGGGCCGGGATGACGACGCGAAGGTGTTCCTGGAACGCGCCCGGCGGCTCGAGGGACTGGTGAGGTTGCTCGAGCACATCGAGGTTCGGCTGGGGGCGGAGTTCAGCTCGCGAGACGCTGAGCTCTGGCTGCAGCTGGTCAAGGGTCTGCAGCAATTGGGGCGTGAAACCGAGGCGCGTCACTGGGCCCGGGCGGCGATCGCCCGGGACCTGGGGCTGATTTGGGCACGTGAGTTGTTGACTTCCCCGCCCCGAGGTCGCGACATCGACCTGCTCGAGCAGACAATCGCCTCGGCTCGACCCACACACCAGATCGATCTCTCGGATCTCCCGCTGCCGGAGTGGTCATCGATTCGGGGTCCGGCGGTGGCTGCGGTGGCTGCTGCGGGAGGCGGTTCGGGGTCGGGGGGCCGGATCCGGTTCGATGAGATCGGCGCCGCTGCAGGAATCGACTTCACCTATTTTCAGAGTCCGGACCTCTCGACACCGGGTGCACGGATGTTCGAGAACACCGGTGGCGGGGTTGCGGTGTTCGACTTCGACCGAGACGGCTGGCCGGACTTGTACTTCACCCAGGGTTCGCGTTGGCCGGGAGACTCGGCAGGTGGGGAATCCGGTGAAGAGGAAGCGATGCGGGACCGGTTGTTCCGTAACAACGCGGACGGGACGTTTACCGACGTGACCGGTTCGGCGGGGCTGGGCGACGATCGTTTCAGCCAGGGCGTGGCGGTGGGCGACATCGACCACGATGGCTGGCCCGACCTGTATGTCGCCAACATCGGCGGCAACCGCCTGTACCGCAACAACACCGACGGCACCTTCGACGAGTGGCCGATCGGGAAGCGGGGGTCCGGCGACGACTGGACGACCAGTTGCGTGGTGGCCGACATCGACGGCGACGGCCACGTCGATCTCTACGACGTCAACTACCTCACAGGACCCGGTGTCTTCACCCGGATCTGCCAGACCCAGGGCGTGCCGTTTGCCTGTCATCCCAACGAATTCCTCGGTGCCCAGGACCGCTTCTGGCGAGGGGACGGGTCGGGTGGTTTTGTGGATGCGACCAGGTCGGCAGGCTTCCGCAGCAACGACGGTAGCGATGGCAAAGGCCTGGGAGTGGTGGCAGCCCGCTACGGTGAGTTCGACGCTGAGTCGGGGAGCGGGCTGGGCCTGTTCATCGCCAACGATGCCGTGGCCAACTTCCTGTTCGTGGCCGGTGCCGAGGGTGTCGAGGGTGTCGAGGGTGTCAGGGAGCAGGCGCTGTTGCGTGGAGTGGCCTACGACCGGGACGGTCGGCCGCAGGCCTGCATGGGTGTGGCCGCCGGTGACGCCGACGGCGACGGACGACTCGACCTGTTTGTCACCAACTTCTACGCCGAATCCAACGTGCTGTATCGGCAGGGGCAGGGGCAGGGGCAGGGTGTTCACTTCAGCGACGTCACCCGGATGGCGGGTTTGCGTGAGCCGGGCTGGAGAATGCTGGGGTTCGGCACCCAGTTCCTCGACGCCGATCTCGACGGCCGACTCGATCTCGTCATCGCCAACGGCCACGTCGATGATCTCTCGAAACTCGGACAGCCCTACCGCATGCGGCACCAGGTGATGCACAACGTGGGAGGTGGGCGATTTGTGGAGATTGACGCCAAGGGGTTGGGGCCGTTTTTCGAGAAGGAGTTGCTGGGCCGAGGCCTGGCTCGGGGGGACCTGGATCGGGACGGCCGAGAGGACTTTGTGATCAGCCATCTGGACGACCCGGTCGCGGTGCTGGTCAACCGCACCGAGCGGGCGGGGAACTGGCTGGCCGTGCGGCTGGTGGCCCGGAACTCGGCACGTGATGCGATCGGTGCACAGGTGACGGTGCGGACCGGTTCGACGAAGCAGGTTCATCAGCTGACCGCTGGAGACGGATACCAGGCGTCGAACCAGCGTCAGCTGGTGATCGGGCTGGGCGGTGCACAGCGGGTCGAGGAGTTGACGGTATCGTGGCCGTCGGGGCAGACGACTCGGATCGAGAGCATCGAGGCGGGAGGCGAGGTGGTGGTGATCGAGGGTGTCGGGACCGCCTGGCGGTTGCCTCGCTGAACCGGTTCGCCTTGCGGCCGCTGTTGGCAGCGGCGACATTGGGGTGATGCGGCAACTTGCGACCACCCACCTGATCATCCCGCTGCTGGTCCTGGGGACTGCGGCGTTGGCCTGTGGAGAGGACCGTAGCAGGCTCGATTTGACAGGATTGGCCCGGTTGAAGGTGTATCCCGAGGCGGTGCGGTTGACCGGTCACGGGCAGCGGCAACGCCTGATTGTGACGGGGTCGACGGCAAAGCGTGCCGAGGGTAGCGAGGGGCCGCGATGGGACCTGGGCCGCGAGGCGACCTACCGGGTCGAGCCGGGGGGTGTGGTCGAGGTCACCGGGGACGGTGAGCTGATTGCTCGAGGGAGTGGGACGGCGGTGGTGAGTGTTTCAGTCGGCGGGATCAGGGCCAGCGTTTCGGTTTCGGTACGCGACGGCGAGACGAACCGCGCGGTCGATTTCACCAACGAGATCAACCCGTTGCTGACCCGGCTGGGCTGCAACAGCGGCAGTTGCCACGGCAAGTCGACCGGTCGGGGAGGGTTCCGGCTGAGCTTGTTCGGGCACCATCCCGAGTGGGATTTCGAGTGGATTGCCCAGGGGGGTCGCGGGCGGCGGATCTTCTCGGCCGCTCCGGAGCGGTCCCTATTGCTGCAGAAGCCGACCATGCAGATTCCTCACGGCGGAGGCCGCCGGATGGCGGTTGATTCGGACTCGTACCGGTTGCTGAAGCAGTGGGTATCCGAGGGTGCCGGCCGAGGGCAGAGAGACGCGGTGAGACTGCTGCGGATCGAGGTATTCCCCGGCGAAGCAACGGTTCGAACCGGTCAACCTCAACAGCTCGCCGTCACCGCCGTCTATGACGACGGGACGACCTGCGACGTGACCCGGGTTGTGGAATTGCGGACGAACGATGCGAGCCTGGTGGAGATTGGCGGGTCGGGGCTGGCGACCGCGGGCCGGCGAACGGGCCAGACGGCGGTGATCGCCCTGCTGCAGGGTCGGGTGGCGGTGTCGCGGGTGACGGTGCCGCTGGAGACGCCCAAGGCCAAGTGGCCACGGTTCCCGATCGCCAACATGGTCGACGGGCACGTCGAGCGGAACCTGAAGACCCTGGGCGTGGCACCCTCGAGTGTCTGCGACGACGCCACGTTCCTGAGACGTGTGTCGCTGCATCTGGCCGGTCGGATTCCGTTGCCCGAGGATGTCGAGAGGTTCCTGGCCGATGGTGCACTCGACAAGCGAGCGAAGCTGGTGGGGCGATTGTTGAAGTCGCCCGAGTACGCCGACACGTTTGCACAGAAGTGGTCGGCGTTGTTGAGGAACAAGCGTCGAGGTCAGAAGGACCGCGTGGCCGGGACGATCACGTTCCATCGCTGGATCCGCAACGCGATCGCCGGAGGGATGCCGTACGACCGCTTCGTGCGCCAGATCCTGACCGCCACCGGCAATGTCAGCGTTTCGCCTCCGGCTCAGTGGTACGCGGAGGTGCGGTACCTGGACCGCTACGTCGACGACACCGCCCAGGTCTTCCTGGGAGTGCGTATCGGCTGTGCACGTTGCCACCATCACCCCTTCGAGAACTTCACTCAGTCGGATTACTACGGCCTGGCGGCGTTCTTCACTCGAGTTGACCGTCGCGAGGGGATGGGTGTGGCCGAGCGTCGGGCCAACGAGACGATCCTGATCAAAGCCACCGGCAGCGTCACGCACCCGGTCACCGGCGAGGTGGTGAAGCCACACGGCCTGGGAGGCCCCGAGCTTTCTGTGCCGCCCTACGCCGATCCGCGACACCGCCTGGTCGACTGGATGGCGGCTCCGGAGAATCCTTATTTCGCTCGCGCGTTCGTCAACCGCATGTGGGCTCACTGTTTCGGCCGCGGCCTGGTTGAACCGATCGACGACCTGCGGGTGACCAACCCGGCGACCAATCCGGCGTTGTTGAGGGCGTTGGCCGATGAGTTCATTGCCAGCGGTTTCGACATGCGTCACGTGCTGCGGCTGATCACCACCAGCACGACGTATCAACTCGACTCATCGGCCAACCTCGACAACCTGGACGAGACCACGGGCCATTCGCGATTCTACCCCCAGAGGCTTTCGGCCGAGATGCTGCTGGATTCGATCGACCAGGTCACATCGCGACCGACCTCCTACAGCGGTCTCCCCAACGGCACCCGTGCGATGCAGTTGCCCGACGAGGGCTATTCGAACCAGTTCCTGAAGTTGTTCGGTCGGCCGCCTCGCGAGAGTGCCTGCGAGTGCGAGCGAACGGCCGATCCGAGCCTGTCTCAGTCGCTGTTCTCACTCAACGACGGTTTCCTGCTGGGCAAGATCTTCGACCCCAAGAGTTCCGCCGCGAAGCTGGCATCCGGTGACGGGGATCATGTGTCCCGTGTCCGCCGTTTGTTCCTGCTGGCCTTGTCGCGGCCGGCGACGGCCGTGGAAGTGGAAAAGGCGGTCAAGTACATCGATTCGGAG